>Ga0137376_10000706_pt1 | contig 16653 bp, 13 predicted proteins | sample SagtaG_23_FD_104814 | JGI IMG/M metagenome (GOLD analysis project Ga0137376, IMG submission 104814) | Vadose zone soil microbial communities from Sagehorn Ranch, Mendocino, California, USA - Sage2_L_20_16 metaG | ecosystem: Environmental > Terrestrial > Soil > Vadose zone | place: USA...
GCGGAGCACCACTGCGTTGCTGCGCGCGACGACTTCGTCCACGTTTCGCACACGATCACGCATCGGTGAGCGGTTGCGTGGAACCGCGCGGGGCATGTCTTCTGATTCATCCGGCACTGCGGATACCCAACCGCGCACGCGGTTGATTCCACCCATCGAGTAAAGCTTCAGGAAGATCCACCCGAAAGCCATGCCACCAACATGCGCTGTCCAGTCGATCCGTGACCCCGGCGACAGCGCAAAGACGATGTTCATGCCGAGCATCGCCAACACCAGCCAGCGCGATCGCATTGGAATGACGCCGAACAGATATACCTCGTCGTCCGGCCAACGCAGAGCGTAGGCAACGAGTACTCCGCTGATCGCGCCCGATGCACCGATTACAGCGGAGTGCCGCGCAAAGAGCAGATGTGCTATCGCTCCGCCCAACCCGCACCATAGATAGAATTGAACGAAGGTGCGCGTCCCCCACTCGTGCTCGAGTCGAGGGCCGAACATCCACAGGGTGAACATGTTGAACGCCAGATGCGCCACCCAGGCGTGGACGAACATGTACGTCACCACTGTCCACCAGTTCCCCGGGAACCGCGCTGGATCGAGAGCGAGAGCCGCGTACAGCGTGTCCTGCCCAAACAGCGTCAGCTGCAGGAAATACACGCCGATGTTCAGGCCTAGCAGCCACTGAACAGCGCGCGTCATTCGCGGTGATTCTGGTGAGTCGTACAGCTCGGTCATGCGGACCTGCAACTAGGAGACTACATCCTAAGACCCAGCGTTTCGCGCAGGGTTCCTTCCAGGAAAACTATCCGAGAGCGAGCCTCACGATTCGTTCACACAGCTCGGGGAAGCTGATCCCCATTGCCGCGGCTCCCTGTGGTATCAGACTGAGCTCGGTCATCCCAGGCAACGTGTTTGCCTCGAGACAATAGAACTCACCCTCGCTGGTGAGCCTGAAGTCTATTCTGGCGCATCCGCCGAGCTTGAGAGCCTTGAATGCCGCCAGCGCCTGCTGCTGAAGCCGCTCTGTGGCTTCGCGCGAGATCTTAGCCGGAAACTCTTCTCTCGCCATGCCAGGCGTGTATTTGCATTCGTAGTCGTAGATCTCGTGCTTTGCGATGATCTCTCCCACCGGCAGTGCAATGTCCCCAAGTACCCCGACAGTCAGCTCGCGTCCGGGAACGAAACGCTCGATCATCACCTCATCGTCGTACTTGGCTGCTTCCTCGATTGCCGGCGCCAGGTCGGCGCGCTTTTTCACCACCGTCAGTCCCACCGTCGATCCCTGCTTCGACGGCTTGACCACAACCGGGAGGCTCAGAATTCCTTCTACCTGTTCAATAGTTGCCGGCGCCATCAGCCAGTCGGCGGTATTCACCTCCGCTGCCCGAAAGAGTCTCTTCGACAGATCCTTGTCCATCGCCAGCGCACTCGCGAGGTGCCCGCTACCCGTGTATTTCACGTGCGCCATGTCGAGCAGCGCCTGAATCGTCCCATCTTCTCCCTGCCCGCCATGCAGCGCCAGAAAGACTACGTCCGCATCCTTGATCTCTTTTATCGACGTCAGGTTCGGCAGAAAAGTCCCTTCCGCGAACTTGGACAGTGACTCCAGTGATGGCGGTTCCGTTCCCACCTTTCCGGTGCTCAGCTCGCGTTCCTCGCTGGCGCTGATCACTCCGCGCGCCGGATCGAGCGCAGTCACATCGTGCCCGCGCTCCCGCAATGCGCTTGTGATGCGGATTCCTGACGCAAGTGAGACATTCCGCTCGGAGGATGTCCCACCCATGAGTACCGTAATTTTCATTCGATCGAATTTCCGTTGTTAGCGCGACATCATGAAATGCAGCATGTCGGATCGCGTCACGATTCCCTGCACCACACCATGCTCCTGCACGAGGACTGCTGGGTTTGCCTTCGACAACAGCTTGACCACGCTGTCTACCGGCTGATCCGACGCCACCATCGGGAAGGGTGAATCCATGATCTCGCTGACCGTCGTGTCGAGCAGCTTCGGGTTTTCCAGGCTCTTCTGAGATAGCGACCAGTCGCTTACTGATCCAACACAGTTCGCGCCGTCCATAACCGGCAGCTGTGACACATCATGCAGGGTCATTAGGCCGATCGCCTGACGCACTGTCGCCCCGGGTGGCACGCTCACCACCGATGGCGCCCCACCATTTTTTCTGCCGAGCACATTGTGCAGCGCGACCTTGGGAACATCGAGCATCTGGTTCTCACGCATCCATTCGTCGCTATAAAGCTTGGAGAGGTACCGCTCACCGGTGTCGCACAGGATCGTCACCACCAACGCGTTGGGGTCGTCGATCTCACGAGCGATTCTGAGCGCAACCGACGTGATGAGTCCGGACGATCCGCCGACGAACAGACCCTCCTCGCGAGTCAGCCGTCTGGCCATCGCGAAGGATTCCTTGTCGCTTACTGTGTAGTACTCATCGATAACGCTCATATCGAGCGTGCCAGGAAGTTTGTCCTGCCCGATGCCTTCGACTTTGTACGGCGTTCCCTCGATCTTGTTTTTCCCTTTGCTCCGCCAGTACTCAGCCAATATGGAACCCGCCGGATCCCCTGCGATCACGCGTAGCTTCTTGTTTCGCTCTTTGAGGTAGCGCCCAGCGCCAGTAAGCGTCCCACCGGTTCCCGCCGACACTACAAAGTGGGTGATCTTCCCGCCGGTTTGCTGCCATAGTTCGGGGCCGGTTGTCGCGTAATGAGCCTCCGGATTCGCATCGTTGTAGAACTGATCGGCAAGAATGGCATTCGGCGTTTCCTTCGCGATCCGCTTCGCCATCATCACATAATTGTCGGGATGGTCCGGTGGGACTGCCGTGGGTGTTACGATGACCTCGGCACCGAATGCCTTGAGCAGACGGACTTTTTCCTGAGACATTTTGTCGGGCATCGTGAAAATGCAGCGGTAACCACGCAGTGCGGCCGCTATTGCGAGGCCCACACCCGTGTTCCCGCTGGTGCCTTCGACTATCGTCCCGCCCGGTTTCAGCTTGCCTTCTTTTTCGGCACGCTCGATGATCGGAAGCCCGATTCGATCCTTTACCGAGCCGCCAGGATTGAAGAACTCCGCTTTCGCATAAACTGGCGTCCTGATTCCACGTGTCACCTGATTCAGCTTGATAAGCGGCGTCCAGCCGATCGTCTCCAGAACGTTGTCGTACGGCTGCCGGTTCCGTTCGTGCTTCATCACCGGGTTCTGCGCCTTGTCGTCGTTCTCGGCGCTGCCTTTTTCGTCGTCGTCGCAGCAGCAGCCTTGACGGTGTCTACCTTGGCGGTATCAGTCGATTTGATACTGCTGGTATTGGCGGAGTCGCGCTTGATGATTGAGTCTCCTGCGAGCGGCGGCGCATCGGGGTGCCTGAAGAACACGGGTAACAGGATCGACACCGGCACTGGCTGGCCTTGAGTCTTTGCCGGCTCGAACTTGAGCTCGCGCGATCCTTTCATTGCCGCCGAATCGAGCGCAGTGAACCCCGACGTTTCCGCGATCCGTGTCGAGTCGGAGACTATCGATCCCCCCCTGTCGATGAAGATGCGGAGGGTGACGTTCCCCTGAACTTTCTGTGCATAGAGCGCCGGCGGATAGCGGAAAGGCAGTTCCTTGTTGAGCATTACCGGCGCTACATCGGGTTGCTTGCCGACTGTCTGAAACGGCAGCCCGGATCCTTCGCCTTTCTTGCAGCTCGCGATGCTCAGCGCACTAGTTAGTACGAGCAGAAATTTTACTCTGGCATGCATGGTCAAACCCTTCCCTCTTCCCGCTTCGCACTTCCCGCTTCTTCCCGTTTCACTTCGTCAACTAGTTGGGCAAGCATCTCGAGTGCCTGGATGGGCGTTATCGCATTCGGTTCCACATTCCTCAAACGTTGCACGACAGGATGCGTCGTCGAACCAAACAGTGCCAGCTGATCATCTGCAGCAATACTCGGCACCGCCGAAGCGCGTCCCGATCGAGGCACGATCTGTTCCGCTTCGAGAAGTCTCAGCAGCTCGGTTGCGCGCCGCAAAACAGTGGGTGGAAGTCCGGCAAGCCGCCCAACTTCGATTCCGTAAGATCGGTCGGCGCCACCTGGCTGCAGACGGTGGAGAAAAAGAACCTGGTCCCCGACTTCGCGCACCTGAACGTTATAGTTGCGGACTGCGACTAAATTATCTGCGAGCTGAGTAAGCTCGTGGTAGTGCGTCGCGAAGATCGTCTTGCATCCGACCGCATTGTGCAGATGCTCGCTCACCGACCACGCGATGGAGATTCCGTCGTAGGTGGAGGTTCCGCGCCCGATCTCGTCGAGTAGCACCAGGCTTCGCCGGGTCGCGGTGTGAAGAATGGCGCTCGTTTCGGACATCTCCACCATGAAGGTCGACTGACCACGTACCAGATTGTCGCTCGCTCCGACCCGGGTGAAGAGCCGATCCACCACGCCGATTCTCGCGCGGGCGGCAGGAACGAAACTGCCAATCTGCGCCATGAGGACGATCAGCCCGACCTGTCGAAGTACGGTTGATTTCCCCGCCATGTTCGGCCCCGTGAGGATGATCATTCTTGCATCCTCCCTGAGCGTGACGTCGTTGGGGATGAATTTCTCGCGCGGCATCATCCGCTCTACCACCGGATGTCGCCCAGCCACAATCTCGAGCGAAAAATCGTCCGCCAGAATGGGCCGCACGTACCCTTCCCTCGCCGCGACCTCTGCGAATGAAGCGAGGACATCGAGCTCGGCGATGACTCCGGCGATCGACTGCAGGCGAGTAACCTGGCTACCGATCCTTGACCGCATCTTCTCGAACAACTCTCGCTCTCGCTCCTCGACGCGCTCGGCCGCAGTCAGTACTCGCTCCTCATATTCCTTGAGGGAAGGGGTGACATACCGCTCGGCTCCTGCCAGTGTCTGCCTCCGCTGGTAGTCGTCCGGCACGAGATGCACATTGCTGTTCGTGACCTCGATGAAGTAGCCAAAGACCTTGTTGTAGCCGACCTTCAGTGAGCTGATACCCGTTCGAGCACGCTCTTCGGATTGAATCCTCGCGATCGCATCCTTCCCTCCGTCGCGAAGCGATCTCCATTCATCGAGAGAGCTGTCCACGCCTTCTCGTATACTGGGCTCATCTCCAATTACTGCTGGAGGTCTCTCGACAAGCGTTCGCATGATCTCGTCGCACAGATCCGCGCAGTCGTCCCACAACGCGGCGTGCTTGACGAATGCCGTTTCGCTTCCGGGTGTCGTCGCTTCCCGCGCCCGGCCAAGAGCAGAGTCGACCGCCGGTAATCGCGAGATCGAATCGCCGAGTGCTCCCAGCTCCCGCGGCGAAGCACGGCCAGCAGCCGCCTTGCCGGCAAGACGTTCGATATCGCGAACGCCGTCCAGGGCTTCCCGCATTGCTGCGCGGATGAGACTGTCACCCAGACCATCCACAGCCCCGAGCCTGGCGTCGATTTCCGCGCGATCGACTAACGGAGCAAGTATCCACTGACGCAGCAGACGCGCGCCCATCGGCGTGAGAGTGCGGTCAAGTACTCCGAGAAGTGTTCCCGAAATCTCAGTGCCGCGCATCGATTCGACCAATTCGAGATTCCGCCGCGTCATCTCGTCGAGTGGTAGAATTCCTCCCGGGCGCTCGACTTTCGGCCGGGCGAGATGTGACGTGCCTGAGGGCTGGAGCTCATTGAGATAGCGGAGCAAAGCACCCGCGGCTCCGACAGCTGCGCTATCTCCATTCTCGATGCCGAATGCTTCCAGCGAGTTTACGCGGAAATGCTCTATGAGCTGATCGCGACCAAGATCAGCGTCGAACTCCCAGATCTCTCGCTCAGTCACCATTGGTCCTTCTTCACCGACTGGCCCTTTGAGCATGTGTCCGAGATCTCCCCCGCGAGGAAGAATCATTTCCCGCGGAGTGAATCTGGAGAGCACTGACTCAAGATCGCGAAGCCGAGTCGTAGTCAGCCTGAGTTCACCGGTAGAGAGGTCGGCAGCCGCGATCCCGACTGAATCAGCATCTCGATTGAGGGCGCAGAGATAGTTGTTGCGAGTCCCGTCAAGGAGATCATCGGAGAAAGCCGCGCCAGGAGTGATAGTCTCGACGACCTCGCGTTTCACGATGCCTTTCGCAAACTTCGGATCTTCGGTTTGCTCACAGATGGAAACGCGGAATCCCTGCTGGATAAGACGCCGCAGATATTCACCGGCGGCCTTGACTGGAACACCGGCGAGCGGGACCTCACTGGCACCGCCATTGTTTCTCGAGGTGAGGGTCAGGCCCAGTGTTTTTGAGGCAACTTCCGCATCCTCGTAGAACATCTCGTAGAAGTCACCCATGCGGAAGAACAGAATCGCGTCCTGATGGCGCGACTTGATCTCCCGGTACTGCTGCATCAACGGTGTTGATGCGGCGCGGCTCACCGCTCTGGTGCCCGTACTACGAATGCATCCATATAGTTGGCTTTGATTTTCCTGAGCGCATCTTCGGCATCCTTAGCTGTCGCGTAGCGTCCGATCCTCACCCGAAATGGCGCGACCGAGCCGTCGACGCGGGCCGAGTATCCACGCTTGTTTAAGCTCGACGCCAGTTTATCAGCTTCGATCTTGCCATCCTTGCCTGTGAATGCCGCTACCTGGACTGAATAGCCACTGCCGTGCGATGCTGGAGCGGCAGACTTGGCAACAGGTTTTGAAGTCGTTGTCTTTGGCGCTTTGGTCGGGTCAACAATGCTGGGTCTCGAGTCGCTGGCTTCGCTCGAAGGCGTGCGGCGGAGCGGCGGGGGCAGGGGCGCGTCAATTGTCTTGGGCGTTGTGGAAGCGGTTGTAGCGGCCGCGGACACGCTATCAACGGCCGCTGTTTTTTCCCCACCTGCTTGTGGAGCGGAGGCAGAAGAAGCTCCAGTGGTCTTCGAAGAATTCACTGACGCGCTCGTCGGCGTTGTAGACGCAGCGCTCGTCGGGATACTGGTAGTTGTCCTGGTCGGAGTAGAGGAGCTTGCCGAAACAGCTTCGCTATTCGCAGAAGAAATCGTGGTCGGTGACTCTGCCTTTGCGACGACGGGCGCTGGGCAGCGCTGACCCTGATACAGTATCTGATTCCTCAGCTCCACTTCCGAAGTGCCTGCCTGCGACAGCGCATTGGCGTTAGCTGCGCAAGCGTTCGGGATGTCGTTCTTCTCGAAAAGGACGCGGGCGGTCCAGTAGCCCGCTCTTGCCAGTGACTTGCTGCGCGGGTAATCGCGCTGAATCCGCTGCAGGTGCCTCAGCGCACCTTCACGATCTCCTCGCGCCAGCTCGAGCTGGGCGAGCCGCAGCAAGGCGTCCTCGGCCTGTGGAGCAAGCGGATAATCCACGACTATGTGCCGGTAATCGCTTTCCGCATCGGCGGCATTTGCTGCAAGACTGGCCCGCCAGAACAACGCCTCTGGATATAGCCGAGCCGTTGGCGGAGTTACCGCAATTACCGAATCGATCAACGCCCTGCCTGCTGCTCCGTTGCCATCACTGACCAACGTCTGGGCTCTCACAAAGACCGGATCAAGCGGACGCGCCGGAGCTTGTGCAACTGAGATTGTTGCGGCGCAACCTAGCATAACGCCGGAAAGAAGGGTCCATCTAAACATCTCACCACTCTCCTATTGACTCATGCGGCAGCACTTTTCTCGTCAGCTGCGCACAGTCTCAAAACCACCGTAGCTAGCAATTGTTCTTCAGAGGAAACCCTGCTCTCCTTCAGAGCAATGTCGGCCTCGAGCAGACAATCGAGCGCACGCTCGAGAGATTCGCGGGTCCACCGTTCAGCCGCGCGAGCCCACACAGCGGTGGCAGATCCCCACGGCCGGCCAGTAAAAGCTCCCGTCTCTCTAAGAAGATCGAAGTATTCCTGGGCCAAACGAGCCCTCGACAGACCTTCGTCCAGTCTCGCGCGACCCCACGAGATGGCCAGCATCTGTGTCGATAATGCCATGACGATTGAGACGCCCGTTGTTTTCGTCTGAGCGAGAACGTGGGGGATCAATTCGAGCGCTCGGGAAGCGTTGCGGTCCGCTACTGCATCGAGAAGATCTGACTGTGTCTCGCCGCGCCGCACCCCGACCACCGCAACGACATCCTCTTCACCGATTTCTCGGCCATGACCTTCGACATAACTGGCCAACTTGTCCAATTCGCCAGCCAGCTGGTGCAGGTCGCTGCCGACTGCTGCCTGCAGGAGCTCGATCGCGGGCTCGCTGATTTTCACTCCGAACCCGGCGCTTGCCGTGTGCGCTATCCATTTGGGGACGCGGTCCCCAGTGAGGGGATCAAACTGAAGCCGAGTGCTCGATGTCAGCAGTGCACCGTCTGCTTTGGAGCCGGCAGCTGCAGTCATCAGCAGTAGCAGATCGGGCGAAGGGGTTTTCAGATACTCGTCGAGAACCCGCCGCGATTCCTTCTTCATGGCATTGACCTCACGAAGCACAACGACCCGCCTCTCTGCCATCATCGGAGGTGTCGAGAGAAGTACTTCGAGGGTCTCGGGATCGATGTCCAAGCCTCGTCTCGCATCGAGGTTGAAGTCCCTGGTTCCAGGCTCCAGAGCAGCTTCAACGAGTTGACGGACTGCATCGTCCTTTTGATAGTCGTCGTCTCCCAGAATGTAGTAAGCGCCGTCGAATGACCGGCGCTTGATCGCATCACGGAGTGTTCTGAGAGAGGACGCTGCCATCCTCGAAATATACGGCCGGTCTATCGGACCGCCGATGGCTATGGAATGCTAACGCGTGTAGTTCGCCAGCTCGAGCTTGGAATGCGCGAACCGTACCGGAACCTGCTCTGCAAACAGCGCAGCTGGCCAGATCGTCAGACCCGCTGAGACTGAGGCAACGATAGCAGGTGTCGAGGTTGTTATTGGGGTGAGCTCGGGCTCTGGAAGGGACGCGACTACCGGAGGCATAACGAGATCGCGCGGGGCATCGGTTCGGTGGTAAAGCGTAGTGCCTATATATCCGAGCATCACCGCGCTGGCGAGCGTTGCGGCAATGGCGCCACGCTTGAGATTACGCTGCGTCGTGGCTAGTAAATGCTCACTATGACATTCCTTCAGACGCGCCTCGAGCCGCTCCGAAAAATCTGCGGAGAGCTCGATGGAAGGAAGATTTCTGATGAGAAGAAGCGCTCGTCGGATCTTCGCGTCATGCTTCGCGCAGCTCTCGCATTCAGCAATGTGCCGCTGCATCCGAACCAGCTCGATCCCGGCGAGAGTGTCGTCTACGAACGCAACGTGCTGCTCACAAAACTCGCGACAATCCATGGAGATAGGTTGAGGGTTCGGTAACAGGTACCCACCAGCTGGGTGCCTGTTCCCGAAACCGTCGACCTAATCTACATATGGGGCGATGATCTCCGCGAATGAATTCCTGGCCCGGTTAAGACGTGATTTTACCGTGCCAAGGTTGCAGTCGGTGATCTCCGCAATCTCCTCGTAAGACTTGCCTTCGAGCTCGCGCAGGATGAACACATTTCTGTGGTGCTCGGGAAGCTTGGCCACGCTCTCCTCGACGATCTCCCTCAAGTGCCGCTTGCGGTACATGTCGTCGGGACGGGACGTCGCATCCTCGAACTGAAGCGGCCGGTCCTCATCCTGGAAGTTCTTCTGGACCGTCTGAAAGAGCACCAGCGGATTACGTGACCGGTTACGCAACTCGTTCTTCGCGAGGTTCGATGCGATCGTATAGACCCAGGTCGAAAACTTCTTCGAGCGATCAAAACGGTGGAGGTGTCGATAGACCCGAATGAAAACCTCCTGCACCAGATCTTCTGCTTTTTCCCGGTCACCGATTGTTCGGTACACGAAGTTCAGGAGACGAGTCTGATAACGAGTCACCAGCTCCGAGAAGGCGCGCTCCTCTCCACCAAGGAATGCAGTCACGACGGCTGAGTCGTCCATCGCCTGCAGGCGTTCCCTGACGGTCTGCCCTTCAACCGAAACGATTTGCTTACGGACGATGTCAGCCATTCTTCTCTCCTCTATATAGAGACTCTCACAACACTGAATTCGTGCACATGCCTTTGGAACTTTCTGCACTTTCATGTAATGCACGGCTTGTGCCGATTGCCTGTTGGAAGCAAGCCGTTGTTAAGAAAGGAGTTATGGCGTTCAGCTCAAGCTTGAGCTTGTCCAGATTCTGCCCTTCTGTCCTATTTACATGACATGTAAGCGTCCTTTAGTTGATTAGACGCCAAATTGGCTCGAAGGGTTAACGGCCAGCGCGAAAGCCCGCGGCGAACAGGAGACCAATCACCGTCTTGGCATCCTGAATCTCGCCGCTTTCGACCCTTTCGAGTGCCTGGGACAGGAGCATAGGCTGAAGATCGAGAAACTCATCCGCTTCGTGTTTAGTCTCGCCAGCGGATAGGCCGGTTGCCATAAAGAGATGGATTTTTTCGTCCGTGAAGCCCGGCGTCGTATAGAACGTGATCAGGTAGTCCATGTGCTCAGCTGTACAGCCCGTTTCTTCTTTCAGCTCTCTCAGCGCACAATCATGCGGGGCCTCTCCTTGGTCGAGTCGTCCCGCTGGAATCTCGAAGAGATAGCCATCGGCTGCATAGCGATACTGCCGAATCAGGAGCACCTGCGGATCATCGCTTCGTGGGTCGCTGAGAAACGGCACGACCGCGCTCGCCCCTGGGTGCCGGACCATCTCGAGCTCACCGGTTGATCCATCAGGAAACCGCACTGTGTCTACATCGAGCGAGACAATCTTCCCCGTGTAGACGCGTCTGGAATCGATCCGTCCGGTGCCAGCTCCGTCTTTCATAAAGGATGACCCGGCCCGTCCGGTGTTAGCTGCTTCTTCCATTCTGCGAATGACTCGCTAACTGCTGTGGACGTGCAGATCGCCGAGCCCCAGCTCAGCAACTGAATCAGCAATGACTTGCGCGTCACCGACCATGACCGTTTGCAATTGCTCGGGATGAAGGTGTGACTTGGCGGCTCGCAGTACTGCATCCGCCGTAACAGCCCGGATGTTTTTTCGATAGGAGCCGTAGTAGTCTGATGGCAGATCGTAGATCACCAACGTTGCGAGAGCGGATGCGATCGCAGCTGTCGTTTCGTATCGGATCGGGAAAACTCCATCGAGATAATCTCTCGCCAATGACAGCTCCTCCTCCGAGATACGACCCGAGCGAATGCGATCGATCTCGAGAAGGATTTCACGCAGCGCCGGCGCTGTTACCTCACTTTGAACAGCGGTCGACACGACGAATGGGCCTGATCCACGTCGCCAGTCATAGAAAGACGATGCGCCATAGGTGTACCCATGAGCCTCCCGCAGATTCAGGTTGATACGCGAGCCAAACAAACCACCGAGTACTGCATTCATCAGCAGCGTCGGGAAAAAGTCGGGATGATTGCGCGGTAGTCCGACGTGTCCGATCCGTAACTCCGATTGCGACGCTTCCGGCTTATTCACCACGTGTACGCTTCTACCTGCTGTTCGGGCCGTAGCGACTAGAGATTGGGGTTTAGCTGATCCCGATGGCCAATTCTTGAACGCTCGCGTTATCAGGGCTCGCGATGAGCCCTTTGAGATGTCCCCGGCAACAATGACCGTAGTGGATCGAGCCCGGTATCTGGCTCGGTAGAATTCATCAACATCCTTGCGCGACAACGCGCTTACGCTCTCGGTAGTTCCTTCGTCCGGCTTCGAGTAGCGGGACTCTTCCGAGTACAGAAACTCGGCGAACTTTTCATCAGCCAATCCTCGAGGCTCTGTTTCCAGCTGTAAAATCTCAGCCAGACGCTCCGCCTTGAGCCGCTCTACCTCACGCGCAGGAAAGGTCGGACTGCTGAGAGCTTCGCCGAGCAGCTTGGTTGCCTCCTCCAACCTGTCTGACAGCGTCGTGATTTTGATGAACGCACTATCCCAGTCTGCACCGGATTCGACCGATGTGCCTAGTTGCTCGAATTTCTCCGCGAGCTCGGCTCCATCGAAGCGTTCACTTCCTTCGAGGAGAGTGCCGGCGGTCAAAGCCGCAATGCCTTCCTTCCCCGCTGGATCATTGCTGGATCCGGCATCGACGACTACCAGAACGGTAGTTACCGGAAGCTTTGCGACCGGAGCTATGACCAGACGAATTCCACTCGGCAGCGTCTCGTCGCTGAAATCGGGGAATTGGTAGCTTCTGGTTGGTCCCGGTTTCGGGCGGAGAGACGTGACCATCAGCCCGTGCCAGCAGCGGCAGCCAACGCACTTTCGGATTCGACTCCTTCGTTCGGAACGTACAGAAGGCTCGCCCTGTTATCCTCGCCGAACCGTCCAGAGATGAATTCGTTGACCTTCTCCGCCGTCACAGAGCGGTAGCGATCTGCTTGCTCATTGATCAGATCGGGTCGCTTGAAATAGGTAGCGAACATGGAGAGCCGGTCCGCTCTCTCGCCTGCAGATTGAAGCGAGGCAACCAGATCAGTTTCGATTAGAGCAGTAGCTCTCTTTACTTCCGATTCAGCCACGCCCTCGCGATAGACCAGCTCTATCTCACGCTCGACCTCTTCCTCGAGCTGCGCAACAGGAGTTTCCGGGCGTGCGGTCACATCGACCACCAGGAGATCTGTTCCCTTCGCCAGATCAAAGGTGAAAGCTCCAGCATCGGCGGCAACCTGCCGTTCGCGCACCAGCGACCGGTGAAGCCGGCTTCCTCTTCTCATCCCCAGTATCGCCGATGCAACACTCGCGGCGTAGTACTCTTCGCTTCCAAAAACTGGTGAGCGAAATGCCATGAATAGCCGCGGGAGAGTGACGTTATCGTGGACGACCTCCCGCAAGGAGCTTCCAAACACTGACGGGAGATTCATCGCAGGCAGCGGGGGCTTGCCCTTCCCATTTGGAATTGGTCCGAAGTACTCGGTGACAAGCTTCTGTGCTTCCCCTAAATCAAAATCACCGGCGATCGACAGAACTGCGTTATCCGGTGAGTAGTAGGTGGCAAAGAATTCCGCGATATCGTCCAGTGACGCCGCTGAGAGATCTTCCATCGAGCCGATGAGCGAATGCTGAAACGGGTGCGAGGCAGGGAACACCAGCTCCTGCATCTTCTCCAGCATTGTGCCGTATGGTTGGTTGTCTACTGCCCATCGCCGCTCGTTTTTGACGACGTCACGCTGGGTATCCAGCTTCTCCTGTGTCATGGCTGGTAGCAGTTCGCCCATCCGATCCGCTTCAAGCCAGAGGGCAAGAGCAAGCTCGTTCGAGGGAACTGTTTCGAAATAATTCGTGCGTTCGAGCCAGGTTGAACCGTTTAAGGTTCCACCAGCGCGTTGAATCAGGTCGAAATGCTCGTTCACCCCAACGTGCTTCGAGCCCTGGAAAAGCATGTGCTCGAAGAGGTGCGCAAATCCGGTTCTTCCGGCTCTCTCATTTGCTGAGCCGACGTGGTACCACAGATTCACTGCTACGATCGGTGCGGTGTGATCTTCTGACAGGGTCACGTACAGACCGTTGTCGAGGTGGAAGGTTTCTACCGGAATTCGCATTCTCGTAAATTGCCCGCCATACAAACACACTGGAACCCCCTCTGCGCTCATACGTGATTTCTGCTCTGGTAGTACTTCTGTTGCTCTTCGGATCGCTGCTGCTGCTATGGTGGTCGCAGGAGCGAATACTCTTTCAACCGCCTCGCCTGCTGGAACCGGCGCCCGAAACAGGGCAGGTCGCTTATGAGGCAGTAGATGGACAACGGCTCATTGGCTTCATTGTCGGAGACCCACGCCGTGCACCCGGTGTTTTACTCTGTTTCCACGGCAACGCCGACCTTGCGATTTGGCAGCTCGAGTGGGCCCGGCAGCTGGAGCGCCACACCGGACATGCTGTTTTTCTCGCCGAGTATCGGGGTTACATGTCGCTGGGAGGATCTCCGACCTACTCGAGTACGAAGCTCGATGCACGCGCCGCTTACGATCATTTGCGAATTGCCTTTGGCGTGGATCGCACACGTCTCGCCTACTTTGGTCACTCCCTCGGTAGCGCAGTGGCGGCGGAACTGGCCGAGATTCATCCGCCTGCCGCGCTGCTTCTGCAGGCGCCCTTCTCATCAGCGCGCGCTATGGGAAGACTCATCGTGTGGCCGGCGCTGGTACTCATCTGGAAAACCATTTCACGGGTCCACTTTGACACGCGACAGATTGTGTCGGGGCTGGATGTTCCGGTATCGGTAGCACACGGACGTCGCGACCGAATTATTCCTTTCAGGATGGGGCTCGAGGTTTACGAAGCTGCAAAATTAAAAGGCCAACTCCTCGTGGTAGAGAAAGCTGGCCACAATGATGTTGCTGAAATTGCCGGCGAAGCCTATTGGCGCTGGTTCACCGAAGCCTTGAACTCTCGGGTACACCAGCAGCCGCAAGCTGCCCCGCCCACAGCCCCCAGCAGGTAATCTTCAGTTTCATTACTTCAGTTATTGAATCGGCTGCCCCGAGATATCTCTGATAGCAATCGGCCCGACATTAACAGACTTGAGAGCCTGCTCGATTGTCTTGCGGTCGCCGACAATCACAATCGCCAGAGAGCCCGGATTGATGTACTGCTGCGCTACTCGGGCTACATCGGCCTGCGTAACTGCTTCGACATTCTGCACATAATTGTTGTAGTAGTCGAGCGGCAGGTTGTACTGAGCTACCGGTACCAGCGCAGCCGCTATTTGCTGCGTCGTCTCGAAGTTGCCCGGAAGCTGCAGTTGCAGATATCGCTTGGCACGGGATAATTCGTCGGCAGGGACTGACTGACGAATCCCATTGAGCTCTTTCATGAACTCCAGCAACGCCGAATCACTCTTCGCCGAAACGATTTCCGCGGACGCCAGGAAGGGGCCTGCTGCCCGTCTCATGTCGAACCGCGAACCGGCGCCATAAGTGTAGCCGCGAGTCTCGCGCAGATTCTGATTCAGTCTGCTCGTAAACGAGCCTCCCAGAATCGTATTCATCACGGTTAGAGCGAAGTAATCCTTGGTAGATCGCGGGACGCCTACGGCGCCGATGCGAAACGAAGACTGTGCCGCTCCCGGTTTGTCGATGAGATAAATCGTCGTAGTAGACGCCTTTGGCGGCTGCCCATAATTGAGCTGCGGGACTTCCTTCCGCTGCCAAGTGCCAAACAGGCTGGCGATCTTTTGCTCGATCTGCGCTGGGTTTACATCCCCAACAATGATTAGCGTGGAGTTGTTGGGGGTGTAGTTGGCCTGGTAATACGCTTGTAGATCAGCCGTCGCGAGGGATCTTACCGAAGTCTCTGTTCCGAGGGACGGAGCACCGTAAGGATGCGCGTTCCCGTAAATGATGGCGGGAAAAGCAATGTTGGCGATTGCGGGTCCCTGATCTCGTAGCTGCAGCAGTTCGGTAAGACGAGTTTTCCGGATTCGCTCGAACTCGTTGGCGGGGAAGGACGGGTGGAGAGCGACATCAGCGAACAAGGCGAGTGCGCTATCGAGCTGCGCCGTCGGGGTGTGGAGCGATAGCGTGCTGGACTCCCAGCTGTTCGTTGAAGAAAGATTGATCCCCAGAAAAGCAATTTGATCTGCGATCTCGAGACTCTTCCTGGTTGTGGTTCCTTCCTTCAGCATCGCCGCTGTAAGGTTCGCGATACCTGTTTTCGCGGAAGGATCAGCAGTGCTGCCACTACCGACGAGCAGAACAAAATCCGCGAGTGGCAGCTCGTGCTGCTCGACTATCAGAAGCTTGAGCCCATTTGGAAGCTGTCGAGTGAGAATCGGTGGAAGAGAAACACGCGGTGGAGGGCCGAGCTCCGGAGGCTTGCTGCGATCGAAAGTCCCTTGCGCAGTGGCAACGGATTGAGCAGTAACCAGAGTAAGGGCGGTCAAAAGGCCTGTAGTTGCGACGCGCTTCATCAGTTACCTCCGCCGGCGGTCAACATCATTTCTTTCTTTCCCTCTGGTACCACAGTAAGCACAACCTTTGGGCGACCGAGGTATGTCCTCGCGACCCGCTGTACATCGGCCGGAGTGACGCGCTCATAGCGGGCGGCATCCTGCTGAATGAAATCGGGATTCCCTATATAGTAGTTGTAGGTATTGAGCACTTCCGCCTTGCCTAGCACTCTGGCGAGCCGGTTGAGAAAGCTGGCTTTGTATAAGTTCTGGGCCCGCTGCAGCTCGCGCGACGTGATTCCATTGGAGATCAAGGTCGCGATCTCCGCTTTGACAATGCGATCGATGTCAGCAACTTTCTGCCCCGGCTTTGGCGTCACGTCGAGCTGGAATTTTCCATCCAGGCGCGAGCCATCCTGGAATGCTCTGACATCCTGCGCGATCTGAAGGTCGTACACGAGCTTCTTGTACAGACGCGAGTTCTTGTCATTCGCGAGCACCTGCGCCAGGATGTCGAGCGCTGCGTCATCCTTGGAGAAGCCCTTCACCGAGTGCCACGTGTAGAAGACACGCGGTAACTGGACCTTGTCTTCGAGAACCAGAAAGGTGTCGCGCGGAATTACCACAGGTGGAACAGTCATTCTCCGTTTCACTTCCGGCCCGCGCGGGATGTCAGCAAAGTACTGCGCGACCATTTTCTTCACGCTGGCCGGATCAAAATCTCCAGCAATTGTCAGGGTCGCATTATTGGGCGCATAGTACGTCCTGAAGAAATTCTGCACGTCCTGCA
>Ga0137376_10000707_pt1 | contig 16645 bp, 15 predicted proteins | sample SagtaG_23_FD_104814 | JGI IMG/M metagenome (GOLD analysis project Ga0137376, IMG submission 104814) | Vadose zone soil microbial communities from Sagehorn Ranch, Mendocino, California, USA - Sage2_L_20_16 metaG | ecosystem: Environmental > Terrestrial > Soil > Vadose zone | place: USA...
CTATTCTTGGCGTTGAGTTCTCTTCTGGTCAGTTTTTCTTTGGGAATGGGGCGCTTCGACTCGGGGGGCGATATGAGCCAACTCGAAGGTTTGGCCACGGCGCTTTCGGACACGCTCCTTTCGCCCATCTCACACGTACAGACCAAGGGGTTATCGTCCGCTACAGTGGGCGGTCATTCTTGGAAACAGCATTCTTTGGGGTGCTGTTCTTGCGGTGCCAGTATGGGCATTGGCGCGACTGGTGAGGGGTAAACGTGCTGCCTCCTAACAACGCATTTGCGCGAACCGTGAAGCATCGTGGGCCGCGCCTGGCGCGGCACAGCGGTGGTGGCCGGCCGCCCAAAACTCGGTCGTTGGGCAACAACATGAGAATGTTCTTGTCTCGCGCGCGGCGTCCGTGCTGCGCTCGACAAGACTGTGGTCGCGCCGCATTGACTGCCCGGACCCGATTTGAGAGCCGCCTTCGGGCGGCCCTCTTTGCAAGCCTAATGTAGCTTAGTCTTTTGATTCATCGGCTGTCGCGCCACGCTGTTAGGTACAAGGGAGACCTGCACACTTCTTCAACATCGGACCTCGATAGGCCAATGTCGGCGAGCAGCCGGGCCGAGGAACGCCGCAAAATCCTTGACGATGCGGATGTAGCCCTGTTGGGTCTTTGCCGTTAACTTGCGGATCGCCATGTCCTCGATCATGCGGCGCGGCAACGGGCTCATGGCCTCGTTGTCATGGGGATGCTCCTGTCTTGAGTGACGGTTGCGAACGCCTCATCTCAGGACAGCACGTCCCGTCGCGCTATCGTCTTGGCCGTTTCGTCCGCCGCAGCACCCCACCGCGCGAGCGGTTTAGTCCCGTGACCCATAGCGGTCATTGTTGAGTAAGTGCCGATGCAAAGCAGCCTGCTTTAGGACTAGCCTTGATGTCGAATGAGAGGTGACGGTGCCACAGGATTGCAGGATAGCGAGCGGGGCAATCGACGGCGTTCAGCAAGAACTTCTTCGAACGTTTCCCTTGAAAGCGACCAGTTCAGGGCGGTCTTGGGAAGGCGTCCATATCAACGAATTTGCCGAAGTTTATATCGAAGATCTACTCTCGCCGCCGCGAGACCATGTCAAAATAGGTCTATGCATCGGGACCTCGCCCTCGATACGCCGGGAAGCCTGCGGGAAGACTTTCACCAGCCCATCGCGTATCGGTGAATTCTCGATTCTGCCGGCTGGCCGAAAGTCGCGCTGGCATGGTCTTGCACCGGCCCACCTCGACATTCGTCTTGACCCCCGCAAAATGGACGAGGTGGCCGCCGAGTTGCGCAGGACCGGCGAGAGGCGGTTTGAATTTGCCAATGTTCCGCGCATGCGCGACCCGATTGTCGAGCACATAGGGGCGATCTTCAGAGTAGAGCTGAACCGCGCATCGCATCCCGCCCAGGATATGCTTATTGAGTCGATGGCAGTCGCGCTGTGCGCGCATCTACTACGAAGTTATACGAATGCGGTCGGTGTCGAGGAACGATCAACGGCGTCAGCCGATGTGGCTGCTATCGGTCGGGCGATCGCCTACATCGAAGACAACCCAGATCGGGGTATCTCTCTTCGTGAGTTGGCCGGCGCGGCAGGGTTAAGCCGTTTTCACTTCAGCCGTCTGTTCAAGCGCCATCTTGGCTTGTCGCCGGCCAAATACGTGGAACGTACTCGGATTGAACAGGCCAAAACCCTGATCGTTAATGCCGAAATGTCTCTGGTCAGCGTCGCTCAGGCAGTCGGGTTCGCCGATCAAAGTCATTTCTCACGCCGCTTTCGGGTCCACGAGGGGCGCACGCCGGCCACATTTGCGCGTGAACAGGCGAGAGGCATTCTGCCTTCAAAATAGTCTTCGTGCATCTTCGCTGCGACGAAGAGCTAGTGCGCGGAAAAAGGCAGTTGAGATGGCACGAAACGTCCAAGGAACGCACGGACAGGCAAGACTCGGGTCGCGTCCGATATTTGAATGCTCAACGGCTGGTCGGGATCATCGTCCCCGTTGATGCACTCGCAGCAGCATCGGGTGCGCGGTGGTGATGATCCTTCAGGCGCAGGAGTCCGCCGCCAAGACGGCGCTCAACAGACGCAATAAAGGATTCAATCGATGGGCACGATTACGACCAAAGACGGCACAGAAATTTTCTATAAGGATTGGGGGAAGGGGCAGCCGCTGTTCTTTCACCATGGCTGGCCTCTAAGTGCTGACGACTGGGATAGCCAGCTGATGTTCTTTCTCTCGCATGGCTATCGCGTGATCGCACACGACCGCCGCGGCCATGGGCGCTCGACACAGACAGCCAACGGCCACGATATGGACACCTACGCGGCCGATGTCGCCGAAGTTGTAAAAACTCTCGATCTAAAAGACACCATCCACATTGGCCACTCGACCGGCGGCGGCGAGGTGACTCGGTATGTCGCAAAGTACGGCAAAGGCAAGGTAGCAAAGGCGGTGCTGATCAGCGCAATTCCGCCAACCTTCATGAAGTCGGAGCGAAATCCGGACGGCGTTCCAAAGGAAGTCGTCGACAGCATTCGCGATGGCACGGCGAACCACCGCTCACAGTTTTATAAGGACATTACTATTCCCTTTTACGGCTTTAACCGCCCGGCTGCGACAATCTCAGAAGGAATACGCGAGAATTGGTGGCGACAGGGCATGATGGGCGCCGCCATAGCTCAATACGAGTGCGTCAGGGTGTTATCGGAGACGGAGTTTTTCGACGATCTAAAGGTCATCGATGTGCCGGTGCTCGTGATGCACGGCGAGGATGACCAAATCTGCCCGTTCCCGACGACTGGCGCCAAGTCAGTAAAACTGTTGAAGCACGGAACGCTAAAGTCTTATCCCGGCTTACCCCACGGGATGCCGACTACGCATGCAGAGTTGATCAACGCCGATCTGCTTTCCTTTATCCGGTCCTGACGCTCGCGCAGCGGATAACGTCGGGCGTTCCGAAGGGGCACCACTCTTGCAACGATTAATCTCGTTCGTCGCGATGGGCGGACCCTCCGTAAGGCGCGGCCCTGATCTTGCGCGCCGCTAAACTGATGGTCGGTCACAGCCTTGCTCGTTCTAAATCAACGGGACGAGCGATCTAAGCGCTACCGTTCATCAGAGCATTTGCCGAGTGGCATGGAGGGGTGCTGTTCCGGCTGTTGTTAGAGGCCCGGACACCCTCAACCGGGCCTCGCCCGTTTCTAGATCAGCGCCGGAACCGCTTCTCGATGTCGCGGTTATTGCTTTCGGGCCACGCCAGCCGCACTGGTCCGTGGTCCGGGCACGGCACCCGTCTCACCACCCCTATTGGCGGGGGCCGTGCTTCCGGCCTTGTAGTGTCAATTGAGCCGCCGCCTGCGCGCCGCATCCACCGGCGGCGTCAACTTGGCGAGGAGCGCCGTCGCGTCCGCAAAATCGAGCGTTGGTCCGCCGCCGACCGCGAGCAGCATCACTTCCGCCGGCCTTATGACCATGCCAGTCGAACAGCCGACAAAGTTTCAGCTCGTCATCAACGCCAAAGCCGCAAGGGCGCGCTCGGCTGGTGTGGACGTAAGCGGGCATTCTGACGATGTCGGCTCATCGAGCCAAAGCGGACCTCGCAACTGCGCGCCCAAGTCCGAAAATGGACCCGAAGCGGACCTGAGTGCGCGGCCTGGCGACGTGGCCACGCAGGGAGTTGTATCTCTGGTTGGGATCGAACAAGGTGTTCGGCTTCGCGTTGAGGCAAGGGGAGCAGAAAATGGTTTTGAAGCATGCGAGCGTGTTCGGGCTGCTGGTAGCTTTCAGCGTGCTATTCGGCGGCGCGGCTCAGGCTGCTACAGTGATCGCGCTTGGGGCCAGCAACACTTTCGGCAAGGGTGTGTCACCCGGTCAAGCGTACCCAGCGCAGCTTGAAGTACTTCTGCGCGCCAAGGGCCTCAACGTTAATGTCATCAATGCCGGGATTAATGGTGACACGACCGGCGGAATGTTAGCGCGACTGGACGGCGTGGTGCCAAAAGGAACGAATGTTGTGATTCTGCAGCCCGGGGGGAACGACAGACGAAAGGGAACGCCCGATCAGACTTCCGAGATCCTGACCAAGTTGCACTCAATGGGTGTGAAGGTTGTTCTCTTGTCCAACAACATGTTCCGCGGATTGCCGCACCAACCAGACGGGGTGCACCTAACCCCGGAAGGTTATCGCAAATTAGCTGAAAAGCTCGCAGGTCAAGTAGCTGGCGCGCTTCGGCATTGACCATATGCCAACGCTCTTGCCCTGCAGTCGCTATGGGGGGGTAAACCGGACATCGCACGGACAGCCCAATTCGGTAGCTTTTGACACTGAGCAGACATCGGCGTGGAGTAACCCGAACGCCATCTTTTCTCGGGATGCCCGCCCGCCTCTTGCGTTCAGTAGAATCCGTGAAAATGATGCACCGGCCCGTGGCCGTGGCCGACGCCAAGCCGATCGGCTGCCGCGATCGCCGCGCTGATCCAGGTCTTGGCCTGACGCACCGCGGTTGCCATGTCCTCGCCCTTGGCAAGACCAGCCGCGATGGCTGACGACAACGAGCATCCCGTACCGTGGGTATTTTTGGTGGCGATGCGCGGCGCTGCCAACGCGACGACGCCATTGCCCTCGATCAGATAGTCGATGCTTTCCGCGCCCTGTCCATGCCCGCCCTTGATCAGCACCACCGGACAACCCATCGCGAGCAGCCGCCTGCCCTGGCTCTCGATCGCGGCCTCGTTGGAGGCTATCGGTTCGTCCAGCAACGCGGCGGCTTCCGGCAGGTTCGGCGTGATCAGCGAGGCGCGCGGAACGAGTTTTGTTCGCAGCGCTTCGACCGCGTCCGCCGCCAGCAGCCGATCGCCCGAGGTGGCGACCATCACCGGATCCAGCACGACATGTTTCGGCGACCAGCGATCCAGTCCCGCGGCGATGGCGTCGATCGTCGCAAGCTCGGCCACCATCCCGATCTTGACGGCCTTGACCTCGAGATCGCCAAACACCGCGTCGATTTGCGCGGTGACGAAGTCCGCAGGCACCTGATGGATACCGCTGACTCCTCGCGTGTTCTGCGCGGTCAGAGCAGTGATCACCGACGCGCCATAAACGCCGAGCGCAGCGAACGTCTTCAGGTCGGCCTGGATGCCGGCGCCGCCTGACGAATCCGAGCCGGCGATGGTAAGCGCAATCGGTATCGTCATCATGCTGCTCGCGATAATCCTGGTAGCCGCGTGAGGGGTCATGTTGTCCTAGCGCGGCATGCTAATCCCAGCAAGTTCGCTTGCCACGGCGCCCGGTTTTTTGCTCTATTGGCGCAACGTGAATGCTCCCGGAGACGACAGCGATGGTTCCCTTTTTCGTCCAGTTCAAATGCAAGCTCGGGCAGTCCTATGCCGTCGCCAATGCGCTCGCCGAGGCCGAGATCGCCTCGGAGATCTACTCCACCGCCGGCGATTATGATCTGCTCGTAAAATTCTACGTCGACAACGACACCGATATCGGCCATTTCGTCAACGAGAAGGTGCAGATCATTCCCGGCATCCAGGATACCCATACCATCATCACGTTCAAGGCGTTCGGGACCGGCTAGGGAGCAGACACCCGAACGCTTGGCCGCCCCCGTTTAATCCTGGCCGAACGGCGTCCGTCGTCGCGGGGGTGATACAGACACCCGGTTACGGGTGTTTGCTACGATCGGAAGGACAGCATGGGGCGGCCGATATGTTTCGCTCTTGTCGGAGGCGTGGCAATCATCATGTCCTGTGTCGCAAGCCTTGTTGTCGCCGATGCACGTGCAGAGCCGCAAACCGTCTACTTTGCCAGCGCTGACGGCCAGGCCCAGTTGGTGGGTTACTTGTTTGCTCCGCAGACCGCGGGCCGGCATCCCGCAGTCGTGATGTTGCATGGCCGAGGTGGCCCGTATTCATCCAACGTCAATGAAGGATGCACGCTGGTCGCAAAGGACAATAGCTCGCCCTGCAATGCCTCGTCCCTCTCCAAGCGGCACGCCGCGTGGGGCGCCTATTGGGCAGATCGCGGTTATCTCGCGTTATTGCCCGACAGTTTTGGACCTCGAAACAAAGCGCACGGTTTTGGACGGTTCAGTCACGACGATCCAGACCGCGACGACGTGAACGAGCGCACGGTTCGTCCGCTCGATGCGGAGGGTGCGTTGAAATATCTGCAATCGCGCGGAGACGTCGCACCCGGGCAAATCTTCTTGCAGGGCTGGTCAAATGGCGCGAGCACGACACTAAACGTGATGTATCGACAGGCCTCCCTGCCCTCCGGCGGTTTTCGCGCAGCGATAGCTTTGTATCCGGGATGCGGTCCTCGCGCCTTGATTTCGCAGGACTACAGAGCGGTTTCGCCGGTTACGGTCTTCCTCGCTTCCGATGACGAAGAGGTTTCTCCGGCGGTTTGCCACCGGGTGCTCGATCCCGCCGAAAACCTTGGTAACCCGATCAGGGTTGTCGACTATGCCGGGGCGACGCACGATTTTGACGACCCCGGCAAGGCGCGCCAGTCGGTCGAGGCCAACAGAACGGCGCGTGAAGACGTCCTGCGCCGGGCTTCCGGACTATTCGCCAGATAAGGGGACTTGCGCCTCTCAAGTTCAGGAGCCCGCTTCGGGCGGCGCGGATCCGATCAATGCCTTCAAAAAAGTGACGAAGATCCGTCCGCTGCGGTTTGCCTCGCCCTCCTTTGACATCAACGCCATGCCGCGGCCCAGCGCAATGAAGCCGGTGGCGATCTCCGCCGGATCGGCTGGCGCTTTCTTGCCGAGCAGCCCGAACAATTTCACGACGAGAACGCCCAACGCCCGGCGATGCCGGCGATTGAGATCGTTGTAGCCTTGCGCAAATGACGGACTGCGCAACGCCTGCAATTGAAGTTCAATCGCCAGCACGGCGAATTCCGGATCGGAATTGATCGTCGCGGCCCATTTTTCGATACCGCCCATGGCCTTTGCCGCGTCGCCCTGCGCAAAGCTCAGCGCGGCTTCGATCTTTGCGCGCTCTTCCGCCTGGTGCCGTTGCACCAGCTCCAGCAAGATCGCCTCCTTGTCCGGAAAATTCGAGTAGAACGCGCCCTGCGAAAATCCCGCCGCATCGGCAATGTCGCGAACCGATGCCAAGGCGAAGCCTTTCTTGACGATCTCGCGGCGCGCCGCCTCGATCAGGAGGCTCCTGGTACGAGCCTGACTTTCCTCGCGATTCAACCTGGGCACCAGATTTAACTCCCGAATTACAGATAACAGTTGATTTTTGGATATCAATTGGTATCTGTAGCGTCATTAGCCGATTTGGCGGCGGGAGGACGTATATCATGGAGATCCGATCGTTGGATCGCGTGCTCGCACTTGCCTTCATCCTCTCGGCCGCCCCGTTCTTCTCGCGATAGCGGACATCCCGTCAGCCCCCCGATAACGTATCCAAGGAGCACGCCATGCCCATTACCGTCGTTGCGATTGTCGGCCGCACGCTTCTCGCGCTGCTGTTCATTCTGGCCGGTGCGGCGAAGATCGCCGGTCCTCAGCCGTTCCTCGACCATATGGCGGCTCACCATCTTCCCGGGGTGTTGCTTCCGCTGGTCATCCTGCTGGAGCTGGGAGCCGGCACGGCCCTTATGGTGGGCTGGAAGCTGCCCTATGCTGCCGGCGCGCTGGCCTTATTTTGCGTCGCCACCGCCATCGTTTTTCATCTGGATTTGGCCGATAAGGCGGAACGGACGCTGTTCGTCAAGGACCTCGCCATCGCAGGCGCGTTGATGGTCATCGCGGCGGGAGCATCCCGCGTTTGACGACACACGCTCAGCCGGGAGCAGTTTTAATTTTGCGCAAATGTTGAGGCACGATAGGGCACATGTGCCCTCCTCGAAGTCTGGTTTCGCACAGAACCGTATGACCCTAGAGGCAGGTGCCGCCGTTGTCGGAGCCGCCTGAACTGCTGCACGGCACTCGTTTTGAGAGTTGCTCGACTTTCTTTTTGACGGCGGCCTGAGCAACTGCGTCGAAAGCGTTTTTCGCCGGCAGCTGCAAGGCATGGCGAAAGTCGGATGCAGCCCGTGCGGTATCGTTCGTCGCCTCATAGGCCCGGCCGCGTGCAATGTATTCCTCGACGGTCTCGTGTTTGGCAACAGCCCGGTTGAGGTCTTCAATGGCCCTCGGATAGTCCTGCATCTCCGACCAGATCAACCCGCGAACCGTCAGCAGTTCCGGGTCGTCAGGCCGGAGTTTCGCGATGTAATCGGCATCGGCCATCGCATTTTTCGTATCCTTCTGCGCGAGGTAGGCTCGCGCGCGGAGAAGCCGGGCACCGGTATCGTCTGCGGTTTTTCCGATAACCTGGTTCAGGGCGATGATGGCTCGATCGAACTGCCCCGATTGCGCCATCGCGATGCCTCGACCCAACAGCGCGGTTTGGTTATTCGGGTCGCGTTCCAGCACAATGTTGATATCCGCTATGCCTTCGGCGGAAGCACCTTTCATCAACAGCGCGAGCCCTCGGGCGGCCCGGGCCTGTTCGTTGCGCTGGTTCAGCGCCAGGGCCTGATCGAAGTCCGGCAGCGACTTGTTGGGATCGTTCATGCCAAGGTGTGTCAGCCCCCGTTCGGTGAAGACGAAGCTGTCCTTCGGATTGATCGAGATCGAGCGATCGAGATCGGTCAACGCTTCGGCGAATTTTCGCAGCTGACGATTGATCATTCCCCGATAGGAAAGCGCGACGGCGTTGTTGGGATCAATGGCCAGCGCACGTTCGATGTCCTGCAGCCCCTCTGCTGTCTGCTTCAGGGAGACCAAGGTCACGCCCCGCAAGGACAGCGCCGCTACGTCATTGGGCTTTTGCAGGATCAGTTGGTCAAGATCGGCACGAGCTTCCGCGGACCGATTAAGCCTCAGTTGCGAAAACGCTCGCAATCTCAGCGCGGCTTCGTTATGCGGATCGGTCTTCAAGGTACGGTCAAGGACTCCAATCGCTTCTGCGAACTTGCCCTGATCGAACAGCGACTTGGCCTGATCCGTCACTCCCGGTGCGGACGGGACTGGCGCTGCGCCGGTTGCGGCGCCTGGCGTCCTGGTTTCCTGATCGCCGATCGCCGGAGCCGCGCGCTGCGACGGCTGTCCGGCAGGGCTTTTGCCGAGTTCGGCTTGCATCGCCTCGGCCGATTGGCGCAGTTGCAGCGCCTCGGTATTGCCAGGGGCGAGCGCCAGCACGGAATTGAAATCGGAAATGGCGCGGGCATAATCGCCTTTCGCGCTGTAGAGCCGGCCGCGCGCGAAATAGAGCAAGATATCCTTGCGAGGTGTCTGAGCAATGGCCCGCGAGAAATCCTCGATGCCATGGTCGATATCGCCTTTGCGCCGGTAGACCTGTCCTCGCCAAAAATACGCATTGGGGAAATTGGCGTTGATCGCGATCGCCGTGTTCAGTTCGTTGAGCGCATTATCGAGTTCTCCGGTTTCGAGATATACCCGGCCGCGGCCGACATGCGCCGGCGCAGAATCCTGCGCAAGACGCAGGGCTGCCTCAAAGTCGGCCTGCGCATCAGCCCAGCGCCTGAGCAAAAGACGGAGATTGCCGCGCGAAAGGAATCCACCGATATTCTTTGCATCGAGATCTATCGCGCGATCGAAATCGGCCGCCGCGGCATCGAACGAGTTCTTTCGCTGAAAGACGAAGCCGCGCAGCAGCAGCGCCGGAACCGATCGATTGTCCAATCGAAGGGCAGTATCGAGGTCGGGCAGAGCGAGATCTAATTTCTGATCGTTCAAATAAACCCGGGCACGATTGACGTAGGCCCTGGCGTGGTCGGCATCAGGCCGCGCCGCGTCGCCGATGATTGCGGTACAGGCAAGCTCGGTCTTTTGCGAAGGCTGGACCCCGCAATCATCCGATTCGGCCGCGGAAGCGAAACCCGATGGGCAGACACAAACGCTCAACCAAATAACGGCGGGAAAGACGCGACGTATCCCGACAGGGGCAAACTCAACCATCGATCGCCTCACCAGAAAAACGGGTTTTGCCGAGGTATTCCCTTATAGCACACTCAACAGTTGGCCGATCTAAGGAGAAGATTAAAATTTATCCGACGCATCAAGGTTCCGGGATCGTCAGGACTTTTCGCCGCCATCTTTCTTCTCCGCCTTCTTCGGCCGCGGCGGCCCCTCGACCGGCGGCAATGATTTGAGATACTGCGCCATGGCCGCGCGGTCTTCGGGGCTTAGTTGCGAGGTGTTCTTGATCACGCGCGCCATGGCACCGCCCGCGCTGTCGCCGTCGGGCAGTTGCCCGGTTTCAAGAAAATATTCGATGTCCTTTGTGCTCCATTCTTCAAGTCCCTTTTGCGTGATGTTCGGCACCCAGCCCTCGCCTTCAGGGTTCGGTCCGCCTGCGAAACGCTTGTCGGCGATGATGCCGCCGAGCAGATTGCGCGAGCTATGGCACTCCGCGCAATGTCCGAGACTGTTGACCAGATAGGCACCGCGATTCCACTGCGCCGAGCGCGCCGCGTCCGGCATGAACGGCTTGCCGTCCATGAACAGGAGTTTCCAGATGCCGAGGTTGCGCCGGACATTGAATGGAAATGGCACGTCATGATCGCGCACCTTGCCCGGCACCGGCGCAAGCGTTTTCAAATAGGCGAAGATATCGCGGACGTCGCCGACCTTGGCGTGCTGATAGGACGTATAGGGAAACGCCGGAAAGTAATGAAACCCGCCCGGAGAAATCCCTCTGGTGACCGCGTTGACGAATTCGGCCTCGGTCCATCGCCCGATGCCGTCGACCGGATCGGGCGAGATATTCGGAACATAGAAGGTCCCGAACGGCGACGGCACGGCGAGCCCGCCGCCGAGCCGCAAGCGATCGGGCTGGCCGGGCACCGCATGGCATGAGGAACATCCGCCAGCGTTGAATGTTGTCAGTCCGTTCGCCGGGTCGGGCTTATGCAGCGCCTCGGTAACAGCCAAGATGACCGGCGGTGCCGTTAGCCACCAGAAGACGCCAAATGCCGCAGCGGCGGCCAGCCCTAACCCAAGGAAAATTCGTCGCGGCATTCACCGATCCGTCTCTGTCCATTCGCAGCTCATGGCTAGTATGGCCGCTAATCCGGCTACAGGCTGCTTGAAAATTTGGCGCGTTTAAGCCCGTTTCGGGAATAAAACCCGAGTGCTGTTGTTTTGAAGACGTATCGTTGTTCTAAAGCCGACACCATCACGCCACCAACAGGGAGAGAACCATGTCTAAAACCAGGACCGCGCTTGCGACGCTCGCGCTGGGAGCGACCGTCGCTCTCACAGGGCCGGCTTTCGCCGATAAGATGAAAGTAATCCTCGACAGCAAATCCGAAGTGCCGCCCAATACCAGTGCCGGCACGGGTACCGCCGACGTCGACTTCGATGCCGCCTCAAAGAAGCTGACCTGGAAGCTGACCTATTCGGGGCTAACCGGCCCGGCGAGCGCCGCGCATTTCCACGGGCCGGCTGAAGCCGGCAAGAACGCCGGCGTCGCTGTCGCGATCCCGAACGCCACCTCGAGCCCTGCCGAAGGCAGCGCCACCTTGACGGACGCCCAGGCCGCCGACCTGATGGCCGGCAAGTACTACATCAACGTCCACACCGCAGCCAATCCGGGCGGCGAAATCCGTGGCCAGGTGACCAAGTAAACGTAATCCAGCAGAGACGAACGAGTTACCTTTGGTTTGACGGATATTAAAAAAGGGGCGGACGCACCGAACGTCCGTCCCTTTCTTTGTCCGGACGAAACTAGCTATTCTTAATGCGGTACGTCTCGTGGCATCCCTTGCATTCGTCGTTGATGACAGGGAATGTTGCCTTCAGGGTATCGAGATCCTTGATCTTGCCCTTGGCCTCGCCAACCGCTTTGGCAAAGCTCGCGGCGTGGCCCTCAAAGCCCTTTCTGTCGGTCCAGACTTTCTCTGAAGCGTAGTAGTCGCCTTTCGGCTTCAGGCCCTTGATGCTGTCCGGAAACAGCACCGGAAAACGCTTGCCGACGTCCTCCAGTTCGATCAGTGCCGCGTTGACCGCGGCCTGGTCATAAGGCTTGGTGCCCTTGACTATATCGAGAAGAGTAAGGGCACTCTTGAGATTGGATTTCATCGCAAGCTGGGTCTTGTCGACCTGATCCTGCTGCGCTGCCACCACGCCTACACCAAGCAATAACGTTCCCACGACCACGACAGTTCGAAGCATTCGCTAGTCTCCGTTCCCACACATTTGCAGTTGACGCCCTCCGACCCGCTCGTCGCGGGTTGCGCCCCATTTCTTCCGACACCGCGGGCGGCGTTTCATTCCACACCGCAGCGATAAATATCAGAGGCTATGTTGCCGCTGATGCTCGCGGATCGCGACCCAGACCCGTTCGGGGGTCGCCGGCATGTCGATGTGGTCGATCTTGTATTCGCGCCACAGCCCCTCGATAATCGCGTTGACGACCGCCGGACAGGAGCCGATCGCGCCGGCCTCGCCCGCACCCTTGACGCCGAGCGGATTGGTCTTGCAGGGCACGTTATGGGTCTCGAACACGAATGACGGACCGTCCGCGGCGCGCGGCAGCGCATAATCCATGAACGTCCCGGTGACGAGCTGGCCATCCTTGGGGTCATAGACCGCCTGCTCCATCAAGGCCTGGCCGATGCCCTGCATCGCCCCGCCATGGACCTGACCGGCGAGCAGCAGCGGATTCAGCGTCACCCCGAAATCGTCGACGATGACATAGTTGACGATTTTGATGATGCCGGTGGCGGGATCGATTTCGACTTCCGCCAGGTGGGTGCCGTTGGGGAAGGTGCCGTCGGCGCTGGTGAAGGTCGCGCTCGCGTTCAGTTTCGACGGATCGACGCCCGGACGTTTGGCAAGGTCGGCAAAGGTGACCGAACGGTCGGTGCCGGCGACCCGTATCGTCCCCTGGTTGATCTCCAAATCGGCGCTGCTGGTTTCCAGCGCTTCGGCGGCGATCTCCCGCAGATTCTTGCCGAGCTCGCGGGTCGCCCGTTCGACGCTGACGCCGCCGGTCGGTATCGAGGCCGAGCCGCCGGTGCCGAGCCCGCTGGCGATCTGATCGGTGTCGCCCTGGAGAATGTGGACGCGATCGGGCGTCAGTCCGAACTGCTCGGCGACGAGTTGCGCGTAGGCGGTCTGATGGCCCTGCCCGCTCGACTGGGTGCCGATCAGGATCGTGACGTCGCCATTGGGATCGAGCCGTACATTGGCGGTCTCCTCGCCCATGGTGCCGCAGACCTCGACATAGGTCGCAAGCCCGATGCCGCGCACCAGTCCCTGCTTCTTGGCGGCCTTGGCGCGCTTCGGAAACTCTTTCCAGTTCGCTATTTCCATCGCTCGCTTCATATGCGCGGTGAAGTCACCGGAATCGTAGATCTTGCCGGTGGCCGTCTTGTAAGGCATCGCGCGTGGCGCGATGAAGTTCTTGCGCCGGATCGCATCCGGCGTCATGCCGACCTTGCGCGCGGATGCATCGACGAGCCGCTCGACCACATAGGCCGCCTCGGGACGTCCGGCACCGCGATAGGCATCGACCGGCACGGTGTGGGTGAACACCGTGCGGACGCGGCAGTGAAAATTCTGGATATCGTAGAGACCGGGCAACATTCCGGCGCCGCCGTGAGGAATGTAAGGCCCGAAGGTTGAAAGATAAGCGCCCATGTCGCCCATCAGATCGACATCCATCGCGAGGAATCTGCCGTCCTCGGCCAGCGCCATCCGCGCCGTGGTGACGTTGTCGCGCCCCTGCGCGTCGCCCACGAAATGATCGGCGCGATCGGCGGTCCACTTCACGGTCTTGCGGAGCTTGCGCGCCGCGACCGCGATCAAGGCGTATTCGCGATAGGGAAACAGCTTGGTGCCGAATCCGCCGCCGACATCCGGGCAAATCACCCGCATCTTTTCGAGCGGAATCTTGAGGACCATGCCGCCGATGATCTCGCGCAGGCGATGGCTGCCCTGGCTGCCGATTGTGAGCGTCAGGTGGTCGCGCTTGGCGTCATATTCGCAAACCGCCGCGCGCGTTTCCATGAAGTTGGTGATGACCCGCGGATTGACGATCGAGACCTCGGCCACCGCATGGGCTTTCGCGAACGCCGCCTCGGTGGCCTTCGGGTCGCCGATCGGCACGTCGAACAGCACGTTGCCGGGATGATCGGGCCAAACCTGCGGCGCATCCTTCTTCACGGCATTGGCGACGCCGACCGCCGCGGGCAGCGGGGTCCATTCGACTTCGATCGCCTCGATCGCATCACGGGCCTGATCGATGGTCTCCGCCACGACAAAGGCCACGGCGTCGCCGACATGGCGCACTTCGCCATGCGCCAGGATCGCATAGGGAGGGCCGGTGAACGGATTGACTTCCAGGTTGAACAGACACGGCAGACCGCCGAGGTCCTTGACATCCTCCGCCGTCAGGATCGTGGCCACGCCCGGCAGGCCGCGCGCGCGGGTGACGTTGATGGTGAATTTCGCGTGCGCATGCGGCGAGCGCAGCACCAGCGCGTGCATCGCCGCTGACGGCGCGTGATCGTCGGTGTAGCGGCCGCGACCGCGAATGAGCGCATCGTCTTCCTTGCGAAGGACACTTTGACCGACGCCAAATTTGATGGGAGCCATCTTATCTCCGGATTACAAATGTGAGGCGGCCATACTGCAGCGGTTCGCCTGCCAGCGCAAATCCGCTTTCGGCCGTAAATGCCGACCAGTTGGCGGGATTTGCCTGGTTCGGATTCGCCGCTCTGCAGCAAAAAGCCCTGGGCACTGCCCAGGGCTTGGTCGATCAGGGCTCTGCAATGGCCGGAAGACGGCCAGCCGGAGGTCAGTACAGACCGCCGAACCTGTAGTTGACGCCGACCCGCAGAATGTTGTCGGTGACGTGGGAGGACATGGCGGCGCGGAGCGGAATGAAGTTGGTGAGCAGCAGTGCCGTGTTCGAGTACTTGCCGAGATCGAGATAGAGATATTCGATCTTTCCGGTCCAGTTGCCGCCGAGGCTGGCTTCGACACCTGCGCCGACGGTCCAGCCTGCTCGCGTCTCGCGATTGCTAAAGGCGCTCGCGGTCGGAGCCGCGAGGGAGGTGAAACCAGTGAGGACGCCATCCGACTTCACCTCACCGATCGCAAGACCGCCGGTCACATAACCAAGAACCGTGGGGACAAAAGTGTACCCGACGCGCGCGCGGATCGTCGAAAACCATTCGAGCTTTTGGTTCAGCGACAGGTTGCTGGTCGAGCCGGCAAGCGCGGGCGCCGGAATCGCGGTGTTGCCAAAGTTACAGATCGTACCGGGGCAGATGAATAGCGTGCTTCCTTTCTGCCCGGTCGCCTGGATGTCGCCTTCAAAACCCCAGACCCAAAGTTGATTCTGCCAGTTATAACCAAGCTGCCCGCCGGCCACCCAGCCGTTCATGTCGAACGAGCTCGTACCGGTTGCGAGCAATAAATTGGTGGTGTTGTTGAAATACGAAGCGTCGGTGCGCGAACGGCCCCAGCTGTATCCCGCATTGCCGCCGATATAAAAGCCGGTCCAGTTGTAGACCGAAACCATGGCAGGCGCCTTGGTGTAAGGACGCGCGGCGAGATCAGCCGCGGAAGCCGAGGGGATTGCAATCAGTGCGGTGAATGCAGCGGTCGCGACGGCCTTAAATATCGAAGCACGCATGGGAGCCCCCGTTGCTATAATCAAATCAATATCGTGTAGTTCTAGCTGGCGATTCCAATGCAGCGAGCATACTTGAGTACCGCCCGCCATTTTGACTGCAAACGTTGCAAATAAGGATCAGTGCGACAGCCGGTCGCAGCGCGCCCACCATTCCGAACAGCGTTCTAAGCTGCAGAATTCACGATAAAGGGTCGGACTCAGCGAACCAGCGATAACATCCAGCGGCGGCCAAACAGCAGCAGGATCGAGCCGGCATAGACGACGGTGCCGACCGCGACCAGCAACGCCAGCGCAGCCTCGTCGCGCAAAGCGCTCAATTGGACGAAGTGTACGGTTGCGAATCGCGCGGCAAACCACAGCGTGGCACCGAGCACCGCACCGCACACGACAAATTTTGCCAGCGATTGAATAAGCCCGCGATCGAGTTCGAGGTACCCTGCCCGCACCGCGAAACCGAGCACCAACAAGAGATTGATCCAAGCGCCGGCGGCAGTCGCGAGCGCGAGACCGACCTGGGCCAATGCGCCCACCAGCGCGATCTTCAGCGCCACATTGACGGCGACACCGGTCAGCGCCGCCTTCACCGGCGTCGCGGTGTCCTTGCGCGCGTAGAAGGTTGCGACCGCGCTGCGGATCAGCACAAACGGAATCAACCCGACCGCATAGGCCGCGAGCGTCGCGCCGGAGGCCGCGGCATCGGCTTTCGAGAACGCGCCGCGCGCGAACATCGCCCGCGTGATGACATCGGGCACCGTCAGGAACGCAGCGACGAACGGCACCGAAAACAGCAGCGTGAAATCGAAGGCCCGCCGCTGCGAGGCGGCGGCTCCCGCGTCGTCGGCCGCGGTGATGCGCCGCGACATCTCCGGCAGCAGCACGGTGCCGATCGCGATACCGATCACGCCGATCGGCAATTGGTTGAGACGATCGGCATAATACAACGCCGAGA
>Ga0137376_10000711_pt1 | contig 16614 bp, 12 predicted proteins | sample SagtaG_23_FD_104814 | JGI IMG/M metagenome (GOLD analysis project Ga0137376, IMG submission 104814) | Vadose zone soil microbial communities from Sagehorn Ranch, Mendocino, California, USA - Sage2_L_20_16 metaG | ecosystem: Environmental > Terrestrial > Soil > Vadose zone | place: USA...
CAATGTCCACGCATCGCTGAGCATCGCCGTCACGGTCGCGGCCCCATCGAGCTAGGTCGTGCCGCGCTGGGGTGATAGGCACCTTGCCCAAGCCTTCGCGCCGTCGCTACGCCGTCTCGGCCACGCTGTCCGAGTACAGCCGGCCGATCGCGCCGACGACGCGGCCGTACGGTGCTCCGACGTTCATGTCGTCCTGCGCGGAGCGCGGGCCGTCCGAGCGAGCCCCGGGCAACGCCACGTGCTATGGGTCATCAGCCATCCGGAAGCCATCGAGACTCATGAGTACGACGAGGCCGAGCTCGTGCTCGTGGCGTCGTCTCGCTTGGCCGCACATATCCGCGACCGCACCGAGACGCCGGTCGAGGTGCTGCTCCAAGCGACGGATCCCCAGCGATTCCGGCCATTGCCTCCCGACCCGAATCACGCGCATGCGGTCGCCATCGTTGCCAAGTCTCGAGACGTCGTGCGCAAAGCCGTCGCTGACGCTCTCGACGCCGGGCTCCGCCCGGCGATCTATGGCAGCGGTTGGAAGGAGCTCGTGGATCCGAAGCTGGTCGTTGCCGACTACGTGCCGAACGAGGCCCTGCCTGTCTTGTACTCGTCGATTGGAGTGTTGCTCGCCGACCACTGGGATGCGATGCGCGTGTGGGGCATGGTGTCGAATCGGATCTTCGATGCCCTTGCTTGCGGCACACCGGTCATCTCTGACTATTTGCCTGAAGTGCGCGAACTGTTCGGTGACGCAGTACCCATGTACCGAGACGGTGCCGAGTTGCGTTCATTGGTCGACGCCGCACTCGCTGATCCGACGGCTGCCCGGCAGCGGGCAGCCACAGGGCGTGAGCAAGTCCTGGCGGCGCACACGTTCGACCACCGAGCGAAGACCTTCCTCGACGCACTCGTGCGGCACAAGCTCGACAGCATTCCGCGCTGACCCGTATCGAGGTGGGTGGCAACGCGCGTGCTGCCTCCCTACCCTGTAGCTGCCACAGGCGAAGCGGAGTACCTACCGCCCGTTGCAAGCTGCTCGCGAGATTGTCACCGCGTCCGGAGGACCGTGTCGCTCAGCACCAAGGAGTCTTGGTGAACCATCGCAAGCTTGCGGTGTTCGTCGGTGCATTGCTCGTCCTCATCGTCTTCGGAGCAGTGGCGTTCGTCTTCATCACTCGCAACGACAGTTCCAACGTGATCACCCGAACTATCGGACGCGGGAACTCCGGCGACCCCAACACACTCGCCATCTACGCGCCGAGCGAGCTCAGCAAGCCCCTCGAAAGGGTCACCACCGCGTTCCAACAGGAGCATCCGGGGACGACGTTCCAATTCACTCTCGGGCCGAGCAGTGAGCTCTCAAAGCGCATCCAGAACGGCCAGAAGCCGAGTATCTACATCGACGCCGCGGCGGGGGTCGCACTCGTATCAGCCAAGGCACGGCCGACGGCTGCCCCCGTCGCCTTCGGTAATGACATCGTGCAACTCGCGGTGACCAAAGGCAACCCACGGCAAGTGGATGGGCTCGGTGCATTCGGCAGCGGTTCGCCCTTGAATTCGGGGATCTGCTCACCACAGCTCTTTTGCGGACGGGCTGCCGCTGAGGTTCTCCAGCATGCGGGAGTGAATGCTGCGCCGAAGGTGGTGACGAACAACATCGGCGACCTGACCGATGGCGTCGCCCGCGGGCGCATCGATGCGGTGTTGCTCATGCGCAGCGACCTTCGGAGCGTTCTCACGAGCATCTCGACTCTGCCGACACCCCCTCAGGCCTCCTACCGCGTGGACTATCAGATGGCCCAGTACCGAACGGGTGGTTCGACCGATCAGTTCATCCAGTGGCTGCAGGGATCGCCGAACGCGCGCCATGTCCTGCGATTCGCAGGAATGCTCTCGTTCTACGACGTCTAGATGACAACGCCCACGATTGTTCCCCGAACGGAGCGGGCGGTGTGCGTCATGGGGATGCACCGGAGCGGTACCTCGTTCACGGCTCGCGCCCTTCAGCTACTCGGTGTTTCCCTGGGCGCCGCCGGCAGTCTGATGGCGCCCGGGCCTGACAATCCAGCCGGGTACTTCGAGAACCGCGACATCAAGGAGCTGAACGACGGGGTGCTCGCACACCTCGGTGGCTCGTGGGACCAACCGCCGGTGCTCGAACGCGGATGGGAGCAGGACGGCAGCCTCGACTCCCTACGCACCAGCGCGTCAGACGTGCTCGGGGACGCGTTCGGTCCCCCGCCGTCGGAATCGGGCCTCATTGGATGGAAGGATCCTCGACTGTCCCTCCTCCTGCCGTTCTGGCGCACGGTCACGCCGATCGAGACAACCATCGTCGTGGTCCGAGATCCGGCAGAGGTCACGGCATCGCTACGCGCTCGGAACGGCATCGAACCTCCACAGGCAGCCATGCTCTGGCTTCGCTATTTGTTTGCGGCCACAGCCAACGATCCCGACCACCTGCTCGTCCTCGACCGCGACTTCTTCGTCGACCTGCCCGGAACGCTCTCGGCCGTGGCCGCTCACCTCGGCCTTCCGCCACCCGACCAGGGCGTCACGGCCGACGCGCGGGAGCACCTCGATCCCTCGCTTCGTCACCACGTGGCGGCGACCGCCGATTCGGCGAACGACAACCCCCTCGTTTCGCTCGCGGCAAAGGTGTGGAACCGGGGATCAGTCGACCTGGATGTCGTGTCGGGTGATGTCGCAGAAGCAATCCGGTGGGGGTGGCTGCGCCCTCCGATCGACGGAGAGTTGCTTGCGCGAGCGCGGGCAGAGGCAGTGGAGTTGCGAGACCGCATCCGGCGACGACGCCGCCAGGAACGAGCTGCGCAGAACGCGGCCGCCGCTGGCCGCGAATCGCATGTCGCATCGTCGACGGTCTACGCCGGCGACAGCTCGGGCGACCCCGAAGTTGGCAACCAGTGAGCAACGTCGCTCTGGGACCCGAATCCGTTTCTGCCGACGTCCCGGTCCCGCTCGAGCCGGACGCGCCGGTGCTCGCAATGCCCGACGGCTGGGTGATCGACGACCTCGCGCGGGAGCGCTTGGCTCGGCAACTCACGCGTGCGCCCCGTCATTTTGAGGGTGTCGTTGCGGAATCGGGCCCGCTTCCCTGCGGGGCCAGCTACCGGGTCCACGCCGAGCGGCTGTGTCTCCGGCCGCTGTCGGATGCGGCCGAGACCAGCCGCGACGAGCTGGAGGGCGCAGTGCTCCTGCGCCCCGGGGTTGCCTTCGAGACCCGAGACGGCGGCGTCCAGGTGCAACCGGGAACGCTTCTCGTCGATCCCGGAGCCCACGTGCACGACCCGTGGCGTCCGCCCGGTCCAATCGAGGCCGCGTCGAGGCTGGGACGTCTGCCATTTCCGCGTCGCCCCGTGGTTGTGTTCCTCGCCTGCGAACCGGACGTCGAGGTCTTGGACTGGGCGCGCTCGCTCGTGAACAACCTCGTGCGGCGCGACGTGGAAGGTCGGCTCGCCATGCTCGAGATCTCCGAGGGTCTGCACCTGACCCAGCCCTGCCTGCCGAGCGAGGAGTCGATTCGAACACTCAAGCCTGATGTGATCGTGGCGCTCGATCAGACTGCCCTCGAACGAGCTCCCGTATGGTGTCGGACCGACCGCTCCGTCGTGCTCGTGGAGTTCACGCCCGACGTCGCCGTCACTGCCGAGCTCGTCTCCTGGCAGCTGGAGCGGGCGCGAGGTCGACTCCGCGCTCGAATCGGCCGCCAGATCAACGCGCCGACACTGGTCTCACTCGTCAACCGCCTCTGCGCAGGGCCCCACTCGGCTCCCCCGGACGACGCGCCACCGACCGGCGCCGCTGTGGCAACGGTGCGAGCGCTCTTGACGAGCCGACCGGCTCCGACGACCCGACCGGTCGAGACCCGCTCTGTCCTGGTCGTGACGGGAAACGGCGGTGCTGCCACGCGCCATGAGCTCAATGGCCTTGTGGATCATCTTGTTGCCGCAGGTCACGGCGCGCAGATATCTCCGGTCGGGAGCTGCAAGGCGGGTGCGTTACGAGCCGCCGACATCGTCGTGGTCGGCTCGCCGGTCAATGAGCCCGACTTCGCCGAGCTGGTCGAGGCTCGCCGTCTCGACGGGCGACCGACAATCGCCGGCGTCGAAGCGCGCGAAGTCCTGGCCGACAGCTGGTCACCTGGCGCGGTTCCGAAACTCGAGTCCGCTCCCGAACGACTGACCGCATCCGCCGGAGGCGTCATGACTGGGAGCACTGCCGTGTACGCGCTGCTCCGCCGGCTCGGCCTGCGCGCGCACCTGCTGCCGCCGCTGCTGACTCGCGCGTATGCGGCCGAGTTGCGAAGTGCGCGCCGCGGTCACAATCGATTCTCCGACCCGGTGATCGGATGGCACGTCGGTACTGCAGGAGCTCTGCCGCCCGATTACGCGGCCGCGGTGGCAGATGCAGCGCTGGAGATTCTCGGAGAACGCCCCGAACTGCGCGTGGAGATTGTCGGTCAGCCTTCACACCTCCCGGAACCGCTTCTCGCGCATCCCCGGGTCAGCATGCTCCGGGATGGGGCAAGACAGGATGCGCTGTCACGCTGGGCCGTGCATCTCTGGACCCCCCCAGTGCTCGCCGACGGCATCGCCGATGACACCGCGTCGCTCGTTGAGGTCAGCGCGGTCGGCGTCCCGACCGTGCTCCCCCAGCCCGTTCAAGACGCGATCGGTGGATACCCGCCGCCCGGGCTCCTGGTCGACCCCTTCCGCCGAGCAGACGACTGGAGCGTGCCGCTCCGGTTGCTTCTCGACAACGAGGCGAGCTGGTCCCGGCACTCTCGAGCGGCCATGCGGCGCTTCGACACCATGCACGGTGCCCCCGCTTCGGCCGCCGCCGTGAACCGCTTTCTCGGATGGGCGTACTACAAGGACGGTCAGCGGTGAAAACAGCGAAACCGGTGACTGTGATCGTGCCGGTCTACCGCGGCCTCGCTGAGGTGCAGCGTTGTCTTCGGAGCATCACACGCCATGCTGCGAGCAGCGACGTGTCGTTTCAGGTCCTCGTGATCGATGACGCGTCGCCGGAGCCCGAGCTCCCGCCGTACCTCGACCATCTTGCGTCCGAGGATCACCGCGTCTCGATAGCAGTGGTCCACAATCCCGAGAACCTCGGTTTCGTGCGCACGGTCAACCTGGGTATGCGACAGAGCCAGGGTGACGTCGTGATCCTCAACAGCGACACCATTGTCACCGACCGCTGGCTCGATCGTCTCGCGGCTGCGGCCGCGGATCCCAACGTCGCCACCGTCACCCCACTCACGAACTTCGGATCGATCTGCACACTGCCTCGCTCGATCATCGAGGCATTCAGGCTCGACGGCACGGATCCCAAGATCGACGAGTGCGCCGACTTCGTCTCCCGACAGTCAATCCAGATGCTCCCCGAAGTCATCACGGGCGTCGGGTTCTGCATGTACATCACGCGCGAAGCACTCGATCTGTGCGGGCACTTCGACGAGGACACGTTTGGGCTCGGATACGGCGAGGAGGTCGACTTCTGCCTGCGGGCGACGCGCGTCGGTCTCCGTCACCTGGTCGAGGACTCGACGTTCGTCTACCACCACGGCGCGGCGTCCTTCGGCGATGAACGCAAAGCTCGCCTTGCGGGAGCATCAGCTCGCTTGCACGAGCGGTACCGCTTCTTCCGGGCCACGAACATGCATGAGCGAGCCCATGACCCGCTGCGGCTGCCGTTCACCGCCCTCGAGCTCGGCCTCGTCGAGCGCCGAGCCGACCGGCCACACGTCCTGCATCTCCTCCACAGCCCACCCGAGGAGATCGGCGGCACCGAGAAGCATCTCCGCGTGCTGATGGAGAGTTTGCTCGCCGACTTCGATGCCTCGGTCCTGTATCCGGTCGACCACGGGTTCGCACTCCGGACGTTCTGGAATCTCGGATCCGATGCACCATTCGAGCAAGAGTTCCTGTTGCCCGGCGCACCACGGCGTGTCACGCAGTTGCACGACGAAGTCGCCGGCGAGGCGCTCACGACGGCGCTCGACATGTTCCACTTCGACGCTGTCCACATCCAGAATCTCCTGGGGCACTCACTCGCACCCCTCGAGGTGCTCGCGGACTTCCCGGGCCGGGTCATCTGCTCGGTCCGTGACCTATATCTCGCGTGCCCGAACCACTCGCTTCTCTACCGGAACACTCAACCCTGCGGGGTTCCCGAGGACCTCGCCCTCTGCGAGCGGTGCCTCGCCGAAACCAGGGACTTGCCCCTGTCCTACCTCACGGGGTTTCGGGCTACGGCGGCGGCGCGTCTGGAATCGGTCGACCGATGGGTATTCGCAAGCCAGAGTGCCGCCGACTACTTCCTGCGCGTTTACGACGTCGACCCGGAACGCATTGAGATCATTCCGCATGGCGCGGTCATCCACATCGACCGGCCCGGGCGCGAGGTCGACGAGGGCTTGATCTCCGACGAACCCCTCCGACTCGCATTCGTCGGTCGGGGCTGGGCGAAGAAGGGCCTCGGGGTCGCCAACGAGCTTGCTGATTCGTTCGCGGACTCTTCGATCGAGATTCACCATTTCGGTGAGCTCAAGGACCGGTCCTCGCCCCGGCTCCATGCGCACGGGCGGTTCGACAACGAGATGCTTCCGGAGCTCCTGCACCAAGCGGGTATCCAGATCGTCTTGCTCCCGGGGCCGTATGCCGAGACCTTCGGTCACGTCATGACCGAGGCGCTCATCGCGGGTCTGCCCGTCATCGGCGCGAGCTACGGCGCGCTCGGTGAACGCATCCGACCCACCGGCGCCGGCTGGACGATCGACCCGACCGACGTCGCCGGTATCCGAGAGCTCATCGAAAACCTTGATCGATGTCGCATCGAGGTCCTGCGGGCGACGCGCCATGCGATCGCCGCGAGAGTCCAGTCGATCGGTGGGACCACCCGCCGGTACGCAGCCTTGTATCGGCCGCCCAGCCTCGATGCCGTATCCGCAACGACCGCGGACAGCAAGGAGGAAGTACCTGTATGAGCGAGACCGAAGAGCGACTCCGACGCCAGGTCCGTGCCATGGCTGCAGTCAACCGGCAACTCCAAGCACAGCTGGAGGGCGGTGGCGGCCATGGTTGGACGCCATCCGCGGGTCAGGGCAACGGCGATCTGCTGGCGAACACCGGTACGACAGTGCTGGGATCTTCCGCGGCAGGTGCTCGTCGCGCCGCGACAGCCAGCTCGTGGCTCGAGCAGCTCGTGGTCAGCGACGAGGGAGCCAAGCCGTTTCTCGTGCAGCGCAAGAACGGCAGGACGTACCTGGTCGAGGGCGGGTACCGGCGTGAGATCCGCTCGGGTCTGGTGGCGGCGGCCCTTGAACAGAAGCTCGGGCAACGTCACGCTGTCAAGGACGCCGAGTTCGATCGCTGGACCGACGGGGTCCCGGTTGAAGTGCTCGAAGGCCCTCAGGGGCCGCCCTTCGTCGTGGTTGGTGGGAGGCGGCTGCCGCTCCGCGGAATGCCTCTCCCCTACCCGGTGAGCGCAGAGCAGCTGCAGCCGTTCCCGCAGGGTTCGGAGCTCAACGTCGCATCCGCCAACGTCTCGCGGGCCCAGTTCCAACAGGCGATGTACGGCAGGTATCAGGTGGACCGGGTTCGGTCGGCCGTCGCGCGCCGTGGGGTCGTCGGAACTGCCAAGGAAGTCACGAGCCGTGCCGCGCGTCGCGCCCGTGGCGTCGGCGGTCGCGGCAGCCGGTGACGCGACACCTCACGCGCTAGGGATAGTCGACGCCGGGCTCGCGTCCGAGGAACGCGGCAAACCGCTGGGTCGGAGTCGCCTCCTCAGCCGCCGGCACTTCGACGTCGAAGAACTCGGGCCGGCGCGGAATCCACCTGAGCTCCTCTCGCACGATCCGATCGGCGACCTCGAGCAGCGGTGCCGGAATCGTCGGGTCCTGGCCGGTCGCGGTGGCAAGGTCCCAGCCGTGCGTGACCTGATCGACGAACGCAAGACGGGCAGCGGTCCCTGCGGGCATCTCGCCGAACGGCGACGCGACCGTCCCCTCCAGACGTCCCGGCTCGGCCATGACCGTCAGCAGTTGGTCAGCCGCGTCACGGAATGACCCCGCGACGTGGTCGGAGGTGAGGTCACGCTCGCCGGCCTCCGGCGGTGCAGCACCCCGGAGGGTTGCCGCGCACTGATACGGCAGCAAGACGAGCCTGTCGAGGAGATCCCCCACGTTCCACTCCGCGCACGGTGTCGGCTGACCGTATTGCGGGGGCGAGACCGCGCGCACGAGACCCTCGATCCAGCTGGACGCTCGGTTGTAGCAATCGATGACATCGATGTCCGCCATGCGAGGGCGCCCATCCGGACGCTGCCTCCAGAGATTGAGCCCCAATTCGACGGAATACGTGCCGCCGGGTTCCCAAACGGAGAGATCGCGACCGAGCATCTCCTCGAGCATGCGAACGTCGTCGCGGAAATACGCGAAGACCTGTTGCCGCTCGCTATCGGAGAGCTCGCGTTGCCCGTTCGGTGGATCCGGCGAATCCTCGGCGCCGGGACGCCGCGTGCTGAACAGCACGGTCCCGAGGTCGGCCGGCACGAATTCGGGTGCGGCCCCGATGTGACGCAAGGTCTGCTCGTAGACGCGAGCGGGATTTTCCATGATGTCGTCGTGCAACAGGACAAGGAGCCGGTCGCCGAAGAGCTCCCGGTAGGGCTTCAGGCTGGCCGCGTACCAACCCCCCGCAACGAGGCAGAACGGATCACGTGCGGGTGGGGTCCGGCGAATCAGCTCCAAGAGATTCGCTTCGGCGGGCAGCCGTCCGCGGCTGACGAAGTGAGCCTGCGCCGAACCTGCACGGTCCACCGGATTGCGCAGGATCGCGATGGGTCGTGCATCCGGTACGACGTCCTTGATGCGCATCGCCACCCGTCGGGGCCGGTGCCGCCACATCATGTATCCGGGAGTTGCCTCGCCGACGACGGGCTCGCCTGCCCAACCCGCGAACTGCGCTCGGTACCACTCCAACCCGCGGGCATCGAACCGCTCGGGGGAATGGAAGAACATGGTCTCCGTGGGGGCGGTGTAGACCTGCGGATGGCGACCAAGATTGATTCGAAGCCACCGCGTCGCACTCTTCTGCGCACCGATGATGATGAACGTCGGAAGAGGTGCTCTGGACGAACCCATGTTCCTCAGAGGGTTAACGCAGGAAGCCGAAGCAAAAACACGATAGCGCCGTTAGCATCGTGTCGCGCTTGGGTGGAACGAGGACGGCTCGGAACAGATCGGGGCTGGTCGAGCCGTCACGAGGCGGGTGATCGTCATGCGTCGGTGGTTGCTGGCATGTCTCGCCGTCGGAGTCCTCGTAACGGCGTGTCAACCGACCAAGCCGCCTCCACCGCCGACGCTGTCGGTGTCGTGCACGGCTGCCGCGGGCTCGTCGGTGCCCGGCAACGATCCGTTGCGCTCGGGCTGGTATCCGGATCAGCCTGGTCTCGCTCCGGTCTCGTCGGGAGGATGCGCGTTCGGGCAGCTGTTCGCGGCGCCGGTGAACGGGCAGGTGTACGCGCAACCCGTCGTCGATGTCGGCACGAACACGCTTCTCGTGGCGACGGAAGCGAACTGGATCTACGGGCTCGACCCGGCCACCGGCGCGCAGAAGTGGGCAAGGAACCTCGGCGTGTCCTGGAACGCCAGTGACCTGGGTTGTCAAGATCTGACGCCGACGGTCGGAGTGACGTCGACGCCGGCAATCGACTCGGCGACGCACACCGCCTACTTCTTCTCGAAGACGTACGCGAGCGGCACGTCGGGACCGGCGGCGTGGTACGCGCATGCCGTAGACATTGCCAACGGGACGGAGCGGGCGGGGTTCCCGCTCTTGATCCAAGGCGCGGCGGCCAACGACCCGTTGACGAGCTTCGAGGCCGCACACCATCTCCAGCGCCCTGGGCTGCTGCTGATGGGCGGTGTGGTCTATGCCGGCTTCGGCAGTCTCTGCGACATCCCCGACTACCGCGGCTGGGTTGTCGGTGTCTCGACCGCCGGGGCGATCAAGACCATCTGGACGGATGAGGCTCTACAGCCCGGAAGCCCTGGCGGCGGCATCTGGCAATCAGGTGGAAGGCTTGTATCGGATCGCCCCGGACAGATCCTGCTCGTGAGCGGCAATGGCAAGCACGCGACGTTGCCCACCCCCGGAGCCACACCGCCGCTGACTCTGGGACAGTCGGTGATACGCCTGGCCGTCCAACCGAGCGGCGCGCTGCTGGCCGTCGATTTCTTCACGCCCTACAACGCAGACGAGCAGGACTTCCGTGATCTGGGTGTGGGCGCGCCGCTGGGCTTGCCGTCCGCGTTCTTCGGCACGCCGAGCATCCCCAATCTCGCGGTCGTCACCTCTAAGAGCGGCGATGTGTATCTCTTGGACCGCGATCACCTTGGTGGATACAAGCAAGGACCTGGTGGCACCGACGCGGTCATCAACACGTACCCCGACACCGGCTGGACGTTTGCCTCCCCGGCGGTGTGGCCCGGCGACGGCGGCTACGTCTACATACCCAACATCAAGCTCTTCGGGAGCCCTGACGACTACTTCACCGCGTATCGCTACGGGCTCGACGCCAACGGGCGGCCCGCCCTGACCGTTGCCGGCCAATCCAGCGATGTCTTCGGACTGGGTGCGAGCTCGGCCATCATCACATCTGACGGTACGAAGTCGGGCTCCGCACTCGTCTGGGTGACCGACCGAGCGGGGACGAGCGCGCAGCTCCGCGCCTATGACCCCGTCGCCGTCAACGGCGTCCTGAACCCTCGCGGCAAATGGCCTCTAGGCGACGGCACGAAGTTCAACACGCCCACCGTAAGCGCGGGACGCATCTACGTCGGAACGCACGACGGCCATGTGCTCGCCTTCGGCGCTCAGACATCCGCGAGCTCGCAGTCGGAATCTCCGGCCAACCCCGAGACTCCGGCGCCAGCGCCCACCACGACCGGCCCGGCCACAACCGCAACCTCGACGGCGCCGAGCACTCTCACCACGACGACCTCGTCAACGATCTCAGTTCCAATCGGGCCACGACCATGACGCGGCACTCAGGGGCGATCGAGAACCGGTTCGGCGCGTCCCAGGAGTGACAACGCTGCGCACAGACCGCTGAGCACTGCCTTCGCCTCGACCACTTTCTCGATCTGAGCCGACTTGCTCCCGATCCGACGCAGCTTCTTCATGTCGCAGACCGCCCCCATATCGGTCTCGCGCGCCGCCTCTCGGAATACCCGGGCGATCGCCTTCCCCTCACTCTCGAGAAACCGCCACTGCCAGACCTTGAGGTTCCGATTGGTCGGGCTCACCTTGGTCCGATAGCCATCACGCGGCAGTTCAACGCGTGAGTCTGCAGCAATCTCAGGGGACCAGGCGTCCTTCAGAAACGGCACGGTCACGAGCTCGGGTGCAGCACGTCGCATCACCTCGAAGTGAAGGCGTTCTGCACCATTCGCCTCCGCCGACAGCTCGAGGATCTTCCTCGCCACGCTCGAGGACAGGAGCGGGTTGGTGGCGATTCGCCCTGGTGTCGCCTGCTGCATCGGACCGTTCCAATGGCCGAGCCGATAATCGACGTAGAACTTCTCGGGTAGGAGATCGAACCGCACCCGTTCGGCGGTCGAGTAGACCCAACTCTTGAGCCATTCCGCCTGGAAGGCGACCTCGTCGCGTCGTAACACTCCAATTGGATCATGCGGCTGGTGATAATCGACGAACATTTCGGCCATCGCCTCGACCGTCGCCGGGTGTTCACGTTTGAAGCGCTTCGCATGCCCTCCGGGGCCGCGATAGAGCTCGCCACCGAAGCCCTTGATGCTGAGCGTCGTGTTGCGTAACGGGTCGGTCATCCCGTCCCACGGGCAGACAATGGCTTCGAATCGATAGGCGTGCTGTCGCAGGCGACGCCAGAGCACGCTGGGTTCGAACGCCGGCATCACGCGTGAGACGCTCGTCCGCGCCGCGCCATGCCCCAGCCGGGTGTGCGGGAAGCCGGCTGCCTGCGCGACCGCTGCCGCGCACTCCACCTCTGGACTGCCGATCGGACCGTTGGTGAATGTGTCGACCCGGCCCCGAAGCCCAGCAGCCTTCGCCAGCGCGAGACAGAGGCGTGAGTCCTTGCCGCCGGTGAGCGACAGCCGCAACGGCCCGTCGAAGGCGGCAAGAGATCGAAAGTTGTCAACGAGCGCGTCCGCGATCTCGTCCCATTCGCCGGGATCGAGGCTCTCGCGTCCGCGGTCCTCCGAGGGCGCAGGCCATACCCAAACCGGCGAGACGTCGAGGCGAACCCTCGCGTCTCCCCAGCCAACGTGCGCCTCACGTCCGGGAGGAAGATAGGACACGGGGCGAGCTGGCATGCAGTCGCCGAACAGATTGGCGTGCCCGATCACCCACGCCAGCGAACGAAGATCACTTTCTTCCGAGCCGATCAGGCTCGTGATTGTCGTGGACCGGTTGGAGAACGCAGCAAAGTCCGGGCCCTCGTACCAGTAGATCGGTGACAAGCCCGAGAAGTCCGAGAACCCGCGCAGGCCGATCGCGGGCGCGATGCCGACGAAGTTGTACGAGCCGCCCAACGCGCCGGCAACGGCCGCAGTCCCGGTCGATCTGAATCGCTGAAGAAGATCTCCAGCCAGTCGTCGCTGATCGCCGCCGATAGAAAGCGCCGGTCCATTGACGATCGCCAAGGCATCGCCATCAGTGGCCAAACGCGCTTCACATGTCGGGTCTGGCGTCGCGATCGCGGCCACCGCCCATGTCCCGCTGGGCCCGGTCCGTTCGATGTGCTCGCCCTCGAACAGCCGCGTCGCTGCCAGAGACAGGGGCAGCCGTGACGAGAGTCGCTCCACCGCGGCCGGCGTCCCTACAGCTACGACGAAGTGGATCACCGGCCGGATCCACCCACGCGGTCGAACGTGGAATCCTCCGGCTTCCACATCGACAGGTCGCGGCCAATCATCTGCTCGAGCTCTCGTAGGTCGTCGCGGAAGCATTCGTGGAGCTCTTGTCGATCTCGTGGAGAGACATCTCTCTTCCACTGCGCCGATTCCCCCTGCTGATTGCTGTAGACGAGCTCGTCGAGTCCGGGGGGAACGAAGTCAGGCGCCGCACCGACATGGCCGAGTGCCATCTCGTACGCGGCTCGCGGATCGTCGCGGATGTCGTCGTGGAGCAAGACGAGGAGCTGATCCCCGAAAAGCTCGCGATACGGCTTGAGACTCGCGGCGTACCACCCGCCGGCAACGAGGCCAAGGCGATCGCTCTCGGGCGAGGTCCTGCGAGTCATGTCGAGGAGGGTCGAGCGCGGGTGCAGCCGCTCGTGCTTGATGTGATGGACCATGGCCGAGTTCGCACGATCGACGGGATTGCGCAGGATGGCCATCAGTCGCACCTCCGGGATCGTGTGTTTAATCCGTTCCGCGACGGCCTGCGGCTCGTGCCGCCACATCATGTAGCCAGGCGTCGCCTCCCCGACGATGCTCTCACCGCTCCAGCCCTCGAACTGTGCCCGGTACCACTCGACGCCCATCGTCTCGAACCGTTTCGGAGAGTTGAAGAACGCGATCTCGTACGGAGACGCGAAGATCTCGGGATGCCTGCCGAGGTTGTGCCGGAGCCACCGGGTCGCGCTCTTCTGGGCTCCGATGATGAGGAACGTCGGCAGCGGCGGACTGGCTGTGTTCATGTCACGGTCGGCGGATCGCTCGCCCGAGTTCGGCATCGCGATCCACGATATCCGGGCGCTCTTCACGCCACCGCCCCGCTCGCGACGTAGCATCTGATCGTGACCGCTCGGAGGCGAGCGAGCCAGGATTCGTCACCCTCGGTGCATCACCACGCGTGGGGAACCATCGAGGTCGAAGGCGTCGGGGAGTTGCGGGACGCGAAGCTCTGGCCCGGTGGAGCCCGGGGCTGGGATTGGAACGAGACGGGTACGCAACACCGACCCGGTGTTCAAGCAGCCGACCTCATCGAGTTGCTCGAGCACGAGCCCGACATCGTCGTGCTGAGTCGAGGTCGTCAGCTTCGCCTCGAGACGTCTCCGGCGGCTCTCTCGCTTCTCGAGGAACATGAGGTCGCCGTCGTACGCGCCGAGACCTCGGCCGCGATCGACGAGTACAACCGTCTCGTCGTCGAAGGCCGCCGCGTCGCAGGCCTTTTTCATACGACCTGCTGAACCCGAGCGACGTCGCTACCCGAGCCTTCGGTCGACGCGTTTGCCCACGCGGCGTAACCACCGGGCGACTCCAGGAGAAAGATGCGGTCGCACTCGGCGCCAACCGGTACGACCCCATCGGGACACACGAACGCCGATGCTCTTCCTTCCCGCGCTCCCCCATCGACGCGCCGCGCGACGCAAGCGTCGGGCGGGTGTCGGTGGTCCGTCCCGCAGATCGAAGTACCGCTCCATCCACTCCGCGACTGCGCGGGCTGTCTCTCGGTTGCGGGCGTGGCGCGCGGGATCGCACGTACCGAGTCGGGGTATGTCGCAATCTCCTGTCCATCGGTCGAAGAACCGGCGGCGGTTCGCCGCCCAGAGGGTCGGCCAGTCTTGGAGTCGGGAAGCCGACCCCTTGCCCACGTGGTCCACGAGCACCCGCTCGTCGTAGACGATGTCGAGGTCGTTGACCCAGACCGTGAACGCGAGATCGATGTCCTCGCCGCTGGCGATCTCGTACGCGTCGTTCCAAGCTCCGAGCTGCCGAACGAGATCGGTGTTCATGACGTACACGACGGCGCCTGGCGGGGCCGAGAACGGTGGCAGCGCCGCCACCTGTTCACCGGGTTCGGAGCGAACCGTGACACCGCTGCGGGCCGCTGTGAGCGCGGGCACGACGATGCCGGCGCGAGGGTGATGTCGAGCGGTCTCGAGCAGCTTGTTCGCCCACCCCTTTGGCAGGATTGTGTCGTTGTTGCAGAACGCCACAAATTTGCCGCGGGCGGCGGCGAGCCCCTGGTTCATGCCCCGAGCAAACCCAAGGTTGTCCTGGTTGAGAACGGCCTGGTCGGCAGCTGCATGCGCGTAGCTCGCGGCTTCCCTTTCGGAGCCGTTGTCGACCACGATCAGCTCATAGGACACGTCGGTATGTCGCCGGGCTGACTCCACGAACTGTTGGGTGTATTCGAGGTTGTCCCACGCAAGGACAACGATCGAGAGGTCCGGATCGGTGGGCGGCTCCAGACGACGCGGGGGTGGAGCGAGCGCCGTTCCGGCGCTCAGACCGTCGAGGACCTCTGCGAGCTCGTCCGTCCGTCGCTCCCAGTCGAAGTCACGAGCCACAACGTCCAGCCCGTTCGCGACGAGCTTGCCGGCCAGCTCGAGATCATCGAGGAGCCGCCGGATCGCGGACGCCATACTCTGAGGGTCGCGAGGGGGCACAACGAGTGCGGTCTCCTCGTCTGCCGCGTATTCGCGGCATCCGCCGTTGTCGGTCGTCACAAGAGGGACGCCGCACGCGAGCGCCTCCAGCCCGGGCTGGGAGAAGCCTTCGAACCAGCTCCCAACCACGAAAACGCGACTCGCGTCGTACTCGCGTCCGAGCGCGACTTGGTCGAGGTCCTTGTCTGCATATCGCTCCACCGAGACGTCTAAGAGCTGTCCCGCCGCGAGAACGGTGTCGGTGCCCTTCCACGGCCGGCCCTCACCCCCCGAACAGAGCACGGGGTACCGCTTCCGACCGCCGTACGGGTGAAAGATGTCGCGGTTCACCCCGCCGAGCTGGACCGTCGGTCGGTGGCCGATCTCGGCGCAAATCTGATCCGCAGTCCAGTTACTGTTCGCGAGCTGAAGGTCGACGGCAGCGCGAATGCTCTCCCAGCTGCCCGCCTTCCCGTAGAGACGCGCGTAGTGCAGCGCGTAGAAAATTCTGCGACGCACCTGTGTGAACTGGTCCAAGAGGTGCCATTGGCGTTCGTCGTTGAAGAGAACGATGTCCAGCTCGTCCGCGAGCCCGGCTGACAGCGGTTTTACCAGCGCGTCACAGCGCATCCAGGGGCAGTACAGGTCCTCGTGATCGGGGAGATAGAAGACGACGTCGTGCCCGCGCGCGATGAGGCGGTTGGCGAACTCGACCATCCGGCGCACGCCGCCGTAACGGAGAAGATGCGGCTCGACGAACCCGAGGCGCAGCCCGCGCCGAGAAGCCGGCATGGCTTCGAAGGGTACTGCTCAGCGCGCGACCATCTCAGGAGGTCGTCTTTCGCGGAGCACAGAAGACCGACACGGCCGGGGACGGCGGCGCGTCAAGTCGGTAGATACGCACCGCTGCTCCTCGCCGCGTCGGTGTGGTCTGGAAGACGACTGCAAGCCGAGTCTCGCAGTTGAGGTCATGGTAGAGCGTGGTTTCGTGCGGATAGCGACTGGGCCGCGCGGCGTAGTACCCGAATCTGAGGCCGTCGACGACCAGGTAGTCGTATCCGGCTTGGCGATAGCCGGCAACTGTGTCCGTGCGCGCAGAAAAGCGGTTGTCAATCTCTCGTCGCGTGTTGTCCGACGTTATGAGTGTTGACGGGTCGATGAGCAGCCGGCTTGCCGGTCGGACGTGGGTCTTGATCCAGTCCAGGGCCGCGCGACTCGTGCTGGGCTTCCCATCGCTGC
>Ga0137376_10000715_pt1 | contig 16596 bp, 15 predicted proteins | sample SagtaG_23_FD_104814 | JGI IMG/M metagenome (GOLD analysis project Ga0137376, IMG submission 104814) | Vadose zone soil microbial communities from Sagehorn Ranch, Mendocino, California, USA - Sage2_L_20_16 metaG | ecosystem: Environmental > Terrestrial > Soil > Vadose zone | place: USA...
GATGGCAAACTGCCGCTCGCGCTTTACGAAGCCGACATGGCGCCGCACATCGACGTCGAAGAAACCGATTACGGCGTGCGCATCCTTTCGACGCGCACTACCGAGAAGAATCGGACTTTCTTCCGCGTGACGAATTTCGTCATGCCCAACAAAGCCACGATCCCCGGTCCCATGTCAGGGGACGGCTATAATCTTTATTGGCATGTGCCGATCGACGACACGCACCACTGGCGTTACGACATCGTCTTTCGGCGCAGCGCGCCGATGGAAGAAAAAGACATTCAAAGAAATCAGGAAATCCTCGACGAGTTGGGCCCGGACTACCGGCCCAAGCGCAACAAGGCGAACCGCTACCTGCAGGATCGCGAGTCGATGAAAACGTGGAGCTTTTCAGGGATGGGACGCATCTTCAATGTGCAGGACACGGCGATCGTCGAAGGCACCGGACCGATCGTTGACCGCACCCGGGAATTTCTAGGTCCGAGCGATCGAGCGATCATTGCCGCGCGCCGTCAAGTCTTGCGTGCGATTCGCGAGGTCGAAGCGGGACGCGAAGCGCCTCACGTGGTTCGTACGCATGAAAAAAATCACTTTCCCGATCTTACCGTGATTTCAGAAGTGATCACCGATGGAACCGATTGGCAGACTCACTGGAAGAACAAACTCGCGGCACTTCAGTAAGCTCTCGACTACTCACGCCGTGACCTTCGTTTTCCCCTCTCAAGGGATGCATCTGCGGAAGGTTAAAGCCGGCTCACGCTAGTTACCCTCACCCCTGCCCTCTCCCGCTTCGCCGGCGAGGGGGAATTCACCGGAGCTTCGGAATCCCGTTGCCTAACAGTTTGAACAAGTAAACGCTTGTCCGCCTCGGCGTATATGACACGCACCGACCAGATGAACAAGCTATAAAGAATACTTTTCAAAATTTTGCTCCAATCAAATTATTTGGCGAATCATCACCGTGCAACTCAAGTAGTCAACAAGGAACATACTCTTGCGCATGGACCGAAGTCGGAACTATGATCCGATCCATGAAATGCGTTGGGCCGCCGGCAAGTCATCTGCCCTACCAAACAACTGTCTCTCTCGTCCTGTGCGTCTCTTTATTCTTGCTACTGCAACCTTCTCACATCCTGGCTCAAGAAAAACCAAGTCCCACGCGCAAGCTTGAACCGGTCACCCTCGGGCTTTCCGCCAAGCAGGTGCTCAATCTGCCGATCTATCTCGCTCATCGTTATGGGATTTTTGACAGCGAAGATTTCGATTTAAAGCCGATTACGACCAAGACCAGCACTGCCATCGCCGCACTGGTTTCCGGTGATCTCGACTACATCACTGCGTTCAATTCCGGTTTGGCCGCCGCGGTCGGCGGCGCGCCGCTGGTTGCAACCTATGTGGCGGCGGACAAGCCGCTGCTGTATTTGATCAGCAGACCGGACATCAAAGACGCCAAGAGCCTGCGCGGCGGTATCATCGGCCACGGCGGCACGCGCGGCAGCCACTATTTCGCCACCGTCGAGATGGTGCGGCATCTCGGTTTGGACCCAGAAAAAGACGTTAAGTTGATTTCAACTATCGACGTGACGCAAGGAATTACGGCGCTTTTCTCGGGAGTTGTCGCCGCAGCCACCTTGTCGCCGCCTTACGATGCCATGGCGGTCCGCAAGGGCTTCATCCGGCTCGTCTCCGGACCAGATTTTCTCCCCAGGTACGTTGAAAACGGCCTGGTAACGCGCCGCATGAAATTGCGTGATAATCCCAATCAGGTTCGCCACATGTTGCGCGCGCTGGTGCGCGGTCTTCGCTACGCGGTCGATAATCCGAACGACGCGGTCGCATTGATCCAAAAGGATTGGAATCTTGACCGGGAGACCAGCCAATTGGCGTATGATGCCACGATCACCACATACAATTTAAGAGGCGAGGCGTCAGATGAAATCGTCAATGCGGCGATCAAACGCTCGCAGCAGGATGCCAAGATCACCCAATCAACGTTTACGCCGAAAGATTTTGTCGATTGGAACCTCATTCGAACCGTGCAACAAGAATTGAAACGTTAATCCGCCACGGAGGAGATTTTATGATCATCGATGCCGACGGTCACACGCAAATTCCTCAGGAGGTCTTTGACATCTACCTGGACAAGGAATTCTATCGGAACCGGCCGCGCTTCGTCACGTTCGACGACGGACGCGGATTCTACTTGATCGAAGGTCGCCTCATCACCAAGCCCTTCGGCTGGGGCCCCGGCACACCGGGGAGCATCGCCAATACAACGCCGACGCTCTCGGTCAAAGATCTCGATCTGAGCAATGTCCCCGGCCGCCTGGCCGATCTCGATCTCGAAGGCATCGACCTCCAGGTGATCTATCCGAATGTTTTGATGTCGATCAATAGTCTCGAGCACGCCGGTCTCGCCACGGCAATCGCCCGCGCGTACAACACTTGGATTTCCGAGCGCTGCGCCCAAAGCGGCGGGCGACTGCGGTTCGCCGCGATCGTCGCTTTGCAAGATCCCAAAGCGGCGGCGGAAGAATTGAAACATGCAGTTAAATCCCAGGGCGCGGTCGGAGTCATGGTTGCGGGAACCGTCGGCACGCGCACCCTCGATCATCCCGATCTTTACCCGTTCTGGGAAACCGTGGAACAACTCGACGTCGGCGTCGGCGTTCACACCGTCACGGGAATGTATCCCACCGTCGGCCAGGAATTGTTCGATCATTTCTGGGGCGCCAAAGCGGTCTCTATGCCGCTCACGTTAACTACGGCGATGGTTTCGCTCGTCGGCGGCGGGATCGTCGATCTTTTTCCGAAGATTCGTTTCGGCCTGCTCGAAACCGGCTGCGGCTGGCTGCCCTATTGGGTTGAAAGAATGGACGAGATGCACGAACGCGGTGAAAAGAACCCGCGCATGTACGATGGAGTGCTAAACCGCAAGCGGCCGCAGAGCCGCATCAAACCGAGCGAGCTTTTCGCCGAAGGGCGCATGGTGGTTTCCTGCGAGCCGGGGGAAATCATGCTACCCGCCGTCGTCAACACCGTCGGCGATAAATGCATTATGTACGCCTCCGATTATCCGCATGGCGACAGCAAATGGCCGGAAACCGTATCGCGCATTCGGAAAGCCGGGTTTTCAGACGAGACTCAGAACAGAATCTTAGGCGAGAACGCCGCGCGGCTGTACAACTTGCAGGTGCCCCTCGGTTAATCGCGAAGTGTAGGGTGTCTGCCTGAAAGCCAGCGTAATTCGGTTATTAATCCGAATCTGTCCTGGTGACTACGCTGCGTTCAGATGAAAAAATTTGACAGCATTGCCTGCCAGCATCGCCTGCTTTTCAGTCTCCGGCACGCCGGCAAATTGTTCTTCTACCAGTTCCAATGATTTCGGCCAGCGCGTGACGATGTGCGGGAAATCCGTCGACCACATGATCTTGTCGACGCCGACCATGTGGCGCAGTTGAATCCCGATCGGGTCGTCGAAGACACCCCAGTGCGCGTGCTCCCGCAGATACTCACTTGGAAGTTTCTTCAGCTTCGGCAGGCCTAAGAGTTTCTCCGCCCAGTGCCAGTTCACTTTATAGGTCTGATCCATCTGCTGATAGAAGTACGGAATCCAGCCGATGTTGTTCTCCGCCCAGAAAATCTGCAATCTCGGGAAACGGTCGAACACGCCGGTGAAAATCAACTGGGTCGCCTCCACTGCGCCGCAGTGATAGATCCCCTGGCGCGCTAAGCGCTGAAGAAAATCGAAAGGCCGGTCTTCGCCCTGGGGATCTTTCGGATACTTCATGAGAAATACATCGCGCTCATCGGTTCGCCGCGGAAACGAGGTATGAATGGTGATCGGCATGTTCAGATCCAACGCCGCCGCGTAAAATTTGTCGTCTTCGGGGGTCGGCGTGCTCTTGCCGCTCGGAAACGTGTGCAGCCGGACGGCTTTGAATCCCTTCTCCTTGCACCTTTTCATCTCAGTGATGTTTTCCTCGGCGCTGACGTCCGGCATGACCGCGACGCCGATCAATCGATCGCCATCAACGGCGCAATATTCTTCGATGAAGTAATCGTTGAAAGCGCGAATAATCGCGAGAAACGCATCTTTGTCTTTGATTTTCGTGTTACGCGCTTCGCTGGCGAACAAAAGCTCGCCGTCGATGCCGTCGGTGTCTTGTTCTTTGAGCCTTTGTTGCGGCGAGCCGGCTCCTACCGACCCTTCGAAGTTCAAATGGACCGGATTGAATTCTTCCAATGATTTTCCCGCGAACAAGTTTGTCCCGCGATATTCCAGGGGCTGGCCTTCTTCGACGATGGCGTCCCGACCGTCGGCGAGCTTGATGCGGCGCGGCGCGCGGTCGCGAAACTGCGCCGGCACCCGATGCGTCCAGGTTTCCGGCAGGGATTCGAAATGACTATCGGCTGAAAAATGCCGGTATTGACGAGACATTATTCGCCTCCTTACAGCTGGTGCGGAAATACTTTACCTGCAATGGTTTTAAAAATTTTAACGGCAGAAATCGTCGGCAGGATTATCGCGCTCCGCATCTTGATGCGATCGGCGAGCTCCGCCTAGGGAACCAACATCTCTTTCATGATTTTTTCCATCGGTTTGGCCACTTGCTCGGACTGGTCTGGACCGACGATAACCAGTGGTATTCCTCGTTCCTCTAGATTGGACAGCTCGTCGTAGACCGATCTGACACCCTTTCGTCCAGAGACCCGGCCGGTTGCGGCAAGAATTTTTGCGCCCTCAGCCGATTTCATGAAATCGATGAACAGCGCAGCAGCGTGGGGATGCGGCGTATGGGTGTAGACACCGATGGCGCCGCTGATATGCGCCGGCGTCGGATTGGGAAAAACGATCGCCGCCGGGCAACCGTCCTGTTTCATCCGCAATATCCCATCGGGATAAATCTCTACGCCAACTTTGAACTCGCCCGCACACAAAAGTTGCGCTTGTAAAGTATGGCCGCGGCGCACGATAGCTCCATTTTTCATCAAACCATCAACGAAAGCTCGGGTCCTTTGTTCTCCCCAAGCGGTCAACCAGCCCATCAACGCGCGCTCGGGCTCCATATCGATGGAAAGACTGCCTTTCCACTTCGGATCGAAAAGATCGTCGTAACCCTTGGGCGCCTCTTCTTTTCTTACCAGCTTGGTATTGTATGCGATCGTCGAGATGCCCAAACTGTCGGCATGCCAGTACCCATCCTTGTCGGTATATTCTTTTCCGAAATTCGGCGATTCCGGCGAATAATAGCGCGCCCAGATGCCCGAGCGCTTAAGCGTCATGACGTTTTCGGTGCCGACCAAAACCGCATCCGTATCCAACTGGCCCGTGCGATGCTCGGTCAGCGTGCGAAAGACCAGCTTGTTGCCGCTGCCGCGCCAGAATTCGGCTTTGATGAACGGGTACTTTTTCATGAATCCAGCGGTGTAGGCGCTCAGCAACGAAGCGGCGGAGATGCCGTAAAACTTAAATGCGCCCTCTTTGCGTGCGCCGTCTTCGAGCCGCTTCTGGCGTTGCTGCGCCGGCAGCTTGTTGATCTCGTTGTAGAGCGCTTCGATCGACGCGCATTGCGCGGTTGAAAACATCGCACAAGTAACGATCAACACCGTGACCGCGCTCGTCAGGAGTTTCCTAGACGCCATTTTCGATCCTCGATCTTCTATGGTCGACCAAACTCACTTCATCGTACAGTGCGGATGATAATCCATCTTGCAGCGTGCGCCGGCGTTCTTCATCGCGACTTCGAACTCGGCATGAACCATCGGATCTTCGTCTTCATATTCGATCTGGTCGCCGCCTTCTTTCACGCTCTTATACACGTACGCTTTCCCACCGGCCTTGGGCTTGTCGCTGCCCCAGCCTATCGCGAGGAAAAAAACCGGCTCGGCACTGCCATTAAAATGTTGGTGAAACCACATTTCAGGCGGTACAAATACGCTGCCGGGTCCCCACTCGACTCGTTCCATCGCCTTGCCTTCTTGCCACATGATCGAATAACCCGTTCCTCTGATGATCAAGACGTGAATGCCGGGGCCGTGCCGATGCGCTTTCTTATATGCGCCGACGCCCCACAGGGAAACGTGCGATTTGACGGTCTGGTTGACCATGCGAAAGACCGTGCTCTTCGCGCCGCCGCCGCGGTCGAAACCGCCGGAATACGTTTGGCACACGCGCACGTCGGCGACGAAGTTCGTCGACCACTGCTGCGCCGGCGCTTTTTGTTTGAAGTAGCCCTCTTCAGCATTATACCGGTCACGAAAGACGAACGGGTTGTCAAAAACAAATTCGTAATTGTTAAAGGTATCGATCACCCGCGGCGCGCTGGTCATGGCGATATAGCGCGCGGAATCCAATCCGGACGCGTTGTGGTGCTCGTGCCACGCATTCATCGGAATAGAAAAGTAACTTCCCTCCTGCCATTCGAAGGTTTCCTTTCTGTTGGGATCGATCCAAACCGACGAAGCGCCCTGGCCCTTGAGAATGTAGATGGTTTCTTCGAATAAGTGACGGTGCGCCTTGAGCGACTTGCCCGGCGGGATTTCAGCGACGTAGGAGTCGTTGAATCCGCCGGTGCCTTCTAAATTCAGAAACGCCGCCAAGCCATCGCCGCTTGATTTCCACGGACTGAGTTCAAGGTCATACAAATTCTTGATCGCTAAGCCGCGATAGGTCTGCAACCCTTCCGACTCCTTCCACTGCTCGTACGGCGACTTGTAGCCGAGCCGTTCCTTTACTTCTTCTTCTGCTGTTGAGATCGTGTTGGCCATAGACGCAACCTTCCTTTCGATGTTCTACAGTTCCTTTCGACTAATCATTCCAGTGGCAATCGTTCGATTCGAATATCTTTCCTCTCGCCTTCAACGGCCGATCGGATAAATATGATAACGCAAATCAAGGTTTTTCTGCTCACTCATTCTCGCTAATCTTATACAGCCGTGCCGCGTTCTGCCAAAGTATCTTTCTTCGGTCGACCTCATCAATAGCGTCGAAGCTCTTGGCGAGAGCTGCTTGAGTATTGGGCCAAGTCGACGTCGCCAGTGGAAACTGTGTCGACCAAAGAATGTTATCGCTGCCGATGTAACTCCTCACCCGTAAACTTGCCTGGTCGTACCAACCGACTAAGTAACAGCTGCGCCGGAACAGCTCGGACGGCATCAGATCGTAGCCGTTTTGCGGCAATTGATCGCCCGTCGCCTGGAAGTCCGTGTATTCCAAAAGATACGCGCCCCAGCCGAGCCCGCTCTCGGCCAACACGACTTTGAGACTTGGAAATCGCATGAGAATTTTTGAAATCAGCAGATTCACCAAGACGGAGACCGTACTCGCGGGCCGGGTAATCGCCTGAGACGCGGCGGCAATCGTCGGCGAATAGCCTTCATAGGCGGGAATTTGAATTGCCGCAGACGCCCCGGCATGAAAGCAGATCGGCACACCTAATTCCTGGCAAGCCGTCCACAGCGGGTCGTAGATGGAATCGTTGACATGCGGCACGGCACGCAATTCCATCGGCACCGATGGATAGATCACGCCTCGATGGCCGTTTTTCACGGCGCGTCGAATCTCCTCCACCGCGGCGTCGATCGGAAACAGCGGCGTTAGGCATTGCGGAATGAAGCGATCGCTCACGCTTACCCATTCTTCCATCAGCCAGTCATTGTATGCTTGCACGCAGGCGAGCTCTAACTCAGCGTCCCCGATACGACCGAATATCTGGCCGCCCGATCCCGCCACCGTTGGATAAAGAACGGCGTAATCTATTCCCGCCGCATCCATCACCTTCAATCGTTCCTTTGGATCGTAGACAGAAGCCGGAACCTCTGACCATCGCCGTGGATTTCTCGTTCTATCCGGCATGGCCGCGCCGCAATCCGCGACGCCATCTAACTCAATCTGCCGCCCGTCAACGATCCATTGCTCGGTACCATCGGAATTTTCCTCTAAATGCGGGATCCTGTCTCCCCATCTCGCGCGCGACAACCGCTTCGTCCAAACCTCGGGATGTTCTTGCACGTGCTCGTCGACGCTGATGAAAATATTCGCCATCTTCGTTCTGGTATCCCAAGATGTTATTCTGAGGCAAAGCCGAAGAATCTCGCACTCGGCCGAGATCCTTCACTTCGTTCAGGATGACAGACAATCATTTGCTCGCCAGAGCCTCAAGCTAACCCGTACAGCCTAAGCGCGTTACCGTAACACATCTTTTTACGCTCCTGCTCCGGCACGCCGACAAGCGAGTCTTCGACAAACTTCCACGATTTCGGATAGGTCGCCGCGATGTGCGGATAATCGGACTCCCACATGATGTTGTCGACGCCGACCAATTCGCGCAATTCGATGCCCGCTTTTTCGTACCAGAAATCGACGTAGATCTGGCGGCGGAAAACCTCGCTGGGTTTCGTGCGAATACCTTCTTTCCACAACCGGCGCTGTTGCCACTCATGATCGCAAGCCTCCAGCACGTAGCTCACCCATCCGAAGCCGGTTTCAGCGCACGCCCATTGCAAGCCCGGATAGCGGTCGAGAATGCCGGAGAAAATCAGATTCGGAATAAGCTGCGCCGGCGTTGCGCACAATCGCGCTGTCGATACCGTGTGCGATTCTCGCTTGCTGAAACCGTTCCACTTCGGCAGCGAAAGCTGTTCCGTCAGCCCCGCCGAGCCGTGCCAGTGCATAGGAATTTCCAAGTCCTGGCAGCAAGCCCAAAGCGGCTCCCAGAAAGGATCGTTCATGCGCTTGAGGCCCTTTTTGGTGAACGCCGGCTCAGCGAGCATCACGACGCCGCGATGTCCGCGCTTTACGGCTCGTTCCACTTCAGCGACGACAACGTCGATCTCGCTCATGTAAGGAATAATTGCCACGGGAACGTAACGGTCGCTCACCTCGCGCCATTCCGCCAGAGCATCGTTGTATGCTCGCACGCACGCCAATTCGAATTCGGCGTCGGCCTGAAGAAAAGCGAAATTGGAAACCGGACCATTCGGATAAAGCACTTCTCCGTCGACCCGATCCTCATCCAGAGCTTTCAATCGCTCCGCCGGGTCAAACACGATTCTCGGCACTTCCTCCCAACGCCGCGGATAGTAGCCGCGCTCGACGCCGCCCTCCATCGCCGCAGGGCAATTGCATACCCACTCGCTGCGCACCTTACCGTTGACCATCCAGCGATCGACGGTTTGGCCGTTCTCGTTTACTTCGACGATCTGAGGAATCCGCTCCCTCCACTTTTCCTTTGACAACCGTTTCGTCCACGCGTCGCGATCGAGTTGCGCATGAGAATCACAACTGAACAAGCCGTATTTAATATCCATCGATTCACTCCGTAAGACAGTGGCAAGTCACCTATCACTAGCAAGCTGTTGGTCGACCGACAAGAGCGAGCGTGTCACCCAGCGCTCGCGGTTCGACGCATAGCGCATCAGCTCCGGCCGACACAAGTTCCTCTTTTGATCCGTAGCCCCAAAGGACCCCGATTGAAAAGAGGCGATTGGCCCGAGCGCCCAATACGTCATGCGCTCGATCACCGACCATCACGGTAATTTCCGGCGACAACGATTCCGCTCTGAGCAAATGGGCGAGCAAATCTTTCTTGTCCGTGTTGACGCCATTCAACTCGCTGCCATACACGGCACGGAAGAATCGAGCTAATCCAAAATATTCAACGATGCGGTCGGCAAACACACGCGGCTTCGACGTCGCCAGGAATAACTGCCCGCCATGGTCGCACAGCTCGGCCAGAGCGTCGACGATACCTGGATAGACGCTGTTCTCGAACAGTCCCCTCGCCGCGAACCGTTCTCGGTAAAGCCGCACGGCTTGTTCGACCCGATCTTTGGCTCCTGGACCGAGCAGATTTGAGAAGCTTTCCACTAACGGAGGACCGATCAATCGCTCAAGTCCCCCCGCAGGCGGGGGATTTACGCCGAGCGAATCAAGCGCATGACGAAAACACGCGACGATGCCTTCCTTTGGATCGGTCAGAGTACCGTCGAGATCGAATAACACGTTCATGCGAGCAGTGGTGCTACCGCCCTAAAAATATTTCATTGAACTGCTTGATTTGTTTTCCCGGGTCGCCTTCGTATTTGATCACATGAGGCGTTTGCTCGATCAGTTCAGCGACGCGCTTGGAGTCGGCATCGACGCCGCGACGCAATGGAATTTTGTCGATCTCGCGCAGCGCCTTTTGTCCTTCTTCCGAGAGATAAAAATCGACTAACAGTCTCGCCGCGTTGGCGTGCGGCGCATGCTTTGAAACCGCCACGGAGGATACCGTCGCGAAAGAAGGATCAAGCGGGATCCAGTCCACCGGCCCGTTGCGCTCGCGAATTTTCTCGAGCTTTGTCACTTGCATGAAGGCGACGATCGGAAATTCGCCGGCAGCAAACAGTTGTGAAATCTTGGTGTAGCCGTTGTGTTGAATGAGGTCTTGTTTGGCAAAACTGCGCATGTAAGCCAGGGCCTTCTCTTCACCCTGCATCTCGCTCATGCCGATCAATGGATTATTCGTGCCGATGTGAAACGCCATCTTGCCTTTGAACTCCGGTTTTAGGTAATCAGCATAACTGTGCGGCGCCCTTTTGACGTTGAGCTGCGCTGTGTTTACGCCGGTGACCCGCACATCGGTGGTAATTCCCGACCAAAACCCGTTCGGGTCTATGAAGCCTTTATGAATGTACTTCGCCTCGGGACTGGCATACGGGGCGAGGATGCCCTGCTCGCGCATATAGTTCAGCGAATCCGGAGCGACGCCGTAGACGTCGGTCAAATGCTTGCCGGCGCGAAATTCGGCGATGGCGCGCGATACTAACGTGGAGGCTCCGAGGCGAACGTGGTTGACTTTCAAGAAAGGGTATTTTTTGACGAGAGCCTTCTGGAAAACCTGAAAGTCCGACACGACCATGGTCGTGTAAAGCACGACCTCGCCTTCTTTTTTCGCTTGATCCAGGTCTGCACCGCGAAGTGACGTCGCGCCAAAGACCACAGCCAACAGAAGTAATGCAATGAATTGAATCATAGCATCTCCGTCGAGGCCGAATAACACGGATTATCGATGCATATCACTAAGCAGAGATCCTTCGCTTTGTTCAGGATGACATGCCACGGGTGTCATTCTGAACGCGAAGCGTGAAGAACTTAGAATTCAAACGTGAAAGCAGCAATCCCTTCGACGCTCAAACGTAGTCCGCATGTTCTCCCTGGTGGGTCAGAGATAACCCCAGGTTGTCCATCGCCAACCGCGTGTTGATACCGAGAATCCGCAGCGGCTCGCTGCCCGTATTAAAATATTGATGCCATTGAAACACCGGGATGGACAGCACGTCGAGCGTGTCGAAATTGAATTCCTTGTCCTCCACGATCACCTTGCCCTTGCCGCCGACGATGAGATTGATCTCGTCGTAGAGATGGCGATGCGCGCCGGAGCGTTTACCTGCCGGGATTTCCGCCATGACAACGCCGAGGGCCTTACTGTGGAAACCGATCCGCGGATCGACTACATATGCGAGTTTGCCCATCGCCGTCGGCTCGAACACGAGGTCCTTTTGCTTCACCAGCACCTTGCTCTTTCGGCGCAGCTGTTCCTCGTGCATCGCAAAGGCCACCTGCTCCGCGTACAGTTCGGCGGTGCGATTGCCGGGAATTTTTCCATTATCGAGCTTCCCGCCGCCGCCCGGAATCAAAGTCTTCCGCGCGTCCTCGCCTTCCTGAGCATAAATCCAAAACTCAGGATAGCGCTCATCTTCGTAGACCGCTTGACCCAACGCCAGGGACAGCGGTCCCGTCGTCGACGCAATGCGCAGCACGGGCTCATCGCCATCGTTGATGTGACGGTGCCATGAAAACATCGGCACGCTCAATAAATCCCCGGGGCCCCAATCGTAACGCTCACCATCAATGATGCTGTGGCCGTGCCCTTTCAAAAAATAAATGATCGCTTCGACGGTGTGACGATGACCGAGCGTGCGCCACTCCTGACCTTCTTCGGTATGCGGCGGGATCACGTCGTACCATAGTCGGTGCGTGTGATTGTTCGAACCCAACCGCGCGTCGACGACGTAAATATGCTTATGCTCGCCCAGTTGCTTCTCTATATCCGGCCATTTGAAAAGGATTTCCTGTCCCTTGCGCCGCCCCTGCTCGTCCTTGGCGAACTTTACGCTGTGCATCGTCAGCTCGGTGTGCCGTTCCTTGATCGACTTGACTTCCATGACATCCTCCCTGTGCGATTGTATCTGTCGCTACCGGCGCTTGCACGCGGCACCGCGATGGACCCGACTGTATCTCAAGGAAATCGGGTTTCCAAGAAATAGCCAATCGGCGACACGGTCTGCAAGAAATCTGCTGTGCTCTCGTAGCAATGCGCTGGCTATCGTTCTTAATCGAAAAGTCGGGTCCGGGCTGCTTCCGAGATCGCCAGCACCGCGGGATGTTTGAGCTTTCGATCCAGTGATATCGCAAAGAATTGTTCGCGCACGGCGCTCACGCGTCCGATCACCTTAACAGTGCTCTGCCGTTGCACTTCGGCGCTGATCACCGACGGAACGAAAAATAGACCAAGACCCCGCTGGCCAAACACCTGGAGCAGAGCGCTATCCTCGCACTCGGCAACGATCACCGGTCGAATGTTTTCCGTTTCGAACCATTGATCCAACGACCGGCGCACAGCGGTATTATTGGTCGGAAGCAAAAACGGCGCGCCGTCCAGGGACCGGGGAAACTTACCGCGATGCGCCGCGGCCAACTTCGAAGTCCCGAAGAGCGTCATGCCGCACTCGCCGAGCAAATGGCAAAACGCCTTTACGTTTATCGCGGGATCGATCTGGCTATCCGTGAGGACGACGTCGATATCGTGCACCGCCAGCGCCGACAGCAATTCCTTGTTCGTCCCTTCCCGACAAATGATTCGGTGGGAGTCGGTCAAGAGAAGCGCCGGTTCGATCAGCTGATAGGCGACTAACTTGGGCATCACGTCGGCGACGCCGACGGTCAACCGGGCCAGGCGACCTTGCGGGCGGCCTTTCAGAGTTCCCATCATCTCGCGGCCCAATGAAAAGATTTCATCGGCGTAGCGAAACACCACCTTGCCGGTCTCCGTTGGCGTAAGATGACGACCGGTTTTGCGAAAGAGCTTTTCGCCGAGCGACGCTTCCAGCGACTTGAGTTGCGCGCTCACCGTCGCCTGGGTCAGGTGCAACTCCTCAGCGGCATGCGAGACGCTGCCAAGCCGCGCTACCGTCCAGAAGTAAAGCAAGTGATGATAGTTGAGCCATTCCATCGCTGAATATTACTTCGATTTTATCTATGTAACAATAAGAAATTATGAATTTGTCGATATATCAAAATGTGCTTATCTTGATTTCATGAAGTCCTAGTTCCGCTAACAGGAGCGACGAAATCATGAAAACGGCTACGAACCTGGTATCGACGCAGGATGCGTTCAAGCTCTTTGAGCCGGACACGCTGGCGCCTGAGCAGTTTTATGCCACGCTGAGAAGAACTCACTTTGTCGATCCCGAGCGGCGACTGATGGCCGCCCTGCTCGAAGACGCCGTGTCCTGCCTGGCAAGGAATCCGGGCCGATGTTCCCGCCGGCAACGGAAATGTTTTGAGGAAGCGCGGGCGTGGATTCATACCGGCGATGACGAGGATTGGATATTTTCATTCAGCAATGTTTGCGAAACTTTGGGGCTCGACCCCGCCTATCTGCGCCGCGGGTTGAATAGATGGACCGCGTTATTTGAAAACAGCGCGGCGGACAAACCGCGCTTGAAAAAGTATCGATCCGGCGCCCGCCGACGCAGGCTCCGGTTCCGCGCCGCGCTCTGATCCAATCCACCGGCACTACGGAAAATACCGCACCGGCTGCGCATCCGAGTCGCAACATCGCCACGGGGAGAAGCATGGCTATCCTTGGATCACGCCTCGATGCCGCTTTTCGAACGGTGGCTGCCATCATGCGGCTCCTTACACATTTGCTGCGCGCGCTTCCATTACTCCCGGTTCGTTCATGTCAAGTTCATCTTGCGATCCCATTGACAGCCCCGCCTTGGGAGTTGTAGTTGGAAACAGTCGAAACGGCATGGCGCCGCGGGCGATCTACGGTATCGACGGGTGATTTTCCGGGCCCGTGCGATGCGCCGCGATGGGGTTCATGCACAGGGCGGAATGGGAGTTAAACAACTTCATGTCATTTGTCGGCGCCGTGGCCGCTCCGCACTCGCATCTGCAATTATTCACGCGGCCGGCGGAGAACGAAGATTATAGGGCGAAAGTCGCCAGGGGCAGAAAAGCGCTCGGCGTCTTGCGCGAGCGAGTCGAGAAGTCCGGCGCGGACACGATGCTGATCATTCACGACGATCACTTCGTCAATTTTGATTTCCGCTGCTATCCGCCCTTCTGTCTTTTGGTCGGTAAAGAAGCCAGGGGCAGCGGCGTTGTCGATCCCGCGGAGATCGAAAAGATCACCGGCGCGGTCTACCAAAAATACCAGGGCAAGACTTCTTACCAGTCGGCGCCCACTGGCATGCCGCAGCACGTCTCCGACTGGGAAGGCGGCAACAGGCCCTACGTCTACCGAGTGGACGAAGATCTGAGCGTCCGCATGCTCAAGGACCTGCTCGCGATGGGTTTCGATATGCCCTTTACCACTAACGGCACCATGGACGGCGAGCTCGTGCTAACGCAAAATTTTCTCAATCCTAAGGCCGATAAATCGATCCTGCTGTTGTTCACCAACGGCTACGTGCCGCCGATCCCTCACCCGAGGCGATGCTATGAGCTCGGCCGGGCGATTAGAAAAATCATCGACGGATCGGAGCGCAAAGTGCTGGTGCAAGCGACCGGCGGCATGTCGCACTTTCCCGGAACCCCGCTGTACGGCGAGGTCGACGAAGAATTCGACAACCACGTGCTCGACCTGCTGGCCAAGGGCGAAGCGAGAACGCTAGCGGCTCTGCCGCCCGAAGAGATCCTTCGTAGAGGTAATGGAGAGTTGGTGAACTGGATCATCGCCGCCGGCATCATCGACGATGACGCCAAGGCCATCGTCGTCGAATATGTTCGACTCTGGCACATCGGTCTCGGGTATGCCTACTGGGAGAGCCGATGACACAGCAAAAACGAGATCTGCTTGGCAGTTTTATCGATGAGGCGAGGCACCTCACGACCCATCTCAATGTTTTTGTCAGCGATATGATTCGAGAAAAAGATCTAGTCGGCCAGCTCGATCGCGAGCCCGATGAACTGGCGGCAAAATACCGCTTCAGCCAGGAGGAGATCACGGCTCTGCGCGACCGGGATATGCCGAAGCTTTATCGACTGGGATTGCACCCGTTTCTGCTCGTGCGTTTCGCCGGGATGGTGGGCATCCTCGAATACTGGAAAGCGCTCGGCGCGCCCGGCAGAGGAGACGGAACATGACTCGAATGCAGAGCGATGAAGCTGATGCCCGTCACTCGATCACATGCCAATCAGAAATTTCATCATGAGATCGGCGCGCCGAATTTAGTATCCGGCCTGCGCTATTTCTGCCCTGATGCCGGCCGTTCTTTCTCAACGGCCTCTAAGTAACTCATGTCCAGGAAATTTTGAGGCGGCGGCGAGCCTTTGATCTTGCCGTCCTCTCTGAGTACCTCGAGGATCGACTGAACCGCGCCCGGGACCACATAAGGATACTCCGGATGGACGCCATTCAGCGCGTCATAGCGCCGTTTGCTCGCCGCCTCATCCTTGTCGCGGTAATATTTACCGAGAATCTCGGTGGTCTTCCTCGGCTCGTTTTTAACGTACCTGATGGTGTCGACGACGCTGCGAACGAATCTCAAAACAATATCCCGGTGGGCGCGCGCATAGGACTCCGTGGTGACAATCCCGCTGCCGAGGAAGTCCATATTCTCCGTCTCAGTGAGAATGCGCAAGCCAAACCGGTCGACATAGAGCTTATCGCCGCTATTCAGCACCGTCGCGTGCACGGCTCCTGACGTGATCGCGCCTAGCCGTGCCGGAACATCGCCGACTTGAATGAAGGTGACGTCCTTATTGGGCCGAAGATTGAATTGCTTGAGGCCTAGACGCATGCCGTAGTCCGACGTTGTGCCGAACACGCCGATACCGACTTTTTTGCCGACAAGATCGGCAGGCGTCTTGATCGACGGATGAACCACAATCATTTGACCCAGCCGATTGAGCCCGCCGATAACGATCAAATCGGCGCCCGAGATCCGTGCCTGAATCGTCTGGGGCCCGCCGACGAACCCAAATTGCACGTCGCCGCCGAGCAGGGCGGAGATCGAACGCCCGGCGATGTAAACAGCCTCGACGGAAAGTCCATTGCGTTGAAACACCCCGGCTTGCACACCAAGCGGAAATATCACTTGGGTCAAACTCGGTGAACCGTACGAGGCCTTGATCTTGATCTGCGCGTCGGCCGCGCCAGGCAGCGCGACCGCAATAAGGAGCAGGATGCCGGCACAAAACAAGCTCATCACAGCCTCCGAGGATTTTTTAGTGTCGCATTGTCCAGAAATTTCAAATCAACGTTAGTCCTCTCTAGCTCATTTCGCTCAACCCAAGCGTGATCGCAGGATAAACGTCGC
>Ga0137376_10000721_pt1 | contig 16556 bp, 18 predicted proteins | sample SagtaG_23_FD_104814 | JGI IMG/M metagenome (GOLD analysis project Ga0137376, IMG submission 104814) | Vadose zone soil microbial communities from Sagehorn Ranch, Mendocino, California, USA - Sage2_L_20_16 metaG | ecosystem: Environmental > Terrestrial > Soil > Vadose zone | place: USA...
AGGCGCCAGTCGAGCGGGTTCCGCACCTGCGCCTGCTGGACATGGAAGCGGATCGTGGTGGTGCAGTTGTGCGTGAGCGCGTTGTGCCAGCGCGGTGTGCGCCAGCCGGTTTATCTGCTCGAGATACGAAAGCAGCAGCTTCCGCGCGAGCTCCGGGGAGCCCCGGAGACGATACAAAAAATCCCGCTCGCCGCGTTAGTTGGTCCGCAGCCGCACGACGTCCCGCTCGTCGGCGACCACGTAGTATAGCTCGTACTGGCGGAAGAACCCCCGCAGCGCCGAATACACTTCGCCCCGCTCCTTGCGCGTCTCTATGGAGACGGCGAGGTGCCGGCCGTCGTCGAACTCCCAGCTGACGATCGTGTGCGCGAGGAGGGTTGGCCCCCAGAAGGACATGAACAGGTCGACGCCGCCAAGGCGCGAGAGATCGTACGTCCGGTCTTCCCATCGCTCCGTGAAATCGGTATCGGATCGGTAGTCGAAGTCGCGTACGTTGTGGATGGTGACGACGTCGCCGTCGATGTCGGCGGTGGCGACCCGCGCCACGTCGGGTTGCCAGTCTCGATCCGCGCGCGGCGGGATCCGCAGCCACCACGCGAGCACGACGAGCCAGAGGACGAGAAACGCCGTGAGCGCGCGTCGCATCGGTCGCACGAGGACGAACATTGCCGTATATGAGGCTCCGAAGGACGGCGCCGGGATCCGACGGGGTGGTGCGCCAGAGTCTGATAGGGGAGGTTACGTAAACTTTTCCGCTTTAATGCTTCCTATGCCCCTTCGGGCAGGGGAAGGGCGTCCGCAGCCATGCCGGGCGGATAGTGTTCCGGGGCCGAGGAGCGTTGCAAGGGAAACTCGGGCAATGGGACGACGACCGCTCTGCTTTCGAGACAGCCGGCAAGACCGCCAGCTCCCCGCGTGCCGAGTCGTACGCCAGCGCCGCACAACGGCCGCCAGCTAGCGCATCAATACCCGCGTATCTCCAGGCCGGGAACCCGACTGAAGTGCTTGGTGTTTCGGGTCACGAGGGCCGCATCGTCGACGATCGCTGCTGTCGCGATCAGAAGGTCCATCGTGGCGATCGGCCGGCCGCCGCCGCGCAGCGAGGTCAGAAGCCTCGCGTAGGCTGGCGCGAATCGTTCGTCCGGGTAGCTCACGACGAGGCCGCCACAGAGCCGCCGAACACGCTGCCGCTCGACGGTGGGACGCTGCGAGCCCTCCGCACCCGCGAGCAACTCGCACACGACGTGGACTCCGACGCGTATCTGTTCACGCGCGATCTCCTCGAGGAGCACCGTGGCCGGTCCACGGATACCGCGCGTCGCATCGCGGAGGAGATCGACCAGGAACGAAGTATCCGCGTGGATCACAGCTTAATGCGACGGGCGGGGCTCGACCGGCGGGCGTTCACCAGCGAGTCGACCGCGTCGAGCGTCCGCTCTGAAAGGCGCGCGCGCGCGACGGCAGCACGGAGATCGTCGCCGGTGCCGCTCCGGCCGAGACGCTGCTTGATCGTCTGAGAGAACGACTCTCCCTTCCGCTTGCAGCGCGACAGGATCTCATACGCCTCCATGTCGATGGTGATGGTCTTGACGGCCATGCACTTACGATGCACTTACCCTGGACGTCGGTCAAGGCGCGGCAGCGGTTCGAGTTCATGCCGCTCCGCATCGACGACAACCTGACCATCCCGCTCTTCGCGGTCGTGACCCCGTGCTCGTCGGAGCCGTCGTTCACCGGTTGGCGCGACGGGCCCGTGACCCCGCTGGCGGGCGTGTCACCCGTCGCGAGAGCACGCACATGGCTCGCGAGCGTGGGCTGGCGGAGGCACGGGTTGCCAGCACACGATAAATGCCCGCGCAGCGCACCGCGGCACCCGTAGCGGTTCGCGCGGCGTAGCCGTAGTGGCGGCTCGGTACTCCCCTACCCCAGGCCTCGTCCGCAATTGAAACGGCGGCTACCCTGGACGTCGATGCCCGACGCCCTCGAGCGCGACGTGCAAGCCCTCGCCCGCCGCATCGCCGACGCCGCCGGCGCCGAGCAGCCGCGTGTCTACCACCTCGGCTGGTGGAGCGAGCAGCTGCTCCTCTGGGCCATGGCGCATCCTCGCTTCAAGACCCAGCTCTTCCGCTTCGTCGACGTCTTCCCCGCTTGCCACGACGACGCCGACGTGCGGCGACACCTCGAGGAGTACTTCGAGGGCGTCGACATGCCCCGTGCGCTCCGCGTCGCGCTCGGGCTCACCGGTCACCTGCCGCTCGGAGCCGAGATCTCGGCCGCCGTCGCGCGGCGGAACGTGCGCCGGATGGCGCGCCAGTTCATCGCGGGCGCCGACCCGGAGGCGGCGCTGCCACAGCTCGAGCGCCTGTGGCGCGCGGGCGAGGCGTGCACCGTCGACCTGCTCGGCGAGCACGTCGTCACCGAAGCGGAGGCGGACCGCTACGCGGCGCGCGCAGGCGCGGCGCTGGACGCGCTCGTCGCGGCGGCGCCGGCCTGGACCACCAAGCCCGTCCTCGAGCGCGACCCCTGGGGCGCGGTGCCGCGGGTCAACGTCTCGATCAAGCCGACGGCGTTGACGCCGCTGTTCGCACCCGCCACCGCCGCCGAAGGTCTCGCGACCGCGATGCGCCGGCTTCGCCCGCTCCTCGAACGCGCGCGCGCCGCCGGTGCGACGATCCATGTCGACACCGAGCACGACGAGGCGAAGGACCTGACGTTCGAGCTCGTGCGAGCGATCGGCGCGGCTTGCCCCGACGGGCCGCAGCTCGGCTGCGTCGTGCAGGCCTACCGGAAGGACGCGTACGCGGACCTGCGGGCGCTGGTCGACTGGTCGCGGACGGCGCTTCGCACGCCGCTCCAGATCCGTCTCGTCAAGGGCGCCTACTGGGACGCGGAGACGATCGTCGCCCGCGCCGAGCGCTGGCCCATACCCGTCTTCGAGGCGAAGGGCCAGACCGACGCCAACTACGAGCGTTGCGCGAGGCGCCTCGTCGACCACGCGGGCGAGGTACGTCCCGCCTTCGGAAGCCACAACGTCCGGAGCCTGGCGTACGCCGTCGCGTACGCGCGCGCGCGTGGCCTCCCGGACACGGCGATCGAGCTGCAGCTCCTCTACGGGATGGCCGAGCCGGTGCACGTCGCGGTCCGACGGCTCGGGTTTCGCGTGCGCGCCTACACGCCGATCGGCGACCTGATCGCCGGGATGGCCTACCTCGTGCGGCGGCTGCTCGAGAACACCTCGAACGAGTCGTTCATCCGCCACCGCTTCGCGGAAGGCCGGGCGCTCGACGCGCTCATCGCGCCGCCCGCGGCGGCGGTCCTCCCCCAGCCCGTGTCCGAGGTGCCGGAGCGCGCGCCGACCGACGCGGCGGCGCCGACGCCGTTCGCGAACCAGCCGCGCGCCGAGCTCCGCCGCCCGGGGCCACGGGCGCGCCTCGTGAGCGCTGCGCGCGACGTATCTCCGACGTTCGACGCGCCGGTCATGATCGACGGGCGCCCCGTCCGTACGACGGAAACCATCGTCTCGGTCGACCCGGGCCACGTCGCGACCGTCGTCTGCCGGGCCGGGCATGCAAGCGCCGCGGAGGCGGAGCGCGCCATCGAAGCGGCGCGCCGGGTACTGCCCGCATGGCGCGCCACCCCGTGGCGCGAGCGCGCCGCGACGCTCTTTCGCGCCGCCGCGATCCTTCGGCGCCGCCGCACTGCCCTCGCTGCCCTCGAGGTGTTCGAGGCGGGCAAGCCGCTCGCCGAGGCCGACGCCGACGTCTGCGAGGCGATCGACTACTGCGAGTACTACGGGCGCGAGGCGCTGCGGCTCGGTACGGGCGTACCGATCGGCCAGCGCCCCGGCGAGACGAACGTCTACCGCTACCAGCCGCGTGGCATCGGCGCGGTCATCGCGCCATGGAACTTCCCGCTCGCGATCCCGGCCGGCATGGTGACGGCCGCGCTCGTCACGGGGAACTGCGTCGTCTTCAAGCCGGCCGAGCAGACGCCTGGCATCGCGTTCCGGCTGGTCGAGATCCTCCTCGAGGCGGGGGTGCCGCCGGGCGCGCTCGCGTTCCTGCCCGGGTTCGGCGACGTCGGCGCGCACCTCGTCCGGCATCCCGACGTCGCGTTCGTCGTCTTCACCGGATCAAAGGCGGTCGGCCTCTCGATCATCGCCGATGCGGCCGCCCACCGCCCGGGCCAGCGGCACGTGAAGCGGGTCATCGCCGAGATGGGCGGCAAGAATGCGATCGTCGTGGACAGCGACGCGGACCTGGACCAGGCCGTGCCCGCGATCATCACGAGCGCGTTCACGTACGCCGGCCAGAAGTGCTCCGCGGCCGCACGGGTGATCGGCGTCGGCCCCGTGTTCGGCCCGCTGGTCGAGCGCCTGACCGGCGCGGCGGCGGTCGTGCCGGTCGGGCACCCGCACGAGCTGCGGACCGTCGTCGGGCCGCTCATCGACGAGGACGCGTATCGCCGCGTTCGCGAGTACCAGGCGGTGGCGCGCACCGAAGGCCAGGTCGTGCTCGAGCGCCACGACGTCCCCACCGGCGGCTGGTACGTCGGCCCGACGGTCGTCGTGACCGACCAGCCGCGGTCGCGCATCGCGACCGAGGAGATCTTCGGGCCGCTCCTCACCGTCATGCGCGCGGACGACTTCGATCACGCCCTCGCTCTCGCCAACGACACGGAATACGCGCTCACCGCGGGGCTCTTCTCGCGCTCGCCCGTCCGCATCCGCCGCGCCGCGGACGAGCTTCGGGCGGGGAACGTCTACATCAACCGCAGCATCACCGGCGCCCTCGTCGGCTGCCAGCCGTTCGGCGGCTACGGTCTCTCGGGCGTCGGCTCGAAGGCGGGCGGTCCCGACTACCTCCCGCAGTTCGTCGAGCCGCGCGTGATCACCGAGAATACGATCCGGCAGGGCTTCGCGCCGCTCGAGGAGTGAATCTTTCTACGAGGGGAGAACGCGGTTCCGGACGGCGTCCACGCGTGCTAGACGCCGAACGTGCTGACGCTCTACGACTACGTTCCCTCGGGAAACGGCTACAAGGTGCGGCTGCTGCTGTCGCAGCTCGGCAAACCGTTCCGCCTGATCGACAAGGACATCCTCGAGGGCGAGACGCGCACGCCGGAATTCCTCGCGATCAATCCGAACGGCCGCATCCCCGTGCTCGAGCTCGAGGACGGCCGCCGGCTGGCCGAGTCCGGCGCCATCCTCTTCTACCTCGCCGACGGGACGCCGTTCCTCCCCGACGACGGCTTCACGCGCGCCGAGATGCTCCAGTGGATGTTCTTCGAGCAGTACAGCCACGAGCCGTACATCGCCGTCGCCCGCTTCTGGACGCACTTCCTCGGCAAACCCGTCGATGCGGAGAAGATCGAGCGCGGCTACCAGGCGCTCGACGTCATGGAGCGGCACCTCGCGAGCCGGCGGTTCTTCGTCGGCGAGCGGTACACGATCGCGGACATCGCGCTGTACGCCTACACGCACGTCGCGCACGAGGGCGGCTTCGATCTTGTGGCCTACCCGAACATCCGCGCCTGGCTGTCGCGCGTCGCCGCGGAGCCGGGACACGTACCGATCATGGCGCGCCGCTAGTCCCGCGCGCGTCGGGCGCCCGCGCTCGCGGCCGCGAGGTCGAGCCCGTACAACCGCGCCGCATTCTCGGCCAGGATCTTCCGTTGCACCGACGCCGGGACGGCCTCGAGCACGCCGAGGGTCTTCGTCACCGCGCCGGGGAACGTCGCATCGGGATGCGGGTAGTCGGACGCCCAGACGAGCAGGTCCTCGCCCGCGTGCCGGACGACCGCCTCGACGATCGCCTCGCCCGGGTCCATCGACACCATGCACTGACGGCGGAAGTACTCCGACGGCCGTCGCCGCACGAGCGGCATGAGCGCGCCCCAGGTCTCGAAATGCTCGTCCATGCGCTCCAGCCAGTAGGGGAGCCAGCCGCAGCCCGACTCGAGGAACACGACGCGCAGGCGCGGATGGCGCTCGAGCACGCCGGCGAGCACGAACCCGGCGCACGCCGCCATCTGCTCGAACGGATGGGAAAGCACGTGGCGCATCGCGGCGTTCTCGAACCGCTCGCGCCCGAGCGTCGGCATGGTGTCGGAGAGACCCTCGTGCACGGCGACCGGGACGCCGAGCGTCTCGGCGCAGTTCCAGAGCGGGTCGTAGACCGGATGATGGATCGGGCGGCCGCCGTAGGGATTCGGCCGCGCGAAGGCGGCGCGGAAGCCGAGTCGGTTGACCGCGTGCTCGAGCTCGCGCACCGACTCCTCGACATCGAGGAGCGGCAGCATGGCGACGCCGATCAGCCGCGCGGGAGCGGCGCGGCAGTAGTCGGCGAGCCAGCGGTTGTAGCCACGGCAGAGCGCGGCCTGGAGCCCGACGTCATCCGTGTCGCTGAAGTAGAGACCGATCGACGGATAGAGGACGGCGATGTCGATCCCCTCGCTGTCGAGGTCGACGAGGCGCGCGGCGGGATCGAAGCCGCCGGCGCGCGGGGTGTATCCCGAGAAGGAGCGCTCGGGGCCGAGGGTCAGGAGGAGCGCGTCCCGCATGGCGATCCGGTCGCCTACGACCTGGCAAGGGTGGCCGTGCTCGTCGAGCGCCGGTCGCGGCGCTCGGCCGCGGTACGCCTCCTCCACGTACTCGGCCCACACGGTGGGCGGCTCGGTCACGTGGCCGTCGGCGTCGATGACCGGAAGGCGAGCGTCCGTCATGCGCGAGCCGTAGGCGCGCGGCAGCGCCGAGTCAACGGGTGACGGCGGGCACGCCGCGCGCCTGCCGTCGCGCCGACAGGACACCAGGGAAGAGGAAGAGCACCGCACCGACGACGGCGCCGATCAGCTGGCCGCGCAGCAGCCGCGACGAGGTGTAGCGGATGAGCTCGGGGACGTTGCAGAGCGTCTCGATCGGCTTCCCGGGCGAGATGGCGCCCGGCTCGTTGTACCAGCCGAGCACCGGCGGCACGATGAACGACGCCGCCACGGCGCCGACGATCGCGCCAACCATCATGAAGACCACGACTCTGTGCATGCCGATTTTCCTCCTCGGGACGGACATTTACACCCGCGCGGCCCGGAGGTAGATAGAGCGCGACCCCGATGAGCGCCGGGTACGAACGCTTCTCCGCCCAGGACAGCTCGTTCCTCGTCTTCGAGGATCCAAACACCCACATGCACCTCGGGGGCATCGCCATCTTCGACCCCGGTCCGCTTGCCACGGCTGACGGGGGCGTCGACATCGAGCGCATCCGCCGCCACGTCGAGTCGCGTCTCCATTGGATCCCGCGGTACCGCCAGAGGGTCGCCTACGTTCCCCTCGAGCGCCATCCGGTCTGGGTGGACGACGATCACTTCAACCTGAGCTACCACGTGCGCCATACGAGCCTCCCGCGCCCCGGCGACGAGGAGCAGCTGAAGCGGCTGGCAGGGCGCATCATGTCGCAGCGCCTCGATCGGCGCCGACCGCTCTGGGAGATCTGGATCGTGGAGGGGCTCGAAGGCGGCCGCTTCGCGATGGTCACCAAGACCCATCACTGCATGGTCGACGGGGTCGCGGCGGTGGACCTGAACGCCGTGCTTCTGAGCCCGACGCCGGAGCACCCGCAGGAGGAGGCACCGCCCTGGGAGCCGCGGCCGACTCCCGCGCCGCTGGCGCTGCTCCGGGACGAGGCGCTGCGCCAGGTGCGCCGGCCGCTCGACCTTGTCCGCTGGCTCGGCAACGCCGTCCAGCGATCCGACCTCGATCCCAGCCGACTGCTCGAGCGGGCGACGGCCGCGTGGGAAACCATCGGCGCAGGGCTCCGCGGTGCAGCCCGGACGCCGCTCAATCAGCCGATCGGCCCGCATCGCCGGTTCGACTGGCTGACCCTCGACCTCGGCGAGGTGAAGGGCGTGAAGGAACGGTTCGGCGGCACGGTGAACGACGTCGTGCTCGCCACCGTTGCCGGTGCGGTGCGCCGCTTCCTGCGTCACCGGCAGGTCAGCCTCGAGGGGATGGATTTCCGGATCGTCGTGCCGGTGAGCGTGCGCTCGGAGGACGAGCGCGGCCGGTTCACGAACCGCGCGTCGGGCTGGATCATGTCGCTGCCGATCCAGGAGCGCGACCCGCGCCGGCGGCTTTCCAAGGTGCGCACCACGACCAAGCGCCTCAAGGAATCGAACCAGGCGTCGGGCGTCGAGGTCCTGACCCAGCTCGCCGAGTCGGTCGGCTCGGCGGCCGTCAGCCTCGGCACGCGGTTCGCCTCGCGGCTCGCGCCGTACAACCTGATCGTCACCAACATTCCCGGCCCGCAGGTGCCGCTATTCATGCTCGGCGCGCGGCTCCGCGCGGGCTATCCGACCGTCCCGTTGTTCGAGAACCAGGGTCTCGGCGTCGCGACGTTCAGCTATGCCGGCCAGCTCTGCTGGGGCTTCAACGCCGACTGGGACCTCGTGCCGGACCTGAATGAGTTCGTGCACGCGATCGAGGATTCGTTCCGGGAGCTCGCCGAGGCGGCCGGGATCGGGGACCTCGGTGCTGCCCGAGGTCCGGCCGCGGCCGGCGCGGAGTAGCGGCGCAGGCGCGTTCCGCACGGCGCACGCCTCTCCCTGCCTCCTCTGAACGATCTCCGATAGAGCATCACGGGCCGATTTGTTGCTGACAGTTGAGCCCCCCGTTCGCCCGCTGAGTGCAGTCGCTGATCGTGCCGACACGATCGACGCCGGAGTCCTGCATGATGGTGACCGTCACCGGCGGCTGGAACGGCGCGTAGATGGGCAGTCCCAGAAGCCGCAGCTTCACGCCGTAATAGCCCGGGCGGACCGGCAGCTGGATCTTCTCGGCCGGCCGGGTGATGCAGAGCACCCCGCGGAGCCGCGGATGGCACTCTTCCGGGAGCCAGTGGATCGTGTGGTCGAGACTGGCCGCGTCCTGCACCCGCACGGCGATTCCGGATCCGACGCTCACCGAGTCGGGATCCACGATCGGGAACCTGCCGGAAACCCAGACGGCGCCCCGGTGGGCGTCGCTCTGGTAGCCGCGTAGCCACACGACCCGGATGGCCATCGGGGTCGTGCAGCGGCCGTCACGGCAGACCCCGATCGAGTTGCACGTCGTGCCGTCGGGCTTCGCGGGATTCGAGCAGAGCCCGGTCGTGACGTCGCAGGTGCCGGCGTCGTGACATTCGTCGGTCGCCGGGCACGTGACCATGAGCGTGCACCCGCTCGTGCAGCAGTCGCCGGGCACGTCGGGCCCCGGGTCGCATTCCTCGCCGGGGTCGAGGATGCCGTCGCCACAGGCGGCACCAGCGACCTGGGTCCGGAGCATCAGCCCGATGATGAGCGCCACGATCTGGACGAGCGGACGATGCGCCATTTTCATCCCCCCTGTCGTGCGCGTGTATGACGGCATGTTTTTTTCTCCCAGCGGGGGATGCGACCGCTGCGCGTTGACAATCGCCGCGGGGCCCGGGTAGAGCGAGCCCGCCGCAATGGCGCAGAACGTGCCCGAGTTCCGTTTCGGCGACGACGCGCTGCGGCTCCGACAGGTCGTGTACGAGTACTGGTGCACGCATGGCCGCGGACCGAACCTTCGCGCGGTGCACGCTGCGACCGGGCTCTCACGTGAGCGGATCGTGGCGGCGTATCAGGAGCTCGAGCTCGGCATCATGTGCACCGTCCACCCGCACACCCAGAACGCGAACCTGTTGAAGGCGCCGCCGTTCTCGAGCTACCCGACGCAGGCGGAGCTCCACGTCGACGGCCGGTTTCACTCGTGGGCCGGCTGCGCGATGGAGTCGCTCGCGGCCTGCATGATGCCGCCGTTCGCCGGGAAGGAGGTGCGGGTCGAGTCGTACTGCGCGTGCTGTCTGGCGCCGGTACACGTGATCACGAAGGACGGCGAGACGCTCGCCCACGAACCCGGGTCGCTCCTCGTGCACGTGAGCACCAGTCCGCGCGAGTGGAACCTGCCCGACATCGTCGCCATGTGCGACAGCATGAACTTCGTCCTCGACGAGACGCATGCGGGAAGGTACGACGCCGTGCTCGGCCGTCGCGGCGTGCGCTTCACCATGGAGCAGGCGCGGCGCTTCGTGACGCCCACCGGGAAGGCGCGGATGTGGCAATACGACCGGGCGCCCGACTACATCCGCCCCGAGAAGATCATCGCCGGCATCCGCGCGCTCGGCGTCGACACGACCGCGTGGGAGACGTAGATGCCGCGCGCCTGGCCCGCCGTGCAGGTCGTCCCGCGGGGCGGGCTCGCGTACGGCATGCAGCTGCCGATCGTCGCCCAGAGCCCGAGCTTCGCGCAGCCGTGGGAGGCGGGCGCCGACGCGGGCGACGTCGTCCGGATCGCGCAGGCGTGTGACCGTGCCGGCTTCTTCTACCTTGCGGTCTCCGACCACGTCTGCATCCCGCGCGACCGCGCCACCGCCATGTCGACCGTGTGGTACGACCCCGTGGCGACGCTCGGCTTCCTCGCCGCGGCAACGCGGCACGTGCGGCTCCTTTCCTACGTCTACGTGCTGCCGTATCGCCACCCGCTCGCGACCGCCAAGGCGTTCGCGACGCTCGATGCCCTCTCCGGCGGCCGTGTGATCCTCGGCGCCGGCGCGGGGCACCTCGAGGCCGAGTTCCAGACGCTCGGCGTCGAGTTCGCGCGTCGCGGCCGGCTGCTCGACGAGGCGATCGACGTGATCGTCAAGGCCTTCCTCGACGAGTTCCCGGCGCACACGGGCCCCACGTGGACGATTCGTGACATGGCCGTGGCACCGCGGCCGCATCAGCAGCCGCGGCCCCCGATCTGGGTGGGCGGGTCGACGCGCGGCGCGCTCCGGCGTGCGGCCGAGCGCGGCGACGGTTGGCTGCCGCAAGGCGTGCCGCAGATGGGACTCGCCGAGGCGATCGCGTACATCCGGCGCATCCGCGGCGACGAGCCGATCGAGATCGGAGCCAACAGCCCCTGGCTGTACGTCGGCACCCCGCGCTTCGAGCTCGGCGCGAACGCGCGGAGCGGCGGCGGCGAGGCCATCGCCGCCGTCCTGCGCGACTTCCAGGCGCTCGGCGTGAGCCACGTCGGCGTGCGGTTCCGGACGCGGTCTGCCGACGAGCTGCTCGAGCAGATCGACGCCTTCGCGCGCGAGGTGGCGCCGCACCTCTGATGCTGCTCGCCGGTCAGGTCGCGCTCGTGTCGGGTATCGGGCCGGGTCTCGGCCGGTCGATCGCACTCGCGCTCGCCCGCGAAGGGGCCGACGTCGTGCTCGCGGCGCGCACGGCTACGGCGCTCGATGCCGTCGCCGCGGAGGTCGAGGCTGTCGGCCGTCGCGCCCTCGCGGTCCCGACCGATCTCGCGCAGCCGGAGCAATGCCGGCGCCTCGTCGAGACGGCGCACGCCGCCTTCGGTCGCATCGACGTGCTCGTGAACAACGCCTTCCGGAGCGGCCCCTACGACGCCGTTGACGCGTCCCGTCTCGAAGACTGGCACGCGGTGTTCGACGTGAACGTCTTCGGCACGCTCGCGCTCTCGCAGGCCGTCATCCCGTTCATGAAGACCGCGAGCCGCGGCTCGATCGTCATGATCAACTCGATGTCGATGCGGATCATCGAGCCGCACTTCGGCAGCTATGCCGCGTCGAAGGGCGCGCTGCTCACGGCGGCGCAGACGATGGCGAAGGAGCTCGGCACCTCCGGCATTCGCGTCAATTCCGTCGTGCCCGGCTACATCTGGGGCCCGGCGCTCGAACGTTACTTCGCCGACCTCGCGCGGCAACGCGGGACGACGCCGGCGGCGGTGTACGCGGAGGTCGCCTCGCGCACGGCGCTCGGTCGCATCCCGACGTCGGACGATGTGGCCGCGGCCGTCGTGTTCTTCGCCTCCGACCTGTCGCGCGCCGTGACGGGTCAGGCGCTCGACGTCAACGCAGGCCACTATTTTCACTGATAGCTTGCGCGTTCTCGCACGCCCGGCACGGCCGGCCCTTCATTTGCATGAGATGCGCGTCGCGCCACCGGTCGAGGGCCCGTACACGCGGCACCCGTCGCGAAACGACCGCGAGAGTGCATGTGGCAGCGGCCGACAGGCGCTTCGTCCCGCGCCGGCATACCACGCTGCGCGTCGAGCGTCGCGCCGTCGTCGTGCCGGCGTTTCAGCCGTCGATGCTCGAGTCGCTGCTGCTCGGTGCCTGCGCACGCTTCGACCGGTTCACGCGATCTGCACACCCGCCCACGTCGAGACGCTCTGGCGGCACTGGGACCACCCGCGCATCCACTGGTACCCCGGCGGTCACCTCCTGCAGTTCCGCCGCGGCGTCGCCATGGCCGCGGTCCGGACGTTGATTGCGGACGCCGGTCTCCTGCCGGGTGCCGCTGCCGCGGCGGCGGACGTGGCGGACGCGGGGTCGCTCGCGTCCTGACGGCGGGCGGCGAACGGCCTTCGTCGCGCCCGGCTCGCGGTCATGCGAGCACGTGCCGACGTCGAAGTAGCTCACGGCTACGGGGAATGCACGACGCGAGCATATTCTCCCGGTCGTACATCGTGCGGCAGCCGTCGCGTGCGGTGTCGGACACGCCAGAAAGCACGGCGGACACGCGCCGGTCGGCCGGGCCGCGGCGCCTGCCTTGGTAACGCCGGTCTCGGACGACGTCTCACTGAGGCGAGACTGCCTTGAGGGACTTGGCTTGACACATGATAACTATCCTGCTAATATATCCGCCGATTCAAGATGGCGCGCGCGTTGCAGCAACTCACATTCCCCGCTCCACGAACCTGGGGAGGACGGCGCGCCGGCGCCGGTCGTAAGCCCGCGCCCGGGCACCGGCCCGGAGTCCCACATAATAAACGCCCTCTGCACCACGCCGGACATCCCGTCCACGTCACGATTCGGACCGGGCCCACCATCGGTTGCCTCCGGGCCACGCACGTCTTTCCAGGCGTCCGCAGCGCGCTGGCGGCGTCGTCACGCCGCGGCTTCCGCGTCGTCCACTTCAGCGTGCAGGACGACCACCTCCATCTGATCGTGGAAGCCGACGACCGCGCCGCGCTCGCGCGCGGCGTCCGTGGGCTGGCGATCCGCGTGGCGCGCGCGGTGAACCGGACCTTGGGCCGCCGCGGCGCCGTCTGCGCAGACCGCTACCATGCCCGCGCGCTGACTTCTCCGCGGGCCGTCCGTCATGCACTGATTTACGTGTTATTGAATCGGCGAAAACATCGCGCGCGAGAACGCGGTCTGGATCCCTGCTCGTCGGCGCCGTGGTTCCGCGGTTGGCGGAACGCGGTTGCGACGTCGCCGGGGCCGCCGCCCGTCGTCGCCGCGCGCACATGGCTCGCCGCCGTTGGGTGGCGCCGCCACGGTCTCGTCGACGCGGACACGGAATGTCCAGGGAGCCACCGCACGCGATGCAAGCGCAGAATCAGCGGTTGCACGAGCCCGCCGTCGCCCTGACGGGCGCCGTCGCGACGAACGACCGTCCGCGGCGCCCGCTACCGAGCTTTGTTCCCGAATCGGTCCCAGTGCGTCACCTGCTCCGCCGGACGCCGCCGCCCGACGCGAAACGGCACCCGCGGCCGGCCCATCGGCACGAGCGCGACGACCTCGTAGCGCTCGGGGATGGCACAGATCGCCCGCACCTCGTCCTGGTAGATGCGGTAGACGGTCGTGAGCGTCGTGCCGATGCCGAGGCCGCGCGCGGCGAGCATGAGGTTCTGGACTGCGGGATAGACCGACGCGAACGGCGTGCCGACGTCGAGCGGACCCTGGTCGTCCTCGAGCGTCATCGAGATGTTGGGCATGAGCACGAGGACGAGCACCGGGACCTCGCCGAGGTGCTCCGCCAGATGGCGCGACGCTCGCGCCATCCGCTGGAAGCTCGCCTCCTCCTCCGGCGAGCGGGCGGGTGGCCGCAGCCGCATCAGTGCGGGCTCGTAGCGGTCGTAGGCGCGCCGGTAGACGTCGGCGATCGCGCGTTTTGCCTCGACGTCGCGCACCACGAGGAACTGCCACGGCTGGATGTTGCCGCCGCTCGGCGCCTGCGTCGCGGCGCGGATGCAGGTCCTCATCTCCTCGTCCGTGACCGGCGCGTCGGTGAAACGACGGATCGCACGGGTGGTCTCGAGCGCCTCGAAGAGGTCCATCGTCATCGTCCTTTGAAGACGGGCGGTCGCTTCTCCCGGAGCGCCGCCAGCGCCTCCGCATGGTCCTCGCTGTGGAAGGTCAGCAGCTCGAGCGCCGTCGAGGTGTCGAAGGCGACGTTGAGCGCATCCTTCACGAGCTTGTTGACGGCGAGCTTCGTGTAGCGCACGGCGAGCGGTGCACCGGCGGCGAGCCGCGTGGCGAACGCCATGGCCGCCGCGTCGAGCTCGGCGGCCGGCACCACGTGGTTCACGAGCCCGATGCGCTCGGCCTCGGCGGCGGTGAGCGGGTCGCCCGTCAGCAGGTACTCCTTGGCGCGCGCCGGGCCGACAGCGAGCGGCCAGATCGCGGCGCCACCGTCGCCGGCGACGATCCCGACCTTCACGTGCGGATCACCGATCGTCGCCGTGTCGGCCATGAAGATGACGTCGCAGAGGAGCGCGATCGACGCACCGAGGCCCATGGCGTGACCGTTCACCGCCGCCACGATCGGCACCTCGACGTCGAGCAGATCCCAGATGAGCTGCTTGGCGTCGCGCCGGAGCGCCTCGAGCCGCCCTGGCTCCTGGAGGGCGGGAAACCAGGCGAAGTCGCCGCCGGCCGAGAAGGCGCGGCCGCGCCCCGTGAGCAAGACGGCGCGCGCGTCGTTCTCGCGCTTGAGGCGTGCGAAGAGTGCCGTCAAGTCGTGGTGCAGACGGCTGTCGACGGCGTTCAACGGGCTCGACGGATGGTCAATGGTCACCCGGAGCACCTGACCCACGCGCGCGAGGCGGAGCGTCGCGAAGTCGTCGCTGCTCATAGCGTCGAGGTGTCGGCATCGAGGCCGAAGAGGATCCGGCCCGTGACCTCCAGCGTCGCGGGCGCGACCATCATGTGCTGCGTCACCACGTGGATGTCCCGGAACTGCCGCTGCAGCGGGCTCGTCGCGTACACGGCCGTGCCGCCTCCGGAATCGTACATGAGGTCGACCGTGCGCGCGGCGGTGATGGTGGCGTGCGTCGCCGCCAGCCGCACGAGCGCCCGATGGCGGACCTCGAGGCGGCCTTCGCCCGTCGCTGCCTGCCACGCCTCCTCCACCGCGTCGAGTACGAACGCGCGCGCCGCGCGCAGCGCGGCCTCGGCCTCGGCCAGCTGCGCCTGGACGACGGGACGCTCCGCCAGGACGCGACGGCTACCCGTGGGCGTCTTTCCGGTCGCGAGGTGAACGAGCTCGTCGACGGCGCGCCGGGCAATCCCGAGCGCCACGCCCGCAATGCCGAGGGCGAGGAGACCGAAGACGGGGAACGCGTAGAGTGGCCCGCGCTCGACGGGACTGTCGGTGATCAACGACAGCGAGTGGGCGGCCGGTACCACGACGTCGTCCACCGCGATGTCGTGGCTGCCCGTGCCGCGGAGACCCGATACCGTCCAGGTGTCGATGATGCGCACCTCGCTGGCAGGAAAGAGCATGAGCCGCGAATCGGGCATCCCATTGGGCAAGAGGCGCGGCCCACCCCCGTCGATCACGACACTGCCGCCCATGAGCCACGCGCAGTGCTCGCATCCGCTCGCGAACGGCCACCGTCCGGTGACCCGATACGCGCCGTCCGCGATGATGGCCCGGCCATGGGGCGCGAATACGCCGCCGGTCACCACGTCGGGGGGGCCGTAGATCTCGCGCGCGGCATCTGCGGGCAGGTACGCGGCGGCGACGCCGCTCGTCGCGCCAATCATCGCGGACCAGCCCGCGGAGCCGTCCGCCTCCGCGATCGCCTCGAGCACGGCGATCATGATCGCGGGATGGAGCTCGTCGCCGCCACAGCTTCGCGGGACGCACATGCGGAAGACACCAGTGGCGGTCAACGCGGCGACCAGCTCGGCCGGCACACGACGGTCGTGTTCGATGCGCTCGGCCGCGGCGCGGATACGCGGACCGAGGGCGCGTGCGGCGGCGACGGTGCTCGACATGCGGCGGCCCGGACATAGCCCATTCCTCGCCGCCCGGCCAAGCTCACCCGCGCGCCGCGCCCGCGGCGAAGGGCCGCAGCGAGCGGCCCTTCGCAGCGGACGTCAGCAGTCGGTCAGCGGGCGCGCGCGACGCCGCCGTACGAAGGCTCGATTTGCGCCTGAGGCTGAGCCTGCGCCGGAGGCGGCGTGGTCGCGACCGCCGAAGGCGGTAACGTCACGTCCGCCGAGTACGTGACGTCGGCGGGACACCAATGCCAGACGCCGAGCGTGATCAGCCGAGTGAGCGTCGTCGGCACGCACGCCCCACGGTTCACCTCGACCCTGCGGTTCGCGAGACGCTCGGGCGGCCCGCACCGCCGCAGGACGTCATCGGTCTTGATCTCGTTCAGCTCCTGCGTCGGCATCGCGAAGGCCACGATCGGAATCGGGACCACCGCGATCATCGAGTTGTCCATCCACTCACTGCCCGAGCAATGGCTGGCCACGGCCTGA
>Ga0137376_10000723_pt1 | contig 16549 bp, 13 predicted proteins | sample SagtaG_23_FD_104814 | JGI IMG/M metagenome (GOLD analysis project Ga0137376, IMG submission 104814) | Vadose zone soil microbial communities from Sagehorn Ranch, Mendocino, California, USA - Sage2_L_20_16 metaG | ecosystem: Environmental > Terrestrial > Soil > Vadose zone | place: USA...
CCGCTGCGGCCGTGGCAGGCCGCGCTGAAACAATTAACATCTTGACGCCTCGGTAGTTAGGTCGCACTTTGCTAGCTTCCCGTAGAGCCCTTGGGGAAGCTGGAGAAGCATGACACTGCACTCGATCGTGGCGGCGGGCGCCTTGGCGCTCTCCACCCTGGTTCTGAATCGCTCATACGGCCAGGTCCCCACTCAAGGGCAATCCCAGCTTCTTGGTGGCTTGCCCTCCGGCATGACCCCGGACCAGTTGGCCCAGCTGCTGCAACAGAATCCCCAGCTCGCCTCGCAGCTCCGCCAACGGCTCCAGCAGTCGGGACTTACGGCCGACCAGATCCGCGCCCAGCTCACGGCGAGCGGCTATCCCGCGAATCTGCTCGATCCGTATCTCCCCGGCGGGCAACTCGGGTCCGCGACCGGGCAGCCGTCCGGCCAACTCTCGGGTGTGCTGCAGACCCTGGGTCTGGGAGGCCCTGTCTCCGCGGATTCCCTGTACCCGGAGGCGGGGCTCATCCGCGCCCGCGGCGAAGCGGTAGCGCCCGAGTCCCTCGCGGCGGGCAACTACGTGTTTGGGGTGGACGTGTTCCGTCGCGCCACGACTCAGTTTCTGCCGCAACTGGCAGGTCCCGTCGATCCGATGTACCGCCTCGCCCCGGGGGACGTTTTGGTGGTTGTGCTGACGGGCGGCGTGGAGCAAGCCTACCAGCTCGCAGTCACGCGCGATGGCTTCGTCAACATCCCCCAAGCTGGACAGATATTCGTGAATAACCTCACGCTCGAGAGCGTACGGACCGTGTTGTACGAGCGATTGGGGCGCGTGTACTCGAAGCTTCGTGGCCCGGACCCCACGATCAAGCTCGATGCGACCGTGGGCCGGGTGCGAATCAACCAGATCTATGTCATCGGTGAGGTGACACAGCCCGGCGCCTATGAGATCAGCGCGCTGGGAACGGCGCTCAGCGCGCTGTACGCGGCAGGAGGCGTCACCACGCGGGCGGACATGCGGCAGCTCGAAATCCGCCGGGTCGATAAGCTTGTCGCGACGCTCGATCTATACGACTACCTGCTGCGGGGCGACAAGCGCGGCGACATCCGACTCGAAACCGGCGACGTGGTGTACGTGCCACTCCACGGCACGCGAGTGCAGGTCACGGGCGCGGTGCTACGCCCCGCGATCTACGAGCTGAAAGACGGTGAGACCCTGCCCGACGTGTTGCACGCCGCCGGCGGCTTCAAGGCCAATGCAGCGATGGATCGCCTGACGATTCATCGCATCCTGCCCCCGGCTCAGCGCAGGCCCGGACCACTCCCCCGAGCCGCGATGGACATTGCGCTGACCGTCGCAGCTTCAAGCGAACAGCGCGGGAGCGCGCAACAAGGTCAGGCGGCGAGCGCCGCGGCCCCTGATCCGCTCGGCGGAGTGATCATCCCAACCTTGCCACTCGACAACGGGGACTCGGTAGTCGTGGATTCCATCGGCCCGCTGGACAGCCTGCTGTACGTCGGGATCAACGGCATGGTCAACAAGCCGGGGCGCTATCCCTGGCAAGAGGGGATGACGCTGCGGGACCTCATGAAACTCGCCCGCGGCCCCAAGATCGGCGCCTACTTGAAGGATGCCGAGATCGCCCGGCTCCCGGGTGACCGCTCGCAGGGCCAACTCGCGGACACGCTCCGCGCGCCGATCGACTCCACATACTTGCTGGAACGCGATCGAGCGGGCCACTACATCGGCCCGGCCGGTCAGGGATTTCCCGGTAGCGGCGCCCCGGAGGTTCCGCTCCAGCCGTACGACGAAGTCTTAGTCCTCAAACAGGCTCACTTCGAGCTGCAGCGCACCGTGCAAGTGCGGGGCGAAGTGCAGTTTCCGGGCACCTATGCGCTGCGGTCCAAGAACGACCGGCTGACCGATGTGCTGGATCGGGCAGGCGGCCTGACGCCTCAGGCGTACGCGAACGGCATCCGCTTTTTTCGCCGCGAGGCCGGCGCGGGGCGCGTGGGCCTCGAGCTCGTGAAGGTACTGAAGAACCAACGCGATAAGGACAACATCGTGCTTACGGACGGCGACTCGCTGTACATCCCCTCCTACGTGCCGACCGTGCGGGTGGAAGGTGCAGTCAACTCACCTGGGAGCGTCACGTATGTCCGGGGTCAGGGGCTCGATTACTACTTGAGTGCGGCGGGCGGGGTCTCGTTCAAAGGGGACAAGAAACGGATCTTTGTACAGCAGCCCAACGGCAACGTGCGGGCCGTTCATAAGCGACCCCTCTTCTTCGGGACCAGCAAGCCGGCGCCCGAGCCGGGCGCGTTGGTGGTCGTGCCGGTGCGCGACACGACGGCGCAATCGCAGACCGGGACGATCATCGCAGGGGTCGCGCAGATCATCGCAGCGCTGACGACCATCATCGTGGTCGTGGTGACGCGGCCGTGAGGACAGTCCAGCGGCACAGCGCCGCAGGTCAGCGGCCGCCGTCGCCCCGCGTCACGTACCGAGCGAACCGGCCCGGCAGCCACGAGGCCAGCGCGGAGCGCCGCAGCCGCTGGAATTCCGCGTAATCCCCTTGCATGACGCGCCGCTGCCGGCCTACCGCGTCCTGCCCGAACGCCGCGATCACGGCCACCAGCGCGCCGATGAGAAACCCCGTGAGGAGCACCACGAGGAGACTGGTGTTAGGGCGCACCGTCCCTTCGGGTCGATCAACGATCGTGATGACGGGGGTGTCCCGCACCTCGTCCACCCGCGCCTGTTCATATCCCTGGGCGAGGGAGGTATAGACCTGTTGCCGTAAGGCGACTTGGCGTTGCAGACGAGCGGCCTGCACTGCCGATGACGGTGAGTCCTGATACCGCCGGTTCCGTTCGATGAATCGCTCCAACTCATCCTCCGCGTCCTGAAGCTGTTGCCGTGCATCTCGCACCCGCTGCTCGACGAACACCCGCTCGGCGCGCGCCTTCGACTGCCGCTTCTCCAGGTTGAACTGACTGACCAGCTCGAGCAGACGGCGATTCAACGCCACGGAGAGATCCGGCCACGGGGCGATCACGCGCAGTGTTACCATGTCGGCTCGGAGGTCCGCTGCCACGTACACGTCTTCGTCGAGACGATCGACCGCGTTGCGGATCCGTTTCTCGCGACTGCCCCCGCCCACACCATAGAGCTCAACCAGGGTCCCCCGAAGCGTATCTGAACTGCCCTCGCTGCGGGCGAACCGATACGTGGTGAGCACCGCTTCGCGCAACAACTCTTGAGCCTTGAGCAACTTGGTGTAAAACACTGATGATTGATTGTCGCCGCCCGGCGTGATGTTGATGCCGAACTGCAAGGCCAGGCCCGCGAGATTCTGAGCCTTCGCAGCCTGCGGCGTGAACTTCGATTCGGCCACATAGTCCAACCCGCGGAGCGCCACGATACCGCCGGCTACAAGCACCCCAAGCAAGGGCAAGCGGACAAGTCGCCGGGGATGCTGCAGCAGCACGATCAGGGGAGCGACGAGCGAACGCCCAGGCTCCCCGCCCTGCGCATTCCCTCCGCTCGACGCTCCCTGCTGGTCCGCCACCAGTCCCTCCAGCCTCAGCGGAAGTAGCGATCGGCGATGTAGCGGGCCGATGCCTTCACCAGCCGCGCCACGCGACGTGAGCGCACCAGGCCCGTGGACGAATGGTCGTCGTGCGACACCCGAATGCCCGGATGATAGATCACGCGTAGCCCCAAGTGCCGCGCTGTCTCGGCCACATATATCTCTTCACCGAACAGAAAGGAAGGATATACTAGGCTACCCCCCCGTTCAAAAAAGCGGTTGGAGAAGATCACGCACGAGCCTTGCGGCGCGTAGATGGACTCGAGCGGGGGAATCCGGCGCGCCGCCCCATCGGAGGGGGCCTGACGCAGCGGCTCCAGAATGTAATGCTTCAGCCAGTACTTCGTCGCGTGCTTCGCGGCGGCGAGCAGTTCATACGCATTCAGCGTGGCCCATGTCCCGAATACGATCTTGTACATGTGCATCGCGGCCGCGCCGGGCCGCTGTCGCATCCTCGGGTTGAGGTCGCGACGCGACCGGCGCGACCAGATGGACGGTGCCACGACGCCTACGTCGTCCGCGGCGTGGAAGTCCTGCAGGCGGTTCAGACAGCAGGGGTCGTCGAAGCGGATGTCCACGTTCGACACCACCACCCAGTCCGGCTCGCCGTGCACGGCCACGTACTGCCGCAGGCCGTAGTCGGCACCGCAGAAGTATCCCAGGTTCCGCGGAGCCCGCACGTACAGCACCCCCGTTCCTTCGGCGCGCAGCCGGTGCCCGATCTCTCGCTCCTGGGGACCCTCGCTGTTGTCCACCAGTACCGTCGCCGTCGTCGAGGGCTGCAACGCCGCAGCGCTCTGAACAAACCGTAGCGCCATGTCATCCGTGCCGTAATTGACTCCGATGACGGCGATACCACCGGCCCCGCTGCGTGCCGGTCCTGTCACAGCGATCGGGGCTCTGCCCCGGGCGGCAGTGAACCGAGTGCGATAGTGCACAACGAGCGCTGCCCCGGATGCGCGGAGTCGAAGCAGATGATCGTCCCGGCACGATTCCATCGCGGATGCAGGTCGCATCGCAGGTCGTCGTCGAATTCGAACGGTTCCTTCACCTTCGCAAGATCGTGACGCTGGTTGCGCTGGAGGTCGTACAGGATCAGCCGTTGGATGCGGAACCGGTCCGGATAGGTATCCGTCAGCAACCAGCGTCCATCCGGCGAGAACTGAGGGTGGCCATCCGACGTGAAGCTCTCTTCGCCGATGACCTCGACGCCATCGCCGCGATCCTCGAACAGGAAATAGCGGTAGGTGCTTCCCCACGGCCGCGCGGTCCCGTACACCAGCAGATGTCGATCGTCGCGCCATGCGAGGTGGGAAGCGATGTTCGATGTGGGAAAGAGGTACAGATTCGCGCCGTTGGTATCGCAGGAGAACATGCGCGTCCACGTCTGATTCTCGTGCTCCAGCCAGCGGTGAAAAAACACGAAGCGCTTGCCGGAGGGTGAGAACAACGGGTGTGTGAAGTAGTGATACGCGCCCTGCATGGAAGGCTCGGGCTGAATCGCCGCGATGTCGGCGACCGAAAACAGGTCGCGGCCCTCGCCGGTCTCCAGCTGCAGCACGCTCAATCCGCGCCGGCGGTCCGCTGGCAGCAGCAGGCTCGCATCTGGGTCCGCTCCGTTGGCGTATCCGTAGCCGGACGCACAGCGACGCAGCCGGGCAAAACTGTGACTCACTGCGACGGTGCCGTCCGGGCTGACGGCGGCGACGGGCCGCGGCAGCGTGGCGACTTGGCCCCCCTCCAGGTCCACGACGTGGGCGACGTGCGCCCCGTCCGTGAAATCGTTGTAGATGATACGATTCGACCGGCCGACCCACTGGAGCTGAGAGCCCATCTGCCAGTTCCAGGCCCGGGTGCGGCCAACTGGATGAAATTCGAGGAACCCCGGTCCTGCGTAGTAGCCCACCTCGATGGTCTCGTCGGGCAGCGGCATCCGCAGCGGCACGTCGAACCGGTGCCCGAGCAGCATAGTGTCATCAGGCGACCAGGGGCACTTGTCGTGAAAGCCGAAAAACGCATTACGCCGTGCGGTAATGGGATAGGCGGACTTCTCTGTCCGCACGGGGACAAGGCGAAGCACGCGCTGGTAGGCGTCGACGATCCGCTTCTTGAGCCGCGGGTTCGTCTTGACCCGCTCGTAGATCAGCAATTCGAGCCGGTTCATGCAGGTACGGCGCGAAGCCGCCACAGAACCAGCCCGCAGAGCAAGAATGCCGCACTCACGCTGTTGTAGATCCAGATGCTGGTCACGAAACCGTACAGCGTAGAGGCGTAGAATGCCGCCAACACCGTCACCGCCACTAGCCTTCCGTTCCGCGCCTGCACATATGCCGCGCCAGCGACGATGCCGGCGAGCACAAGGACCAGAAGGGCACCGGCCACAGTAAAATCCTCGATCAGGGGGCGAAACACCGTATAGAGGTTCGAGTCGTCGCCGTTGTCCAGAACCAGGGACTCCTCGAACAGGCCGGGCTTCCGCTGTCCGAGGCCCAGCCGCTCCATCGGTCCCGCCAGAGTATATACGCCCCACGTCGGCGAAACGTCGCTGAACGCGTGACTGTCGAACCAGCGTCCGAAGACCGTCGCGTGGCCGACCGCCGTCCCCACCACCTTTACCCCCACGTCTCGTAGCACATCCCGCTGGACGGCAGCGAGTCTTGCCCAACCCGCCAGGAAGAACAGCCCGAAGAACACGATGGTCGAGGCACCCCCCACCACCACGTGCCGACGTGTGAACAGCCCTTCAAACCCACGCGCCACACGGGTGGCCAGGTAGCCGCTCAGCCACAACACCAGCGCATTCAGCGTCACTGCCCGCTGCGTCTGGCTCAGCGTCATCGCCAGCGCGGGGAGGAACGGGAAGACCGACAAGAGCCGCTGTGCCGGTCGGGCGGCGCTCGCAGCGACTACGCCGCCCAGCAGCGGTGCCGCCAAGAGAAATGGCAGCAACGCTTGGCTGAGGCCCGGCGGCTCATAAGTCTGCTCGTATCGGCCGACCGAGAACACGCGAGCCATCGTGAACAGCGTGTCGGTTGAGAAGACGTCGGAGATCGAGAACCCTGCGGTCCACATCGCGACCAGCGGCGCGCCTAGACCGATGCCGGAACACAGGATCATCGCCCTGGTCAGTGTCGCGGCCTCTCGGCCGGTCGGTACCCACGCGGTGACCCGTTCCTTTGTCGCAACCCTATACGGCAGCACCGAGCCAATCCCCACGGCCGCCACGGCGAGCGCGACCCACAGCACAGCACTGGCGGGCACCGGATCACTCGGCAGCGCGACCATGGGCACGACGAATGCGAGGCTCCAATAGAGGGCGAAGTAGGCGCCCGGAGCGAGCCAGCTTCGGAGCAGGTGTCGGCCGACCACGGCCGAGCCGAGCAACGCCACCCCGAGCAGGAGGCTCATCGGGCCGTCTTCATTGGCATCCGCACCTCAGGGGAAGAACGTGTCGGCGAGGTACTCCGCCGATCTCCAGACGTGGGCGGCACTCCGCCGGGAGCGAAACACCCCGGTCGAGGCGTGATCATCGTGCCACACCCGCAGCCGGGGCTCGTACAGCACCCGCAGTTGCAGCCGCCGCGCCCACTCCGCAACGAAGATTTCCTCTCCGAACAGAAACGACGGATACTCCAGACTGCCACCCCGGTCGAAGAACACCCTGCTGAAGACGAGACATGATCCATCGGGCGCGTAGACGATGCGCGCCTCGCCGCCATTCCGGGATGACCCACCGCGCCCCCCAATAGCGCGGCTCAGGGCGCCGCGGACCACGTTCTTGAGGCGCGACAGCGCTTCGTAGCATTTCAGGATGTGGTAATGCTTGAATACCAATTTGTAGAACCGCATCCGTAACCAATGCGGGCGACGTTCCATCATCGGGTTCACGTTGCATCGCAGACGGTCGGACCACACCCAGGGGGCGAGCACACCGTCTGGCTGACGATGATCCATCGCCAACAACTGAGCCCAAAAGGCCCTATCGCGAAACTCCACGTCAACATTCGAGACGACCACCCAATCCGGGTCGCCGCCCCCGCGCCGGTAGGTTTGCAGCCCGACGTGCGCGCCCGGGAAGTACCCCAGATTGGTCGGTGGCTTGAGACAGAGTGTCCCAGGCCGCAAGGCCCGCACCCGATCAAAAAAGCCGCGACTGTCGGTGCGCTCGGAGTTGTCGACCAAGACCAAGTCGACGTCGGCCGCGGTGCCGCCGTGCACCACGCTATTGGCGAAACGCACTGCCAGGTCATCGGTCTCGTAGTTCACCCCGATGACGACGACTCTTGGCTTCTTCGACGGAATCGCAGCGGCCATCGGCAATAGGGGGCTTGCAGTGAATGCGGAGGAGGCACCGCCTGGTGAGCGCAGGCGCGGTCTCCCGGAACGCCGTAGCAATCTAGGATCGCATCTAGGATCGCACTCCATCGCATCTGCCGCAAGCTGCTCCCGAGGTGTGCTACTTGCCGTAACCGCACCACGCGATAGGTTGGCGCTAAGACCAAGAAAACCCTGTCCCATCTGCAGGAGGCCGGGATCAGATGCGTCCTCGCGGTGTGCTCGTGGTGCACGAGGAGACCGGATGTGCGGCATAGCGGGGGTGGTCTCGGTCGGTCCCCCGCGACCGCTCGATGGGCCCCTCAAGAACATGCTGCAGGTGCAAGGCCACCGCGGCCCCGACGGACGGGGGAGCTGGTGCGGCGCGGTCGGCGGCAGCCAGGTGGCTCTCGGGAGCGTGCGCCTCGCGATCCTCGACCTTTCGGACGCCGGTCTGCAGCCGATGCAGTCCCCCTCGGGCCGTCAAGTGCTCGTGTACAACGGGGAGATCTACAACTACCGGGAGCTGCGCGCAGAACTCCAGGGACGCGGTGTGCACTTCCACACCCAGTGCGACACCGAAGTCGTACTGCAGGCGCTGGCCGCTTGGGGGGAGTCCGCGTTCGAGCGGTTTAACGGGATGTGGGCCCTCGCCTGGCTCGATCAAGACGCCGGTGTGTTGCTCCTCTCTCGAGACCGGTTCGGCGTCAAGCCGCTCTACTGGCACCTGACCGCGGATCACTGTTTCTTCGCCTCCGAGATCAAGGGCATCCTGGTCGGCAGCGAGCAACGGTTCAACGTCAACCGCACGGCGGTCGCTCGTTACTTGCAGCAGGCGCAGCTCGACGCGCAGGACGAAACGTTCTTCGCCGGGATCGAGGTACTTCCCCCCGCGCATTTCGTACGCTTTGAATTGCGGAACTCGGGCCACCTCGCGGCTTCCCGTCACCGCTACTGGACCGCTCCCCACGAGGAGATCTTGCGGGACGGTACTCCGCCCGACTTCGCCGCGGTGCGTGGGACGTTCATCGACAGCGTGCGCCTCCGACTGCGCAGCGACGTCCCGGTCGGCGTGCTGTTATCTGGCGGCGTCGATTCTTCCGCCGTCGCGGCGGCGATGCAGCACGTGCTTGGGCGCGACGCTGAGCTCCAGCTCCTGTCCGTCGTGAGCGACGATCCCCGCTTCAGCGAGACGCGCTTCATCGAGCGCATGACGACCTTTCTGGGAGGCGCCGCCCGCGGCTGCCGTGTGCGCTTCACCGCTGAGGACGCTTTTCGCCTGCTCGACCAGGCCATCTGGTTCAACGACGAGCCGCTGCCGAGCTTGTCCTCCGTCGCGCACTACCTGCTGATGCAGCGAGCCCGAGATCTTGGCGTGAAAGTGATCCTGTGCGGCCAGGGGGGTGACGAGCTGCTCTGCGGGTATCTGAAGTATTGGGCGTTCTACTTGCAATCCCTGGTGCGTTCCGGACACTGGGGGACGGGGCTCCGCGTCCTCTCCGAGCTTGCCGCCCGCGGCACGGCGCTCCCTGAAGTTCAGTTGAGCGAGGCCAAGCGGTACCTTCCAGCGTGGCTGGTGCCGAAGCAGATCGATATTCGCGGTCCCCGGCTCCGAGGGGACGAATGTCGGGTCGACATCGGTCTGGGAGCGGGCGGCGTCGTGGAGCGCCAGCTCGGCGACTTCTACCGTTTCTCCCTCCCGGCGTTGTTGCACTACGAGGATCGGATGTCCATGGCATTCGCGCGCGAGATCCGTTTGCCATATCTGGACTACCGGCTGGTCAACATGGTCCTGCCGCTCGCGCCGCGCTGGAAAATGCGGGCCGGATGGTCCAAATGGGTGTTTCGTAAAGCGATGGAAGCCGACTTGCCTCCGGAAATCGTGTGGCGCCGAGACAAACAGGGGTTCGCCAACCCCCAGAGCGAGTGGTTAAAGCGCGAGCTGCGCCCGCAGATCGAGGCCCTGCTCCGCGGAGACATGGTGACCGCGACGCACGGACTCCTGGACCAGTCCGCGCTGCGGCGTCGCTATGAAGCATACTGCCGGGCACCGAGCGATCGTGGCTCAATTTCGTTCAAGGACATCTTCAATCCCATCGCGCTGGAGATCTGGGCGCGGCAGTTCGACCGCTTCCTGTCACTCGACGCGTGATGGCTGGACAGATCGCGCCCGCTGAGCCGTTCGTCATCGAGGATATCCGGGTCGAGCCCGTCCCCCAATGCCTGGTGTGCGGCACCGCAGGTACAGCGCGGTACGAAGGACTGCGGGATCGCCTGTTTTCGGTTCCGGGGCGATGGTCCGAGCGCGTGTGTCCTCGGGACGGACACCTCTGGCTCGATCCGCGTCCTGTAACCGCCGACTTGGGCAAGCTGTATACGACCTATTACACTCACGCGGACGGGACTACCCCGTCGCTGCGGCTGAAGGTGAAGCAGGTCGTCGAGGCGGCCGGGCGCGAAGCGGCGTTCGGATACTCGAGCGGGCGCTCGGGCTGGGCCTGGTTCCTGGTGCGGTCGGTCGTTGCCCACCTCCCGATGGTGCATGACATCGCCGGATCCGGCGTGATGTGGCTGCACGCGCGCCACCGCGGTCGCCTGCTCGATGTGGGCTGCGGCACGGGGGTCATTGCTCGCACGCTGCACGACCTGGGCTGGGACGTCCATGGCGTGGAGCCCGACCCCGAGGCGGCCGCGATCGCGCGCCGTCACCTGGGATCGGAGCGCGTGGCCATTGGGACACTAGATACCGTTGATCTGCCAACCACCTCCTTTGACGTGATCATCGCGCAACAGGTGATCGAGCACGTGCCGAATCCTCTCGCGTTCCTGAGCCAAGCACACCGGCTGTTGCGCCCCGGCGGGCGGATCGTGTTGACGACACCGAACACTCGCAGCGTTTGCCATCGCCTGTTCGGGAGGAATTGGCGGGAGCTCGATCCTCCGCGCCACCTACACCTATTTTCGCAGAGAGACCTGTCGATGTGCGCGAGGCAGGCCGGGCTGGTGGTCGAGACCTCGCGCACCACGGCCCGGACGGCGTGGGAGGTCTGGTGCTCGAGTCGCGCTCTCCGGACGCACGAGGGATCGTTGGGAGCCACGGTGCCTCCGGGTTTGCGCGTCACACGGCGAATGCAAGGATACCTGTTCCAGCTGGTCGAGCACGCTCTGGTCTCCGCGGGTGCCGAGGCCGGAGAAGTCCTCGTGCTCGTTTGTCGTAAGCCTTGAGCTGCGATCGCGCGTGCCAATGATCCGAGACGGGCAGACCCCGAATCTGCTCACGTTCGACATCGAGGGCTTCATCGAGGCGTCACACGATTCATTAGACGTGCCAGGCGACTATGTGTCGAGCCATCGCCAACAGGAGGAGATCGAGGTCAACACCGGCGCCATTCTCGAGCTCCTGGCCGCCGCCAAGCAACGGGCGACGTTTTTTGTGCTGGGCCGAATCGCCCGGGACCTGCCTGCGCTGGTGCGGCAGATCGTGGGCGCGGGGCACGAGCTCGCTTGTCACAGTCTTCAGCATCGACGACTGTATCACTTCACCGCTGGTGAGGTGCGCTCGTTTCTGAGTGAAGCCAAACATGTGCTCGAGGACGTGTCCGGACAGCGGGTCCAGGGGTTTCGCGCGCCCGATTTCTCGATCACCAAGACGAATGCCTGGACCTTCGACATTCTACGCGACCTGGGCTTTACGTACGACTCCAGCGTATACCCCACCTCCCTCCATGACGCTTACGGCATTGGCGACTTTCCGCGTGCCCCGTTCCGGATGGTGAATGGCTTGGTTGAGTTTCCGATGTCCACGGTGCGCATCCTAGGCGCCAACGTGCCGTTCGGCGGCGGCGGATATCTGCGCGTCTACCCCCTGGCCTTGACCCGCTGGCTGTGCCGGCATGCGAACCGGGCGGGTGTCCCTGTCATCGTGTACTTCCATCCGTCGGAGATGGGAAGGATCGTGCTGCCGATACGGGAGCTGGGCCCCGTGCGTAGGTTCCGCACGTATGCGGGTATGGCGGGGGCCGGGGACAAACTGCGCGTGTTGCTGCGTTCGTTCCACTTCATCCGGATGGTTGACTACCTGGATCGATACCCCGTGCAAGAGCTGGCCGCGTGATGGACGCCACAGAGCAGTCCGTCGTCCGCAGGTTTTTTTCGGAGTTCGCGACGACCTGGGACAGTCTGTACGGCGGCAAGCGGAACGCGTTCTGGCGGACCTTCGATGCGATGTTTCGCCGGGACATCTATGAACGCTATGACCTCACATTTCGGCAGCTCGGCGCCGATTTGAGCGGCCGAGCCATCCTCGACATCGGCTGCGGCTCGGGCGTGTACTGCTTTGAGGCCGTGCGCCGGGGCGCGACGAGGGTCGTCGGGGTGGATGTCGCGGACACCATGATCGCCCACGCCAAGGCCAGGAGCGAGGCGCTCGGGCTGCACGGCGCCTGCGAGTTTATCTGCTCGCTCTTCCCGCCGGCGGCGCCCGTCGCGGCATTGCAAAGAGGGTTCGACTACGGCGTCGCGATGGGGGTCATGGACTACGTCGCCAACGCCGTAGGCTTCCTCAGTGCGGCGCGCCCCATGATCACCAAGGCGCTCCTCCTGTCGTTCCCAGGCCGGCATTGGCTGCGCGCACCGCTGCGGCGGTACCGCTATCGCCTGCTGAGCCGACCGGAGGTCTATACGTACGACGAAGCCGGTATCCGCGACGCCTGCCGTCGTGCCGGGTTTCAAGCATTGGACATCCTGCGGCTCGACCATTCCGGGATCTGCTACTTCGTCACGGCTCGGCCGTGACCAGCGCTTCGAGATGTCGGACGAGCGTCGGATAGATGTGATCGGCCTGGAAGTCCGCCTCGAACTTGGCCAGCGCCCGGCGGCCCATGTCGCGCCGGGCAACAGGTTGATCTAGCAACCGGTTCAGAGCGGCCGCAAAACTGGCGGGGTCGCGCGCCGAATACGTCAGACCGCACCCCGCATCCTCAAGCAGCGCTGCCGCTTCGCCGCCCAGGCTCGAGAGGATGGGAAGCCCCGCCGAGAGAAACTCGAAAATCTTGTTCGGCAAACCCTGCGCCGCACCATCGACGTAAGCTGCCAGACCGATGCTCGACATCCCCAACAGCGCCGCAATCCCCGCGGCCGACAACCATCCTGTAAACACCACGTTGGTAAGCCCCTTGGCGAGTTGGCGCCACTGCACCGCCCGCTCGCCGTCACCCGCGAAGACGAACTGAGCCCGGAGGTCTCTCCTCTCCAGCATCCGGCGAGCCGTCGAAATGACGGGCGTCAGATCGTACGAATGACCAAACGTCCCCACGAAGCTGCTCACTGTCCGGCGGGGGTCGACACCCATGGCCGCAAGCTCGCGTCGGGCCTGTGCCAGCTCCACAGGGGCGATCATGCTTCGAGGGTACCCGTGGGGAAAAACCCCGTCCCACGCCCCGCGCGGTCGGTCCGCGTAGCGGAGGGCCCACTGCAGGTACTGCTCCGAGATCGCCACGATGGCCGTCGCGCGCCGAAGGATCCGCGCGACCCGACGGAACTCTCCGTGCAGGGCGGTGCGCGCCAGCAGGCGCAGCCCGCGGGGGACGGCGTCCAGAAACACGTCCGGCCAAAGATCGCGGACGTCCACCACAACTCGGATGCCTCGGGGTATGGCGTAGCGGAGAACTGCATCGGTCACTTCGAGCGTCGGAACACAGCAATACGCGAGGTCCGGAGCAGGAGTGGACGGGGCGCGGCTGGCGAAGACCGCAGCAATGCGGCGGTGATGTCGCATCCGTGCCAGGCCGTGGTTGGCGGCGTAGCCCGGGGCGTGGAGCAGCTCGATCCGATAATTGGGCGCCAAGGCCTGGGTGTGGTTGCTCGTACGACGAGAGACTTTGCTCACGTGATCAAAGGTGGAGGTCCACCAGGTTACGTCGTGGCCCGAGCGAGCCAGCTCATCTGCAAGGAGGCCCGCTCGCATCAAGCGGCCACCGGGTGAGAGCGGCAGTGGTTCCGCGAGCTCCGTGAGCCAGACCCGCATCGACGCCGTCAGACCCCGAGCTCGGACCCGCCGCCCACGGTTCCCACGAGCGCGCCCGGCCCCGCCCGCGCGCTACCCAGCGCGCGCCGCCACGCCAGCACGGTCAGCGCGCCGAGCAACAACATCCCAAGGGCCACGGCCGGCGCCGGAGAGAACCAGACGTTCCCGAACCATAATGCAGCCATGACCCCCAGCAGGGTGACGCCGAGGTTAATGGTGTTGTAGGGCCACACGGCGATCGCGTCGAGCGGATCCCGCAGCAGGGTGTAGGCCACGAACGGAAGCGCCCCAGCCACCAGCCACCGCGCCGGGACAACGGCGGGAGCGAATGTGCGTCCCATGACCCAGGGGATAAGAGAGCCCATCATGATTTCCAGCACCGCGACCGCGACGAGCGTGACCAGGAGTGATGCGGCGAGGCTTTTGGAGACTACGTTCCCGATTCGCTCCCAGCTGCCCGTGGCCACTTGTCGGCTGATGTATGGCAGGAGGAGAATGCCCACCGCAGCGAACATCGAGCTCAGCACCTGAACGAGCGAGAGGGCAAAGGAGAACAAGCCCGCACCTTCGACGCCCACCGTGTGCGCGACGTAAAACGTCGGGAGTGCGAAAAACCCGAACAGCGCGAACTCACCCACAACGCGCGGCGCCCCGAACGTCAGAAGGTCCAACGTGGCCTTCTTCAGTACATCGCCCGCCGGAGCCTGGAACCCGCGTCGCAGGACGCTCCAGGAAGCCGTCGCAGCCGACGTAACCAGCCAGACGATGCCGGTCACCCTGATGGCCCCGGCCGCGTTCTCGCGCGACGTCAGGACCGCCACTGCGGGAGCCACTGCGAGGTTCCCGAGTTGCAGCAGATTGGCCGGCCACATCCGCAACCTCCCGCGGAAGTTGGCGTACACCAGGGTGTGCGCGTACAACCCGGAGATCGCTAAGAGGATGGGCCCGGTGAGGAAGCCGAACTTGGGATCGCCGTAGAACAGTCCCGCGAACCAGGTCGGCGCGATCAGGCCGGCGAGGCCGAACGTCGTCACGAGGGGCACGCCGATACACAGGCTCGCGAGACTATACCCGGCGGCCGTCTTCCCCGACGGGTCGGAGGCGACCGTGAGGGACACGTACCGGGGGATGCTGATGCCCAACCCGAGGAGGAGAGGGAAAGTCAGGACCGACACGGCTCGCCTGGCGACGGCGTATTCTCCGAATCCAGTCGGACCCAGCGTGTCGCCCGCGATCTTCAGCGTCACGAGACCACCAAGCAGGACACCGAGCTCGGCCACGAAGGTGAACGCGTAGCTCTTGGGCCATCGCCCCTGCCACACGTCGCTCGCGGCGGCTCGGAGGACGCTCAACTGCGCCTGCAGCAGTCCCCCCGGCATCAGCGCGTCGTCACCTCACCCCCGACGAACTTGTGCGCGGTCACGTAGATCACTTTGTAACTCCTCACAGGTCCCGGGGGGAGCGGCGTACGCGGCGCTACCGGGGCAAAGTCCTCCGGGAGCTCGGGTGGCAGCGCGCGCAGCTTGCCGTAGACCAGGCGTTTCAGCCGCGCGCGGCCCTGGAGCGTCCGTGGCACCAGGTGTAGTCCTTCGAGCACGCGGCGGGTGAACGACAGTCCCCTCCCCAGCCAGCGGGAACGCCCCGCCCCCGCCGATGCGTCCACCGGGAATGCGCCTTCCACGCTCACCCGGAATCCCCTGCCGCCAAGCGCGCGGCGAAAGTCGTCAGCACTGTGGTAGTCGACGCTATGAGGACTCTTGATGAAGTCCGGCCGCTCTGGATTGGCATTGACGAGCAATGCCGTCCCACCATGGGCCAGTACGCGCGCGATCTCGCCCAGCACCCCACCCAGATCCGTCATATAGTAGGAGGCTTCGAACAGCAGCACGAGGTCGAATGCGCCGCCCGCGAACGGCAGCGCCTCCGCCCGGAACCGCACGCATGGTATGCGGACTCCGTAATGGACGTGCGCCCGCCCCAGCAGTGCGCGGGAAACGTCCCCCGCCACGACTTGCGCCGCAGCACGACCGACTAGGCCCAGCCCCTGCCCTGAGCCGCACGCCACCTCCAGCACACGTTTGCCCCGCGCCAACTCGGCGGCCACGTGGTAACGCGTATACATCATCGACGCCCCCTCGGCCGAAACCGGGGTGCCCGTCGTCTCCGTGACTTCCTCGAATTTGGGGATGCCGGTTCGGCTGGCGGTCATCCGCTCTGGCGAGCTGCGAATCGGGAACCAGCCGAGCGCCGCGTGCCAGTGAGTGAGAGGACCAGTGCCTGCAGCGCCGGTGCGTCCAGCGCGTTGACCTTCCGGAGATACTCCTGGGATCCGACGCCAGCGGGAAAATCGGGCGAAAGGGCGAACCGCCGGAAGGTGGGTGCGATTCCGGCTTCCAAGAGAACCTCCGCCACGGCCCCGCCCAACCCCCCGATCGCGCTGTGCTCTTCGCACGTCACGACCACCGGAAACCGGGCGGCGAGCGCACAGACCTGCTGTGCGTCGAGCGGCTTGAGCGTGTGGACGCTGACGACCTCGGCATCGATCCCGTCGTCCTCGAGCAGCTCCGCCGCCTCGAGCGCCACCGGCAGCATCCCGCCCACCGTCAACAGCAGCACGTCAGATCCGGCCCGGGCC
>Ga0137376_10000729_pt1 | contig 16486 bp, 15 predicted proteins | sample SagtaG_23_FD_104814 | JGI IMG/M metagenome (GOLD analysis project Ga0137376, IMG submission 104814) | Vadose zone soil microbial communities from Sagehorn Ranch, Mendocino, California, USA - Sage2_L_20_16 metaG | ecosystem: Environmental > Terrestrial > Soil > Vadose zone | place: USA...
AGCAGACTTGGGTGCTAATGTGACGGGAGATAAACCGCCTGAGAAGAGTGTAGGATCTTCAGAGATGCGGAGAGTTGTAGAGGATAGATCGAGCTTCAGCGGTGCGGCTGGTCTGTGGAGAGAGGAAATTGAGATTGCTGAAGGCCTGCGGCCTGGTGGAGCGGTCACAGGAGACGATGAAAGGGTGGGGGTTTCTGAGACGGTTTCTTCTGAAGGGACGGTTTCGTGGATCGCGACGGTCTCAGTAGTGCGTAGAGAGTCTGTCACTTTTCCCTTGCTGGCAGCCAGCGCAGCGTCTTTTTTGCGCTGTTCCTCGCGTCGTAAATCTCTTTGGAGGACAGCAATTGCTCTCAGCTTTGAATGTTCAGCAATGCGCGGACTGTGCATTGGACGTGCCTACCAAATGAGATTCTATGGCATCACATAGCTGATCATATTTTTCGATTTCGCGTCCCAGAGAAGCTGCCAATGAATCATTGGGCTTGTACGGGTGATTTCTAAACGACGTTGAGTCAGCATATGGATGTGATGAGGGCATGACGTACAGCCTGGCTCGATCGGCATAGAAGGAGTATATCTGCCCTGTTTTAATAACAGCGTTCTAAGAGAAAGTCAAGTACGCAAGGGGATGTGTAAATGACTGATACCTTTAAGGAAGTGGTCAAGGCGTTGAGTTCTGGGTCGAGAATTGGGACGGGAGGCGGGGGCATTGCGCGGGAGTCTTGATCGTCATGAGGAGACATGTTGATGGTGGCTTGTCCGCCTTGACCGCGACCACCCGTGCCCCGCATGGCGTCTGAACCGTTCGCGCAGGTTGTGTCTACCGTCTTTGCCGTCGTTCTTTCTGACTTCCTTTACAGCGCCGTGTCCGTCACATTAGCTCAATCCAGATATCCAACATATCGCCGTTCCCCCTCCGTGATTCTCTCGCATCTGCCATCCAGAAGCCATCGCAATTTACGCCCCATGGCCAGCATTCTGACGACTTGGACCTTGCAATCTCCAAAAAACGCTTTCGGAGACTCTCTGTGAACTCCGTGAGCACGCGTCGGAGCATCAAGTCTGAAGGGATCGATTCGGCTGGCATCGAGGACGCTGGTGGACGTAATCCAAGCAACTCCAAGAGCGAATTTGTAGAGGGATCCAGCTCCCGGCGCCTATCGGTCTCACCTTCTTCTCTGCGGCAGCAGCGTCCTCGGACAACCTCCACATCATTGCAGGAGATTCACACATCTATGACCTTACTCTACGGCTCGTCACAGGAGGCATTGGAAAATGTCATTACGTCGCGGCTGGTTGAAACCCGTCTTGTCATCACGGTCTTTCATGCACAACCTGACTCGGGCGCGCCTCCAGAGAAGACGGCCACCCAGGCCCCTTCGAATAAAGGCAAGGGTTCTACGAGTCCAAAAGGAGGGGTTCGGCGTTCTACTCGTCCTTCGCTCTCTGTTCAGGAGAAAGCAACGTTTCGTCGTGAATCAACTACTAGTTTTCGCTTTAGCTCACCGAGGACTGCCGGAGCCGTGAAAGCCGTCAATCATGTCAAGTCGGCTTCTACTCCCGGCTTTCGGCAACCTGAAGTGTCGACCGCCGGTGCCCCTGCTCAAGGTGGGCCCGCTAAAGCGGACAAGGGCGACAAGTCACCTCCCTCTGAAGGGCATACAACATACGTCTCTCCTGTTCACCACCCCTCCACGAACCCTATATTCTCTTTTGACGTGAGCCTCCTGGATGACAATCCTTTAACCTTTGTAGGCCACAAACTAAAGCTAGAAGTATGGGGAAGGTCGGAAACTAACATCAATGTCGGCTTACGTGACAAAGGGAAGGACAAGCAAAGAGAGTCCAATGTGCACCCCGCAGAATGGAAAGTCATCGATGGATGGTTTATAGACCTCGAAAAACTCATCCCCTTGACCGAAGAGGTGCATTCTCCGCATTTTACTTTGATGACGCTTATTCCAGACCAAGTCCCAGACACACCTTCCTCCTAATACGCCATTGATTACTTTATCGCCATTTGGACAAGTATACTATCTTCCATCTCAGCGAGATGCAATCACACGATCCCCTACGCCACTTCCTGGCTACTCTTCCGAGCCCGAGTACGAGGCTACAAAGTCGGATGGAGCTAACGATGGGGCGACAAGAATCCATGGAAGCCGGAAACGGCATAGACGTGTCCCTTTGGACCCTTCTGAACCTTCGGTACTTGCGCGAACCGCAAGCTATGATGATCTTTCCCAGTCAGTTTTTCTGTTTAGGGTATGGGGCTTTTCTTTGACGCATCTGGTCTAGATTGGTCTCTCTTCAATCCGAGGTTAAGAATGCCCTGTCATCGTTGCTGCATACACGGTCAGAAATTGACAAGGAGCTCAAGACCGACATCCTATCTTCCCTTGTGGGTTTTCCTTGTTTGACGTCCACTAGGTTAATTTAAAGGAATGGCAGATGCGAGAAGAAGGGGAACGTAATACCATTATCAATGACCTGCGGGATAATCGTCTAGCGGTGTTAAGGACGTCAGCGGAATGTGCGCATCGCATAACTTACTTGAATTCAGTCTGATGTGGATTCAGTGAGAAAACAAATTGAACAGCGTTCAAATGATATCCGGGAACGTAAACGGATGTTGACATTTGCACAGAAGCAATATTCTGACACAAGGAATCAACAAGCAAATCAAGAGCTACAAATAGCTAAGGGACGGTTTGTAGCTGTTTCATGTAACATCATCTCCTGTAACCTGATAATTTCCCGTAGCATTCGGCTTGACGATTTGCGGAGGCGACTTACTCCCACCCGCACGGCGTTATTGTTAACGCTCTCAAAGATATTTCCAATAGAGCTTTTATCTCCACCCGACTTATTGTTCACTATCCTCGATGTCCCCTTACCTATCCCTATGGCTGCAAATGAACCCGCACCGCCGTTAACTATGCCGACGCATAAGGACATTACAGAAGAGGCGGTTGCTACGGCATTGGGATATGTCGCGGAACTTTTGCAGCTCGTAGCCGCTTATCTAGGGAAACCACTTGTTTATCCAGTTGTCTCCATTGGCAGTAGGAGTCTCATCAAGGACAACATATCTGCTATGACGGGGCCACGAATGTGAGAACGAATGTTGACTTGATTATTTGGTTATTGACGGTCTATATTTCAGGTTTCCGTTATTTTCGAAAGGCGTCGACACATACAGATTTGAATACGGTGTATATCTACTGAATAAAAACATTGACATGGTAAGGTCTCATCGCACAATGGGGAAATATAATTGATGGTGATTTAGCTTATGATAGATCGCGATCTACGCGCTATGGATATGAGACATACTTTACCTAATGTGAAGAATTTAATGCTAACGCTAACCCACGGTGAAGCTGCGCAGCTCGTGTACGTTTTCGATACCCTACCAATTATCATACATCTACTCAAGCACACCTTCCAGTGCTGATTCGCCGACTACGTCGCTTAGAGAGTTAGAATCGCCATCGTCTGAGCCAGAAACGGAGTCGACAACACCAAAGGTTAGTGAACATGGACAGGAATCGCTGGAGGGTGGCACCCCGCGGGGCAGTGGCGCAACCACGCCGACTGAGGCGTCGACCATTACAGATGCGTCCAGGTCTGCTCGGCCATTTCTAGGGCTGAGTGCGCTAACGGGTTTCATTCGCCTGCGGTACCCATCTCGCAGTGATGACCCGGACGAAACAGACGGGAGCTCGGCGACGCAGGACGGTACCGACGCAGCGCGCGAGGAGGGTGTGGCGGTAAGCGAGTCAGGATCGGGGGAGGCGAGGGAAATAACGGAAGATAAACTGTCGTTTAGCACTAACAGCCAGAACGGCGATAGTACCAAGTATGCAAGGTGAATGAATTGACTCGGAGGAAGTATATACGTAAGCCGAAGAGAGTGGGTAAAAGGGCAGGTCACGGTGCAGTAAAGAGGGACAGGGTTGGCAGTTTTTCTAACCGGTTGCGGGGCGGCAACGGGGCGGGGTCGGCGGGTGCAATGTGAAGTTGGAAAAGATTTTCAAGGGCTGAGGATGATAGGGACCGGAGTTGAAAATTTGGAGGGCGTTGCCGACGTTTAGAGTTCAGGGCTCATCCCAGCCTGCTCGCTGACCCCATATATTCTCCCCTCCGCCGTCCCAGGCCTCCGCTGCTCCCTGCTCAGCTTGGACGCTTTTGCCGCTGCCTCACTTCGTCTTTTGTACCACCACCCTCCTAGACGGGCTTCAGGTTAGTCGCGTGTTATGCCCTCCTCTCGCTACTCATCGCTTCCAGCATTTTCCCTGTGCTATTAGCCTTCGTTTTTCTACCATTTCCTCTTCTTCGCTTCTTCTTGCATCCGTGGAAATCCTGTCGACATAATCTGTCATGAATACCATTTCCGAAAATATTACTATTACTGATAATCGTCCTCCCTCTACCGACCTGAAGCAAAGTCCGCCTGCTTTCTTGGACCTTGCTGATTCTGTAAGCCCACTCCACCATGTCCCAATACCTCATTCTCACTTGTCTGTCAAGGGTGCAAGGCGGGGAACTAATTTGCCAGATATGTCAGCTGTACGCCTAACTACTCTATCCGCCAACACGTTTCTGATTCTTATTCTCTTTCAGCGCGTGGAGATGAAGCGTCTGGAACACGAACACCAGCGAGCAATGCAACGCAGACTTTTCGAGGATCAGATGCGTGCACTAGAGCGCAAGCAGGCGCATGAGCTGCTTGCCTTACCTTACGATGCCAACCTGCACGCCGGCATCCAACACTTGGCGGTTTCCGCTCCGACGACTCCTCCACGTGTTAATGCCATCCTGAACGGCGACGTCTACCCTGGTAGCCGGTCCGGACGTGTACAGTTTACAGCCGATGCTGAAATCTTGTCAAAAGCAGTTGGGTCTGTCGCAGACAAGAGAAAATCTGTCACGTATGCACCATCTATTAATATCTCATCCGAATTGGTTGGTCCTGCGTCCAACGGGCAGTCGTTCATTAGGCCGGCTGGAGCAAAGAGCATGCCCGCTAGTCGTCGCACCTCTGCCAGCAGCCATGACGAAGAGTTAGCGAGTCATTTGCAAAACCTGGCCCTGGCCGGGGAACAATCAAATAGAGCATCTCCTGATCCGGTTGCTTCTGTGCTATTGTCAAATATGCGATACGGAGACGAGGATGGTGTACGTCATCCGGGTGCGTACAATGCAGGGATGATGCTCGACGAACAATTAGACAAGGAGATGCACAGTAAGTTATTACTTGTACGTTGCCTGCGGCGGCTCAGCTATCTGTAGACGCCATGCGGAACTTGCCTACATCAGACGATGACAAGCCCCAGGGACCCAAAGTAGGTTTGGGGCTTATGTCATGTTGAATGATCTCATATGCGTCTGACAGGTTTCAATGTCGTCGGCGTTAGACCTTGCTCATATATCACAGACATCACCTCGTGGCCAATTTACGACCCGTACCCTTGATTCTCGCGAGAAATCATCTGAATGGCCTCAGTTTACGGGTGCAGGTCGTGGCCCTGAGGGCCTTTTGTCCCGAACCGACCGCCGCACTGTTACCAACCCGAATTTGACCATATCGACTCCAACTGACGATAGAACACCTGGTTCGGTATCCGTCAATGTGTCCCCGCACATCCCGCAGGGTCCGGGCTCTTCCCGCAGAGGTTCACCGCACAGCTTATTAGATGGCTTGTCCTCAGCGACGCGTTCAGTGCCAGCTACACCTCTTGGTTTGACCAGTGCCGCCGCAGCGCATTTATTGAAGACCCCGGGAACTCCCCTGACCCCAGATCCTCAATTGCTAAGCGGGCGCATTTCCACGTCGGGGTCACATTCGCTGAATGATGGGGGTAATGGTCTCCAAGCATCGTTGTCCCGTCTTCCTACTGACCAATACGATCCATCTTCCTTAGCTTTTGGTTCGCTTCAATCGGCCAGTGTTGACGATGTGAGTGCAATGCTTTTCATTTGTCGATATCATTCTCTGAACAGCTTTAGCCATCGTATGGCATGGATCCCGTGTATTCCCTTAACGGCGCACTCGGTTACAACTTCGATCCTTCAGCTCGTAACTCTGTCCCCCATAATACTGGCGGTAGTACTACCGGCTCAACCGCGCTTTATCACCACAATGGAACTCGTTATGGTCTTGGCCTGCCTGTCCGCGCTGGCGCACCCGCGGAAAACAAGCTAAATGGGTTTTCCGGCGGTACCAAACAAAAGCGAGGCGATGTAGATCGGGAATGTACGTCAGAATTGGAGCATCATAACAGTGTGCTAATCTCATTTTCCAACAGTTAACCGTTTTGCAGGTACCCGCCTCGAAGATCTTCAAGGAGAAATACCGTCTCTGTGCAGAGATCAACATGGGTGTCGTTACCTGCAAAAGAAACTGGAGGAAGGTGTGGCCGAACATCGCGATATGATCTTCCGAGAAACATTTGCGCATTTTGCGGATCTTATGACAGGTATGTTCCCATACACTGATCTACTATTTCCGTTCGCTTTTGACCACGGTTGGTCTATAGACCCTTTCGGCAATTACCTTTGTCAGAAACTGTTGGAATATTGCAGCGACGAACAGCGGAACTTGATTTGCGAATCTGTGGCACAAGACCTAGTTAGCATATCGCTTAACATGCATGGAACTCGTGCAGTGCAAAAAATGATCGACTTTTTATCGACTCGGAGACAGGTTTGTTATCGAGTCATCGGTTGCGCCAGAGTATTAATCGGGAATTCAGATCCATTCGATTATAGTCGCTCTCAGTTTACATGTGGTCGTTCTGATTAAGGATCTCAATGGCAATCATGTCATACAAAAATGTCTCAACAAACTTGCTCCAGAGGATAATCAGGTATTTACGGCCATAAACCGATCCACACTCGTGAATTGATTATATTCAGTTTATCTATAATGCGGTCGCGGCTAATTGTGTAGAAGTTGCTACTCACCGGCATGGATGCTGTGTTCTTCAGAGGTGCATTGACCACGCCTCCGACCATCAACGGATTCAACTTGTAAATGAAATTACATACAACGCGTTAACGCTAGTGCAAGACCCATATGGCAACTATGTGGTGCAATACATCCTTGATCTGAACGACAATCGTTTTAGCGATGCTATTATCCGTCAATTCTTCGGCAACGTATGCGCATTGTCGGTGCAAAAGTTTAGTTCCAACGTGATCGAGAAGGTAATTCTTCTGCTACTGCAATGCCGTCCAGGTTGCTAATATCTCAACTAGTGTGTTCGTGTCGCAGAGCATAGTACCCGCAAGCTCTTGATAGACGAATTCCTGAATCGTACACGTTTGGAAAAGCTTCTGCGTGACTCGTATGGCAATTACTGTGTTCAGGTTCGGGAGACGACAGTTTCAATGACTTTTTTTACTGATCAAATGATGTCAGACGGCTCTCGACTATGCTGATCCTAACCAGCGAGCCCTTCTCGTGGAAGGCATTCGCCCTGTTCTTCCGCTTATCAGGAACACCCCTTACGGAAAACGCATCCAGAACAAACTACAACGCGAACATGCAGACCATTACGGAAGTTATCACAACCAACATGCACTTGTTAGTATGTCACTTGGGAATCAAGGACTCAATGTTCCTCCTAGCGCTGGGCGCCACATGTCGCAGACCCTACCTCATAATCCCTTGACTGACATTTACGGAAACGGTTTGTATGCGATGCCTCAGGGTCAAACTTCCTTTGGTCAGCCTCACGTAGGCAATGGATTGCATGGTCTGCAGCCCCAGTCTATAGATGGCTACGTCTTGCAAAGCAACTCTACTCATCAAGGATTATCCCCTACACATACTTCTGCATACTCTCGTGGATCTTTTTCAAACATCACCCCTTTCGGCGGCGCCGGACTGGCCAATGCTCTCAATGACCCTTATCAAAGGACGGCTTTCGGTTATATGTAATTTGCTCCTTCGTCTTGGATCCTTCAGAAAAAAAAATGGACCTGTCATTGCTTGATACCTTTGATCTATTCTACTTATCTTCAATTTTTGACATTGTTTAGTCGTTTCAATCATGTCCCTTTGAAGGTGGCGAACGCCGTCGAGCTCATTTTATACACCACCTCCCTGTATCCTTTTAAGGCATATTCCCTATCTTCCCTGCTTTCCCCGATAATTACCATCCAACAGTTGTACAGGCTATTTTCATTGACCCCAAAACTCGATTGTCTGTTTTATAGTACGTCGTCGCAGGACTATTGTCTGTCACTCTGTACTTATTCAAACGCATCTGTATAAACTTGTTAATGTCATTGGAATTTGGTTTCTTCGGATATGGACTCGAAACGGTTTGATTTCGAGTTGTAAAACTTTTATGCGAGAAGATATATATTCATAGGCGGCATAAAAAAATGCATGTTTTCAGAACTGCCTGTACATAGCAACCATGACGGATTTTACAAGTAAAGACATGAATTGCCATCTTGATATTGTTTCACCGATTCTTGGATCTCCCGTTAGTTAAAATTCAGACGAAATATGTAATATAGAATCACCTTCTCGAATCCAATGGCGGCTGATTTTTCTCGGAAACATTGACGGCAGAGGTCGAGACCGTATTTACGAATGAGACCCGCTTGGTGCGCACATAGCCGGCTAGTTGAAGAGGTTTCAATCAAACACTCGTCAGAGGTAATAAATGTACCACTCACCACCCGCGACTGCCCTTTCCGAATTTTCTTGGACGACTATACCAAACTGCGTCGTGTGTCATTTTTTATCTTTAAAGGTTATTATAGGGACTAAATGGTCACGACTTGAAACTGCTCACCTTCTGATGAATATGGTCACCGTCGTCGTTGGTTAGTGCCGAGCCAGGATTGTTACATAAACTGTGCAGTTGCACGTCGGTAAATGCCGTGCCCAAACTAGATTGTTCCCGATCTGGAAGTCGTTGTTTGATTTACGGCAATGTATTAAAGTCGTTGGAGACCGTAGTACGAGCGCGTTTCTTTCCATGGCTGGTTTACTGTCTTTCTGTATGTTGGTCTCGCTAAAGACAGCTGCGGTTGTCTGCGCAATTTTCCTCAGCAGGGCTGCTTGGAGAATTGTACACATGGTATTTATATACCCACTCTCCGATCCATTGCGACTGCTCCCTGGCCCCGATGCCACTCGATTCCAGAATCATTTCCGTCAATTAATGGAGTGCGTGGTTTTCTTTTCCATCTCTGAGACGCCCGTTGATTCGATTTTTTCAAGCCCAAAATACAGCATAGATACTCACGATAACTGGGAAGCGATGTACGGCAAGACATTTAGATTCCATGGCTTCGGAAAGGTGAGATGCGTTCCGCATAATGGACTTACAGGAGCTCAGTGCCGGTGTAGCACGATTATCGTCTACTCTCGTTTGATTTTCGCGTTATATCTCACGTTCTCAATTCACCCATGTATGAGAAGCCATGGCAGACAAGGGCATTCCTGGCCCGGCTCATTGGACGAGGTTTGCGTTGTGTTAGTACCTCTACTCGCGTGCCGACCTTCATTATCAGGTATCTTTTCCATGGAAGGCGAAGAGCATCGGAAGCAACGCCGATTGCTTGGCCCTGCCTTCTCATCTCAAACTGTGAAACGAGTCGCTCCAATCTTCTTCCAAAAGGCGAATGAACTTTGCGAGTGTTGGCGTTCTACTATTCGGGCTGCGAGGAATAAAGATCGATCCACTTGTCCGGAAACTCCAACATCTATTGACATTGTTCATTGGGTTTCTCGCGCCGCTTTTGATGTTATAGGACTTGCAGGGTTTGACTACCATTTTCATGCATTGAAAGACGAATCGGAAGAGGTGTATCTAGCATACCGTCGTATGTTTTCCATGACAGACAAAGGCCCTGGTTTTCGTGGCCTCCTAGAGTTGTACTTTCCGATACTCAGACACATCTTTGTGAGTAGCTGTCGCGTCAAAAGATTAACTGTCTTGCTCAGTAGTCCAGCCTAGGAAAGATGTCCGTGTAACTGATGAAAGTCTACGTACAATTAACAGGGCTGGAAGCAAACTCATTGCCAGGAAGAAGAATGAGGCATTGAAAAGTCAAAAGGATGAAATTGGGCGAAAAGACATTTTGAATTTGTTGAGTATGTGCCTATGTACAAAGCGCGCTTCTAAGGCTGACGTCCACCGTAAAAAACTAGCCAAAGCTAATTTGTCCACTGATGAATCAAAGCGATTATCTGACGCCGAGCTACTGGACCAATGCTCAACCTTTCTTCACGCTGGATCTGACAGCGTGGCACTCGCCATTTCATGGTGTCTTCATCTCTTGTCTAAAAATCCTACAATCCAGGCACGGCTCAGGGAAGAACTTCTCGGCAGTTCGCGAAAGGACCTTTCCGAAGAGTTGACTCCCGAAAAGCTGGAAATTTATTGGGGAAGGATTGAAATGCTTCCGTACCTGGATGCCGTCGTGCGGGAAACCCTGCGACTGTGCCCTCCAGTGCACGGCACAATTCGCGTTGCAATTGAAGACGATCGTATACCGGTATCTGAACCCATTACACTGCGGGATGGCACAGTTATCCCGAAAGGCGGACACATCACTATTCGCAAAGGAAGCTATGTACATATACCTATCGAAGGCCTTAATTATTCATCAGATATCTGGGGCCCAACAGCCCAGGAATTTGAGTAAGTCGCTCGCATGACGTGTGAACCTTCTCAATCTGAACATGTTAGTCCCGACCGGTGGTTATCTCTGCCTAAAAATGCCCAATCACCTCTACATCCAGGCCTAGGTAATCTCATGACATTTGGTTTCGGACCGCATTCTTGTCTAGGATACAAATTTACGCTTGCCGAAATCAAGATATTTCTGGCCATATTAATACCGTGTTTCGTCTTTACCCCAGATCCGGACATCCAGATTGCCAAGTTCAACGCCATCTTGACCAAGCCGTATGTAATTGACCAGTGGGAACTGGGGACTAGATTGCCTACTCTTGTCCAAGAATACTGACATCGTTGAACATGTATTTTAATGTATTGCTTATTATTAAAGACATTCTAGGGTATCTCTGTACTATAGCTACTGTAGAGTTACATTTCGCAGGGTCGTTAATAATAGTTCTACTTCAGATTCTGAGTCTATCACACTATCGTCTCCGCTTGGAGTAACGGCATTGGAAGGCGATGCCTTTGGCTCCACAGCTGCCGTGGTGGACGTACCTTGTGACGTCTGCGGTGCGGTGAAAAGGGGTACGAGTATTCCCTCTTTGCATGCGCCACATACTATTCTCGACATCAAAGCTGAACGGCGTTTCAACACGGATCTAACTCACCGCATTCATCGGGCCGGATTGATTTGCTGAATCGTCCATAGCTAGCGCCACCGTGGTGAGGCCAAAGACAGCGAAATTCATATAGTCACGTACATCTTGGCACATTTTTGGCACTCTAGCAAAGGTTGAGTATATGGGTCCGAAAGAAAAACTGCACACTTACTCCATTGGTAAGGATACGAAATTTCGTAGTTGTGTCGTGTCTTGAAACAGTTAGCGGCTGTTGCTGTGAGTCTTGAACATATGACGACTTACCGTAATCTCAATTTCAGGGCGTTTCTTCATTACCTTTGAAGCCCTGAATAAAGGGTAAAACAGATTCTAATCATTAAATGATTGTCACGAGTTACCAGCGCTTGAATAGCCTGCCGTGAGCCTGCTTTGGGTCCGCATCAATAATCCATGTTGCTAGATGGCACATCTCGTGGGATAGTGTATTCCTGATCCTTTCTATTGAAAAGCTAAGTGCAGGAACGCATTCCAATGTATACGCCGCGTACCCTTACAATCCAATATCTTTTCTGATAATTCAATTTCTGCATAGTGGAGACCTTCTTTATTCCTGGATGGCCATCACATCAGAAAAAGGAAATAGATAGTGGACTTAAAATGGTTACCTCCGCCAGCTCGCTCTCCCAGCTGTTGTCAAAAGGCGCTTGTTCCACGTCAGTTTTGTCTCCTTTGGCAAGCCGCTCTTGAAAACTTTCTCGTTCAGCTCGGAAAATAATTCCTCTGCATATCTTTCTCTTTTTTCTCTCTCCCGAGCCGAGTCGGCTTTCCTCGATTTCCGCTTAGGAACTTGTCACGCCTAAAGTTAGTCGCATGCGGTGATGGCTGACTCGTACGCACGGCATTGCTTTTCGTCATCTGCGCCCTTTTTGCGTTCCAGAACTTTGGTGGGAACAGAGTTTATTGCAATAGGCTTTCTAGCTGATTTTAGTTCATCCCTGCCCCGCATTGAATGGATACTTTGCCAATACAAAAACTCAATCTTCATACACTTACAAAACAAGTATGGCATCATCATCATTCCCCATCCGATTTTCAGGTTCACTTTCATCATCAACGTAAAGAGGTTCTATGGATACCGGGGTTTTCAAGGGCGGTGGTTTACTAAGCCTTTTCGCATCTTTGATAAATTGTTATGGGAATTTGTTAGCCGAGCTTTAGAATTTTGTACATACCGAATAGGATTGGTGGGTTTCGTCTATCCGTTAACTTTCCGGTTTCATGTGCACCCTCGTCCGATTTACGCGCGGAGCGCCTTGCACTGAAAAAGGTTAGACTTGAAGAGTCGTGGGCGCCCAAAATCCTGAGCTTGCCTATCCACCTGACGTTCAAGCCGGGACGCGTTTTCCCTCTCAGTATCACTTTGGAATAATGTTAGGTCAATAACGCTGCAGTGCTCAGGTTCGTATCAGTGTGTGCATAAGTTCGGGGTTTCGTACTTGTCCTCGTCATCTTCGGAAAGCTCAATAATATCAAGGGTCGTGAGCGAAGTGGCATTTCGCGCAACTGATCTAGCCAAGAGTAAGGCTTGAATATCTGCTGACGGTGAGGTTCAACTTACCGGTCTATATTGGTAGCCATTCGATACTACTTACCAACTGTTCAAGTTCATTCAACTGATCAAGTTACGCGACTGTCACAAAACATGTGATCGGAACGTGAGATTGTGACGCTTGTTCACGCGCCGAAAAAAAAAAGGACTTGTTCTGATTAGTTGCCGTGTAAGTAGTGTACATTGATAAGTTATCGGTAATGCAGGGGTGCGAGGTATCAGACAAAACCGTTATAGCGACCAGATTTTCACGGTAGAATCTCTTCCGCCCGAAACGAGGTAGCGATCCATATAACGTAGCCTTTCTACCGGCTTGGTGTGGCCATTTGTCAAGAGCGTTGACTGCTGCATACTAGTGCGATTGTACACCTTGTCACGGGTTTCATTATCAGGGTTATGCTGATCAAGAGTCTAGACTTACCTTGATGCCATTCTCGCCTGTAGCTGCCACTATTTTTCGCGTGTCGAACTGCAATGCAGTTACGGCATGATCGTATTTGATAGTTTGGAATGTTCCGCCCGAGCGGAGGTCCCAAACCTGCCCGACCATCAGGAGATACAGGGACAAAAACGCGAAAGGTACTTGCCCGAACTGTTTTATCAAGACTACCACTCATGATATGGATCTCGTCGAATTGAAGACATGTAACTGGCCCCGTGTGTCCCAATAGTGTCCTATGAGCCTGGCCAGTACGCACTGACGGAAGCTCATCAGGTTTTGATGAGGGTGGATAGCGCCGACGGTTTACTTACTGTCCCACATTCGGACGGCACCATCACCGCTTCCGCTGACAAGCCCATAACCCCAAAACTGCACTCCTCCAACATAGTCCTCGTACATATCCCAGCTACCATCAGCATAAGTAGGCATTGGCACGGCAAAATGTCCGTCAGCAGCGACAGCCCCGGGAAATAGAGGGTTAATTATTGACGACCCTACATTAGCAGTATGTGGATGTGAAATGGCCCATAGAATGTCCATGGTCATTACACATTGACCGGTATTGAGATCCCATTGACGTAAAGTTTTGTCCGATGCACCTGTCACCTAGGAAAAGTTATACTGACGTCGACGACAAGGGAGGAAACAACATGCCAAGCAGTCATCTTCAAAATAGAGTGCTGTGACGGCCTGAGTATGTCCTTCGAGAAGGCGTACACAAGCGTCGTCTTTGGCAGCCCTGGGTTCGCTGGTATCTTCCTCTTCGCTGAGGCTGACCAAATCATCGCCCCAAGCGCTGTCATCAGCAACTTTTCGTAGATCCCATAGCCGAGCAGTACCATCTTCCCCTCCGGTGACGCAAAAAAGACTTTCAACCTGTAGGCACTTGACTGTACTACTGTGGCCAGAAAGACGGCCGATTTCCGATCCAGACAGCAGATCCCATACACGAGGTTGGCAATCTTCCTGAGAGGCGCTGACTAGAGTACCATAAGGTTCGGAAAAGTCGAGTGCTGTAATGGGTGTCGCGTGACTCTCAAGCGTCTTGAATTTTTCAAAATTAATCCATGGACTATTCCCGTTACAGCGGACATACCATGAAGGCAATGCCTGGCGGTAGCTCGTTGTGCTCCGATGGCAAGAATGCGGGTCCTGAGAATACAGTGACTGGTTGTGTGTAAACAACGCAATGTCGACATACCTTTCTTTCGCCGTGAACTTGAGGAGGGATGCTGTTCCTTGGTTGACGACTGCTCAAATGCGAGGCGTTCCTTGACTCCCTCCACTGTATGGAATGAGCTCGGTATTGTGGGCAATTAGAGCCACGTACGTTCTGCATCCAGTTCCAACTCATCCTCCTGCAGCCTTAATAAATCATCCTCCAACTTGGCCCTAATCTCGTCCAGAGCCCGTATTTTATGTGTAATTTCGTCTATTTCGCTGTTTACGAGACTCTAGAAGCCAGTTAGATCACAGACTTGGATTAACTACGCGCACATACCCTGCGGACGTGGATGTTCTCCTTGTCTCGCGCGATTTCCGTCGCCTGGCGGTTCAATTCATCCTTTCCTAACTTCTTTGCTGTGCTCAGACTTTCTCTACCGCGTCTCTTCCCCTTCCTACCAGACTCGGAGGCTGACACGACGACAACATCTTCTTCGCTACCTACGTCATCTTCCGTGATCATACCTCTTGCGGTCATCCCGAGCCTTTTCAAACCGAGCCTTGGAGTGTCAACGGATCTCATTTGACGCCTTCTAGCGCGGTTCTGATCGGCGCTGGGGATGGTAGCATTGAATCCGCGGAGGAGACTGACATTGGTAACAACGCCATCGGGTTCAGGTATTTCTGCCTCCAAGAGTTCCTCTGCAGCCTCGACTATTTGCAAGTCGCGTGAGGTGACTCTGTGCGAGCCCAAAGTGAGGCGGAGAGGTGCGCGACCGATGGAAGCAAAATCAATGGGACTTGAGCTGTCTGCAACGCGGGTCCGTTGCCTCGATGAAATGGACGAGGCGGAGTTGATCATTCGAGGTGTCATGATGACGGGTGCCACTGCGAAGGAGAACGGTTAGTAGTCATTCGGAAGGACTCGAGTATGCCGTACAGTCCGAGAGGATGCGAGCAGAATCTGTGCTCTTGTGGCCAAAGGGAGCCATGATAGCGCGGTGAACGTAGGCTAACTTGCCGGTCTTGAACGAGATTGCGGCATTGTCACTTGCCTCTGAGCCCATAGAACGCAGAGGAAACTCGAAGAGGCTTCTCACGGCTAAAAAATACAATTCCGACTACCAACTAAAGTCTACTACGGCATCGAAGCCATACGGACGCAGGTCATACTCCTTCCGTATCCATCCAGTCACGGGCGTCTCCTCTGCCTCCCTCTTTTGCTCCGGCCTCTGGTTGCGCCGCATCCAGTCCTTAACGGTCGACCATGTTATTTGGAGACGCGCGGACTCGGCTGTCGCGGCGGACGGCCGGGAATCTGTTTGTGATGTAGTAGCTGTGGCGTTTGTAGTGACGTTTACATGGTGAATGGGACGTTCAAGCTCGTTTTTTAGGCGATAGACAGTGACATACTCCCAATGGGAGACGTTGAAAGGCTCGAAAAAGCCGTTTGAAAAGTCACACCAGCAGCGATCAACTGCACGGATGACGTTTGGGATGGGTTTTGAGAAGGACGGGGAGAGAGAGGCATTGAGGGCATGTGAAAAAGTGGTGATGTTGGAAGACCAGGGGACGGAGAGGGGCGTGTCGAGGGGGAATGGCTGCCAGTAGCAGGAAGTGAGGAAGAGGGTTGAGAGAAGGACGATGCAGTAGAAACTAAGAAGTGGGTGAGGAGGGGAACGGGAAGAAATGGGAGTTGGGAACGTACCAAGGCTTTGCGTGGAGGGTAAGCGAGAAGAGAAAGAGGAGAAGAAAGAGGGGTGGCGCTGTTGGGAGCGGGAGTAACAACAACGGCAGAAACCAGCGGGTGCACCACATCGCCGTCTGCCGAGAACCTTCGAGCGCCGTTCCCACCCGCCATATGCTTATATAAGCCTTGCCCTCCGCCCTCCCGCTCACCCCATGGCAACTCATCCAGAGATCCTCTGGGCTCAACGCTCTTCAGCTTCCGTACCAGAAAAGGTCAGTTTCTCGATTCTCCACCTTATGACTCTCA
>Ga0137376_10000731_pt1 | contig 16475 bp, 26 predicted proteins | sample SagtaG_23_FD_104814 | JGI IMG/M metagenome (GOLD analysis project Ga0137376, IMG submission 104814) | Vadose zone soil microbial communities from Sagehorn Ranch, Mendocino, California, USA - Sage2_L_20_16 metaG | ecosystem: Environmental > Terrestrial > Soil > Vadose zone | place: USA...
AAAAAAGATCCACAATCACTGTTGATCGATGATTGGATCCGAACCCCGTGGGAATTCCCTGATACTGCCGCTCATGACCCGTTTTGTACTGTAATGCGTTCCTTCTTCCTACTCGCCCTCCTCCCCCTTCGCGTCCTCGCCTGGGGCGCCGCTGGCCATGAAATAGTCGCAACAATCGCGCAAATCCACCTCCACCCCTCCGCGTATCCTGCCATATGCTCCATCCTAGGCTCTAGTACTTCCTCCGCTGACGGACCGCCGTGCTACCTTGCCACGGTGGCAACCTGGGCAGACCGTGTCCGCTTCAGAATGCACTGGTCCGCGCACATGCACTTTGTCGGCTCAGTTGGCGACCATCCGCGCGACACCTGCCTCTTCCCCGGCAACCGCGGCTGGGAAGACAACGACGCCAACGTGCTCAGCGCAACTCGGAACGTCACCAATTTGCTCTTAGACTACGTCAGCAAATCGAAGAGCGGACTATCTGTATCAACTCAGGAGACAGACGTGGCGAACGAAGCCCTCAAGTTCTTGATCCACTTTATGGGTGACCTTCACCAGCCGCTTCACCTCACCGGAAGAGACAGAGGCGGGAACAGCGATAAAGTCGTATTTGACAAGCGACAAACGAGTATGTTTCTTTGTATGTTTAGCTCCTCTTTGCGCTGACCGTATTCCCCCACAGACTTGCACTCTGTATGGGACTCGTTCTTGATCGCGAAAGCGATCCGCAACACGCCACCCAAGTATAACCACCGCCTTCCAGACGACCGAATCGAACATTCCTTGCGCGGCGCGATCTACGATCCGTACGTGCGCCAAATCATGGCAGAGGGCGTCCTCAAAGAATGGGCAGACGACATTCCCTCCTGGCTCCAGTGTCCCGCGCGAAACCAACTTTTTGAAGACAAATATTTCGGATGGCAACAAGTCTTCAGGAACTGGTTCAAAGGCGCGGGTGTTCGTCTCAGCGACGATGAAAGTGACCCCGGCGCGCGCACAGACGACGAGGTACTGTGCCCGTACGCTTGGGCGAAACCCACCCATGCGCTCAATTGCGAGATCGTCTGGCCAGAAGCGTTGGATAAGTCCTCGTACAAAGAGTGGCTCGCCGCAGAGGTCGATGAAGACAACCACAACCACGACGAGGATAAGGACGAGGACGATATTATGGGCGGCAGACACCCTCCTCATCACGAAGGTCCCCAACTCGATACCCCCGAATATGCGGGTGCGATCGCAAAGCGGAGGCTCATCGAGATGTTGCTAGCACAGGCAGGCGTTAGACTAGCCAATACCTTGAACTATCTATTTGCTAATGATGGCAACTGATATACTAATGTTGACTGGTAACAATTAGAAACTACATATATAATATATAAATACCAATATCATGACTGTTTGCTCCGTAAACTGTCCTGCAACCATTTATGCCGCTGTTGGTTCCTCGTCTCTAGACACTTGGCCATCTGGGCCAATTCCTCCGGTGCATGCTTCTTCCACGCCGAATCTTCCGAGTTGGTGACATAAAATAATCGATACGTCCTTATGCAAACCTTGATCTCGATTCCAGGACGAACAACGATGGACGCTTCCGTATCGCGAACATCGCGAGGCAGGTTCCTGTGCCTCTGCCATCAGTTTAGCTATCACGACATTCTCTCACTCGACTCACCGGCGCAGGAACGGCGACCGAATCCGGGTTCGAGGCACATCAATGGTGCTTTCATCCTTGAGACAGCAAATGAGCAATCGAAGCGCAAACAATCAAAGACCAACTCACCACGACAAACGAGTCTATGTAGCTCTGCCATCGTCCCGTCAGCAGCTCCGAATCTTCCAATCCTGAATCATCCTTTCCAAGAAGTTGGATGGTCATCATTTTGGACTCGGGAATCTATCATCTCAAGTCAATATCTGTCGCAGCAATCAAAAAATTACTTGCCCAGTCTATTCGGAACAAATTCTCGTCCGGTCCTAGCACCTTTTCTGCATTTCGCCGACTGCTTACGTGGTCTTGCGTTGTTGGAGAAACCAAGGCTCGATCTTTCTTTAGAATATCGAGCAATTCCTGGTTTTTCGGGTCCGAAAAAATGGCTTGTACCTATAGGTCATTCGTCTCTATCTCTGAGAAAACAGCCAGCCTACATACCTGTTTGATAATGGCACCGATAACTTTATCCGCCGTGAATATTTTATACGCATCCTGCAACACCGTCATGATAGATTCAACTTCTCTGGGATTTCGACTGACCTGAAGCCCGAACAAATGTCGCACCTGGTCCTCGAATACATGCTGATCAATTTCGTTATCGAACAGTCGTTCGCACATCTCAAGTAGCAGCTCATAAAATCGTTCCGGGTTACTCGAACTTGCGGTGGTAGAATTAATGGATGGTATTCCCTTGGATATACGATCAGATCCTTCAGCTGCTCTCTTGAGAGAAAGACTCTTGAAAAGTCGCAGTCTAGAAAACAATAACTGTACAACGGTTAGATCCTGTACTAACAACATCCAAACCAAACTAACGTACCTCGAGTTGTCGCAGCAAAACGTAAAAAGTCGTATTGGTGAAAAAATTGTTTCGTCTTGATAACCGACGCGGTTGTACTCCGGTGACTCCCTGTATCATCTCAAAGTTTTCGGGAACGGGCGAAGCAAATCTGGACCCCGCTGGCGTTGCGCCATCCTGCCCCCTCGTCTTCTTACTAGCCAACTTTGCTTGTTCGCTCTTCAATAGCTTCTTCCTCAAGTCCCCTCCGCTATAATTTCCGTTCATGGCGGTCGAACCTGCTTTTCGGCCACCTCTTCCACCTCGTGAACCGTTGCTAGCCACACTGGACATCTCGACATCCTCTGGAGCATCGTCCCCACTCATCTCACTCTCGGCGGTCTCCTGCACGACCACGAAAGCTGAGTTGAAGGTGACTGCATCCAACATAAAAAACAAGGGAACGAAAATCCTCAAGAACCCTTCAATCTTTCTCCTCTCAGCAAAATTGATTTGTGCCTGAGTCCGGTCAAGGAACGAAAAGGTGAGTTTGAGCGTGTCTTGCAACACACTCATGTCATCTACAACATATTCGAGCTGGTGTCTTGGCCTAGTCCTCGCAAATAAGGGGTCGATCAGCGCGGCTCGTTTCGCTGTGTACTCCTCCCTTGCGGCCTCGATCTGACCTGCAAGGGTTTTTGTGGTGGTTGCCTTCTTATCTGTCATCTTGAAGGTAATCGCCTGGTGATCCAGGCTCTTGAGGTAATTACGAGCATCCACCTCTCTCCATACCTTGTTCCATTCCCTCTGTGCCCTTTTCCATTCCTCTTCCTTCTGTTTGAGCCGATGCAAGACTACAGGTATCGCCGAAACCGGTGTTTCCTGCATGGCTTGAATTACCTCAATCCCTGCCTCCCGACCGTATATTTTCTTGATTACCCGTTGGTGAATGCTCTTCAGAGGACCTCCCAAATTCGGCTTTAGCTTGAAACTAGGACGCTCCTCCGGTGCTAGCTGGGCGATCTTGTTGTTAATGGGTTCCAACATTCCAATTGTACGTGTGATCGCCTCTATATGAAAATCGTATTCGTGGCGTTCCTCCTCGCTTCGGTGAAGAGCCTCCTCGTAGATGTTCTTCTTGTGTGCTATGAAGCCAGAGTCCTCACTCGACCAAGTTGGATGAGATACCCATTCGTCATTCAAGACCGAGCGGCACATATCGTCACGCCCGGAGCAAGCAACGTTAGCTTCCTAAACAAGCACTCGACATTGTTGTCCAAACGAGAGATTAAATGACGTACAGTGCTAGGCAGTCTCCTGTAACTGCCAAACTGAGCATTCATGTTGATTCGACCGGGTCTATCTCGAAGACATGTGATGGTCGGCTGTGTCCAGCCATTCAGAAGTGTCGAGAGGTAATGTTCTCTCTCCTTCCTTTCGTCCCAACCAAGTATTTCCTGAAATTGCCTGAGCAATTCGGTTTCGCCGAGAAAGTTCCGCGATTCTTTTACTAGTCTTGCTGTATCGATGAAGCCCTGAGTAAACAGGTTGACGAGCTTAAGGAACTCATTGTACGTTTCACGACTGTCCAAGGCGCGTTTGACGCGATCAAAGAACTGATTAGTATCATTCTCTGGCGCGCTTCTCGAGGGTACCACTGCAATCTGGGATGGGGGATATTGCGTGCGCCTGGGTGAAGATGGTCCAGGCAAAGATCTGGAAGAATATGAAACGGAAAGGTCTTGCGCGCTTGAAGTCGCTTTTAACCTCTGCCGACCGGAAATTTCTCAAACCACATTCCAACTTGGATGCTTTTGACACTGACCTTACTAGCAGGTGCTGCTCTGGCAAGTTCCTTTTCCTTTTCCAACAATTTCCTTTTTCGTTTCTGAGCAGCGGATGCACTGCTACTTGCAGCGGCTGTAGCAACAGTATCCAACCGTCTCCTTGACCTGCTTTCCGCACCCGGTGTCTCTGTCCTATGACCCGGCGGTGAGTAGTCGTCATCAAGCAGTTGCTGACTTCTCTCGGGCATGAAGACGCGGAAATCAGAGCGCAAATCTGGTGCATCTTTGAACAACCTCGAGATCTGCTTTGAAACCTCTTCCTGGTACATGTCAATTTGAAAGTAATAATGGCACTTTTTGAAACTCACTTCATCCATGGTCCCGGGTTTATGATGGTATTGCGATAGAATATCCAGAAACTGCCTATATGTGTCCGGATCGCAACGTTGCTTGATTTTCTGTACATATTGGACGGCCGGTTCCATCGCTTGCTCATCTGCAACATACAAACGTGGATCGGGTGAGGCAGGTCCCAAAGTATCATGACCTGAAAAAGATATTTAAGAGGCGTCGAGATAGTCTGAAGCCAAACTAACCGATCCCGGCTGCCGCAGAGGATTCTCCGGCGCGACTAGTGGATGGATTGGAAAACAGCAGTGAGCTCTTCTGCTGAAGGCTCTCCGTCGATTGCATCGTCGTTCCTGAAGGCGTCGTTACAGTGATAAAATTGACATCTTCCGCATCGGTGCTGCATTCTATTCGATATCCGACAGGCAAAAACGTATTAAAGCTCTGAATCAATGATGGATGCCCGTGAAAAAGTTGGGAAACCCGTTTGATCACGCCCGGCGTATCAATGCTGAGACCAAAAATCTTAGTAAAACGCACCGATAGGGATACAGGATGCTCACAGTTCGTTTTTAAACTCCTTCATTATGTCAAGAAAGAGGTTGTACACATCCGGCTGGTCGTGGAATTGAGCTTTGACGGCGTCTAGGTAGCTTAATGCATCCGTGACGTTGAGAGGCCTGTTGGGATGCATATAATTTTGGGGGTCGACGGAGGGGGGCCTTGTTTGATGCTGCGGTGGATTGTCGGCTGCCTCTGGGTCCTCAGTGGCCATAGGCGTCTGTGCCCGCTGTGCTTCCCGGGGATCTGCGGGACTGGCCTCTTCAACCTGCGGCAAGGAGTTTGCCTCTGCATTGTCCCCGGATGCCAATAGCGAGTCTGAAGTTGTGGTTGGCGCAGGGACCTGACCATCGTCGGAGGTTTGTTCTGGTTCCTGTACAGGAGACAAAGGCGGGCGTTCGTGGGCAATGTCTGCGCCATCGTCGGGTACGTTGGCGTCGTTGGTCTGGTCTGACGGCGGCAGCGGGTAGACAATGGCAGTGACGTCGACGTCGTCCATCAAAGAAAAGACCCGTGTCGGTACAAAGACAGCAGCTGATGACGATCCTGTCAGTCACGTGGCGGACCCTTGTCTTTTAAATTTCATCGAAAAAATACAAAATTCTATTACACTACAGCTCCATTTTATTATCCTCCTTCTCCCAGCCTGGATTCTTCTGCAGGATCACGAAACCCTCGAGCACATGTGCAAATGGAATGTACTCTTCCGTCGCCAACTCCCCACGTTCCGTCGTCCCTAATCGGACCGGCGTCTGATGTGTCTGGAATCCAGAGATCGTTCTCGGTTTCCCTGCCTGACCCACAACCTCCAACGCCTAATAATCACGATCAGTGCTGTAGATTCAGGCGCATAAGATGCAACTGACCTGTCCAACGCGTACTGTTACAGGCAAATTATTCCGGTCTTCGTCAAGGGTGATTAAGAACTGGGGATACATCGCCGGAGCTAGGAAAAATAGCATCCAGTGATACTTGTCCAATATGACTGTAAACAGCCTGTCAGACAGTCCTACAAACTAAGGGATAGACAAGAACTTACAGCCTTTCGAGTCCGTGAATGCAGTAAGTGTGGCCATCAGCCCCGCGACGGCCACCCGACTCATGATACTCCGATCGCAGAAGAACGGATTAATACCAATCGTGCCTTTGCCCATATGCACAAGACCCTGGGCAATCCGGACCATGAACAAACAATCAGGCTCTTTGTAGTAGTAACCAGCTAGTTGTCGAAGCATCTGTGCCAGTCGTGCATTGTTCGTACCGGCACCGACAAGCCCCATGGCAAAAATAGCATTGATGGCAACGGGTAGGTCGCTGTCGTGACTGTACTTCGACAGTGTATCAAGAACAGGAAGCTGGGGATTGGACGCGCTGACAAGGCCGATGGCGAGTGGAATCGATTTTCTGATAATAGGATCACCATAATGCATCTGCACGCGGGTCAGCACTGAATCAAACATGACAATAACTACAACTTACGAGATGGTTAAATTGCCTCAACGACATTTCAGCGCCAACATCTTCTCCCATCGCTATCAAAGCGATCCCGATCACAGCAAATGCTTGGAAGAGGTCATCTCGCTTTTGTTCACCCTCCTTGCTATCCTTTTCCTTGTCCTTTTCTTTCTCCTTCTCTTTATCTTTATCTTTGGATGAAGTGTCGATATGTTCATCACAATAGTGTAGCATCGCTTGAACTTTCAAAACATTTCCTGATCCCGCGAACGCACAAGCTTCGACGATAATTTGAGCTGTTTTGGCAATGGGATGAGGGATAGCTTTCAACGTCTCTATTGTTGCGTCCGATGCATCTTGTAGGCCTGTATGAGCTAGTAAGCCATCGCACTCTCCAGAAATTTAATGCCGTACCTAGGTAAAGTAGCCCTAATCCAAGTGCCAGGAATCGCGCCCATTTCTCATCCAGCGATTTATCATTTCGTTCGAATCTATCCATGAGAGCTTGCAGAATAGTTCCCGTAACCTCGCCGTTCTCGCTACCCACAAAGACGAACCCCAATGACAGCGCCGCCATGCTGGCCAACTCCATCGTGAGGTTATCGTCGGCTACTATAGGCAGCAACAGCGCAAGAAGCTCTTCGCGGTGAGAACCGACATAGGCAAAGCCAAGGCCAACAATGGCGCTGATCTTCAATAGCATTGACTTGTTTTCTACTTGATCACCAAGAAGTGCTATGGCTGCATCAGCTTCCGTGCGCACATTGGTATTGAGGATCCCAGTGGCAAGCAGTGCACCAGCCTAACTCTGAAACTCAGTTCACTCACTAGTGAAGCGATAAACGGAACGGACCTTGATGTACTCCTCTGAAGAATACGTATACTTGTCCACTTGACTGAGCCCGAGTTCAGTATCCCACAACAAGCTAAGACCGAGAGACGCAGCGGCGCTTATCATCCCTGATATGAACTCAAGGTCTAATTGAAAGCCCGAGGAAACACGCAACGTACCGTGGTCCTTGTTCTTGTATATCCAACTGCTACCTTCCTCTGCTTCCACCATAAGCTTGTCATTCCCAAAACCTGCGTTAGCGAAAGCATTGACAAAAGTGCCCGCTAGATTCGCTCGAGCAGAATCCACGTTAGCATTTGTACCAGGCCCTGCAACACGAACGTGAGGCCTAATACCCCTCGAGGAGACGGGAAAGTAACCCACGTGTATTTTCAAGGTGTGATTTGTAGACATCTTCGAGACTCTTTGGTTCATAGACGCCCAGCTCCTTCCCAAACTCCCGGAAACATTGACTGAGGTGCACATTGCTCAGGCATTCCATGATATCGTCCGGAAATTCTTCCTCATCATAATCGCCGTCACCCTCCACATCCACATCGCCATCCTCGTCGGTCACATGTGAATGTAACCATTCTATCGGTATCTGAGCGCGAGAAATGAGATATGCAAGCTGGCGCTTCATCAAGCTAGATATGCATTAGACCGGTCACTTTCAGTCAAAACAGAAGCATACGGGTTTCCAGGAGCGTTAAAGTCTTCTCTGATTAGGTCTGAATCACTTAATCGTATCGCTAGCGCAAGGGCCTCTGGGAATTTGTGATACTGCACGTAGATCGTATGTGCCGTCCGTAAGAAAGCAATATCATCCGGTGGTGGGAGAAGCGTAACGCATCTGTGAAGAATAAGTTCGATGTATGACATGTACTAGGCTGAAAGCTCGCCTGATCATGTATAGGCAAACACGGTTGAAAGTATTTTCATCAACCAAATGTGCAATCTCGTCGACCATTTCCAGTTCGTCTAGAAGATCAACTGCATCTGGTTCTGCATTGTGGCTCAAAAAGAACGTGGCACATTGTTTCGCTAGGCTACGCAGATCATCTATGGTACCGGGCATGGTGGGTTGTGGGGTTTTTCTCTCTTTTCCAGATTCTAGAGGGAATTCTTGCTCTCGATAGGCATATTCCTCTCCTAGCTCAGCGGCAAGGTGACGAACATATTCATGACCCCATGCTCCTGGATCTGCCAGCGGCGAATCCGAAGGGCGGAGGGATGCAGCCATGAGACGGTACTTGAGAGTCCCCCGAGGTTCTGTGTCCGAATAAGTCATTGCGAGCACAGATAAGATATCTGCAAATAGTGACTATGATAGTTCAGAATAAATTCCGAAAAAAGAGCGAAAGCCTGCCTCACTTTGTCCTCGGATGGTGGCCACGTCTCGTACAGATCTTGGAGGGTCGGATAATGAGGTCGGAGGAATTTCAAAGGTTTGGGCACAGAAGTCATCGACGACGTCGAAGTCCTGATCAAAGTCCGTAATGTTTCCAACGCAGGACGATAGAGGCTCGTATTGGATTCCTAATCATTCGTTCAATGATGATCGCGGTGCATGTCGGAGGAAGGGCACCTTTAGCCGTTCCACCAGCATTTCCAGCTCATTTTTTAGCTGCTGGTCTTCTTCTGACTGGACGGCAGTTAGAAATGAGCTCGGATATATATATTTAAGCAGGCCGTACCAAATCCTCGCCCTCCTCCACCTCCCCATCTTTCTTTGCACCTTTGAGAGGTTTGGATGAGCCCTCTAGTTTGTCCTTATCTTGGGCCTTTTCCTTCTTCTTTGGGTCCTCAGACGAGACCTGGATTGAGAAATCTGTAGGCCGTGTCATTGATGCTCGGAGTAGAGTATTCGTATGTGGCTCCCGCTACCTTGACGCGACGCGCGTCCATTTTTCTCACGTCCCTCGGTCCGGACTCCGGATCAAACCAGTGCCATGGCCGTTCGCACTGATACAAAGCTATAACTATCTGGATGACATGCGGACTTGGTACTGGACGATTTGCGCCTTATATCCCAGAATTAGAAATTCTTGGACTCGTTTCTGCCGCCTCTTCCTGACTGGGTCGATATGAAGGCCATCATATATAAATTGGTCGATTCGAGAGACCTTTGCCTAGTGGACGATGGACCGCCTTCTGGAACACTTCTCAGCATGATATAGCCAGTTTTAAAAAAGAGACGTTCGTTGGACTTGGCAAGATTTATGGCGCAGTCATACGCAATTCACCCAAAGAGATCCTGATCTCGCTGTCTATGTTCATCGCACCTTAGTAACTGACTCATACACTTGTTGGTTAAATTCAGATCGGTGAAAGGCTACTTTATAGCCTGTAACAACGACGCTTGTCGCAGATTTGCTTGTATCTTACCTTTGACTAGGTTATGGTTCTGTTCCTGACAAGCAGACCGTCAGAAAGATTACATATAGGCAACAAAAAGTGTATCTACTACTTTTTTCCACTTGACCCTCGTCATGAACCACAGACAAATTCAATCCTGGACTCGGGTTTGGACTGCATTCCTCCGATCCAGCAAGTGTCCAGCTCCTCGGCGAACGGGGGTGGTATATACTTGAACAACCGCGAAGTATAGGGGATGGGAGTTGCTTGGTACGTTTCTAGAAAAAAATTGAGTTGAAGTTTAGAGTAAGAATGTTAATGACTAGTTACTTCCATCGATCTGATCTTCCCATCGAGAACATTTCTGCTTCTCGCAGCATCTTTGCAATGTTGTTGAGTGCGCGTTTCTTTGTCTTGCAGAGGTAAGGCCAGGATCTAAGTGACAATGAGAATGGCAAACAAGTTCATCATGTCAAACCGAGGTATTGTATAAAAGCTCTGAGGGAGCCAAGTCCAAGGCCCGAACCAGTGTAACAAAGCGTTTATATTGTCTTCGAGGGTGGATGTTCAATATAGTGTGGGTTCGAACATGTGAGCGAGGCTATGAATATCGAGACAGTCGGTTAGAAATATGCTCACAAGTAGTCAAACTTAATTCAAGATCATAATGGCGCGAAGAGCGTGGAGAAACATCAGACGCCCGCTCGTGGAATTAAACTGAACTGGAACGGCTAAAAGGACAAGTAGCTCCGCGTTCTTAGGGAAAGAGCGATGCAAGGAACTTCTCAAAGATACAGATTCAATTTTATGGATACTCTCGTAATTTATACCAACACATAGTCAGAACATGATAAACACGAAATGTAGTGAAAGAGAACGGTGTAAATCAAGGACGTGAATCCGGAGATTCCGGGGCAGTTTGCTGGAATGACTGTTCTGGTCATCCACGGATCACAAAACGAGCGATGAAAATGGCAGATGCAGTCTAAGAACAATTTGCGATACACAAAGACTTGAAGAGTCCAGATTATCCGGTGATAACATGTGCCAGAACGTTTGAATCGAGGTATAAGAATCAGAACATTGGTATTAGATTGTGCTTGTCGATGAAAATAAAGTGATTGCGTTGAATTTTAATGAAACAGTGGAGTGCAGCTTGGTTGATTGTAATAGTATAATGCAGGTGGAAAGATGCGGTCGTAAAAACTGACGTGGGAGCCAGCAGTATTTGGGAATAAAGTTGGATGATTCATATCGGCGGTGATCTATTGACCTCCGACCAACGCTTTCTCAACTTCAGCGTCATCTGCAGCTTCAATAACTCCCCCTTTTCGAAGGGCCGCTGCTTGGCGCATCATCCGGTTTTCAGCCTTCAGTGTGGGCAATTCTCCAACGAGATCGACCTGTGCATCTTCGGGCCAACGTTCGAGCACCCAATGCCTCATCCTTGCACTGACCTGCGAAGATATATCGTCAGAGCAACGCGACAGATAAGTATCGCAGATAGGCTCACTTTCATATATCGTTTCGCTGCGAATTTCTTATACAATGATTCATGTCGGATAGGCCGCAAACAATAGTTGAGAATAATATTGGCAGTTGGAACCAATGCACTCTCAGGATATGATGAGTAGTGGGCTAAATTTGGAGTCTATATGAGGCGTATTAGTAAATGTAATTCAACAGACCATCGCAGTTCATACCCAATAATCGTATCCCATTACAACTCGAGCTAGCCATATTGATGTTGCGGCAATTAATGAAGGAGGTGCCGCGACCAAGCGCCACTCGACACATTGGATTTCCAAAAAGTACTTCGCGAGTGTCCTGACCTCAACGTTGTAGTGATCAGCTTTACTGACGCGCCTGAGATAGTGCATAGGACTAGGGTAGCTCAAGTTCCAGTCCAGTGTCTTGAGAATGTATCTTTCCGCTTGCAGAATCTCCCCCTCGGTATATGTTGATTCAGCACACATCAGAAAATGCGTAACCGAAGGAGCAAGGATCTCTTCCACCTTGGCGGCAATGAACATACACGTTATGCCCACAAGTTGGAGTTTTGCAAGCGAGACAACGCGAGCTGACAAAAAGCGATCCATGATGTTGATGCACAAGAAAAGAGTCTCGGCTTGCAGCTGAAAGCGGTAATGAACTTGGATCAACCAATCAGCGAGGACGCCGCGCATTCTCCATGCAAGTTCTTTTTGGTTTTCCATGTAATTGGGATTTGGTAGAGTGGCCAACTACGATGTGTCCAGATCAAAGACAGCGAATAAGAAGCAGCGTCTCACGAACCTCCAGTTGCTTCATATAATCAAAGATCTCGTTGACGTACTCGCTAACCATGAGGGGATCGTCTATGTCATCTGCGTCTAAGTCTTCCCAGTCAGGGCCGTCAGGATCTGCCTCGACCTCCTGGAAGTTAGCTTCGAATTGGGCGGCAATTTTGGCAGTCGCTTCTTCCTCGTTTGCATGCAATTGAGCGGTATTAACTGCAGGAGGTTCCTCTTCGGGGGGCTCCGATGATGTGCGAACCTTCTTGCAGGCCCTGTTAGCCTCTTCCTCGTCCTTCTCCTGCCTGACAGGAACACCAGATACAGAAGATATACGATTATGCATTGCGGCTTTGGAGCCGACATCAGGAACCTTCACCGATGATCGTCGCACAGTCAAACCCGGCAAGCGCTGCGGAGGATCTACAACCATTGCATTTTCATCTCGTCCTCGACGAACGTCGATATGTTCTGTCACGGCTTCCAGACTTTCGACCCTGGCCGCGACGATAGACGCCTTTGCGCCTTGCCTAGTGCCTGCAACGGTGCGGAGAGGCTGTCGGGACACAGATACTTTGGTTTTGTTCAAGACGACGCCATCGAATTTTTCTTCCCTGACCTTTCCTTTGCCCACCAGGGGTCGTAGTCGGTTGTTGGTCACGAGGCTAGTCACTTCGCCAAGGGCCTCCCGTTTCCTTTTGGCTGAAGTCATTATCTTGGGGTCCACGGAAGCAGCAATTGTCTTCGCCTTTGAAGAAGCCGTTGCACCTGTCGCGCGAGTTACCGCTTCTGTCGTGCTTGCCAATCCAGTTGTGGCAGATGTGGAAGAGGGGGGTTTCGCTCGGGTTGATATTCTGGAAGGGCGTGCATTGGCATTCTCGTTATCTTTTGGCGCCATGACACGAGCTGTGCGCGTCACTCGACGTGTCTGCAAGTTAGAACAATCAGATTCCGAAAACGACCTTCACAAAAACCTAATCGCACGGCAATATTCGAAGACATTGTGCTAAAGGCCTCAGGCGTCCTACGGCGAGTCGAGCAGAGCAGGAACAACGAGAGATGATGGGCTGGTGGAAGAAAAGTGTTTGCAGCGTTGGCCAGGGAAGCGCCGAGTCGGTCACTACACCCAAACAGCACGTGATGATCAAATACGGCAAGACAATGCGAACGCGTATCATCACGTGCTGGCCCGCCCGCCGCCCGACTCTGCGCTCTGACATGTTCCCAACCCCTTGTCAGCGCAGTCAGCTTGGAAATCGGTTGGTTTCATGACTATCTGAATTTAAATGGAAATCACGTTTTATCGCAAATTGGGCATCAATCCCATGCATTTACACGAGGACGACCCCTGACATCTTCATGATTGTTGAAAAGGATGACCTGATTCGCTTATGGCCGTGCTAGCGCTGTAAAATGCTAAGCTGCAACGGCACATGCCAGGTTTGCCCTTTTTCGGATACAGCCGGACAAGCGGCCCGCAGCTACACAATTCCTGGTTCTCCGTCAGATAACAGTTCCAAAATGCCAGAGTTAGTAGACTTACAGCATATCTTCTTTTTGACATTATTTCTTTTCAGAGGATCTCGTTTCAAGGCTGTGATAACCAGAGACCTTGGTCCTGATGTCATGTCATTACTCCGAGCACAGGGCGACATTGATGTCGGTCAATCTCACAACATGTCAATGTGCTGGATGCCTGCAGCTCATTTCTTTGTTTAGTTTGTCGTTTGGCCGAAAGACAGCGCAGTCAGTAAGGAATGGTTGATTGAAAATCTCCCCGGTGCCGCGGGCTTACTCGTTATGCTAACGGACAAGGTATGTAATACCGTGTCGCGATTTTTCAATCCATGAAAACTCATATTCGATCGTAGGTAACAGCAGAGATCCTTGATATTGGTGCGTTATGACATACTACCACTGTCATTAACCTAATATTGTCAGCCGGAGCTAGTCTTCGCGTAGTCTCGACGATGTCTGTGGGATATGGTAAGCCGACGCAGTCCAAATGAATCGGCTATGTCCAAGAAATTGCGTTAGAACATGTTGACGTTGGAGCACTTGCGGCCCGAGGAATAAAGTTCGGTTATACCCCAGATGTGCTAACGGATGCAGGTATGATCTGGGAGCCAATATCTTGGAAGTTTGCTCAATATCATATCCGAATACAGTCGCCGATCTGTCTATAATGTTTGCTCTCATGGCAGGCAGAAATGCTCGACAGTGCATGTCCGTTGTAGAGAATGGTGACGTGCGTGAAACAACACGAACGTTAGACAATGCATTGAATAACAAGCTACATAGTGGTCGAATTACAGTTGGGCACCGTTTCTGTTTTGCGGGCCGCAGCTCAGTTCTTCCGCATACTCCAAAAATCGAACTGTCGGATTCGTGGGATTTGGTCGTATCGCTCGCGCTATCCTTACAAGATTGATTGCATTTGGAGTAACTGACTGCATCTACGCTACAAACCCGAACAAACCCACGGATCCTACTCGCGACGCCATAGTGGAGAAGGAATTCATTGTCAGTCAATCTCCGTTCATATGAATTCCTTTAATCACGCTTTGTAGGGCTCGCTGCACTCGATCAAGAGAGTAGGCTTGGATGAATTAGCCAAAGAAAGCGACGTGTTGTTTGTGCTAACACCCGGAGGCACGGAGACGAGACACTTGATAAACGAGGAGTTCTTGAGAAAGATGAAGAAGACGAGTGTCCTTGTCAACACTAGTCGGGGCTCTGTTGTTGACTCCGATGCACTTGCCAAAGCACTAAGAGAAGGATGGATCTGGGGAACGGGAATCGATGTTGTTGAAGGGGAACCTCAAATCGCCCAGGACCACCCACTCGTGAAAGAACCCAAGTAGGGCATTTTTTCTCAGAAACTTCCTGCTAAGCACTCTTCCTCTAGGTGTGTCATTTTGCCGCATATCGGCAGCGCCACTTTCGAAACTAGGCTTGACATGGCAACTCTTGCTGCTAAGAATCTCCTTGCGGCTCTACGTGGACAGCCAATGCCGGTTGCTTTAGACTTGAACCAGTTCAAGTAGATGCACACACACTCTCTCTCACACACGTAGAAGGCATTGTGGGATATCTATGCTATTCATGTCATCGATTGATCGACGAACTGTACTTTGCCTTGTTGGCAGGCGCCACAATCGATAAGACCATTTTGCCGCAGGCCGTGGTAGCCATTATACTCGAAAATAAGAAACTCGTCGATACACATAGAGATTACTTGTAGTTCAATTAGATTCCTTGTACTTGAGTCCGAAGTAGAAGCGTTGTCACTGAGCTCTATTTCCATGAATGGAAACAGCCATCAGTTTTCACATGAGAATGATGCGATACTAGTCTTTTGTGTCCCTTAGGCCTCGTTGACAACGGCACTCGCAGCGTCCCGGGCATTCAGAGCCTCCATAACCAAACCATTGCACGAATCTATCTGCGCTCGTCGTACTCTAGGGTCCACAGCAACTTCCGCTCATGAATTTTCCCAAGTTCCTCTTCCGCAAGAATCAAAAGGCCATCTCAGAATCTTCGGAACAGCCAGATGCAGATGACTCCCGGAGATCAGAAAGCTCTTTTTCCATTGTATCACGCCCCTCAAGTTCACACTCGACACATGACCTAAACGGAGAAGTCTCTCCCCGCCCATCAGGAAACCAATCTGGAGAGGGCGATCGGGCATATAACGAGGCCTCTGCGCTCCTATCACGCTATAAAGACTTTTTCAACGACAATTCCGACTTTAGGCAGCTGGAAGAAAGGTGGAGAAAGTGAGTGTGTTCAACTCTGCTGCGCTGCGCTGACATCGTTCAACCTGCATTTACCAAGATTACCATCAACACTGTCAGGTCATGTACCAGGGAAACTTATCAAGAGTACGAAGAAACTCAAACTCAATGGATTGGGGAGGACCAACTCAGAAAAGTATCGCACAGAGGCTGAGTCCCTCTTACGGGATATACAGGTTAATCTAATTGATCTACCATGACGTAGCAAACTAATAGGTTGCTTTTAGTTTACGATTGGCAACCTTAATGCAGTAAATGTTGCGGTGCATAAGCCTGTTCCCCTGGCCGAGCGCTCGTCGAGCGACCCCTTGCCCCTGAGCCAGATGGAGTACCCACTTCAGGTCCGCATATGTTTTACTGGTGGTTGCGCTGCGATTGAGTACCCAACAGCGTAACGGGACGGAACGTCGAGGCTCTGTAAGACGGCATAAGCCCAACGACATTCACGAAACGGAACCGATGAGGACAACCTCGAGACAGTTACCAATTGTGCACGAAGAAGGACATCCAAGCGCGTCTAGGGACAGAGACAAGGATAGAGACGAGGACCGTCACAGATCAAGACGTTATGA
>Ga0137376_10000732_pt1 | contig 16468 bp, 13 predicted proteins | sample SagtaG_23_FD_104814 | JGI IMG/M metagenome (GOLD analysis project Ga0137376, IMG submission 104814) | Vadose zone soil microbial communities from Sagehorn Ranch, Mendocino, California, USA - Sage2_L_20_16 metaG | ecosystem: Environmental > Terrestrial > Soil > Vadose zone | place: USA...
CCAGCCGACTTCGGCGCCGACGTCTGCCATCTCAACCTGCACAAGACGTTCTGCATCCCGCACGGCGGCGGGGGACCGGGGATGGGCCCGATCTGCGTCGCCGCGCACCTCGCCCCGTTCCTGCCCGATCACCCGGTCGTGCCGCTCGGCCGGGCGCCAACGGCGGGCACCGTGTCCGCCGCGCCCTGGGGCAGCCCGTGGATCCTGCCGATCTCGTGGGCCTACATCGCGGCGATGGGCCGGGAAGGGCTCACGGACGCGACCAAGGTCGCGATCCTCAACGCCAACTACGTGGCGCGGCGCCTCGCGGGCCACTACGAGCTGCTGTATGCGGGCCGGCAGGGTCTCATCGCGCACGAGTGCATCATCGACACCCGGCCCTTCAAGCAATCGGCCGGCGTGGAGGTCGAGGATATCGCGAAGCGGATCATCGACTACGGCTTCCACCCACCCACGGTCTCGTTCCCCGTGCCGGGCACCCTGATGATCGAGCCGACCGAGAGCGAGTCCAAGGAAGAGCTGGACCGGTTCTGCGACGCCCTGATCGCGATCCGTGAGGAGATCCGCGAGATCGAAGAGGGGCGCAGCCCGCGCGACAACAACCTGCTCGGCAACGCGCCGCATACACTGGAAGACCTCATCGCCGACGGCTGGGACCACCCGTACCCGCGCGAGCGTGCGGCGTTTCCGTCACCGGCCACGCGGCGGTTCAAGGTGTGGCCCTCCGTCGGGCGAGTGGACGGGGCATACGGGGACCGGCACCTGGTGTGCGTCTGTCCGCCGGTGGAGGCGTATGCGGAGGCGATGAAGTGAAGTGTCGTGGCACCTCGTAGTGGATGACGTCGGCCGGCCCGGCGCCGCCAACATGGCCCTCGACCAGGCGATGCTCGAGCAGGCCGATCGCTCGGGAAGCGCGACGCTCCGCCTGTACCGCTGGACCCCACCCTGCCTGTCCTTCGGCCGCCATGAGCCGGCAAGTCGCCGCTACGACCGCGCGCGCGTCGAGCAATTCGGGCTCGACGTGGTGCGCCGGCCCACGGGTGGACGCGCGGTGTGGCATGAGCACGAGGTCACCTACGCGGTCGTGGCCCCCATAACCGCCTTCGGATCGCTGCGCTGCGCCTACCGCGCGATTCACGAGCGGCTCGCCGCCGCGCTGCGCGCCTTGGGCGCCGCCGCAACCCTGGCACCCGAGCGCCTGATCGCCCGACCAGCCGACGGCTCCGGCTCCTGCTTCGAGGCCCCGGTAGGCGGTGAAGTCCTCGTTTGCGGACGCAAGGTGATCGGCTCCGCGCAGGTGCGGCACGGCGGCGCGTTCCTGCAACACGGGTCGATTCTGCTGGACGGATCGCAGGAGATCATTCAAGCCGTCAGCCGCCAGCCGTCAGCCGGCACCGGTGCGACGACGCTCTCCGCGGCGCTGGGTCGCGCCGTGACGTTTCAGGAGGTGGTGGACGCCATCACCCGCACTTGGGGAGGAGGCCGTACCACGACCGCCCCCGTCCGCCTCTGCCCGCCCCTGTCCGCCCCATTTCTCGATCCCGCCTGGACCTGGCGTCGCTAGACCTGGCGCCGCTAGCAGCGCCGTACAATGTTAGGCGCCATGCTGACTCCTAGGCCGCACGGCGGCCATCTGCGCCCCTGGACCGCGCTGGGCGCGCTGCTCCTCTGCGCCGCACTCGCCGGTTGCTCGCGGCGCGGGGGCTGCACCGGGGAATACTGCGGCACGCTCGTCTTCGCGTCCGTGGGGGAGCCCGAGGGGCTGCTCCCTCCCGTGGCCCAATCGTCCGTAGCGCGCGACGTGAGCGACCAGATGTTCCTCAAGCTGGCGGACCTGGGACCGTCCGCCAACACGATCGGCGACGAGGATTTCACCCCGCTCCTGGCCGAGCGGTGGGAGTGGGACGATCCGCTGACGCTCGTGTTCCACCTCGACCCGCGCGCCCGCTGGCAGGATGGGCGGCGCGTGAGCGCCGCCGACGTGGTGTTCACCTACGACGCGTACAACGACCCGCGGGTGAACTCCCCGTTTCGCACGGGGCTGCGTTGGATCAGCGCGGTGACGTCGCGCGACTCGCTCACCGCCGTGTTCCGGTTCCGCCAGCGCTACCCCGAGATGTTCTACGACGCCGTGTACCAGATGCGTATCCTGCCCGGGCACCTGCTCCGAAACATCCCGCGCGACCAGTGGCAGAGTACTGCGTTCGGCCGCGCTCCGGTGGGCGACGGGCCGTACCGCTTCGCCGCGTGGAAGGCGGGCGAGAGCCTCGAGCTCGTGGCGGACTCGACCTGTTTTCTCGGGCGGCCGCACATCCGCCGGCTCATCTGGCGCTTCACGCCCGACCTCCAGGTGGCGGTGACGCAGATGGTGGCGGGCGAGGCCGACGCCGTCCCGCAGCTCGTGTCCCCGGACAACATCGAGCGGGTGCAGGGGACGCCGCACCTCGCGACGTATCCGTACAAGGGGTCCGCGTACGGGTACGTCGGGTTCAACCTGAACGCGCCCGGCGACTCGACCAAGCCGCATCCCCTGTTCGCCGACCGCGAGGTGCGGCGCGCGCTCGCCATGGCCATCGACCGCCAGCGGCTCGCGAAGAGCGTGTTCGGAGACCATGCGAAAGTGCCGCCCGGTCCGATGTCGCAGCTGTGGTGGATCTGGGACCCGGAGACGCGAGAGCTGCCCTACGATACCGCCCAAGCCAAGCGTCTCCTCACGGCCCGCGGCTGGTTCGACTCGGACAGCGACGGGGTGCGCGATCGCGCCGGGACGAAGTTCTCGTTCCGCCTCCTCGTGCCCACGACGAGCGCCGTCCGGCGCCAGTACGCTCGCCTACTCCAGGAGGAGCTGCGGCGGCTCGGGGTGGAAGTACTGATCGACGAGGTGGAGTTCAGTGTGTTCATGGAGCGGGCAAACGCCGGCCGCTTCGACGCCCTGATCCAGGTCTGGAACACGGACCCCACGCCCTCGTCCGGGATCAGCCAGACGTGGACGCAGAGCGGGATCGGCCGCTCCAACTACCTGCGCTATGCGAGCCCCGCGTTCGACCGGCTCGTCGAGCAGGCCAGCGCGAGCTTCGACCGCGCCCAGGCGCGCCGCACCTGGCGCGCGGCCATCGAGGTCTTGAACCAGGACGCGCCCGCGGTGTTCCTGTTCGCTCCCGAAAACGTGGCCGCCATTCACCGTCGCGTCGCCGACGTCACGATCCGCCCCGACTCGTGGTGGGCGCTGTTGCGCACCTGGCGCATCCCGCCCGACCGGTTCATCGATCGAGACCGCGTGGAGCGCTAGGTGGCCGCGTGGCTGGTGCGGCGGGTCGCCGCGTCGGGGGCCATCGTCTTCGCCGTCGTCACCTTCACGTTCCTCCTGCTGCATCTCGCGCCCGGTGAGCCGTTCCTTCCCAGCGGGGACACCCCCGTCGATCCCGCCGTCGTGACCGAGCTGCGCCGCCAGTTCGGGCTGGACGCGCCGCTGCCAGTGCAGTACGCCAAGTACCTCGTCGCGCTCGCGCACGGCAGGCTGGGGGAGTCGTTCGCCCTGCACCGCCCCGTCGCCGCCGCCCTCGCCGACGCGATCCCTAACACGCTCGCGCTCGCTGGAGCCGCGCTCGCGCTCGACCTGCTGCTGGGCCTGGCGCTCGGCGTGTACCAGGCCGCCCACGCGCGCCGCCTGCCGGACGTGGGCCTCGGCTACGCGACCCTGTTCCTCAACTCCGTCCCCACGTTCTGGCTCGGACTCCTGCTGCTGCTCGTGTTCGCGGAGTGGTTGGGCTGGTTTCCCGTCGGCGGGGTCGTCGATCCCGTGGTCCACGCGTCGCTCCCCTGGGCCGGCCGCGCCGCCGACCGGCTCTGGCACCTCGCCCTGCCGGCGCTGACCCTCGGCTGCGTGGGGGCGGCGGGGACCGCGCGCTACCAGCGGGCCGCGGTGCTCGAGGTGGTGGGCCAGGACTACGTGCGCACCGCCCGCGCCAAGGGGCTGCCCGAGCGGCGCGTGCTGCTGGTCCATACCCTTCGGAACGCGCTGCTCCCGCTCGTCACCCTGTTCGGCCTGTCCTTTCCCTTCCTGCTCACCGGCGCGGTGCTCGTGGAGTCGGTATTCGCCTGGCCGGGAATGGGCAAGCTCGCCGCCGACGCAATCTTCCGGCGCGACTACCCGATCGTCCTCGCCGCCGCGATCGCCGCGAGCGTCATGGTCGTGCTCGGCAATCTGCTCGCCGACGTCCTGTACGCGGTCGCGGACCCGCGCATCCGGGTGCACGACCAGTGAACGCGCGCGCTGCGTTCGCGCTGCTCGGCGCCGTGCTGCTCGCGCTCTTCGTGGTGGGCGAGGTGCGCCGCCGCGCCGGCCCCAGTGCGGCGGGGCGGCGCTTCTTCCGCCACCCCCCGGCCGCGTGGGGGATGTTCATCCTCACCTTCTTTGTGGCGGTGGCGCTCGCCGCCCCGTGGGTGGCCCCGTACGGTCCCTCGATCACGCTGGAGATCGTGGCGCTCAAGAATCAGCCGCCTTCCTTGCTCCATCCGCTGGGCACGGACCTGTACAGCCGCGACGTCTGGAGCCGCCTCGTGTACGGGTCGCGCGTCTCCCTCTCCATCGGCGCCCTCGCGATGCTCGTGGCTGTCACGGTCGGAGCGGTCGTGGGGGCCGTGGCGGGCTACGTGCGCCGCTGGGTGGACACCGCGCTGATGCGCCTCGTGGATGTTGGGCTCGCCGTGCCGCGCATCTTCCTGCTGCTGATGGCGATCGCGCTGTGGGAGCACCTGCCGCTCGCGCTGCTGGTGTTGTTGATCGGGCTCACGGGCTGGTTCGGAACGAGCCGTCTGGTGCGGGCCGAGGTGCTCACCTTGCGCGAGCGCGACTTCGTGGCGGCGGCGCGGGCGGCGGGCGCCGGGGGACCCCGAATCATTTTCCGCCACGTCCTGCCCAATGTCGCTGCGCCGATCATCGTCTCGGCGGCGTTGGGCATCGGGAACGTGATGCTGCTCGAGGCGGGCCTCTCGTTCCTCGGCCTGGGGGTTCCGCCCCCGATGCCCTCGTGGGGCAACATGATCGCCGACGGCGCCGCGCAGCTCGCCACCGCACCCTGGACCACGGTATTCCCGGGAGTCGCGATCGCCCTCGTCGTGATGGCGCTGAACGCGGTGGGCGATGCGCTGCGCGACGCCTTCGATCCGCGGAGAGCGACGGCGTGAGCGAGCTGCTGCTGCGGGTGCGCGACCTCAAGACTTATTTCGTCACCGAGCAGGGCGGTGGGACGGCCCGCGCCGTGGACGGCGTGTCCTTTGACCTGCACGCGGGCGAGACCCTCGGGCTGGTGGGGGAGTCGGGGTGCGGGAAGACGGTTACGTCGCTGTCGCTGTTGCGCCTGGTCCCCGAGCCGCCGGGACACATCCTCCCGGGCAGCTTCGTCGAGCTCGAGGGTCGGAACCTGCTGGTGCTCGCCCCCAAGGAGCTGCGCGCCATCCGTGGCAACGAGATGGCGATGATCTTCCAGGAGCCGATGACGTCGCTCAACCCGGTGTTCACGGTCGGCGACCAGATCGCCGAGGCGGCGATCGTGCACCAGCGCCTGGGCCGCCGCGCGGCGCGCGCCCGCGCGATCGAGATGCTCGCGCTCGTCGGCATCCCGGACCCCGAGACGCGCGTCGACTCGTACCCGCACCAGCTCTCCGGGGGCATGCGCCAGCGGGTGATGATCGCCATGGCCCTCGTGTGCCATCCCAAGGTGCTCATCGCCGACGAGCCCACCACGGCGCTCGACGTGACGATCCAGGCCCAGATCCTGGAGCTGCTCGCCCGGCTGCAGACGGAGCTCGGGATGGCGGTCATCCTCATCACGCACGACCTCGGGATCGTGGCCGGGACTGTGGACCGCGTGCTCGTGATGTACGCCGGCGAGGTGGTGGAGACGGCGGCCACGCCGGAATTGTTCGCGCGCCCACTGCATCCCTACACGGAGGGCCTGCTCGCCTCGGTGCCGCGGCTCGACACGCCATGGCCGCGACGGCGGCTGCACAGCATTCCGGGACAGGTCCCGGCGGCCACGGCCTGGCCGTCGGGTTGCCGGTTCCACCCCCGCTGTCCGTACGCCTGGGACCGCTGCGTCGCCGAGGACCCGCCCCTGCTCGACGCCGGCACCGGAGACCCCGGGAGCCACGGGGTGCGCTGCTGGCTGCTCGCGGAGCCCGCACGCCGTACGAGACAGCGCCCGCCATGACGACCGAGTTCCCGCTCGTCCTCGTGCACAACCTCGTCAAGCGCTTTGCGGCGGGCCGTGGGCTGTGGGGGTTCGGCCGATCGCGCGGCGTCGTCGCTGCGGTGGACGACGTCTCGTTTCACATCCCGCCCGGCCAGACCCTCGGGCTCGTGGGCGAGTCCGGCTGCGGCAAGACCACCGTGGGACGCACCATCCTGCGCCTGGTGGAGCCCGACGGCGGCCGGGTGGTGGTGGACGGGGCCGACATCTTCGCGCTCAAGGCGACCGAGCTCCGGGCCGTCCGCCGCCGCATGCAGATCGTGTTCCAGGACCCCTACGGGTCGCTCAACCCGCGGATGAGCGTGCGCCAGACGCTGGTGGAGCCGCTCGTGATCCACCGGCTCGCGAACGGCGCAAAGGGAGAGCGCGAGCGGCGCATCGACGCACTGCTGGAGGAGGTCGGTCTCGACCGGCGGCTGGCCGGCAGCTACCCGCACGAGCTGTCCGGGGGCCAGCGCCAGCGGGTCGGGATCGCGCGCGCGCTGTCGGTCGAGCCCAAGTTCCTGGTGCTGGACGAGCCCGTGAGCGCGCTCGATGTGTCAGTCCAGGCGCAGGTGTTGAACCTGCTGTCGGACCTGCAGGAGCGCCGGCACCTCACGTACCTCTTCATCGCTCACGACCTCGCCGTGGTGCGACAGATCGCCGACGAGGTCGCCGTGATGTACCTCGGGAAGCTCGTGGAGCGGGCGCCGGCGGCGGTGCTGTACCGCAGCCCGCGCCACCCGTACACCGCGTCCCTCTTGTCGGCCGTACCGGTCCCGGACCCGAACGCGCAGCGGCAGCGGATCGTGCTCACGGGCGACGTGCCGTCGCCGGCGCACCCACCCCCGGGATGCGCCTTCCACCCGCGCTGCCCCCACCCCAAGAAGGACGAGCGCTGCCGCACCGTGCCGCCGCCCCTGCGCGAGGTCGCGGCGGGCCAGCTCGCCGCCTGTCACTTCGCGGAGGAGCCGATGCCGTGAGCCGCCTCGGCGCGCTGCTTCGGGATGCGCAGTTCTGGGTCCCCGTCGCCGTACTGGTCGGCGGCGTGTTGGTGCTCCAATGGATCCACTAGCCGCGCCGGCGATCGATCGCTCGCGGCTGCGGCGGCTCCAGCTGGTGGGTGTGGCGTGCGGCTTCACGGCGGGCGCCTGGCTCGGCGCCGCAGAAGCACCGACCAAGATGGTGACCCTGGGCATCCCCCCCGTCGTGATCTCCCTCGCGATGGTGCTGGGGGTGTTTCTCGCGCGCTGGAGCCTCCCAGCGCTGCTTCGGGGCTCGGGCGCGATCGGGGCGGACGTGCGGCAGGCGCCGCACCTCGTCGTGTGGGCCGTGCTCGCGGGCAGTCTCTGGGCGGTGGCGAACACACTCACGATCTTTGCGATCCGCGACATCGGCCTGACAATCGCGTTTCCGCTCTGGAATTCGAACAGTCTGCTCGGCATCGTCTGGGGATTCGTGTTCTTCAACGAGCTACGCCAGGCAGGGTGGGCACGCTGGGCGGGCGTACTGGGCGGCGCCGTCGTCATGTTCGGCGGGGCCGGGTTGCTCGCCGCGGCCTCAGCGAGCGCGACCGGCGGCAGTGGTCACGCGACGCGGGGCGTGATCGCGGCGCTCGCAGCGGGCGCGCTGTGGGGGACGATGTACATCCCTTACCGCAAGGCGTATCTGACCGGCATGAACCCGCTGTCGTTCATCACGTTTTTCACGGTCGGAGAGCTGGTGATGATGACCGTCCTCGCCGTGAGCGACCGGGGCGGGGTCGCGGCGCTCGCCGCGGAGCTGGCGCGCGCCCGCGACGTGTTGTTCTGGCTGCTGTGCGGCGGGTTCGTGTGGGTGGTGGGAGATCTGTTTCAGCAGTACGCCGCGAAATATGTGGGTATCAGCCGGGGAATTCCGCTCTCGAACACCAACCAGCTGTGGGGCCTGCTGTGGGGGATCCTCGTCTTCGGCGAGCTCAGGGGCGCCGCAGGAGCGCACTACGCACAGGTGATCGGTGGATCGGTGTTGATGGCGCTGGGTGCAGCGGCGATCGCGCTCGCGACGGCGAGTCCTGACGAGCACCGGCGCTGGGCGGAGGCCGCCGGCCGCGAGGGCGTGCGGTACGGCGTGGACCCGGCCTACGTCCGCTCCGGGCTCACCGGGGAAGGCACCGCCGCACGCAGACGCACCTGGCTCGATTGGGCCGTCGTGATCGCCGCCAGCGCCGTGTTCGTCGGGTTCGGGCTCGTGGCGCGTGTCCCCGAGCTGGCGGTACGCGGGGCCGCGATGGTCGCGCTCGTGATCGCGTCGCTCGCGCTGCTCGGGGGGACGGGGTGGTTGCTGTGGAAGACGACCGGGTTCAATTGACGAGCGTCGCCCGTTTGACGTAGTCCAGCTTTGGGAATGCGCGCGCGAGGTAGGCGTTCCCCTCTGCCTGGATGCGACCTTGGTCCGGGCCGGCCCCGCCCGGCGCTCCTTCCCCGTAGCCCGCATACAGCCGGTCCACGACGTCCATCCCCTCGACAACGCGGCCGAACGGGGCGAAGCCCTGCCCGTCGAGCATGCCGTTGTCTCGATAATTGATGAAGACCTGCGTCGTGCGGGTGTTGGGGCCCGCGGTAGCGAACGTCACCATGCCGCGCGCGTTGCTCTGACGCACGGGATCGTCGGGAATGCGGCGCCCGCGCCACGCCGCGGACATCTTGGGATCGCCATGAATGCCGAACTGGGCCATGAACCCGGAGATCACCCGGAAGAAGCGCACGCCGTCGTAGTAGCCGCTCTTCACGAGGTTGTAGAACCGGTCGGCGCCCTGCGGCGCCCAGTCGCGCTGCACCTCGATCACGAAGTCGCCGGCGGTGGTTTCGAAGCGGGCCCGAAACTTAGCCGGAGCCGCGTCGCTTGCCGCCGCACTGGCGGAGGCCGCAGTCCGGGCGGCATCCGGTTGCTTCTTGCCGCACACTGCGGTAAGGAGGGAGAGGGCGATCATCGAGCCCGCTCTCCCGGTGCGTACGCTCATCGCTCGCTCCTGAAAGGTGGACAGGGAAGATAATGACGCAGCCGCTTTCCCCCAGACGCCTCGCGACCAGCGCCACCCTGCACTGCCTCGCGGGATGTGGCCTCGGCGAGATCGCCGGAGATGCGCTGGGCACAGGTCTCCATCTCTCCAACAGCCCAACCGTCGGCCTGGGCCTGCTGTTTGGCCTCGTCGGCGGGTTCGCCCTTGGGATCGTGCCTTATCGTCGTCGAGGTATGCCGTTCGGGGACGCGGCTCGAGTGGTCCTGCTCACCGAGGGCATCAGCATCGCCGTCATGGAGGCAGCGGAAGCGGCCGTCGAAGTCTTCGTTCCGGGTTTGATGGCCGCCACCCTCACGCAGGCGTTCTACTGGATTGGCATGGCGGGCGCGCTGACCGCCGGGTTCCTCGCCGCGTGGCCCGTCAATTACGGTCTGGCTCGACGCGGCGTCCGACATGACCACGGACACTAGCCGCTCACTTCGCCGCCCCCGGCCCCGCTCCCACGCGCGCGAGCCCGGCCCGCGCCTGCTCGAGCAGCGGCCGGAACTCGGGATCGCAGTCCTTCCACAGCTCGACGAACCGGGCGTAGTGGGACGCCGCCGCCCGCGTGTCGCCCAGGCGCTCGTACAGCGCGGCGCGCCGCAGGTGTGAGGGCCCGGCGTACATCAGATCGTAGGGCGAGTATTGCTCGAAGCCGCTGAAGAGCTCGATCGCGCGTCGGGCGTCACCCTGTACCGCTTCCAGCCCCGCCCTCACATAGCGCTCCCGCGAGTGCGCCATGAACGGGGAAGCGAAGTAGTACTCGTACCACGCCTCGTTGCCCGCCTGCCTCAGGGATGCGAGCGCCTGCACGGGGGACCGATCCGCGACGGCGACCTCGGCTCGAATCGCCAACCCGAAGTCGCGCGGCAACCCCACCGCCGCGCGGGGACCAGTCTCGCGTGCCAGCTCGGCCGCGTACCGCTCCGCCGCCGCCGCGTCGCCCAGGCGCGCACTGACCACCCCGAGCAGGTAGCCGCGCAGCACGCCGTGGATGCCATCATGTGCGCTGAAGTACACCGTCGGCTCCGCGCTCGCCGGCACGGCGCGCGCGTCGAGCCGCTCGAGCGCGCGGCGCGCCGTCTCGAGCGCGCTGCGTCGCGGCGTGGCGAACGGAGCCAGCTCGAGCAGCGTCCCGTATTCCAGCGCGCGCACGGAATCCGCCGCCGCGGCGCGCCCCACCTCGGCACGGGCCGCCCCCAGCTTCCCCCGCGCCAGCGCGAGATACGCGAGCGTCAGGTGTCCGTTCGCCCGCACTTCCCCGGATCGCGCCGGGTCGGTGAGCAAGCGCGCCAGCGCTTCCGCCCCGTCCCAGTCACCGAGAAACGCGGCGAGGTCCCACACCGTGAGCGTCAGGTTGTCGTCGCGCGCGCGGGCCAGCTCCCCCTGCACGCGCTGCTGGCCGGCCGCATCGCCGACGGCGTACGCCCGGAGCACGCGCATCTCCAGGTCGCGGTCGCTCGCAGGGCTCAGTGTGTGGATCAGACCGACGAGCGAGTCGACGGCCTTGAGGCGGCCCTCGGACGCGGCGATGCGGGCGAGATGCACCATGGCGCTGACGTAGGCCGGGTCGAAGTACAATACGCGCTCGAAGGCCGCCCGGGACTCGGCGATCGGGCGGCCCTGCAGCGGACCGTAGTGAAACAACACCTCCCCCAGCTGAATCCAGGCTTCGAGGTCGTCGGGATACGTCCCGAGGATGGTGCGGTACAGGCCTTCGGCCTCGAGGCCCGCGCCGCGTCGCGTCGCCAGCAACGCGCGCAGCAGCAGCCGGTCGTGATCGGCGAGACGCGCGCTGTGTTGCACCGCCTGCTCCGCCGCCTGGGCAGCGAGCGCCGCCTGCGTCGCCCATTCCGCCGCCACGCTCAGACGGTAGTACGCAAGCGCAAACGCCGTATCGAGCGCGATCGCCCGCTGGAACGCGGTCACCGCTGAGTCCGCACGGCCCGCGCGAAACGCGGCTTCCCCATCGAGATAGGCCTTGTACGCGGCGAGGGACGCGGTCGTCACGGACGCGACACGCGTCACTCGCGAGGATGGACCCTTGATCGCCTCCCCAAGGAGCTGCGTCGCGAGGCCGTCCACGAGCGCGAACAGCTGGTTCCCACTTCCCTCGACCGTGCCGCTCGCCAGCGCTCCGCCCTCCCCGCCGCGCTCGCGGTCGTACACCGAGGCCCCGATGCGCACGCGGCCACCGGCTTCGACCACATCGCCCAGCACATACAAACCGGCCCCGAGACGCGCCGCCACAGTCGCGGCGCCCCTCGGGTCGAGCGCCCCCCCCGCTCGTCCGCCGGCGCGGCGCTGGGCGACGCTCAGCACGGCGTGAGGATCAACGGCCCGGAGATCTCCCGCCCCGTCGAGGCTGGTGCTGAGGAGGTTCACCATCCCGTCGCCCAGGTAGGCGACGTCGGGGCCGCCGCGCACGGAGAACGGCAACACCGCGACGAGCGTCGGTGACCCGGTCCCCGTAGCGCGCGCGCGCAGCCGCACCAGGGCCCACGCGGCGAGGAACACTCCGGCTGCCGCGACGACGACCAGCGCCGTCCTCCACTCCAGCCACCTACCCAGCCGTCCGAGCCAGGCGGTCCGGCCCGTGGCGCCGATCGACTCGAGCGCGCGCCGCAGATCGTCGGCGGACTGCCACCGATCCGCCGGATCCTTTTCGAGGCACCGCATCACGGCCGCGACCAGAGCCGGAGGCAGATGGGGACGCACCAGGCCGAGGGGCTCGGGACGGGTGATCACGTGCGCGGCGAGCACCCGCTGCGGCGACTCGCCCGCGCTTCCGAACGGCGGCCGCCCGGCGAGCATTTCGTAGGCGAGGATGCCGGCCGCGTAGATGTCCGAGCGATGGTCGATTTGCGGATCGGCGGCCACCTGCTCCGGCGCCATGTAGGCGGGCGTGCCGAGCGCCACACCCGCGGAGGTCACGCCGCCCCCGCCACTGGCGGCCTGCGTCAGCGCCTTGGCGACTCCGAAGTCGGTCACCAGGGCGTGCCGATCGGTCAGCAGCACGTTCTCGGGCTTGATGTCGCGGTGCACGATGTGATGCCGATGGGCGTACCCCAGGGCGTCGAGCACATCGCGCAGAATGCGAATGGCGTCGGCGACCGGGAGGGGACCGACCCGCGCCAGCCGCGCGCGCAGGGTCTCCCCCTCGATCAGCGGCATCGTGTAGTAGAGCAGCCCGCCGCCTTCTCCAGCGGTGAGCACGGGGACGACGTGGGGGTGCTGGAGCGACGCCGCGAGCCGAATCTCCTGGCGGAACCGCTCGGCGCTCACGGCGGCGCCGAGCTCCGGGGGCAGCACCTTCACGACGACCTGGCGCCCCAGCCCACGCTCGTCGGCGACGAACACACGGCTCATCCCGCCGCCGCCGAGCTCGCGGCCGAGCTGGTAGCGGTCGCCCAAGGCGGCTTGAAGGCGAGCGAGAAGGTCGGTCATGCAGGGCGTAAGATACGTACATCGCTTGCCCCCGCCGCCACCAGGCGGCAGCTTAGGCGCGTGGAAAAATTCGGCGTCATCGTACGAGCCGATTCCGGCCCGGGCGTCCTGCACCAGCTGACGGGCGTCATCGCCAAGCACCGGGGTGACATCTCCTCGGTCGACATCATGGCCCAGCGGGCGGCCGACGCGCGCATCTACTTCGAGATCGAGATGCCGGGGGCCCCTGAGGCGCTGGTCGAGGAGCTGCGGGCGCTGCCGATCGTGCGAGAAGTGGAGCTCGTGAAGACGCTCCAGGTGATCTACGGGAAGCGCATCATCATCATGGGCGGCGGGGCCCAGGTGGGCCAGGTGGCGATTGGCGCCATCTCGGAAGCGGACCGCCACAACATCCGGGGCGAGCGGATCTCGGTGGACACCATTCCCCTCGTCGGCGAGCAGCCGCTCGCGGATGCCGTACGCGCCGTGGCCAGGCTCCCCCGGGCGTCCGCCCTGGTGCTGGCGGGGTCGTTGATGGGCGGCGACATCGAACGGGCGGTGCGCGAGGTGCGGGCGCAAGGACTGCTGGTCGTGAGCTTGAACATGGCTGGGAGCGTGCCGGAGGCGGCGGACCTGGTCGTGACGGACCCGGTGCAGGCCGGCGTCATGACCGTGATGGCCACGGCGGACACTGCCAGGTTTTCCGTCGATCAGCTCAAGCGGAGGACATTCTGAGCGCCGTCACCGCCAAGGTGACGCGCCGGCTCGTGCCCTACCTGTTTCTCTGCTACATCGTGAACTACCTGGACCGGTTCAACATCTCCTTCGCGGCGCTGGAGATGAAAGCCGACCTCCAGCTCTCCGATACGGTGTACGGCCTCGGCGCCGGCATGTTCTTCGCGGGCTACGTGACGTTCGAGATCCCGAGCAACCTCATCCTGCAGCGGGTCGGCGCGCGCTGGTGGATCGCGCGCATCATGGTGACCTGGGGAGCCCTCTCGTGCTGCATGCTGTTCGTCCGGACGCCGGTCGGCTTCTACGCGCTGCGCCTCCTGCTTGGCGTCGCGGAGGCGGGCTTCCTCCCGGGCATGATCTTCTATCTCACCCATTGGATCCCCGTTCGGGACCAGGCCCGGGTCTTCGCCCTGTTCCTGACGTCGACCGCGCTGGCCGGAGTGGTCGGCGGGCCGATCTCCGCGGCGCTCCTCAAGCTCGGCGGCGCTCGCGGGCTCGCCGGCTGGCAGTGGCTGTTCCTGGTCGAAGGGCTCCCCGCCATCGTTCTGGGCGTGACCACCCTGTTCTACCTCCCCGATCGCCCATCCCAGGCGGGCTGGCTCAGCGCGCCCGAGCAGGCGTGGCTCGAACAGACCCTGCGAGCCGAGCGCGCGGCGGTCGAGCAGTCGCACCGGCTCACCTTGTGGCAGGCGCTCACCCACCGACGGGTGTGGCAACTCTGTCTCCTGTACTTTTCCACGATCATCAGCTTCTACGGCGTGGCGTTCTGGTTACCGCAGATCGTCAAGAGCTTCTCCGGTCTGAGCAACGCGGCGGCCTCCCTGATCACGGCGCTTCCCTACCTCGCCGCCGCGGTGGGAATGGTTTTCGTCGCGCGCGATTCAGATCGCACCGGGGAGCGACGCTGGCACGTGGCGCTGCCGGCGTGGTCGGCCGCGGCGGCACTCATGCTGGGCGCGCTGGTGCAGCGTCACCCGATCCTCGCTTTCCTGGCACTGTGCGTCGCCGCAACCGGCATCTGGAGCACGCTCGGGCCCTTCTGGAGCATTCCGACCGGCTTCTTGAGCGGCACCGCCGCGGCGGGAGGGATCGCGCTCATCAACTCGGTGGGTAACGTCGGCGGATTCGTGGGACCTACCGTCGTGGGCTTCCTGAAGGAGCACACTCACCGCTTCGAGAGCGGGCTGTTCGTCCTCGCCGCGAGCCTGCTGGTCGCGGGCACGCTGGCGTTGACCCTCGTGGACGAAACGTCGTAGAATTGCAACCCAAAGGAGGTCGACATGACCGGACTCGCTGCCTTGTGGCTGCCGATCCTGGTGTCGGCGGTGATCGTGTTCGTCGCCAGCTCCGTGATCCACATGGCCACCCCGTGGCACAAGAGCGACTACCCCAAATTGCCGAACGAGGACCGGGTGATGGACGCGCTGCGCCCGCTCGGCATCGCCCCGGGCGACTACGTGATGCCCCGCGCGTCCAGCGCGCAGGAGATGCGCTCGCCCGAGTTCACCGAACGGATGCGCAGGGGGCCCGTCGTGATGATGACCGTGATGCCGAACGGCCCGGGCTCGATGGCGCGGCCCCTCGTGTTGTGGTTCCTCTATTCAGTCGTCGTCGGCGTGTTCGCGGCCTACGTAACGGGACGCGCCCTCGCTCCCGGCACCGAGTACCTGGGCGTCTTCCGCTTCGTGGGTGCGACGGCGTTCCTCGCCTACTCGGCCGCGCTGTGGCAGATGGCGATCTGGTACCGCCGCTCCCTGGTTACGACGATCAAGTCCACCATCGACGGGCTGCTCTACGCGCTCTTGACGGCGGGCACGTTCGGCTGGCTGTGGCCGCACTAGGGCGGCGGGGGCGGGGGCTCGTCTTCGTTGGTCTCGCCGCCGTCGCCCCGACGCTCGCCGGGGCCCAGCAGCCCGCGATCACCCTCGAGCGGCTCCTGGCCGCCCCGTTCCCGGAGAACCTCGTGGCGGCGCCCGCGGGTGGCGCCGTCGCCTGGACGTTCAACGCCGCCGGCGCTCGGAATGTCTGGGTCGCCGCGCCTCCCGACTACCGCGGCCGGCCGCTCACGACCTACGCCACCGATGACGGCCAGGAGATCTCCGAGCTCCAATGGACTCCGGACGGCCGCTCGCTCGTGTACGTGCGCGGCGGCGGCGCCAACTCCCGCGGCGAGTATCCCAACCCGCTGAGCGTCGCAGCGGGCGTGGAGCAGTCGGTGTGGGCGGTGTCCGTGGCGGGGGGAGCCCCGCGCCGGCTGGGCGAAGGGCACGTACCTGCCGTGTCGCCCAAAGGGGACCGCGTGGCCTTCGTGAAACAGGGACAGGTGTGGTGGGCGCCGCTCGCAGACTCGGGCGCCGCTCAGCAGTTGATTCACGCGCGCGGCCGGGCGGGCTCGTTGCGCTGGTCCCCCGATGGGGCCAGGCTGGCGTTCGTGAGCGACCGGGGCGATCACGATCTCATCGCGCTCTACGAGCTCGGCGGCGCCGCTGTCCGCTTCCTCGATCCGGGGTCCGATCACGACGGCGAGCCCGCCTGGTCACCCGACGGACAACAGGTCGCCTTCCTGCGCATGCCCGCGGCCACGAGTGTGCTCCCGTTCACGCCGCGGCGCCGCGCCCAGCCCTGGTCGATCCGCGTCGCGGACGCCACGACGGGCACGGGGCGCGAGGTATGGGTGGCCGACACCGGGCGCGGCAGCGCGTTCCGTGAAGTCGTGGCCGACAACCAGCTGTTCTGGGCCGGGGACCGCCTCATCTTCCCGTGGGAGAAGGACGGGTGGACCCATCTCTATGCGGTGGGGCTGCGTGGCGGCGCGCCGACGCTGCTCACCCCCGGCGACTTCGAGGTGGAGCACGTGACCCTCGCCCCTGACCGGGTCGCGCTCGTGTACAGCTCCAACCAGGACGACATCGATCGGCGGCACGTCTGGCGCGTCGCCGTGTCCGGAGGACGCCCGCTGCCCGTCACGTCGGGGACGGGACTCGAATGGTCCCCGGTCATGACGAGTGACGGCCGCGGCATTGCCTTGCTCCGCGCC
>Ga0137376_10000733_pt1 | contig 16466 bp, 24 predicted proteins | sample SagtaG_23_FD_104814 | JGI IMG/M metagenome (GOLD analysis project Ga0137376, IMG submission 104814) | Vadose zone soil microbial communities from Sagehorn Ranch, Mendocino, California, USA - Sage2_L_20_16 metaG | ecosystem: Environmental > Terrestrial > Soil > Vadose zone | place: USA...
ATGACTTCGTGCAGGACACTACGCGTCGAGTCCGACATCTTGTCGAATTCGTCAATACAACAGACACCTCCGTCGCTCAAAACCAGGGCACCGCTAAGTTTACAGATTATCGATGAATGAAGGAATATATTTAATGAACTCTGACCTCTCGAGCACAAGTTGCTTAGAATCGGGGTCACGCGTAACATAAGCCGTCAAGCCTACCGCGGAAGAACCTTTGCCTGAGGTATACACACCTCGAGGCGCAATTTTATGGACATACTAATGGGCATGGTAAGCTTGCACTATATGACGAGGAAGAAAAGGAAGCGTACCTGCAATATTTGAGATTTAGCGGTACCAGGATCGCCAACAAGTAAAACGTTGATATCACCTCGATATCTTGGCCCGCCGCCACCGCCACCTCTGGCGACGCTCTTGTTAGTCCCCCCAAATAGTTGCAATAGTATTCCTTTTTTCACATCATCCATTTCCCAAATAGACGGAGCTAGTGAACGAGCCAGCAGCTCATAGATGTCGGGCCTTTGGCTCAATTCTTTCAGTTTCGCTTCTAATTCAGCTTTCCTTGTCTGTCTTCTCCTTTCTCGAGGGTCTTCGTCTTCATCGTCGTCTCCGACTCCTCCAACACCGGGCAAACGATCTCCTCCCGCTGGCCTTGTGCTTTTATCGAACCCAAGGGTGTCTCCTGTCCCGAGTCTTATATGAACGACATCCAAGTACGTCTTGAACAGACTCTTCATTGTGCGTTGGCGGGGATTAACGCGAACGGGTATACTTCTAAATATTCCGGAAATCACCAGGCGATCACCAGGTTTAGCGACATCAACGAGCTCGTCGTACACGCTGAGTGACACGGTGTGAGGTGTCTGACCATCTGGTACGGCATCAGGCGTCTCTTGCAGGCGTATGACTTGACGATAAGCAAATTCACATCTGTTGTGTATGAGTGACATTGTGCCCACGGAACCACAAACATCGCGAGGACAACGCGCCGGCTCTTCTATCTTTCCACGGTCGATCTCAACTTGTACAGTATGCGAGCATGCAAGACATCTGAAGAATGCTACTTTCATGTCTGGTATGACGGGAGTGGCACGGATCACCAAGCCTTTTATGCACACGAGTTTGTCGGTATCTAGGACAGTTTTGAATGCTTGTGCCAAGAATCATGTGTATGGCTAGAGCCTCACCTGATGGATTGAGCTCTCGCATATTGACCGCGGCAAGTCCATACGGTCGTACTTTATAAACTCTCCCCATGATTTCTGCGACTTCCGCATCCCCTAATTCGCCAATCATGTCGTCTGCTCCTGCCTGTTGATCCACGTCTGCTATCTCGAGCATTAAATCTTTCAAAACTTGGTCCATCGCTGGTATAACCTCTTGCGGGTATTTTACGAGCTGATTTTGCAATTTACGACATGGAGGGTATGAAAGCAAATTAACCATGTCGAGATTCAGATTTGTTTCTCCGGTCTGTCTCATGCGCCGTAGATAGTTCTCGTATAAAAGTATTTCTCCTTCCTCTGGAGATGCAAAGGCATGTGAACGCCTACCGACCTCACGATCATGTGCGGCGCGATACTTTGGCTTAAATCCCCTGAGAAATTCGCGGAAAAGTTTCATCGTTTCGGCGAGATTGACAGTGGTACCCCAAATAGCGCGAATTTCATCTGGTTCGTCTGATGGCACTGCGGGAGCTGAGTAAAGCGGAGCAGAGGACGGGGGTATGTCAAGCTGGGCTCCATCCGAATTCATGTTTTCCAGTTCCATTCTATCTGAGTTGGCGCCAGCTCGATGAGGACGGCGGCTTGGAGTCAAGGACAGCGAAGAATGTATATCACCGCGCCTATTTCTTGGGGTCTTGGGAGCAGCAGGACTTTTTGCAGTTGATCACACCTGGATGCACGAACAAAAACATTGACTCACGACGATGGAAAATCCAAGGGATCAGAGTCCATGGCATCACCCTGCGGCAAATCGACGCGTCTCCTTGGCGTTTTTGTAGGGGAGGAGCTCGGAAAAGCCATGGGCGATGAACTTCTTTCTGGAAATGTACTGTTATCAGTTACGAATAGACGTGCGCAGAACCACGGACCTGCGAACAAGGGAGTCCTTGCGCTCTTTGGTGTATTGAGACCTAGGGCCCTCCTGGCCATTACACCCCTTAGAGGGGAGCTTTGTGGGATATTGGTTCTTTGAGGTCGCGAAGGGGTTTCTGCGGGAGAACCCAAGAAGAGAGGGAGTGGGGGAGGAGCTTCTGGCATGGATTGTTCTGGCTGTGTGCTGTCCTCCATCTGGACGTCAGAAGAAGGAAAGTCGAGGGGAGGTGGAGAGGACATGGCTGCGCGGATTCGACGCGTCGACGCGACGCGGTAATTTCGACTTGAGGGCAGGCGGGGCCGGGTCACGTTATGACGCGCTACCTTCATGTTCTCAATGGCTCTAGGCTGCCCCGTGCAAAGAGTACCAGCTTCATCGGACTAGGTCGCATGGGCTACGAGATGGCTTATAATCTCTTCTCAAAGCGATACAAAGAGGAACAGAACATTCGTTTCGTCCTCTGCGACGCCATCTCAGAGACAGCCCACCGCTTCCGCCAGTCCTTTATATCTCAATTTCCGGATGCGAAATTGGAAATCGTAAATACCCCGGAGGAGTGAGTCGTTGAACTTGAATCGTTGAAAGCAAGTTTATCCCCCATTCAAGAGCTACATTAGCATCGAGTACGATTATTACCATGCTTCCTTCCTCTCCTCAGGTCAATACTGTCTACCGAGATGGTATTATACCCTCTATCAACAAACTCTCTACCGCGGATGCTCGAGACACGTTATGCATAGACTCTACAACATTAGACGTCACAGTTGCGCGTGATGTAGCCAAGGATGTCAATGCAACTGGTGCACGTATGGTCGATGCACCCGTTTCCGGAGGTAACAAATATATTCTTTCGCATGCAGAATGGCTCACACTTGCTAGGGGTGACCGGTGCCAAAGCAGGCACTTTGTCTTTCCTCGTCGGCGGTACGGAAGAGGCATTTAAACAAGCCCATCCCATCCTTTCGCACATGGGCCAACGACTGATCCATTGCGGACCATCTGGTGCTGGTTTGGGTGCAAAGATTTGTAACAACGTCCGATCGGTTCTTTTGTTCCACCATGAGTCCATCTCATATAATGTTCTATAGCTGATACTGGGTGTCCATCAAATCGTAATCGCCGAAGCGATGTTGTTGGGGGAGAAAATGGGTTTGGATCCGGCTGTTCTTGCCAGCGTTGTCAACAGTAGCACAGGTGCCTGCTGGGCGTCTTCGGTGAACAACCCTGTCCCCGGTGCTCTTGCAGATAAATCGCCGCCCTGTGACAGAAACTACGAAGGAGGATTTGCTACTGCATTGATGCTTAAGGATATGGGACTTGCGACGCACATTGCAAAGCAACAAGAGAATCCGTTACCCCTAGGGGAAGCTGCGGAAATCATATACAGCCAGGTCGTAAAGAACAATCCTGACCTAGCGCAGAGAGACTTTTCGTCAGTTTATCTGTATCTTAAAGAGGCAGGGAGTAAGGTGTAGATATTACGTAACAGTTAATTCAGTTCTTTGTTCCTCCATCATGACGTTCCCACCCAAAGTTATGCCGGATAAGCCTAGTGCCCTAATCTGTGGTAGAAACTATACTATTATTAATGAACGATAGCTGATTCAATTCCAAGGTGGCCTGAACACATATTCCAGAGCTCTTGCGGCTTTCTTGGTGCCATTGGAAGGGGAACCGTTGGTTTCGGTAGGAATTTCATAAACAAGTGGAGCCCTGCTGATCGACACGCATTAGCACCTCCGAATCGTGGACAAGTTCTCCGTCCAACCTCCAACTACGTACGTTGTAAACTTGCAGTTGATGTCTATTTGACCCATCTCTTGCCGTAGTTATATCGGTTCAGAATTCCCGAAGATCCTCAAGAAGCCACAAGTTGAATATCGCCAAGCTAATCTTACTGTTCCAGGTCATTCCGGGTGCACTGAATAGATCGGCATTGTCCTAACATCATGATAGCCGTCGTATCAGCTGCTTTTGAGCCCCCGAAAGACCATCCACCTTTTGACTACGTTTTCGACTTCACCGGGGAAGTCATTCACGATCGAGCGGAACCAGTTGCGGTTTTTTTTATATTCAGTATTTGGTTTGCTGAATTCGACCTGTTGCAGATTATAATTAATACAACGTGTAACGTGCCTCGCTTACTTGGTCTTGAAGCTGCGAAGCGCAACGTTAAGGCATATGTTAGAATTCAACAACCCTTCTACGAGAGCTCTAAGAAAGGCGGTCATGACGAGTCAGAGGATCTCAAACCGGATGGGGTACTTGGAACATGGTGGCACGAAGCTCTCAGAATTTTGGGGGCAATCGACGGGTCAGTCAGTTTACAGTCGTATTTGAGTATTCAACTGATTCCCCACTAGCCTTAATCTAGTCATCCTAAGGACGGGGCACTGTTACGGCCCCTTCACTAATTATGGGCTCAGTAAGCCAATTGTTCGCACGTTTCGCCAGTTGATAATCTGGATTTTCTAGTTGGCACGGCTATTGCAATTATGGCGGTCTATGGGTACATGAAGAGGCCATTCAAGTTATTGTAGGTAACGCACCATTGAAGTTGAGTTGATTCTCATGGAAAAGATAGCTGGCCTCCCGGCGACCCCGTCAACACCATTCACATTGACGATGTTGCTGGCGCAGCTTGGGCCTGTGCAGAGTGGATTGCGCCAAAAGGGAGGGCCGCTGCTAATGAAATTGCTGGTGAAAAAATTTCTTTCCACAAGGACAAGAACAAAGCCAAAGAAGTCGAAGGCTCCCCTCCCCATAATAAGACAGTTATCGCACCTCTATTCAACATAGTAAGATTTGGATGTCTTACAATCCTGTATCAATGTCAATTCTAACATTACTAGGTCGACGACTCTAACACTAGCGTCCTGGTAATAGCAGAAACCGTTGGATCCCACTTCAAGACAACCGTCGAATTGCTCAACTTGATCGAGACTGCCTTATTAAAGGTGAGCGCTTACTCTCGTGTATATTGGATCTGATTTATCGTCCGACAGCTCAAGGATGAAGCTGTGGAAGAAATCAACGAGCACCATGTCGGCGCATGGACCGAAATGATAACAAATTCCAAGCCGCCAGTTCCTAATACCCCCGTGTCTCCTTATCTAGACAGATACGCACTGGGGAAGCATTGCCTAGCGCTCAAGAACAAAAAACTAAAAGAGACGATTAATTACCAGCTTAAGCAACCTAATTTCAACGTGGAAAATATTGTGGAGGTGGTAGAAAATTGGAGGTCTGAAGGAAACTGGCCAAACCTCGAATGAAATAATCCAACGACATCTTAATCCCTTTTATACCCGTCCATATAATTAATCTTCGTTTCCCATATCCAGATCTTTGGTCTTTGCTTTCTCTGGTTACCCCAATTGGTACTTTACTTTCATACCCTAATTACTATATAGGTATAGTGCACCTTCTATGTAGCTTACCTGTTCGTTCTGCAATTACAGTCATACTCGACCCTTGTTCCTATTTCCTATAATTAGGCAATTGGTAGCGATTAATGCTTACTACTAGGGCCCGGGTTTTGAGCGCTTTCAAACTTTGTTCTCGACACATAGGATGGCTAGCGAAACGACTCCCTTACAGCCTCCCACTTACGAGCCTGTACCCACGCAAGAAGATAGTGACCACCACCCTAACCTGGAGAGCAGGGCAGGAGACGCTACAGCCTTCAAAACTCTCCTGGTAAGTAATACAGTGGCTACGTGGCCATTGGCCACATGTCATAGCTGGCCCATAAGTTTGCTGAGTCGCTAATATAAATGTAATAGGCTGGAACTGGTGTATTCGTCGCTACAGCGTGGACAGTAGTTTTATCCAACCATCCCACGAGACTTGGATGGTTTGCACCTCATCCCCTCCTTCAAAGCACTGCTATCGCCTGCTTTACCTACGGTAGCTTAAAAAATGATTCACTAAACGATTTCAAAGCTGATCGACTAACTATCATTTCTCAGGGATTTTCACTCTTCAGCCGACCGCCCAGCCTACAACGAAGGCTGCCGGATTGGTCCGGCATCAAGTGGCGATGATCCTTTCAGGCATTCCATTAATCATGCTTGGTGCCTTTTCTATGTGGTATAAGAAAGAAAAGAGCGGGTGGCCTCATTTGACTACCTGGCATAGCGTACGTCTTCCAACCCCGTAGCTTACCAAGCCACATACGTATTGATTACGGCAGACGTTCGGATCACTCTGCTTATGTTGGTTGGTCGTCCAAGCCTTCATCGGAGCAGGAAGTGTTTGGTTCGGCGGATCCCTATTCGGGGGTGGTACAAAGGCAAAATTAGTTTGGAAATATCACAGGTTCGTCGCATTTTTGTTCTCGCACAAATAGGCCATCCTGACGTTCAACAAAGGGCATCCGGATACCTTTTGTTTACGATGCTGCTTTTAACAGCTCACCTAGGCGGTGCTTGGTCAGGCTGGACCGTCGCCAGCTCCAGTTTTACTCTCCGCTTACTGGGATTTACAATCGCTCCTCTTGTCATGCTCGCATCTGTATATTCGCGCGTTAGGTGACTTCGCTTTTCTTTAGTGGATCAGCCACGGCTAAATAGCTATCCAGATTGAGCAAGATGAATTTCCAGCAATGAATTGCGTTCGGGAGCCTTGGGTTGGTTTTGAAATGATGTATATTAAATCAATATACTGGTATATGATCATGTCGAAATGGTTGTTTGTGGAGATACAGGCGATGGGACGACTTCCCTTAAAAAACCGGGAAGGAATCGTTCTATTCGCTCATGTGTTGCGCTCCAGAGGGTCCTTTGTCGTTCATCACGGCTGTCTTCGCCAGATACTGCTGGAGGAACGAGAATTCCCGAGGTGTTCATTACAAGTACGATGTTCTTCAGTGATTCTGGCACAGCTTCATACTAGGGTTCTCAAGTTAGATTCCACAGAAGGAAGTGATGTTAAAAACATACTAGCTGATCGTTTTTGTCGATGTTCATCAAGCGATCAAGCAAGTCCAGAATTTGAATCCATAATAATCGGAAGTCGTATTTGGCTTGATTCTCCCGCAGCTCTAAATGCATAAAGGCTTTGCACAACAGTGCGGAAGCGCGCAGGCGGGTTTCTGGCATCCCCTGCGGATCGCGTTGCAAGACTTGGGGTTTCAAGAGTTCGTCAATGAGAGGGAAAATGACACGGTTGAAGACATCTTCCACTTGGCTCTGTTCATTCTCGCCGGCAACTATACGGGGCCCAAGCAGAATACGCTGTAGGTGTGTTACAGCTCCATGCCGTACTTCTCGAGCAGCATTCGCTGACTGTCGGCCCAATGACGCAAGCAATGGCAGGTATGACTGCTTCCAGGCTACTATCCGTCAGATGATCCATTTGTAGGGAGAGAAGATATAAATCTATACCTTGTTCCCCTGAGACATTAAAAGCTTCAAGAAGTAGGGGTAATTGTCGATTCAAGTTTGCTATGAGATCGATAGCCTTCTTCGCTCTCGCGATCACAGGGGAACTACAGGGCACTGTTATTCGAATTCGGCGCAAGATTAAGGATGGGGCCTACCTTGCAGAAGTTATAGCTTCTTTCTTGCGGCTTCTGTATTGCTGAGTTTCTGTCAAGATTCCTGCCGCCGTTGCGAACTCATCCAATAAAAGGACGAGGCCCGAGGAGTTGTCCATGGTAACATGGTGTTTCGGTCCCTCAGATGCGAGATCTGTTATTAGATCGAATGATAAGCGAGCAGCTTCAGGATGTGGCATGGTTGAGCGGATCAGAGCAAATATTAGGTTCCACTCAGTCGCTGAACTAAGCTTGGTCAAGCAAGAGCCTATTGACAAAATCATCATCGCCTACCTGATAATTTCTTTGTGCTTCTCGATGATTAAGATGACACCAGATACTACTTGCTCCCCAACTGAGCTTGCGACGGAGGAAGGGAGGCCAGAAAGTAAATCAAACGAGACATACACTTGATCACGCAAAGCCGGCTATATTGATATAAGTTATGTTCCTTCTTTTAGCGCAACACACACCTCTTGGGCCAGAATCAGACACAAACGCAACAGACTAACGACTGCCCTCTCTATAAGCAGTGCGCTGTATTGTGTAGATGTCGATAGCAGCGCCGATAAGTGCTCGAAAACGATGGGCCTGTTTAATATTGTCGCCATCACAAGATCGAAAATGAGCCCAGTAATGACTTACCACAAATCCTGTATATATTGGGGAGCTTGGCAAGATAAGCTCACCATCGTTTCTAGCAGGAAGACAGACGCGGGGTCGTATGGCAATATTTGCGAATTCTGAAATGTGCCAATGTCATCAGACAGCTGCTTTAGCCGCGCGACCGTCCTCTCATGCGCTAATGCTTCTAATGCCCGAACAGCTGCTGTCATGGCTTCTAAGTCAAGTTTCCTGTGAATGATCAGTAAAGATTATTGTAAAAACACAGCGACGTACATAATTTGACTGTAAAGTTCATCCAATCGGCATGAAGTAATGCAATCGATAGTACAAAGTGTATTCTCTACGTCAGCCTCTGTCGCCTCCGGGACGATGTTATCGCTGCTGGACGAATAAGGTGTCATCAGGTACGAAGACAGGGTAGAGAGCAGGCCACCATCGCCTCTGGACGTTTGACGTTGTGGTTGGTTACCTCGAAGAGGAATCATGGATACACCGCCCAAGAAGTCTTCTGTTTGTAACATCCGCTTCGGAAGCAGAGAATGTAGAAAGAGATTCTGGAACATTTCAAAAATCTGCAGTACCCTTAATTATCATGAAAGACTTCACACGTGTTTGAAACTAACCTGTGTCCAGCCTTCTCGCAAGGCATTCCCATTGCCGTTGACAATGTTGAAAAGTACTACCGCGGCTAGCTGACCTTTGACATTGGTACCAAACTCGACAGAAAGCCTCGAGACGGTTATCGTTTGGCTCTCGATTTCGACTTCTGGGTAGTTGGGTATGGGCCCGTCCAGAGTTTCAGAAAGTAAACTTGTGGCTTGGGAAAGAGACACGACGACGAAATCAAAAACATTGCCAAGATTAAAGTGACGTGCCAGAGTTGCGCATTGTCGTAGACCAGTGATGGCGTGTTGAATGATGTAGTCGTCTTCGAAGTTAATAAAAGCATATGAAATCGCTGAGATGACAGGCTTCCATACAGCTCTGAAAATTTCAAAGTCGAATAGTGATGTATTGCACATCATGAAGTTCCCTTCTCAGATGACATGAAGGATAACGGTGCACGGCGATTTAATGGGCTCACCAGCGTTCCTCGTTCTCGCAAGAAGTTCTTTCCAGGCATACTCAAAACCTAGCTGGCCGGTGTGCTCCTCGGGCATGATTATCTCTCGTTTCCGGATTGAATCATAGATGTGTTGCTGAACAAACCTCAATTTATGAAGAACATTACTAACTGCGCTGAACTCACCAGAAACTCTGGAGAGAAATCTATACCGTCGTTAACACCTCGCAGGTTTTTCGTATAGTCCTCAATAGTCATTCGTTTCTGAGGAATAATATCAGAAAGACCAAGGATGCCCTGAACAGGTTACTTGCTCTGATTTGAGGATTGTGAAGATCTGTGTTTAGCATGATAACAGAATATGCCAGGACGTAAACCGCATCTTCGCTCTTAATTTCCACTGACAACAGTCATTGATATGTCAGCATCTAGGTATAGCAAGGAGTACTTACGGGGGTCAGACGCGAAATAAATAGAAGCGAAAGTTTCGGTGATTCGTGCAATCTGCTGTGCCTCTCCTGGGAGTCGGAAGCTCTCAAGCAGTTCGCGCATAGCGTCGGCGATCGGTTTCTGCTCAAGCTTAGTCAGTCGATCCGTTAGCAATGCATACGACATACATTTCTGAAGTCGAAAAGACCAATGAACGCCTTTAAGATATCGATATTCTCCGGTTTCGAGATAAAATCACCAAGCAGACGCTTGTCAAGTCTTGTGCATTCCTTGAGAAACCTCGCCAAACTATGTGCCTTGGAGACTTCTGGTGATAAATCATTATATATCAGCTTCTTTTCTTCCAGGAAAGCAACGCCTGTTTTAGGTTTTGCATTGAATCGTGCCGCGCCGGTAAGGATAAGCTCCTTCTGAGATTTTGTCTGGATCAGCGACTCAGGCGGCTGAAAATCCTGCAAAAAATATAAATACTATCTCGGGAATGTATAGCATCCCATGCTGACCGTTGGCCAAGGCTGGGGTGCCTATTAGACCATGTTTATCAGCCATAATCATCCGAAGAAAATTACTACGTACGCCCTCAATCCGTGCCGTCATGTCATTTACGAAAGTGAGCAGCAAGTCCAAGCATAGATATTGCGCATTTATTCTTTGGGATTCGTGTACCGAGCCATAATTCCCAGGATAAACAGACTAAGAAAGTGTTTGTTTGAAGAGCACAAGTGTGAACATATAGCGGTGACTTACTTTTGTTAGGAAGTCAATCAATCGCTCAAACAGGTTTTCACAATTCACGTCGCAATCATAGTTTATGTACAGGTCAATCATAAAGCTTGGATAGCGAGAAATGTGAATGAGGGTTTCCAATAGCAGATCCCTCGATTCTCCCCGGGCTGGTGCTACAAGAACTCGAGAAGACAATGCAATTCCCTTGTCAGTTTCAGCCTCTACCTCTGGCGCTGCGTTCGTGCTCGGGAGGGCTGGTGTTCCAGGTCTCGGCGATGCAGTAAAACTGGATTTCTTCCCTTGTACAGTGGACACTTGACCTTTACCGAGCTGTAGCATGCTAGGCTGGGCAAGTCTATCGATGGCGAATGCAAGAAATAACTCCTGCTGCAACTTTAGATGTTTTCTCATTGTTTCGAACATCGTGGAAATGGCACGCAATGCTGCTTGCAAAACCCAGATGTTATCGGACCTTGCAAGTTGAAACATATACTTGCACCCATGGTCTACGATCAGTGCCTTCAAGGACGGGTATTGCGGTATATAATATCCAGATTCTTCAAATGCCGCATTCAACGTGCGAAGTGCTATCAAGCGTGTCGAATCGGTATGTTGCTGATCGTTAGGATCTAGTACATTGACGAGAACACGGAGGAGCTACAGAATAGAAGGCAAGCCATCTATTACATAACAATCCAAAGTTACTGGAGGTAATGAAGAATGCATAAAACGTACATTCCATCCTTTGTACGTGAGGACCAAGAGGTCTTGAGTGCTGACCTGCCTCCATACCTTCATTTCTATTTTCAACACTATCCTTCTCTGCTGAACCTTCTTGCTCGGTTTTTGGTATTTCTTGGGACTGAACATTCATTTTAAGCTCGGGCTCCTGAACTTCCTCGTCATTTTTTGTCGTCAATTTAGCCTCTTCTGTCGCTGGATCCAATGTGCATAATTTAGAAAACACCGTTCTGACCAATAATTGCATGGTATTTTCTGCTGTGCGCCTCAGAATTTCTGTCCGACATGAGTCAGCAAGGAGTATTTCATCTACGGATTGCTTACCGCTTAGGCGCATCTGACAACACGTAGTCAATACTGTCTCTAGCATCTCACAAACCTCGACGTCGCCAAGAGTCTTCCCGACGTTTCCGCAGAGACAGTCTTGTATCAGAGTCAATATCTTCAGTAACACGACTTCATCACCAGACGAGTCACTAGCTTCAAATTTACAGTGAGAGACTGTGCTGCTCAAGTCGAGAAGAGCTTGTTCAAGATTCGGAGAGCCTGGGTGAATAAGACCACAAACAAAGATGCCGTGTAAGGACGAGAGTGCGGTAGAGGTTATTGGCCCTGTGGACAGAGGAGAGCGGATTATCGCGAAGAAAGGAGCGAGGAGAATCGTAAGGTCCACATCTCTGATGTCTGCAAGTCGTCAGGCAACATCGGTTGGGATGCTTGGGCGCGTCAACTCGCCTTCGACACTCTGGATGGTACGCTTCAACTCATAAAATCCGGCCATCAGTTCTGCCTCTTTACTGCCTCTCCTTGAATGCGACGCGCTTGAAGCTGGAGCGGAGATGCGCAATCCTAAATTACTACCAAGATTAGTCGGATTGCGCGCCGTCACGGTGTGAACCGATGAGGCCCATCGAGAATTTCTGCGCATTGAAGACGTAACTGAGAGTATCTCCGAGTATAAGACATGCTTGGTCGAAGCTGAGTTATACGTTGCTAGAGCGGTTCCTGGTATACTCATCTGCGAAGTGCGAACGCGCCAATCAATTAATCGAGGCTCATATTTTGCTGACATAATTTGTTTGATTCGAACGATGGTACAAAATACAGACATTTATGATTGGCCAGAGGTCTCTCCAGTATCGCCAGCTCTCAGCGACATGGCGGCCTGGCCAGCTGCAGTTGCGGCTAGCCTTGACCTCTTTCTTTCAGCCTCTGTGATGCCCTATTAGATGCTGAACCACGGGGGGGTTGTGGGATAAAACCTACCTGCTTCCTTCTCTCTTTCGATTTCCGCCACGATAGCTTCTATCTCGGGAAGGGCGAGGCTCTACCACCACATTGGTTCTCGTTTCACAGGGACAGAGTTGTTACATACCGTCACTTTACCATAACCTTCCATCACGCTAATTTCAATGTTCTTTGCGCCAGTTTGAACGACCTCTAGCAAACTCTTGATTGTTAGTTTAATGGCGTCATCTCTTGATAGATCATCTTTGTGGTTCTTCTCCAAAAATTCCCTGACCGTCTTCGAGGAACGACCAATGGCATTTGCCTAGTAATTTTATAAGTAGGATGAAATCCAAATGTCTTGACACAAACCTTCCATGCACTATATATCCCGCTTGGCTCAGTCTGATACAATCGGGGCTGCGTATCGTTTGGATCGAAACCTATGATCAATGTCGAGATGCCGAATGGCCTAACACCACCTGATTGGGTATACCGCTGTGAATACCTCAGCATTTTCGAAAGGACCATATAAAGTGAATGCACCTGTTGAATACCTGCTATATGACGCGTTATGTACTCGACAGTGACAGGATCTTCTACCGTTAGTCGGTGACTTTGGCATTCGATCCTTGCTTTGTCAATGAGAACACGGCCATCTGCCGTCAGTCCTGCAGGGCGTCGGTCATGATAACCGGGAAAATGGACTCATAGTCCTCACCAGCAAATGCCAGGCAAATGTGATCGTCTAGCATAACGACTTTACGTACAGTGCGAGGATCTTGTAGCTGCAGAACGGATTTCTTCTCTACACCCAAAACTACGACATCCTTGCCACGAACTCCGACCTGCAACGCTGTCAGTGGTGATTATGCAAGGTCAAGAAAGTGAGTTACTGCGCAAGTCCCCTTCCTTACGGCTTCCAGGGCATATTCTACCTAGCAATACTGAGCGATTAGACGAAGGAATATGACGCCTCAGAATACCTGAAAGAGATGCCCGTCGGGGGAGAACACAGTAAGAGCTGGTAGACGCGCCTCAATGACATTCAAAACAGCAACGACATGCCAACGTACCACGGTCGTATGATCTGGACATACTGGATGTCGCACAGGCGTTAAGTGATGTACAAGCTTGTACAAGACGCGCGTCGGATTCGTCGCCGATATGATCTTAATTACGTAATGCTCACTTTACACATGCTTATCTCATCGAGATTTATAATTACCGACGCGTTCTTGGAACGACATGGTTCACTCAGACGACGACATTGAGATCGTCGCCGAGGCGACATTTAACCGCAGGGATGACTCTTTTATTTGCCAGGTATGCCTAAAGGACATTGGCAAGCTTGACGCCTCTCAGCGTCAAGAACATTATGAAATCCACTTCACCTCCAATGACAATGAAACATCAAGCGTTAAACCCAAATCGCGTAGGAAATGGAAGGACCGCCTTCCTTGTCATAATGAGAATGACATATTTTGGTATTCTGCGCTTACGGAGCCACCTCCTTCCAACTACACGCCTGGTAATATATTTCACGTTTCCCCTTCAGCATCCTGACAATTACGGACAGGACTAGTCTCTTTGCTCAGGAAGGGGTTGCATAAATCCACTTTGCAAGGTAAGACTGTACGTGGTGTGGTCTGCCACCCTGGTACCGTGCATATTCGAAGAGAGGTATGGGATAGCTCGTGGGGTTGCGGGTAAGTCCGTTTCACTTTGAATGCATGCATTATAGCTCTTATTCTTCAACTAGGTATCGGAATTACCTCATGATATGTTCTGCCCTTCTCTCTCAACAAACTCGACCAGAATATCATCGTTTGATCATCAATAATTCAAGACGCCCCGGAGTGCGTAACTTGCAAAGATTAATCAAGGAAGCGTGGGATGCAGGTGCTTGGAGTCATCGACACCCTGAATGGTTCCGCTTACCACTGAACATTTATCTCAGGATTCGACCCAGAGGGTCAGCAACAACTTAAAGATCTAATTGGGACTTCGAAGTGGATAGGAACTGCAGGTCGGCAATCCATCCACTTATATGGCCTGTAAATGTGACGGTGACACAGATCTATATGTTGCCTTCACATTTTGCGGTATACCGTGAGTCGTCTAGGATCGACCATTTCACGTTTCGACGCTCATCAAATACAGCTGTGAATTAGTTGAATTCGATCTGAGTAGCGCGCAGAAGAACTTTGGTATGCTCCAGCTCACAAACACTCCATTTAATTTACGCTGCCTAGATGGTCTCATCAACTGGATTGTGGATTATTTCTCTTCAAATGTCAGGCCAAAAGATGTTAACCAAGCATTGCATGGAGCATCCGCCGTGACTGTAACAGATCGTATGCCTTTTATTTTACAACACGATGGACACTCCCGGACAATCGTTGGTTATGAGATTGTGCGGGATTCAACCAATCTTTTGATGTTTGACCCTGGGGTGTAAGTATATGAGAGATGAAGAGGAACTGCTGACTTGACTTATTTTCCAGACACTTGGACAGCAGGCTTCGCTCTGCCGCTATCGGATCATTCTCCCAGCAGACTGATACGCTAAAGCGCCCGATCAGTGAATTCCTTGAGTCACCCGCTCGACCGGAGTCGCCGAAACGAATACGATCTTCCCTCCATCATAAGGAATCTATAGATGTGGACATAATTGATGACACGATTGCAACTTCAACAGGTGTACATATCAGAGGGGGAGCAAGTGGATTTCACAAGTTACTGCCGTCAGACGATAAGCTCTCCCAGCGCTTGCTGAAAGAATGTCGGTTAACCCCGAAGAAACTCAGGTAAGTCGACTACCTATTGACCCATTATTGTATCACATGAAAGCTTGTTCAGTCAAAAGAAACAATATCAAATATTGTATTTTCCTATGACGCCGCCGTTAACCGATAGTGAGAGGGCAGCCAGGAAAGTGGTCACAAGTAAAGCTAGTAAAGCTTGAAGTCGCATTTTGACCGGGATCTGTATACGCGTCACATGTACCTTTCATCTCAAGCAGTTGGTACAACGGTCTCTGCAATGGGCTGTCGTTCGCCAGAGATGTTCATTCCTGTCAATGGCGGCACGTCCAGTCCCGCCACCGCACACATCAATGCTCTTCCCCAGGCTTGCTCGACCATGTATCCTCCCCCTCGCATTATGCCTTCTCGGTCTTTTCTCACGGCTTCACTAAATACATCTTCGTAACCAGTGTCCTTGAGTTGGTACATATCCTCATATGCGTAATAATCATCCTGAAATGGAACGTGAGGGACATCTGGTATGACGGTGCTTTGTGCTGCTCGTGATCTGAGTAGTTGTGCGCTGCTCTGAAGAAGAGGAGAGGAAGAAGAACGCGCCGCAGAGCGCTTGAGAGCATTAGCACGCGTTTTTGCGACAAGCTTTGCGGCATCCTTGTCGCTCGTCTCAAGCTTGTCAATGATTTCCCTTCTATCCTTCTCACGTTCTTCACGTTCTTCCTCTTCTTCACGCCGTAGTTCTAAGGCACGTAGTTCACGTTCGCGTCTTTCGGCCTCCTCTTGTTCTTTCAGCGATTGTGCATAAGCTTCTTCACGTTGAAGGTTCATCTCAATCAGAGCTACATTTTCAGCACGATACGCGGCAATGCGAGCTTCGGTTTGGGGAACATCAATATCGTTAATGAGGTTGAAGACTGGAGAATGAATCAGAGCAGGTTGTTGCATTGCCGGGTCCACGTACTGATGTCTTCAACACCTTGTAGATAGTCGTTGTAGGTCCGTAGGTCTGCAAAATCCTCACGTCGTTTATTAAAACTAAGCATCGTTTTAAAAATGTGCGTAGTGTGCAAAATAGACGGCTTACTCCTTTGCGATGCGCCTCCGTATGACGATTTCTTTTTCGACGGCGAGATCCTCAAAGGTTTGAGGAGCAAAAGCCAACTTCCTCAGTACTTTGCTGCAAATTGGACAAGGAGCAGGACCTAATGTGAAAAGACGGTCTATG
>Ga0137376_10000741_pt1 | contig 16427 bp, 19 predicted proteins | sample SagtaG_23_FD_104814 | JGI IMG/M metagenome (GOLD analysis project Ga0137376, IMG submission 104814) | Vadose zone soil microbial communities from Sagehorn Ranch, Mendocino, California, USA - Sage2_L_20_16 metaG | ecosystem: Environmental > Terrestrial > Soil > Vadose zone | place: USA...
GGAAATAAAAAAAGCGATTGTGGGAACGGGCGGCGCGACAAAGCAGCAGGTTCAATTCATGGTGGCGCGGCTTCTTCGACTGAAGACTGCTCCGGAACCGTCCGACGCTGCTGATGGAGTTGCAGCTGCGCTCAGTCACGTGATGGCCGCGCGTCTTCCGAAAATCTCCGACGAGATTTCGCTCTTCATCGATCGCAGATGATCTCTCACATCGAGGGAAAACTCATTGTAAAAGACATCGACCGCGTCGAAGTGATGACGGCGGGGGGCGTCGCATATGAGTTGCTGATTCCGCTTGGAGTTTTTGAAACGCTACCGAAGCAGGGCGAAAGTGTTTCTCTGCACACGTGGCTAGTGGTGAAGGAAGATTCGTGGCAACTCTTCGGCTTTTCCTCGATGTACGAGCGCAGACTTTTTCAGAAGCTTCTCACGGCGAACGGAATTGGTCCGTCGCTCGCGCTTGGAATGCTTTCGTCATTGTCAGCTGAGCGACTCGTGCGCGCGATTCAGGAGAAGGACATTCCGACGTTGCAGGGAGTGCCGCGTGTTGGAAGAAAGAAAGCGGAGCGATTGATCCTCGATCTCGCTGACAAGCTTGACGGAATCGGCGGCGATGAGGAAATCGGAGTGCGTCGCCCCGCAGGTGGTGCGTCTGAGGATGCGCTGAGAGCGCTGGTTTCACTCGGCTACACGAGCAGCGATGCGGAGAAGGGAGTGCGCGCTGCGCTAGACGCGGGCGGTGGTGGATTGTCTGCTGCGGAGCTGATCAGATCCGCGCTGGTCAAGCTCGCAGATAAATAGGGTTTACTTCAACCCCAATCTTCGACAAGCAATCCAGGAACGCGTCTGAACTCGCGAGTGTTGTGAGTGACTAGCGTAGCGCCGACCGAGACAGCGTGTGCTGCGAGCAGCATGTCGAATTGGCCAATCACCTGCCCCGCTCGCTCCAGCATTCCGCGCACGACACCGTAGGAAATTGCGGCATTAACGCCGAAGTCTAGCAACGTTACAGTATCTAGCAGTAATCGAACGCGCTGTAGTTCCGTCTCTGGGAGGCGGTTCAGCGCGACACCGTGGTAAAGCTCCGCCGCAGTGATCGACGAGACGCCGAGCTCATCCGCCGAGACGGTTTTGAGCCGCTCGGCCACGCGAGGCATTCGCCTTCTCAGGAGCGAGACACAAGTGCTTGTCTCAATCAGGAACACGAAAGAACTCTTTGATTTCGGGACGCATCGGTTCTGCGGGCTCGCGCGGAATGTCGGGGAAGCCGGGCGACGAGCCCATTAGAGCTATGAGTCGCTCGATGCGGTCGTCGACCGGTGACAGAATGACTCGGTTCCCATCCTTTCGTGCGAACACATGAGTACCCTCGAAGCGAAATTCCTTGGGCAGTCGAACCGCCTGGCTGCGCCCGTTCATGAACAACGACGCCTTCTTCAACACCCCTTCGCCCTCCGTCTGGCGCGATTTCCCGACCACCCTTTTCGCGCGAAGGCCCGACGTCGCTGGTCCGCGTTTTTTTCGGGATTTCCTCTCCACTGCTGCCCGCCCGTTGGTATATACCATAATATATGCGCCGTGCGGGGGTTAAACAAGTTCCTTGATCCTAGTTAAGGCGGTATCTTCTGCGTGATCATTCCAACTCACACATGATCACAACAGCAAACCGCGCTTCAACATTCCAGGAATCCGTCATCCGCGAGATGACACGCGTTGCGAACCAGTACGGTGCGATCAATCTGGCGCAGGGATTCCCCGATTTTCCAATGCCCGCGCCGATGAAAGACGCCGCGTGCGCCGCGATTCAGGGCGACATCAATCAGTACGCGATTACCTGGGGAAGCCCCGCGCTTCGCTTGGCGATCGCCGCGAAATACCGGAAGTGGTACAACATGGAAGTCGATCCGGAGCGCGAGATCACGGTCACCTGCGGCGCCACCGAAGCGATGGCGTCGGTTTTTTTGGCGCTCGTCGATCCGGGCGAAGAGGTGATCGTCTTCGAGCCGTTCTATGAGAATTACGGTCCCGATGCGATTCTCGCCGGCGCAACGCCCGTGTACGTTCCACTCGAGGGACTCGATTGGAAGCTCGATCCCGAAAAACTTCGCGCTGCATTCTCCGATCGTACTCGTGCGATTGTCGTGAACACGCCGCACAATCCAACGGGCAGAGTTTTCACGCGCGAAGAGATTTCACTGATCGCCGAGCTGTGCATCAAGCATGATGCGATCGCGATAACGGACGAGATCTACGAGCACATTCGCTACGCGGGCAGTCATCATGTTCTGGCAACGTGGCCGGGAATGCGCGAGCGCACGGTTACAATCTCCGGACTTTCAAAAACCTTCAGCTGCACCGGATGGCGACTCGGCTACGCGATTGCGTCATACGATTTCACCTCGCCGATTCGAAAAGTTCATGATTTTCTGACGGTCGGCGCACCTGCTCCGTTGCAAGCGGCGGGTGCTGTCGGAATGGCGTTCGACGCCGACTACTACAATCACATCGCGCTCGATTATCGCGCGCGTCGCGACACGATGGTCGCTGCGCTGAATGAAGGCGGCTTCAAGTTCTCGGCGCCTGAGGGAGCGTACTACATCCTCGCGGATTTTACTGAGTTGAGTGATTTGCGCGGCGTGGCGTTCGCGCATTGGCTCGCGAAAGAAATCGGCGTCGCGACCGTTCCGGGGACGAGCTTCTATCACGAGCCCGCGATGGGTGAAACAGTCACGCGATTCGCGTTCTGTAAGAAACCAGAGACGCTGGAGCGGGCTGCTGAACGACTGTCGACGCTATCGGCAAAGGTGTGAGACGCTGGTTTTCGGTCTCTCTTCGGCCTAGATTCGAGGAATGACTCGAGCCGAGATCACGACTCCCGAAATCTTGTCCGACGAATCAGTCGTCGAGCTCTCGCTTCGCCCGCAACGACTCGCCGAATTCATCGGGCAGCCGAAGGTCAAGGAAAGCCTGCGCATCTATATCGATGCCGCGCTTCTCCGCAGAGAGCCACTCGACCACACACTGTTCTTCGGGCCTGCAGGACTCGGCAAGACAACGCTCGCCGAGCTGATGGCGCGCGAACTTGGAGTGAATGTCCGCAACACATCGGGCCCGGCCCTTGAAAAACCGGGCGACCTAGTCGGCACACTCACCAATCTTCGCGAAGGCGACATTCTCTTCATCGACGAAATTCATCGGCTTCGCCCCATCATCGAGGAATTTCTTTATCCCGCGATGGAGGATTTCAAGATCGACATCCGGTTGAGTGAAGGACCCAAAGCTCAAACGATCACGATGCCGATCGAGAAATTCACGCTTGTCGGCGCGACGACACGACTCGGTTTGCTCACGCCGCCAATGCGTGCGCGATTCGGAATCGAGCAGCGGTTGAATTTCTATCCGCCGAGCGATCTGGAAATGATTGTTAACCGCACCGCAGACGTCCTCAAGGTTTCGATCGACAAAGGCGGAATGGAGGAGATCGCCTGTCGCTCACGTGGAACGCCTCGCGTTGCAAACCGCTTGCTGCGTCGCATCCGCGACTATGCGCAGGTAAAGTCGGGTGGCTCAATCACGCGCGATGTTGCAAAGGACGCGTTGCAATTGCTCGACGTCGATCAATTCGGGCTCGACGACATGGACACGCGCATCCTCAAGACGATCATCGAGAAATTCGAGGGCGGACCTGTCGGAGTTGGAACGATCGCGGCAGCAGTCGGTGAAGATCAAGGCACGATCGAAGAAGTCTACGAGCCGTTTCTCGTACAGAACGGATTCCTTCAGAGAACATCGCGTGGGCGCATGGCGACCGCACAGGCGTACAGACACTTCGGATTTGTACAGCCGATTACCCCTCAGCAGACGCTCTTCTAAGTAAAAAACTTCACTGCTACGTCAAGCGACGTATGCAATGGACAACAGGAATCCGGGAGATTGATGCATCCACTTTCCCGAGATAACCATGCGATTCATCGGATTCACTAGCTTCGTCGGTGCGCTGCTGGCGGTACTCTCCAGCGATCCATCCGCCGCATTGGCGCAGCAGTTAAGAGCAGAAGCTCTCCGCACCAACATGAGGATCCGCGTGCAGCAGAGCGGGGGTGAAACGGGAACGGGGTTGTTTCTCGGCATTCTCGGCGACACTCTTTTCTACGAATCTTCGACAATCCTCCCGCCGAACGTCGTAAGTGGCGGGTCGTTTGCGCACGCGATCGTCAAAGTTCCCGTCGCAGTGATCACTCGTCTCGATGTGCGAATCGAGCCTGAGCCGCCGATTGCTCCGGATCGATGCGCGGGAGTCCTGCGCGGAGCTGGTTGCGGCGCCAGGATCGCTGTCGAAGTCGTTAACGATGACATGCGAAACGGACAAAACCATTCGAGCTCAAACAACGGCTATGAAGGAATCGCAGACGCAATGGCGGTCGGCGGTCTCGTTATCGGCGGCGCGGTGGTCGGGCTCATTAAATCCGTGAACCGTCGCGCAGAAAGGAGTCAGGACTTCGGCTGGCGGCGCGTTCGTTTGCCCAAACTGCAAACGAGGTAGGCTGCTGACATAGATGATTGGCTGTCGTCAAAGAAACGAAGGGTGACTCCATACTGAATTACCTTTCGCTGCGTGAGTTCCGACGGCTATCGAACGTCTGACTACGATTACGATCTTCCACCCGATCGTATTGCGCAGACACCTGCTGGGAGGCGAGACGAAAGCAAGCTGATGGTCGTCCACCGCGATTCGGAAACGATCGAGCACAAAACGTTTCGCGATATCGTTGACCTCATTCCGCCGGGCGATGCGATCGTACTGAATACAACTCGCGTCATTCGTGCGCGCCTTCTCGGAACTCGCGACTCCGGTGCTCCTGCGGAGGTGCTCCTTCTCAAGCCCCTCGGCACGGATCGATACGAAGCGATGGTGCACCCCGGCGGAAAACTCAAACCCGGGCGTCGCGTTCATGTGAGTCCCGATCTCGAAATCGAAATACTCGAAGCTACCGAACGTCGCACGCGTGTAGTGAAATTACGATCAACGTTGCCGCTCGATGAAGCGATCGAGCGTTACGGCCACACACCACTACCGCCCTACATCGCCCGCGCCGATGAACCCGTCGATTCGGAGCGTTATCAAACGGTCTACGCTCGCGAGCCTGGCTCCGTCGCTGCACCAACCGCTGGCTTGCATTTCACAGATGAACTACTCGCTCAACTCGACAAGCGTGGAGTAAAGCGCGCCGATGTCATCCTCCACGTCGGAGCCGGAACTTTCAAACCTGTCGAAGTCGACGATCCAGCCGATCACATCATCCACGAGGAGAGCTACACACTCCCCGCAATTACAGCTGCGACTCTAAATGAAACAAAAGAATCCGGAGGAAAAGTCTGGGCCGTCGGAACAACATCAGTACGCGTTTTGGAATCCGCCGCTAGACCCGACGGTTCATTCATCGAGAAGAATAGCGAAACTCGTATCTTCATTCGTCCGCCGTATCACTTTCGCGCCGTTGATCACTTGATCACCAACTTTCATTTACCGAGGTCCACGCTGATCATGCTCGTTGCGGCATTCGCAGGATACGATCTCACGATACGCGCTTATCGCGAAGCGATCGATTCGCGTTATCGCTTCTACTCGTACGGCGACGCGATGGCGATCATCTGAGCATGACCGATTTCTCTTTCGTCGTCGAGCACGAGGACGGCGCCTCGCGAAGTGGTGTATTCACAACACCGCACGGCAATGTCGAGACGCCCGCATTCATGCCGGTGGGAACTCTCGCTACTGTGAAGGCTCTGGACCCAGGCGATCTCGTCGCGATGGGCGCCACGATGATTCTCGCGAACGCGTATCATCTCCATCTCCGCCCGGGTGACGAGCTCGTCAAAGAAATGGGCGGGCTTCATCGCTTCATGCAGTGGGATGCTCCGATTCTCACCGACTCGGGTGGCTTTCAGGTTTTCTCACTCGCGACTTTGCGCAAAATCAGCGAAGACGGCGTCGAGTTTCAGAGTCACATCGACGGATCCCGCCGATTCTTCACGCCCGAGTCGGTCATCGACATCGAACGCAATCTCGGCGCCGACGTGATCATGCAATTCGATCATGTCATCCCGGGTCAATCCGACGAAACGTCGGCGCGCGACGCGAGCGAACGAAGCATTCGCTGGGCCGCACGCTGTCTTGCCGAGTTCCACCGAACCGCAGGCGAGCACGACGGCAAGAAAGAATCGCAGAGTCTTTTTCCGATCGTCCAAGGTGGAATTCACTCTCATCTACGAACCGAAGCAGCGCGCTCCCTCAACGAAATGCACGACTGGCGAGGATTCGGAATCGGTGGCCTTTCTGTCGGGGAAGAAAAGCCGGCCATGTACGAGATCCTCGACCAGATGGCCGAATTGCTTCCGCGAAATCGTCCGCGCTATTTGATGGGCGTTGGCTTCCCCGAAGATGTTATCGAAGGAATAAAACGAGGCGTCGACCTCTTCGATTGCGTCGCCCCTACTCGCATGGGTCGAAATGGCGCCGCATTCACATCCGAAGGGCGACTCAATATCAAGCGCGCCGAGTACCGCAACGATCCCAGGCCGCTCGATGAATCATGTGATTGCTCGGCATGCACACGATTCAGCCGCGCTTACATTCGGCATCTCTTCGTCAGCGATGAGATACTCGGACACCGCCTGCTCTCACTGCACAATGTACATTTCCTTCTCTCGCTTGCCCGCTCCGCGAGACGAGAAATTGCAGGCGGCAACCTCGATGCGTGGAGCTCTGACTGGCTCGCGCGTTATCACTCGACTTCATCGGCATAATGACTCTCGCATACGCGACACTCGCACTGTTGCAGGCTCCCGGCGGCAGCTCGCTCCTCGGCCCCGTTTTCATGTACGGCGCCATCTTCGCCATCTTCTATTTCATACTCATTCGGCCCCAGTCGAAGCAGCGGAAAGAGCATGAAGAGCTCATTCGCGCAGTGAAAAAGGGTGATGAGATCGTCACCGCCGGCGGTTTGATTGGAGAAGTCATCCACATCAAGGAAACGTCGAAGGTCGACGGCACCTCCACGCCGTCGCTCGAGGACCGCATCACGATCAAGTCCGCAGATTCTCGCGTAATTATCGAGCGTGGAAAAATCGCGCGGATCGTCACTCACGAAGCGCCGGCCAAGACCGAGGGGTGAACATCCTCGACATCCGCGTACTCGGCGATCCGGTTCTTCGCAAAACGACTGGGATCGTCGAAGAGGTGAACGACGACATTCGTACGTTGATCAACGACATGTTCGAGACGATGTACGCGGCCGAGGGAATCGGACTCGCCGCGCCGCAGGTTGGTCGGACAGAGCGGATCACGGTGATGGACGTCGAAGGGGCGAAGTTCGCGCTGGTTAATCCGGAGATCGTTGAGCGACAGGGCACGATTCGCGGAGAGGAAGGATGCCTCTCGATTCCGGACGTGTTTGGCGAAGTCGAGCGATCGAACACGGTCACGGTTCGCGCCCTCAATGAGAGAGGCGAAGAGATCGAGATAATCGGCAATGAGCTTCTCGCGCGCTGTCTTCAACACGAGATCGATCATTTGCACGGTAAGCTCTTCCTCGATTACCTCAGCGTATTGAAGCGGCGCGCCGCGCTCGCAAAGTGGGAGACTGTGAAGGACACCTATCCCGGATTTATCCGCAAAGTCAAACTCGAAAAAAAAGGCGCCCACCACAGCGAAGGCGAGCTGTAAATGCGAGTCCTCTTCTGGGGGACGCCGGAATTTGCAGCGGCTCCGCTGCGCGCACTTATCGGAGAAGGGTTCGAGGTTGTCGGAGTGGTCACGCAGCCGGACAAACCCCAGGGCCGGTCACGCACTTTGATCGCGCCTCCGGTAAAGCAGATCGCTCTCGAGGAAAAGATCACGTGCTTTCAACCCGCGACTTCGCGCGACGCTGAGTTCGGCGAGATGATCGCCGTGATGAAGCCCGACATCTCAGTCGTGGTTGCATACGGACACATTCTTCCGAAACGCGTCATCGACATTCCGCGACTCGGAACTCTAAACATCCATGCGTCGCTGCTGCCCGCTCTTCGAGGCGCGGCACCAATTCAAGCTGGGATTCGCCAGGGTTTGACCGAGACAGGCGTGACGATCATGCGAATGGTCCCTGCACTCGATGCTGGCCCGGTGATTATGCAGGCCACCGCGCAAATTCTCGAAGACGAAACGTACGGAGAGCTGCAGCTGCGCCTCTCGGAGCTGGGCGCACTCACACTCGTCGAAGCGCTCACTCTCATCTCGCTCGACGCCGCGAAAGAAACTCCTCAGGACGACTCGCTCGCGACCTACGCGCCGAAGGTCACGCGCGACGATGCCCGAATTAACTGGCAGCTCGACGCGAGTGAGGTGTCGCGAACAGTTCGCGCGTACGATCCAAAGCCTGGCGCATTTACAACGCGCAACGGGATCGATGTGAAGCTCTTTGGCCCGCGACCGATCGAGCGAAGGAAGGGTGCGGCCGGCGAAGTAATAGAAGTGACACCTGAGTTTATAGTCGCCTGTGGCCGAGATGCGATACGAATCAGCGACGTACAGCCATCGGGAAAAAACCGCATGACCGCCGCGGAATGGGCGCGCGGACGCGGCGTTTCTGTCGGCGACATTCTGGGAGGCTGACTACGTCCGCTCCGCCTGTCGAAGCCATTCCGTTCATTCACGCTGTATCGAACAGCGCTGCTGTACGAAGAAAAACCTTTCTTGCAACAGCCGAGCGAATCATGAGAGCGCTCGGTCCACTCGGGGCAGTCCATTTGCGAAGCTCTGAAGCAACAGGCCGGCGATTCTATGACCTCGCCTCGAAGCTCGTTGGATTTCAAAACGAGACCGGTTGCTGGCTCATCATCAATGATCGCGTCGATGTCGCGGCTGCAGTCGGTGCGAAAGGAATTCAGTTAGCGTCGCACTCGCTTCGAGTTCATGAGGCACGGGTCGTCGCTCCGAACATTCCGGTTGGCATCAGCATTCACAGCGTTGACGAAGCAGTTGCCGCGCAGTCAGAAGGTGCGTCGTGGTGCGTTGCCGGAACCGTTTTCGAGACGCCGACTCATCCTGGTCAACCAGGCGCGCGAATTCCGTTCATCGTCGACGTCGCGCACGCGGTATTGATTCCGATAATCGCGATCGGTGGTGTGAAGCCGGAACAAGTTGCACTACTCAAGGCGGCAGGTGCGTATGGCGTCGCGACTATTCGCGGTGCCGGATGGGAAATGGAGCCACAGCGTCACGATACCGATCCATCTCCGGGGAAAACACGTTTGGTTGGCGCTCACGGCGCACCCGCTGAGGAAATGATCACCCGCTATATTTCAGCCTATGATTGGAGCTCCGGAAGCGTCGAAGATCACTCTCACGGTGAACGGCGCCCCACGGGAGATTCCGCGGAATAGCACAATGGCGGAGCTCCTTGGGTCGCTCCGCGTGGATCCCCGTCTCGTCGTAATCGAGCACAACAGGACGATCCTTCGCGACCACGACAAATACGCGACGCACTCACTCGCGAATGGCGACGTTGTCGAGATCGTCCACTTTGTGGGAGGCGGCTGAGATGGGCAGCGCGACTGCCATTGAGGCATCGCTCGATCCACAACCGCTGACGATCGCGGGACGTGAGTTCCGCTCACGTCTGATGGTCGGCACCGGCAAGTACACATCCAACACGGCCATGATCGACGCAATTGAGGCGTCCGGCGCCGAGGTTGTGACTGTTGCAGTGCGAAGAGTGGATCTGGATCGCGCGAATGATGAAGGAATTCTGCATCATCTCGACCCGGAGAGATTCTTTCTTCTCGCGAACACAGCAGGCTGTTATTCCGCTGACGAAGCAATTCGTTACGCGAGACTCGCGCGCGCCGCTGGGTTCAACGAGTGGGTCAAGCTCGAGGTTATCGGCGATCAGGAAACCTTGCTTCCCGATACCGAGGGTCTTCTCGTCGCGACACGTGCGCTTGCAGCGGACGGATTCAAGGTGATGGCGTACACCAACGACGATCTCATCACCGCATTGCGACTAGAGGAGGCCGGCGCCGTTGCGGTGATGCCTCTCGCATCACCGATCGGATCGGGACTTGGGATGCTGAATCAGTATGCAATCCGCACGATCAAGCGGCGCCTCGAAGTTCCGGTGATCGTCGACGCCGGAGTTGGAACCGCATCCGACGCGTGCATCGTGATGGAGCAAGGCGTCGATGGAATTCTCATGAACACCGGAATTGCCGCTGCAACTGATCCGCTTCGCATGGCCACCGCAATGCGACAAGCCGTCGAAGCAGGCAGACTCGCCTATCTCGCAGGCAGAATGCCGCGTCGGGAAGTTGCCGTTCCGTCATCTCCTGTAACAGGAATGCTCGACCGATGACCGCACACTTCGAGCTCGCCGTTGTAAGTGGTGTGACGCCCTCGCGTATCGCCGCTGCACAGATCTGTGCCGACCTTCGCGCCGGCGAAATGCTCGACGCGGCTTTCGATCGCCGAGCTCATGATCTCGATGCGCGCGACAGACGCTGGCTTCGCGAGCTCGTGTACGGAATGCTTCGACAACGAGGGACTATCGATGCAATACTCGCCGAGCGAGTGAATGGCGGCATTGCGCGATTGGAAACCGACCTGCTCGATCTTTTGCGGCTCGGCGTTTATCAGCTGCTGCACATGGGCAGCGTGCCCGCATATGCAGCGATCGCGCAGACCGTCGAGCTTGCGAAGGTCCGTCACGGTGTCGGCGCGAGTAAGCTCGCCAATGCGGTGCTTCGCCGAGTCGACCGAGAGAGAGATGATTTGCTCTCAGTGCTGCCGTCAGATGAAGTAGAATCGCTCGCCATCAGATATTCTCATCCCGCGTGGCTCGTTCGCCGTTGGCTGTCGCGATGGGGAAGCCAGGCAACTGAGACTTTGCTCGCGAGGAACAACGGTGAAGCGCCCGTAGTCCTCCGACCTTATGGAATAGTGCGCGAGCAGTTGGAAGCGATGTTGGAATCCGCCGGAGTCCATGTCGAAGACGCAGCGCTCGTTCGCGACAGCATTCAAGTTTCGGGAGGAATCACGCTCACCGAGCTTGGCGCATTCAAGCAGGGATTGTTTTTCATTCAGGATCCTGGATCGACGCTGGTCACGCAGTACGCGGCGATTCCTGCCGATTCTATCGTCGCTGATCTCTGCGCCGCACCTGGAGGAAAAGCTCTCGAGCTGTCACGAGAGGCACGCTCGGTAATTGCAGCAGATCGCTCTGTGGCGAGACTTGCCCGCGTGGTCGACAACCGCGATCGACTCGAGGCGAGGAATATCCTCGTGATCGCAGCCGATGCTCGCTTCTCCGCGATTCGTCCTGTTGATGCCGTTTTGCTTGACGCGCCTTGCACTGGCACGGGCACGTTTCGCCGTCATCCAGATGCGAGATGGCGTTTGCGCGTTTCTGATCTCGCAGTGATGTCCGCAGTGCAATCGAGTCTGCTTCGCGCGGCCGCAACCGTTGTCGCGCCGGGCGGTCTTCTGGTGTACAGCACGTGCTCGCTCGAGCCGGAAGAAAACGAAGAGCAGGTGGAATCATTCCTCGCTGACAATCCAGATTGGAACCTCGAAGCTCCGCCGGCTGGAGCCGTACCAGCTGAAACCATCGATGCCGGATATTTGCGCGTGCTTCCACAATTGCATGGAAGCGACGGCGCATTCGCCGCGCGATTGAGGAGAGCGGATTAGGTGAACAGCCGCGCACTTGGAAGGCGCGCATTCCCCTATCTTCTCGTTTCGGTCTTCGGTTTCCTGCTTGCCTACATACTTCTCTTTCTCTTCGCATTTCCAGCTGAAGTTCTTCCTGATGACGGAAAGATTCCAACTGTCGTTGGAATGTCCTTCGACGATGCGGTCGCCGCGCTCGATAAGGCCGGCTTTCACGGCGTGCAGGGCGAAACGCGTTATCATCGCACAGTCGCACAGGGAACTGTTCTCCAGCAGGATCCGCCTGCAGGCAGCACACAGAAACGCGGGATCGACGTGACGCTCGCTGTAAGTCTTGGACAACGCTCAGCAGTTGTGCCGGATGTTGCCGGCATGCAGCAACAGCAGGCGCGGCTGGCCATCGAGAATGCCGGATTTCAATTCGGACAAATCTCCGAGCAGACGAGCGATCAACCTCGCGGCGCAGTCGTCGGCAGCAATCCACCATCGGGCCAGCAGATTCCTCTGCCCGCCGTAGTTCGAATTGCAGTTAGTGTGGGGCCGGCTTCACTTCAGGTTCCTGATCTCACTGGACGCAGTGTTGCCGACGCGCGGTCGACGCTCGAGCAGCTTGGATTGCACCTGGGCGGGGTCTCGCGCGACACCAGCTCGTTCCAACCCGAGAGCACAGTGTTATCACAATCGCCGGCACCGGGCCAGGTGATCGGAGCAGGTGGGAGCGTCAGCCTGCGTATCTCCAGGTTCCCACCACCACCGTCAATGCCGAAGATCGACACGGGACTCGTCGCGCGATGAGAGCGCGCATCGCTCCTTCGATCCTCAACGCGGATTTCGCGCGACTCGCCGACGAGATCGAGACGTTGGTCGCCGGCGGCGCCGACATGATTCACCTCGATGTGATGGATGGGCGCTTCGTTCCCAACATCACGTTCGGCGTTCAGATGATAAACACAGTGCGCAAGCTCACGACACTACCGCTCGACGTGCACATGATGGTCGAGGAGCCTGATCGTTATTTCGAATCGTTCGCAGGCGCTGGTGCGAACGGCATGACGATTCACGTCGAGGCTGCGCCGCATCTCCAGCGACAGCTCATTCGAATTCGTGAGCTCGGTTGTACCGCGGGCGCTGCAATAAATCCGGGAACTTCACTGGCTATGGTGCGCGAAGTTCTCGCTGATCTCGATCTGCTCCTCGTGATGACGGTGAACCCGGGATTCGGTGGACAGGAATTCATTCCCGCGTCGCCAGACAAGGTTGCGCGAGCACGCCACATGCTCGACGAAGGGAAGAGTCGCGCTGCACTCGAAGTCGACGGCGGTATTGGCCGCGACACGATCGCATCAGTGTGGCGCGCCGGTGCCGATACTTTTGTCGCAGGGTACGCGATCTTTTCCGCCGACGACCCAGCAGCTGAGATCGCCGCATTGCGCAATATCTGTATGGAGACAGTGTGACCTGGAGACAGCAGCTCGCAATTGTTGTCGGCGCCCTCGCGTTGGTGCTTGCTCTGATTTACACCGGCAAACGCGTGCTCGGCAATGAGCTGGCACCGCTCGGCATCGGAAGCGAAGCGCCGACATTCACTGCACAGACACTCGATTCCATTCCGCGCGAGAAATCTCTCGACTCATATCATGGCGAGGTTGTGCTAATCAACATCTGGGCTACATGGTGCCTGCCGTGCCGTGTCGAGATGCCGAGCATCGAGCAGCTTCACAAAGAACTCGCATCAAAAGGTCTCAAGGTTCTCGCGGTGAGCGTCGATGATCCGGGCACCGACAAACAAATTCGCGATTTCATAAAGCAGTATCGTCTTACTTTCGAGGTCCTCCACGATCCCAAGGGACAGGAAGGCGAGGTAAGCAGACTTTATGAAACGACCGGCTATCCTGAGACTGTGATCGTCGGTCGTGATGGGATAATTCGAAAGAGGCTAATCGGCGCAAGCAATTGGAACTCACCTGAGAATCGCGGCTTGGTCGAGCGCTTGCTGGCAGAAAAGGCCGATTAGCTTGGCGCGAATTCTTGGCATCGAGACGTCGTGCGACGAAACATCGGCGGCGGTGCTCGAGGGAAGCGGCGATAGTGTCACCCAGCGATCGCTCGTAATTCTCTCTCAGGACGTTCACCGCGTATTCGGCGGAGTCGTACCAGAAATTGCTTCACGCGCACATCTAACGAGCATCGTTCCCGTTGTGTCCCGCGCGCTCGATGACGCGAATACCTCCCTCGATAACGTCGATGCAATCGCGGTGACTTACGCGCCTGGACTGATCGGAGCGCTCCTGGTCGGAGTGTGCTACGCGAAATCGCTTGCGTTCGCGCGAGGCATTCCTGTGATCCCCGTGCACCATATGGAAGGGCACATCTTCGCGACTTCACTCGAGTATCCCGAAGCAAGGCCGCCCTTCACCGCGCTTCTGGTTTCCGGCGGTCACACGATGTTGCTCGACGTCGAGTCGTGGGGACGCTACCGGCTGCTCGGCGCGACCCGAGACGATGCAGCAGGCGAGGCGTTCGACAAAGTCGCGAAGCTACTCGGTCTTCCCTACCCTGGCGGCCGGCCAATCGAGATGTTGGCTCGCGAAGGCGATCCGTCGCGCTATCGTTTCAGTCGGCCAATGGTTCGGACGAACGATTCTCCCGGAGATCCGGATTACTACGCGTTCTCATTCAGCGGATTGAAAACAGCGGTTTTGAATGCCGTGAAAGCGATGCCGGCTGCTGCAGCTGACGGAGATGATCACAAGATTCGCGCGGACATCGCCCGCGGATTTCAGGATGCCCTGATCGGATCTCTCGTCGAAAAGACTTTCCGCGCAGCGGATGCATTCGCGCGCACATGCATAGTACTCGGCGGTGGTGTTGCGTGTAACGGCGCGCTCGTCGCCGCGATGAAGCAGCGCGTGGCCGAGATCGATGCGAACGTCTATGCACCGCCGCCTCGACTTGCTACTGACAACGCGGCGATGATCGCGCGAGCGGGATTGTATCACTACTATCAGGGCGAGCGCGGCACTCTCGACTTGAACGCGTTTCCGAGTCGGCCGCTCCCCGGCTTGATCGCAGCCTGACACGAATCCAATAGCAATGCCACGCATTTTTGCGACAATCATACATCATCCGTTCTCCTATCAGATCGGTCCCTTTACTCTGACGGGATTCGGTCTCGCGATTCTTCTGACATTCGTCATCGCGCAAATTATCTCGCAGCACGAGATGGAGCGACGCGGTCACGATCCCACTGTGATGGGAGATCTCGTTTTCGCGGCGGTAGTCGGTGGACTACTCGGCGCGAAAATTTATTATGCGATCCTGATGCACGATTGGGGCTCACTCGCGAGTCGCGCAGGATTTGTTTTCTGGGGCGGATTGATCGGCGGAATCGTCGCGACGGCGATCGTGATGCGATGGAAGAAATTGAGCTTCTTGCGCATCAGTGATGTCGCTGGAATCACACTCGCCGCTGGTTATGCAGTGGGGCGCACGGGATGTTGGGCGGTGGGCGACGATTACGGTCGGCCGTGGGATGGCCCGTGGGCGACAAAATTCCCCGAAGGCGCGCCTCCGTCGACGGTCGCCAACATGCAGCAACTATTCGGAATCAAGTTTCCTGCGAGCATGCCGCCGGGTGAAGTCGTTGCCGTGCATCCAACGCAGCTGTACGAGGTGGGAGCAGGCTTCATCATGTTTCTGATCCTGTGGCGTTACCGCGATCACAAGCACGCCGAGGGCTGGCTATTTGGTCTCTACTGCGTGCTCGCAGGGATCGAGCGATTTCTTGTCGAGTTTCTAAGAGCGAAGGACGACCGCATCATCGCCGGCGGATTAACCGTGGCGCAGATATTCGCAATCTTGTTTGCAATTGGCGGAGCGATAATCATGTATTGGCGGCGCGATGTCACTCCCGATAAGCCAGGGATTTATTCAACTGTTGGTGCTCCCTGACTCGCTCCGGGGCCAAAACGTCTTCGCAACGGCAAAAACAAGAAGGAGCAGTAGTACTCCTTGTGCCACGAGTGTCTCTACAGACGGGAAAATTCCAACCGACGGAACATTGGGCAGTCCGCGCATCACTGTAACCGGTATGATATTACCCTCCTGCAGCTCGCGAAGCCCTTTCCCCATAAAGACGAACGCCATGTAGTAGAGCAGCACGCTGGTCACCGTGAAGAACGGACGCATTGGAATCTTCACGCCGTACCGATAGAACAAAGTGAAAATCAAAGCGAGCGCGACGAGCCCGACGATAATTCCGAGCGAGAGAGGCAGCGCGAGGTTCGGCCCCTCATTGAACAGCGCCTGGTAGAACAACGCCGTCTCTGCACCTTCGCGGTACACGGCGAGGAACGCGACGAGAACCAACGCTTTGCCGCCGCCATGCTCGAGCGCGACATTCACTTTTTCGCGAATGAACTTCTGCCACTTCGCCGCTTCGACTCGAGAGATGAGCCAGTAGCTCACTGAAAAAAGGACCGCGACCGCAATCAGCATCGTCACGCCTTCGACGATCTCGCGGCTCGCCGGCAAATGCGCAAACACAGTCGCGAGAACAATCGCCGTGGCAAGGCTCGCGGCCACACCGTATGCGACCCCAATCCAGATTGAACGCAGCCGCTCGCGGTGACCCATCTTGATCAGGAACGCGACCACCGCTCCGATTACGAGGATCGCCTCGAATCCTTCGCGAACAATTATGAGAAACGATTGGAAGAACGCA
>Ga0137376_10000745_pt1 | contig 16330 bp, 17 predicted proteins | sample SagtaG_23_FD_104814 | JGI IMG/M metagenome (GOLD analysis project Ga0137376, IMG submission 104814) | Vadose zone soil microbial communities from Sagehorn Ranch, Mendocino, California, USA - Sage2_L_20_16 metaG | ecosystem: Environmental > Terrestrial > Soil > Vadose zone | place: USA...
AAATGGGAAGTAAAACGGCTGGGTCTTTATATCAAGCTCTTTGCCGTAATATTCCTGCAAAAATGTTTTGAGTGTGGCCATTAGGTGGCCGGCGTGCACGCCTTTGTCCACATAAATACCTTCGTGTTGATAAAAGGTGTGCTCGTGGCGCGGGTCGAGGTCTTCGTTGCGAAACACGCGGTCAGGCACCAGTACGGCAATTGGCTTGCCTTGCTCCAGGTTTGGCTTAAACTGACGCAGCACGCGGTTTTGCATGGTGCTGGTGTGGGCGGGGGCAATGAATGGTTTTCCATCTTTGTCGGTTTGCGTAGTAACAAAGGTGTCATAGTCGTCGCGCGCTGGGTGGCCTTCGGGGAAGTTCAAGCTACCAAACATATGGTAGTCGTCATCCAGCTCGCGTGATTCCACCGCGGTAAAGCCCATGCGGTAAAAAATATCCAATATGTAGTCACGCTCCATCATCACCGGGTGTTTGCTGCCGGTCTCGGCGGGGAGCAGCTTTGGGCGTTTATTGGCAGGCACGTTCACGTCGAACGGCGCGGTGACGTCAATGGGGGCAAGTGTTGCTGAGCTGGCGGCGGCTTCGTGCTGTTGGGCCAATTGCTCTAGTTCTTGACGCAAAGCGTTTATAGCCTGACCGTAGGCCGGACGCTCTTTGGCTGGCACATCTTTCATGCCGCCATACAGCTGCCTAAGCTCGGGTGCTCTCAAAATATCCCGCTTGTTTTTCAGCGTCTGCAAGCGCTGCTTTAGCGCGCGGCCAACATCAGCAATATGGTTATCCATAGTTACGATAATAGTATACTGATTTGCCGGGAAAAACTATAACCCACGCTCTTTACAGAATAAAACCAGCTAGCTAAAATTGAAGTGCCTTTTGCCGGAGGGCAAAGGCCGACAGAGGAGGCAGCGTGAGAGATAGCCTTTCCGCAAGAAGGGCGCGGGGCTTCCTGGGCTACGTAACCAGTGTCCGGCCCCATGTACGCAAAGAAGTAGACATTGTCAGAATCCAGGCACACGCTGGGACTGACGGCGCCTTCCTGGGAAGGCGGGGCAAGTACACGACAGGGCAAGAGATACGAGCCACCTGGAAAGGGCGCTCCGTTGCCGACGGCATCAGGCCTGTCAGGTCCGTAAGAAGAGACAAGGCCGAAGAGAGAAAGCGGCGGCAACCCTGACCATTGACACGTTACACGCTGCGGGCGAGGTGAGCTGCCCAGCCTCCTCTGTCCCGCACCCAGAACATTGAAGCAAACTTCGGTGCTGTGGGTGCGGTAAATGAATTTATTTTTGTGATATCTTGACAAGTATAGTAATTTACGGTATTATGTTTAACATCTTTGCCCTTGTGCTTGCATAGCATGAGCGCGAAGCACATTCACTTCGACAGAGCAGGGAGGAAGCGATGTCATTACTTCAGCACCCGCAAACCCAGCAGCACCTCAGCCTCACCGACCTCTCAAGGTGCCCCCTCGGCTCACAGCTGCAGCTGCAGCCACTCCAGGGGGGCGGTAACAGCGAGAGCTGCCGACTGATGGGCGTCTTGTGCAGCGATCCCTACGAAAGTTACGTGGTGCTCGCTCATCCGGACGGGCATCGCCAGCGCCACCCAGCGGACGTGCTCAGCCTCGTGAGCATCGTAGGCAGCAGGGCCACGCACTTCCTGGCCCTCCCCGCCTAGACTCCCCCGCTCACCGCGTTGCATGCGGCAGGCCGTCCCTGCTCTGTCGCTGCAACTAGAGTTTTCAGAATACTGAAGATTGTAGTTGCAGAGAATGAATCCCTAAAACACTTTGCGTTACAATAGGAATATGGCTTCAACATTTTCTTTTGATATCGTCAGCGATTACAACTTGGCCGAGGTTATCAATGCCATCGACCAAGCAAAACGCGAGCTGGGCACGCGCTACGACTTAAAAGGCACCAGCGCTAGCCTGGAATTTCGCGATAACGACAAAACTGGGCTCACTGTAGTTGGCGACAGTCAATATCATTTAGATGCTATTTTGGATATCGTACGCAAAAAGCTGGCCACCCGCGGTGTTAGCCAAAAAATTCTCGACACCTCTAAAGAACCGATTACCAGCAACCTAAAAGTTACCCAGGACGTCAGCTTCCGTAAAGGCCTGGACCAAGACAAAGCCAAAAAAATCACCAGCCTCATCCGCCAGCAGTACCCCAAGGTCAAAAGCCAAATTCAAGGCGTCGGAGTGCGCGTGAGTAGCCCCAAAAAAGACGAGTTGCAGACAATAATGCACGTGCTAGAGCAACAAGACTTTGATTTTCCACTGAGTTTTACCAACTACCGTTGAAATTTCAGCCAAAATGTTGTATTCTTTGCACGTACGACGATCCACTATAGCCCTGGAGATACCGGGCTAGGACCGAGTAGAGAGGCCTTTTGATGAGACTACCTAACATCCGCGAAAACCCCACGCCGTGGGTGGTCGGGGGTGCGATCGCGGTGATGATCGTTGGCACTGCGTGCGCCAGCATGCAGCAGCCGTCCGAGTCATCCACCCGCCCTGCCGCCAGCGCGGCACCGGACAGTGCCACTCTGGTCACGACCAGCTCTAGCACTACGACCGCTGCGACCGCCACACCTGTGCCGGCCGCAGCGGTCGAAACCACGGTGCCGGCGGTGACCCCTACGCCTCAGCAAGAGGCGCTGTTCGCAACCGTCGCGGCCGCCTTGCCGTCGGCTAACGCGGGCGACACCGCACCTAGCAGTGGCGAGTACGGGGGCAAGGCCAATGTGCAGGGGTATCTGCAGGTGGTCATCAAGAGCGCCAACACCACCTGGGACCGGTTCTTCAACGGTCACGGGCTGGGCTGGCGCGGGGTGACCTACGATGTCACAGCTGGCAGCGACGTGTACAACAGCAAGTGCACTGCCGGTGTGCGCCCAAACCACCCCCGTACGGTCTTCTGCACGGCCGACAACAAGCCGGACGGCGCCTTCGCGCTGCCGGAGCAGACTATCCGCGGGCTGTGGAGCGCGCCGAAGGCCGATGCCGATTTGGCAGCCGCCATGGTCGCCTCTGGGGAGGTCGGCCACCTGGCTGTCAGCTCACTCCGCAGACAGCTGAACCTGCCTGCCATATCAAACCCACAACGGCAGCTGATGGCCACCTGCCTATCCGGGGCCTGGGCGCACACCGCCTACCCCTCTGGCTCATTGCCCACTTCGCAGATACGCACGGCGCTTCAAGCCGCCAGCAAAATCGGCGACGAAGTGGATGGCGCAGCCGTGGCACGCATTGCCGGCGATGAAGGCCTGGCAGCCTGGCGGCTCGGCTACATCACCGGCAATCCCGGACGCTGCGGCCAGGCCTACTGGAGGTGAACGACGGGGACCGGGCGGCAAATGTCGCCCGGCCACCCGACTTTACATGACATGGGTCGTCGTACAACTACCCACGCATCCTATGAACGCAGCACAAATACCACAAAACCCACCACAGTAACCACAGCCAGCAGCAACCAAACCCACACCAGCGGCGAGGTTGTTTTTTGATTATCTAACATAGCTGGCGGCGCATCGGGCTGGTTGTCGATCGGCCGCTTGTTTAGCCGGTCGGCCAAATCGGCCGCGACTTTGCTTTGCAGCTGCGTGCGTTGTTCGGTCTGTTTTAGAAATAATCCCATATGCTTAAGTATAGCAGCGAGGCAGCCAGCTTTATATTTTTCCGAAGCACCTCGGAAGCTCAAAATGTGTTATCTAACACATTTTGTGACCCGCAAGTACTGAGCGAAACATATAAAGCTGGCTGCCCTATATCTCTCCCCGCAAGCGTGCCAGATAATCCTGATTATAATTTTCGGCCGCGTAAAATTTGCCCGCTGGCGCAAGCTGAGTCACAATCGGGTCGTCGTGCTCGTGCTGCGCGGCATTCTTGCTAGCCTGGGCCTGCGCCCGCTGGGCTTCATCAAAATAAAAAATGGTAGAACGGAACTTCGGCTCGTATTGGGCCGTGGGGTCATGCAGGCGCCAAAACTTGCCTAGTAGCTCCTCGTAACTCACGCGGTGCGGGTCAAACGTAATCTGGACTGCCTCGCTATGGTCGCCGATGTCATGATAATTCGGGTTACTACTGGTGCCCCCAGTATAACCCGCCTCGGCATGCAGCACGCCCGGCAGTTTAGCAAACTCATATTCCGGTTCCCAAAAGTTGCCAAGGCCAAAAAGAGCGGTTTGGTGCGAGCTATTCATACGTCTTATTCTATCATTCATACCTCCCCCACTTGAGTGCGCTGCAAGGCGCCAGCGAAGCCCGCACGGAGCGGTACTAGAAGTACCGCGGAGGAGGACTGGAGCTGGCAACGCAGTCAGCGTGCCAAGAACACCAGGCAAAGGCCAGCTTTGCTGGGCTTGGGCTGGTGTGGTGAGGGAGGTATGAGCATGGTATACTCCAAGATATAATCTAAGCTTCAAAGGAGGGCATTTCAGAAATGGCCAAAGCTAAAACCAAACAATCGACTCCTGCGTCGGTAAGCAAAAAACTAGGCGGCCAACTTGTGCTCGGTGCGCTGATAGCAGAGTTGCTGGGAAGCGCGATCGTGGCGTTTGCGGCACTCATGGGCGGCAACAGCTGGATTTTAGTGGCATTTGCCGTGCTGGTAGGTGTGTTGATTTTTGGTGAACTATCTGGCGGGCACCTGAACCCGGTCGTCACTGTTAGCCTGTGGGCCACAAAGCAGATTGGCTGGATAAAAGCTCTCGGATATCTGGTGGTTCAGTTCATTGGCGCCATGCTAGCCTACGTGGTGGTGGCTAAATTTATGAAAAGCAGCGACCCAACGGCCCCAAGCACCATGTACACGCTCTTTACCAATCCCAACGACCAGTCGGCGCAGTCATTGCAAACCGCTCCTCGCAATCCGGGCGAGTGGAAACCTATCTTTGGCGAGCTGGCCGGCGCGGTGATATTTGGCTTTGGTGTGGCCAGCGCATTCTTGGGCAAAAAAGTTGGCTTTGAGCGAGCCTTTACCATTGGTGGCGCATTGATGGTCGGCTTAGTGACTGCATTGGCTGGTTCGTACGCTGTACTGAACCCAGCTGTGGCGGTATCGCTGAGCGGATTTGCCCGCGGTGGCTTTTGGTCCATTGCCGCTTACGGCCTAGCACCACTGGTTGGCGGTGTGGCCGGCGCCTGGCTGTACAAGCTGTTGCAGCGTGATGTTGCGACGGCCGCTAGCAAATAGGTCTTTGCTATGTAGCATGTTTCAGATTACATGTAGTAAAGATGTAGCATTTGACATGGAGCAGATATTTGATACTTGGTATCTGCTACATCTATGATACATGTGACATGCATCTCAGGCTATTCATCCTGCAGCGGTTTTTCCACCACCACCGATTCGCCAATGACCGACGGCGTTTTGGAGATCTTGACTACGTCTTTATCAACCTTTTTCAGCTCTCGGTTGGCGTTGTTAAAGTGGCCAACGGTGGTGCCAAGACTAACGCCAAGCTTTTGCATAAACAAATCGTAGGTTTCCAAATGGCGCTTCAGCTGCACCACGCGGACTTGAATTTCTTTGGCTTGCTCCTCTATTTGCAAGCTGCGCAGGCCTTGCAGCACGGTTTGCAAGTAGGCCATGAACGACGTGGGCGAGACGATAATCACGTGCTTATCACGAAACGCGTACTCTATTAAATCGCGCGAGCTAGAAGTGACGGCGCCGATCTTGCTGGTCAGCAAGTCGTAATAAATCGCCTCGCTGGGAATAAACATAAAGGCAAAATCCATGGTGCCGTCATCTGGCCGGATGTATTTGCTGGTTTCGTCGATGCGATTTTTCAGGTCGCTACGGATCAGTTTGGCCAGGCCCTCCCGGCGTAATTTGTCCGGCTCTTCAATTAAGCGATTATAGTTTTCTAGACTGAATTTAGAGTCAATGGGCAATACCTTTTGCTTGTCCAAAAAAATTACGGCGTCCACAATCTCGCCGTCTTTAAATTTGTACTGCAGCTGGAAACGGTCTGGAGGTAACACGTTCATTAGCACCGACTGCAAATAGTATTCGCCCAAAACACCGCGTTGTTTGGGGTTTTGCAGCACGTTTTGCAGCAGCTTTAGCTCATCGGCCACGTCGACCACGCGGCGGTTGGTCTCGTCCAGCTTAGCCAGGCGCTGGGTGACGTCGGTCACCAGTTTGGAGCTGGCGCTAAACTGCTTTATGATTGAATCGCGCATCATGGCTTGGTTTTTATCCAGCCGGTCGGTCAGGTGTGATTGCAAGCCGTCTTTGAGCTGCGAGATACCCTCGCTTAGGCTGACTATATCTTGCTTGAGCATGGTAGCTCCGGCATTTTCCTTTAGGTCGCGCATGCGCTGCTCTAAAACAAACACCACAATGCCAAAGCCCACTACGATTAATACTAACAGCACGATCAGAATTGTCGTTGTCATGTGACTATTCTAACTTGGTTTCGGGCTAACGTCGAACCAGGGGGCATGGAGCAATTTTCATGTAGCAAAGATGTAGCATGTTACATGTACCAGACATCTGTTCCATGACACATGCTACATCTTTGCTACATGTAACATGCAACATACCTTCCTAACTCAACAAGGCCCAGCGCACCAAAACCACCGCCACCACCGTTAAAATAACACTCACCGCAAAGCTACGCAGCCGCAGCAACCAATAAAACAACAGGTACATTACCGCATACAGCAGCACTGAACTGCCGTAATATTCCACCCAGTTACTATTGGCCACATCGTTCAAATATTTACGCAATCCCCACAGCGCCGCTGCCGCGGCTACCGCAATTAACAACGGACGAAACACTTGCCAATTGGCTAGCAGCGCCACCGCCACCACAGTTACAATAACCGTTGCCACATAATAAGGCGTAAGATTACCCGAGGAGCAAAGACCCAACGAATCACCCGAGTGACAAAACACCGGCTGAATGAAAAACTTGCCGATTAGCCAGCTTAGCAGCGGAACGAACAAGCCTACAAGCGCGCCAAGCAAGCCGACTCGCAATACTTCAACGCCGGTGGGTTCTATGACTGCCCTTGATTCAGTGTCGATAACTACTGGAGCTTGGGGAACTGTTTTTTCTGCCATTACCGTAAGCGTTATACCTTTCTACCACACTTTTGCTCATTCTACTAAATATATTATCTTGCTAAGGGATCATGTGTAAAGAGGCTGCGGCCATAGACTACTACGGCCGCTATAAAAGCACACGCAATCCCGCCCAGCACATCTGCCGGCGTATGCACCAGTGCCAACACACGGCCAAGCGCCACTAATGTGCTCATAACCAGCAGCGCCACTGTTAGCCGCATGTTTTTGGTGCTGGCCCACACCACTAGCGTAATAATAAACACAAACAACACATGGTCCGACGGAAAGCCCGGATTGTTTAAATAAGCCGCCTTTGGGTGTACGCCCAAAATCATGAACGGCCGTTCGCCCTCTTGGTAGAACAGGCTAAAAATTTTGGCCAGCAGCAGCGCCACCAAGCCAGCCACCACGCCGCGGGCGATCCGCTGGTAGCGAACCTCCTTGGGCAAGCCTAACATTGCCCACGCGCCGAGCAGCACAATAGGCACCACCAGCCCGTCGGCAATAAATTTAATCAACAAATCAGCTATGCTTGCCATGTCTAAGCATTAGCATAGCTCGCGGACTCGAGTTTTGCCAACTGCCCCCATTTAAAATTAATGATGTGTTGAAGGAGAGATTGGGATAGAATACGATGCATGAACATACAAACGTACCATTCCAAAATCCGTAACGACGAACAACAAGACGCTCAGTTTCTACATCTCACATCAAATGAGCCATATGTATCCGACACGGCACGAGCATTTGCTAACTCGCGCCTCGCTGACCGCTACTACATGGGGGGCGGCGATGATGAACTGGTAGACTTCGGCGCGTTTACCACTCTGGGATTGCCGGGTGTCGAGGCGTTGGTAAGGGCTGCCGAAGAAGCCACCAAAGAGATGCTAGGCGCTGCCGAAGTAAACCTAAACTGTCTTTCCGGTGTCCACGCCATGATGTGTGCTATTCTTTCAACTACCGAACCAGGCGACACTGTAATGACTGTCCACCACGATCACGGCGGCCATTTTGCTACCAAAGGCATCGTAGACCGCATTGGTCGCAAGCATGTGTTTACTCCTGCTTACGACTATGACGCTTTGAAGTTTGACGCAGAAGCCATTGCTAAAACATTTAAGGAGCGAGACTGTAAAGCGCTTTATATGGACGTTTCATACTACCTCAACCCGCATAACGTGCGCGAAATCCGCGAAGCATTGGGCGAAGAAGCAATTATCATCTACGACGCCAGCCACACAATGGGCTTAATTATGGGGCAACAATTTCAGGCACCGCTTAAAGAGGGTGCAAATGTGATCTGTGCCAACACTCATAAAACACTGCCTGGCCCACAAAAGGGCATGATCGCCTTTCGTGATGCTGACTTTGGGAAGAAAGCTAACGCTATCATTGACGGCTGCCTATATTCCAGCCCGCATACTGCCTCAATGATCGCTCTTTCTACTACTATTCTTGAGATGAAAGAATTCGGCCAGGACTTTGCGAAGCAAATCGTTGCCAACTCAAACGCGCTTGCCGAAGCGCTAAACATGCGCGGCTATCACGTCCGCAAGGCTAACACTGGCCGTTGGTCGGAAAACCACCAAGTACACCTAATGACCGAAAAGATTGGCAAACACAACGAATTGTGGCGCAAATTGTACAGCAATAATATCAATGTGAACTTCGACAGCCCCGACGTGTTCAAGCAAGGCTTCTTTATCCGGCTGGGTACGCAAGAGATTACGCGGCGTGGCATGAAAGAAGCTGAAATGAAGCAAATCGCGGACTTTTTGCAGCGTGGGCTAAACGGGTACGACTTTGCCGATGAAGTGACGGTGTTTGCTGATAAGTACCGTAAGGCACACTATTCATTTGATGAGTAGACTGCAACCAGATAGCCAAAACTAAACCCGTACCTTATAACCAGCTATAATAGTAAAAATGGCTCCATTCCTACTACTCCTGCTTCGCCGTCTTGGCATACTAATAGCCGTTTGCGCGCTGGCCTATTTTACGGCGTTTCAACTTTTTCCGTTCCTGGACAAGCGTATCCCGTTTTTGTGGGCCGCCGTTATTACGTATAGCCTGATGGCCTACGTCGGCATCCCCTCGGCCATCCGCTTGCTACGCCTTATTTACCGGCCCAACCACGTGCCGCTCTACACCACGACCTCCGACGGTTGGGCATCCGACCCGGTCAACATCGCCGTACTTGCGCGCAGCCAGCACGATTTTATATGGGCCATGAACAAAGCCGGCTGGCATGTGGCCGACAAAAACTCGCTCAAAAATATTCTGCGCGAAGCCTATGCCCTATTGCTCGACCAGCCCTACCCTACCGCGCCGTTCAGTAAGTTGTACTTGTTTGGGCGCAAGCAGGATTTGGGCTTTCAAATTCCGGTCGGCAATAGCCCGCGGCATCGTCATCATGTGCGTTTTTGGCGAGTGAATGTCCGCGACAGCTTGGTCGATGACCGGGCCGCCAGCGAGCACCAGGGTTTTTGGCGAACACTGTTTAGACGATTTCTGCGCCGCAAATATACCTTGTGGATGGGGGCGGCCTTATACGACTCGGGCCCGGTCGCCATCCGCTGGCGCAATGGCCAAATTACGCATAAGGTCCACCCCGATGCCAACTTTGAACGCGATTTTATCATCGAATCACTGGAGCGGGCCAATGTTCTGCGTACCGTCAGCGACATAAAGGCCGGCGAGCCATACCGCGGTCGCGGCCAAACGCTTGGTGTAACGGTTATGAGCGATGGGTTTGTAAAATTATGCCAGCTGAAGCGACAGATAGTGCCGCCACTTTCCAGCGCGGTAGACAAGAGCGTTAGGTTTGCCGAACCTAAATAGCCGGCCCAAACTATTATAGAACCCATTTCAAATCCCCCTCCCATCCAGAAACCAAGTCAGTTTCCAGCGAAAACCTCAAAGCGCGAGGAAGCATAACCATAGTTACGTTGACGAGCGGTGAGAGGTTTGCAGCCGGAAATGGCTGGTTTATGGATGGGAGGGGGATTTGAAATGGGTTCTTAGCCCGCAGGAACTCGCTCAGCTCGATTGATAATTATAGGCATATCCGTTATTCTCTAGGAAGAAAGAAGTTTACAAGAGTATTCAGATGTCTATTGAGCATAACCCCCAAAGCGACAGCGATCCACAAGCCAATCAGACAGAGGAGACGCAGAAACATCTCGATCTAGTTAGATTTCAGCAAACCGCTCCTGACACTATGGTGGTTGCCGCACCTCACGAAGAGGCTGTGTCGGCGGTTCGCGAGCAACTCGGTGAACTGCGTACTGAACTGGTAGAGGGCTTGGAATCTCGGGAGGAAGGTCTACATATTGAGCGCGCCCGAGATTTTTTGCGTAGTATGGGCCTGCGTGCGGATGCTGAAATTTTGGTGCTCGATGATAATGATTTTGAAGAGTTTAGCGCACGTTGGGAACAGTCATTCGGTGGCTTTCATGATGCCGAAGGAGCGTACACGCCGGGCGCGAATGTTATTGCAGTGCATCGTAATCAGGAGTTGGAAGAACAGTTTGGTCCCGACATTATCGAATATATGCTTGTGCATGAGTTGGCTCATGCTTCGCCCGAACAGGAGGTGTATAGCTATACTGTTTCAGGTAACCAAGAGGACATAACTGTCCGGGCGGGGCTGGGGCGCACTGGCCAGACTTTTACCTCCCCTAGCGACCCTGATACCATTCGCGGGGGCTACATTGAGGAGGCCTTTGCCGATGTGATCGCGCAGCTGTATGCACGGAATGTTTTGCATCGTGAGCATGGTTTTGCCCTATCCGATGAGCCGGGAATTGTGCAAACGCCTGGTGGACCAATTGAACTACCCGCCGATTACTTACTTGGTGAGCATGCAGGCAAGCAGGCTGTGGCTTCGCTTGGTCTGCATTTTTTACTTGAACAAAACCCAACCTTAATGGATTCCTTGGTAAAAGCACGTCGTGAACCTCGTGGCCTGCAAGAAGTTGCGACAAAGATTGGACAATTGGGCCGCAAAGCCGGGCAGCCGGACCTCTACAGGCAAATGACAATGACCAATTACGATGCGGCCAGCTTTACGGCCATGACTCGTACTATTGTCGATTTGCTGTCTCCAGCGACGGCAGCGCAGTGGGATGAAGAATATAGCGACCTGGAAGAATTTATTGCGGTAGACGAGGACGACGAGCACCAGCAAGGCACCATAAAGCAACCGACCCCGGAAGAGACGGCAGCAATGCGCGCGATGTACGAGCAGTACACAAAGAAAGATAGCAGACCTCCAGAGGTAAGACTTCAGCAGGCGACGAGCCGAATTGCCAGCCTAGAAAGAGACGCGACGGGTCGTGAGCTGACTAGTTACGAGCAGATTATTATGGCTGATTCGATTAGGCAGAGGGACCGGGCCCAAGCCGAGCTTAAGGACGGCGATCAGCGCGCGGCATAGGAATTCCACCAGGCACGAAAGACCTTCGCTACACCTGGCAACAGACCAATTATAATCGTTGAAAAGACCTACGACGGCGGCGTAGTATCACACAGACAGGGCCATAGCGCCCTCTTAAATAGTGCGGTGGTTAGCTTTGGGCGGTTCGTGTTTGCGGTTGTACAGCCACGAACTGAGCAGCGCCCAGCCAATAATGACTATGCCAATCGAACCGGTGACTGCCTCGGGAATTTCAAACCGTATGCCCAGCAGCAACATGGCTGCCAGCGCGCCAATGGCATAGTGCGCGCCGTGGTCCAGGTAGCGATACTTGACCAATGTTTGCCGCCGCACAATATGAATGGTCATGGAGCGCACCCACACCGCGCCTACGCCCAGGCCAGCGGCAATCAGCAGCACCATGTTGGTAATAGCAAAGGCGCCAATTACGCCATCGAACGAAAAGCTGGCGTCCAGAACCTCCAGGTACAAAAAATTTACAAAGCCAGCCTGCATAATTGCCCGCCGGGTCTCGGCCCGCTGCATGTTTTTTTGCTGCTGGTACTCGAACAACTCGGCCAACGAACGAATTGCCAAATAGGTAACAATGCCCAGCACGCCAGCCACCAACACCTCAAACTTGTGTGCGCCGCCCAACACTTCACACACTACCACCAAAATAATCAACACCATAAGCGGCGCGACTTGGCGAATGCGCCCAATTTTGACCAGCGGACGTTCCAGTATGCGCAGCCAGTGCACGGTGCGGCCGTAATCTAGCAAAAACTCAATAAAAATCATCAGCAAAAACATGCCGCCAAACGACGCAATCAGCGGATGAGCTTGGTCTAAGTGGTGAGCATAGATATCGGGCTGGGTCAGTGCCAGCGTAAGCACATTGCCTATACCCAGACCGGCCACCGCGGCTACCAACACAATGGGCAGTATCAGCCGCATGCCAAACACGGCAATCAAGATTCCCACGGTCATAAACATTTGCTGCCAAAAACGCGGCATTTTTTGTAATACCTTGGCATTGACCACGGCATTGTCAAAACTAAACGTAATTTCCAGCGCGCTCAGCACTAGCACGGTCAGCAAAGCGGTTGGGCCGGCCATCCAGCCGACCGTCGCAAACGTTGCCACCGTGGCCAAAAACGAAAAGGCGTAAATACGGCGCAGCGATGACTTGTTTCCTAAAAAATGCTTCACCATGCGCTAGCGGACCTCCACGCCATGCCAAAAAGCTATGTAGTTGGTAAAATCCTTGCCCACGGTTTTAATGGCGTTGGGCATGGGCGTGGGATAATACCAGGCGGCGTCGGGGTTGGTTTGGCCACTAACCACCACGTTGTAGTAGCTGGCCTGGCCTTTCCAGAAGCAAGTGGTGTGGGTGTCACTTGGGGTTAAAAACTCTTTCTTGACACTCTGGGGCGGAAAATAATGATTGCCTTCAATGTAAATTGTGGCGTCACTTTCGGCCAACAACTGATTATTCCATATAGCTTTCGCCACGGGCGGTACTCCTTTATGCTCGCTCAATTGTATCTTGCTGGGAAGGCTTAAAACTATGCACTTGGCAGACTTTTAGGCGATGCGATACCCAGGCAGCATTGGCGGCTTTGGCCAATGTATCGGCAGCGGCCGGGCCCCACGAGCCAAGCTTGTACGTTTCCGGGCCGTCTGGGCTCATGCTCCAGGCGTGTACTACGGGATCGACCACACGCCAAGCGGCCAGCACTTCGTCGGATGTGGCGAAGAGGGTTTTGTCTCCGCGCAGGGCATCGACCAATACTCGCTCGTAGGCATCTGGGTGCACGCCTTCAAATGACTGAGCGTAACAAAAATCCATTTGCACGGTTTGCGGTTGATAATCGAAGCCAGGCTTTTTGGCCAGCAGCTCGACCGAAATACCTTCGTTGGGCTGCAGGCGGATGGTGAGGGTATTTTGTTGCGCCTGCGGATTGGTTTTGTCACGGAAGACCAGCGTAATTTCGGTCAATTTCTCGGCCAGCGCCTTGCCGGTGCGCAGCAAAAACGGCACGCCCTGCCAGCGCGGCGTGGCAATGTCTAACCACACGGCAGCGTATGTTTCAGTTATGGACGAATGATTGCCTACTTCGTATAAATAACCTTCGTACTGGCCTCGCACCGCGCGCTCGGCAACTTTGTCTGGCGTGATGGGCACAATAGCGTTTAACAGCTCGAGCTTTTTGGCGTGAATAGCCTCGGCATCCATGGTCTCGGGTTTCTCCATCGCGACCAGCGCCAGCAACTGCAACAAATGACTTTGCAGTACATCGCGCAGGGCGCCGGTTTGCTCGTAAAAAGCCACGCGGCCTTCTATGCCAATAGCTTCGGCGGCAGTCAGCATAACGCTCTCGACCACCCGATTATCCCAGACCGCCTGAAACAGCGGATTGTTAAAGCGGAAGGTCAGAATATTTTGAGCGGTCTCTTTGGCCAGGTAGTGATCCACGCGGTAAATTTGCTGCTCGGTGAAATGTGTGGAGAGCGTGGCAATGAGCTCCTGCGCCGAGAGTAAATCGTAACCGAACGGTTTTTCAATTAACAAGCGGCTCTCGCCTACTTTGTGCTGACAGCCTTGAGTTAGACCGGCGTGGCCAAGCAGTTCCGCAACCGAACTAAACGTTTGCGACGGAATAGCCAAATAGAATAGCCGGTTGGTGCAGGCGCCCACCCGCGCTTCGTGATCGTCCAGGGCTTGTTTGAGCTTGGTGTATTCCTCGACCTTGGCGATGTCCATGGTTACAATGCTCATGGCGTTTTGCAAGCGTTGCAAAGTCGGCTCGTCAGGTTGGTCGAGTTTGGTTTTGAGCTCATGTATCAGCGCCTCGACTGTGGTGCCGGTGCGCGTCACCCCAATTATGGAAAAACCTTGCGGCAGCAAGCCATCTTTGGCCAGATGATACAGTGCTGGCAATAATTTTCGGTGCGCTAAATCACCAGTTATACCAAATATAACAATTGCGGCCGGAGCAATTTTTTCGCGTGCCATCATACCACTTTATACTAGCATGCCAGGGAGTTTTTGTGTTTGGCAGCGCTTCGCGGGAACAACTCAAGCTTCTCGATCAGAGTTGGTGGATGCGATGTTGGAGCGGTACTCGCGAGTCGAAGTAGTTTTGAGTACGCCGCTCCTTGAGGCTGTGATGTCCTATATTGGAAGTATGAGCATTAGACCGAATTTTAGCCACCGGTCATTAATAACATATTTCGAATCGACAAGCTTCCAAGGCTCTAAGCTAGCATCATTCATAATTTATTTCATCTCCGAGAATACTCTTGTCGACTGGTTGCTCGCAGCAAACTCCTCCAGCTCCTCTGTTGTAAGAAAGGCGGGTAAAATGTGCGCCTCCGCTGGATCAACAAAATCAATTTCTTCGATCTCCTCTTCACCATGTGTGGTTTTAGAGAGGTCTATGTGCAGATAATCTTCGTTGTTTGTAATGTGAAAGAAGAACTCCACGAATTCCTTGTTGCCATCAGTGAATTGTTGAATATAAAGCAAATTACCAATGACTGGCTTGATACCGGTTTCTTCGATCATCTCGCGCTCTACGCCTGCAATTAGCGTCTCGCCTTGGTCCAATCCCCCACCCGGCAAGCACCAGAAATCATTCGCTTCTATGCGATTTGTATCTCTATAGGGCTTAAGCCGAGCGCACAGGAGTTTGCCTTCGTGAAGTGCTATGCCGCGTACTGTAATTTTTCGGATCATGACGGGATTATAGCTGGTGTTGCCTGGACTTACCATCCACAACTTTGAGCAGATCACGAAACTCACTAATAACATACGTCGGTTTGTGCTCCATGAGCTTTTCGAGGCTATAATGCTTTTGATGTTCGACCGAACAGAACAAGACACTGTCAGTACCAGCATTGTGACCGGCTACGATGTCTTTATCGCGATCACCAACCATAATCGCTTCTTCCGGCGTGCCGCCCATTCGATCAAGTGCCATAAATAGGGACTTTGGGTTTGGCTTACGTTCAGCTTTTTCGATGTCATCATCGGTAATTATTGCTTCAAACAAATCTGCGATGCCGTACTTTTCAAGCACTGGCGCAACCATGCGGCGCTCGGAAGTTGTAATGAGCGCAAGGTGTTTGCCACTTGCCTTGAGCTCGGCAAGGACTTCTGGCGCATCTGGAAAAAGCTCGACGTCGGGCGAGTGGCTAACGACAATTTCGTTGGCTTCGGCAAGCGCCTTTGCTGCTTCTTCGGGAGTGATACCGGTATGCTTTGTAACATAGGCAACGAAGCCCCAGGTTGACTCGATGAGTTGCCGACGCGTCAGCGTATAACCTCGTTTACTCATTACTTCATGCAGGGCATCGGGCCAGAGATTAAGTGTATAAGCAATGTTTCCGTCCCAGTCGAGGAGGATGTAGTTGTAGTGTTTCATAAGCGTAATTTTAACAGGCACAGAGATGGCCTAAAAGGCCACTAAGCCGCTGTTCCTTCCATATTTAAAAGTGCGGATGTACTAGCTAAAGGTAGTAAGAGAGTGCTTGACATAGTCTTTCAGTTTGCTATAATAGTCCTAGATAAAGGTAGCAGGATAAATAGCAATTATGAACACCATACAGATATACAAGGCCTATCCAACGCAGGATGCTTGTCTCAAGCACTTGGAAGCGGTCCGCTGGAACGGCAAGCCAAAATGCCCCTACTGTAAGTCATTTAGGGTAACCACCAGTCCGAAAGAAAACCGTTTTCACTGCAACAACTGCAACACCTCTTTCAGCGTTACGGTCCAGACAATCTTTCATAAGACTAAGGTGGACCTACAGCTGTGG
>Ga0137376_10000746_pt1 | contig 16329 bp, 17 predicted proteins | sample SagtaG_23_FD_104814 | JGI IMG/M metagenome (GOLD analysis project Ga0137376, IMG submission 104814) | Vadose zone soil microbial communities from Sagehorn Ranch, Mendocino, California, USA - Sage2_L_20_16 metaG | ecosystem: Environmental > Terrestrial > Soil > Vadose zone | place: USA...
CAGCGGCACGCACTGGGGCCTCAGCGTGTCGCCGGTGGCGTCACGCAACGGGACGATGCAGCGCGACTCCTGGTACACCGCACATCGGAAGCTCGACGCGCTCGACGCGCCCGCGTCGGTCGGCCGCGAGGCGGCGCGGCGCGCGGTGCGGCGGCTCGGCGCCCGGCGCGTGCCGACCGGCGAGTATCCCGTCGTGTTCGACCCCGAGACGGCGGCGTCGCTGCTCCGGCATCTCGCGGGGGCGATCGCCGGGCCGGCGCTCTACCGGCGCGTCTCGTTCCTGCTCGGGAAGCTCGGCGAGGCGATCGCGTCGCCGCACGTGACTATCGAGGACGATCCGCTGCGCCCCGCCGGCTCGGGATCGCGGCCGTTCGACGGGGAGGGGGTGGCGTCGCGGCGGCTGGCCGTGGTGGACGCGGGCGTGCTGCGAAGCTACCTGCTCGATGCGTACTCGGCGCGCCGCCTGGGGCTCCAGCCGACGGGACATGCGGCGCGCGGCTTCGGCGATGCGCCGGGCGCCGCGCCGACGAACTTCTTCCTGGCGCCGGGACCGCACACGTCGGACGCGATCATCGCGTCGGTCGACGCAGGCCTCTACGTGACCGAGCTGATCGGCTTCGGGGTGAACGGCGTGACCGGGGACTACTCGCGGGGCGCGGCCGGCCTGTGGATCGAGCGCGGGGAGCTCGGCTATCCCGTCGAGGAGATCACGATCGCCGGCAATCTTCTTGCCATGTTCCGGGGCATCGTGATGGTGGGCGACGACCTCGTGTTCCGCCACGCCATCGCGGCTCCGACGCTCAAAGTCGAGCGCATGACGGTGGCGGGAGCCTGACGGGTCGGCTTTCTATTCTTCCTCGTCGTCCTCGTCCTCGTCCTCGTCGAGATCCTCGTCGTCGTCATCGTCCTCGATTTCACCCTCGTCGTCGACGTCCTCGTCGTCTTCCTTTTCCTTTTCTTCGTCCTCTTCTTTCGCGCGAAGCAGCTCGCGCAGAAACGACGGTGCACTCATCCGTTGTGCCATGCCGGACCCCTCCTCGCGATGGGTGCGCGTGGTTGATCACATTTGCCCACGTCTGTCTATCATCGGCATCCATGGCCGGATCGGCGCGCTGACGGGGTCTCGCTCAGCCGCGCTCGACTTCGAAGCCGAGCGATTCGACCATGGTCACGGCGTCGCGGTGACCCTGACCTGGCGTCGTCAGATAGCCGTCCACGAAGATCGAATTCGCAGCCAGGAGCGCGAGCGGCTGCGCCTCTCCGAGCGCGAGTTCGCGGCCACCAGCGGCGCGGATCTCCGCGCGCGGGTTGGTGAGGCGGAAGAGCGCGAGCGCGCGGAGGCAGTCGGCCACGGGCAAGAGCGGGCGCTCGCCGAGCGGGGTCCCGTCGATCGGGTGGAGAAAGTTGACGGGCAGCGACTCGACGCGGAGCGCCCCGAGCGCCGCTGCGACGTCCACCAGGTCGTCGTGCGTCTCGCCCATGCCGACGATGACGCCGGAGCAGGCGGCGAGGCCGGCGCGCTTGGCACGCTCGACGGTGGCAATGCGGTCGTCGTACGTGTGCGTGGTGCAGATGGCCGGGTAGAAGCGGCGACTCGTGTTCAGGTTGTGGTTCACGAAGTCGATCCCGGCCGTGCGTAGCGTCTCGGCCTGGCCGTCGCCGAGGATGCCGCACGAGACGCAGAGCTCCAGATCGGGGAGCTCGGTGCGGATCGCCCGCGCCGCGCGCGCGAAATGCGCAATGTCGGCGGCGCTCGGGCCGCGGGCGCTCACCACCATGCAGTAGCGGCGTGCGCCGCGCACCACGGCGTCGCGTGCCGCCGCCACGAGCTCGGGCACCGGGCGCAGACGGTAGCGCGGGATGTCGGCGGTCGAGACCGCCGACTGCGAGCAGTAGCCGCAGTCTTCGGGACAGAGACCGCTCCGCGCGTTGTTCAGGACGCAGAGCTTGACCCGCCGCCCGAAATACCGCGCCCGCACGGCGTACGCCGCGGACAGCACGGGGGGCAGGTCGCCATCGGGACTCTCGAGGACGGCGAGCGCCTCGTCGCGCGGCAGCGGCTCATCGGCGAGCGCGCGCTCGGCCGCCCGCCGGTAGCGCCCCGCTCGCGCCAGGGCCTCGTCGGCTTGCAGCTCCCACACCATGGGAGGTCGCCCCTACCCCGGCGCCGGCGCGTTCGCAACCGCACCGCGTGCGCTTGACTCGGGACCACCGGCGAGGCGAGTATGCGTAAAGGATACGCTAACTCGACCAGGAGAACGCATGCACGCGCTTGCTGCCCCGTCCGGTCCCGAGCTCGAATCGCTTCTCGCCCCCCTCGGCGACGTCGCCTACACCGCCGACCGGTGCGCGGCTCTCGCCGACCTGGTGCGCGAGATCAACGCGCTCAAGCGCACCCGTCACGCGGTGATCCTGGCCCACAACTACCAGCGTCCGGAGCTCTTCCAGGTGGCCGACTTCGTCGGCGACTCGCTCGAGCTCGCCCGCGAGGCGACACGCGTGGATGCCGAGACGATCGTCTTCTGCGGCGTCCATTTCATGGCGGAGACGGCCAAGATCCTGAACCCGACCCGGCGCGTCCTGCTGCCCGACCTGCGGGCGGGCTGCTCCCTCGCCGACAGCGTCACCGCCGAGGACCTCGCGGAGCGGAAGGCGCAGCTGCGCGCCGTGTATCCGGACCTGGCCGTCGTCGGCTACGTGAACACGACGGCCGACGTGAAGGCCGAATGCGACGCCTGCTGCACGTCGTCCAACGCCGTGCGGGTGGTCGAAGGTCTGCCGAGCGAGCACATCCTCTTCGTGCCGGACCAGAACCTCGCGGCGTACGTGCAGTCGCAGACCCGGAAGTCGATCATCGCCTGGGACGGGAACTGCTACGTGCACCACCAGATCACGCCGGAGCAGATCGGCGCGGTGAAGGCGGCGCTGCCGCACGTCCGCGTGCTCGCGCACCCCGAGTGTCGCCGCGACGTGCTCGCGCTGGCCGACGCGGTCCTCAGCACGAGCGGCATGGTGCGCTACGCCCACGAAAGCGACGCGACCGAGTTCCTCGTGGTCACCGAGTGCGGCCTTTCCGACCGGCTGCTGCTCGAAGTCCCGGGAAAGAAGTTCTACAAGAGCTGCAAGCTCTGCCACTACATGAAGATGATCACGCTCGAGGGGACCCGCGACGCGCTCCGCGACCTCCAGCCGGAGATCACTCTGCCGGAGGACGTGCGCGTGCGGGCGGCGCGCGCGCTCGAGCGCATGTTCGAGCTCGGCGGGTGACCGCGCTCTCGGCCGTCACCGCGACGCCGGTCGTCGCCGTCGACGTCGCCGTCTTCACCGTACTGTCACGCGCGCTGCACGTGCTGCTGGTCGAGCTGCGCGGCGGCCCGTTCGCCGGCCATTGGGCGTTGCCGGGCGGGCGCGTGCGGCTCGACGAGTCGCTCGACGCCGCCGCGGCGCGCGAGCTCGCGGCCCAGACGGGGCTCGACGACATCTATCTCGAGCAGCTCTATACGTTCGGCACGCCGGGACGAGACCCGGCGAGTCGTGTCGTGTCGGTCGGCTACGTTGCACTCATCGCGCACGGCGGACGGTTTCCGCCGCGGCCTGCCGGCGACAAGTATGCGGCCGTCGCGTGGAGACCAGTCGCGGCACTGCCGCCGCTGGCGTACGATCACGCCACCGTGGTCGCGACGGCGACGAGCCGGCTTCGCGCGAAGCTCGAGTACACCAACCTCGCGTACACCCTGCTGCCGCGCGAGTTCACGCTCGCCGACCTGCAGGAGATGTACGAGGGTGTGCTCGGCCGCGCGCTCGACCGGCGAAACTTCCGGAAGAGGATCCTCGCGCTCGGCCTCTTGCGCCCCGTGGGACGGCTCCGCCGGGGCGCGCACCGCCCGGCGGCGCTGTATGCGTTCCGTCACCGGCGACCGATGCTGATTTGACCACCCCGAGGGCCGCCGCGGTGATGGCGCTCGTCGCGCTGCCGGTCGCGGCGCACGCGACCGCGCCGACGTTCAGCGTCGACTACGTCGTGACGGTCCGGCGGCGCGATCCCGGGCACCTTCACGTGCGCTGGCTGCTCGCCGGCATCGACGAGATCGACGCGTTTCGTCTCGTCTTCCGCGACGACCGCACGACGCGGGTGACGGGTACCGGGACCCTCGCTTGGCACGATCACACGCTCCTCTGGACGCCCGGCGGCCCTTACGCCCACCTCGCGTACACGGTAGCGGTCGAGCGTCGGCGGCCGCCGGGCCCGCACTTCGACAGCTACGCCGGCCCCGATTGGATCGCGACCCGGGCGCTGCACCTTTTCCCCGAGATCAACGTGAGCTTTCGCGCGGGCACGGTGCGCGCGAAGTCGCGGGCACGGCTCGTCTTCCGGCTGCCGCGGGGATGGCGCGTCGCCACGGCCGCGCGGCGGCTCGCCGACGACACCTTCGCCGTCGAGGAGCCTGCCAAGCGGTTCGACCGGCCGCGCGGCTGGTTCCTTTTCGGCCACATCGCCCGCCACACCCGGCAGGTCGCCGGCCTGCCGATCACCGTCGCCGTCGCCCCGGGGTCCGGCCTCGACGCGCGGCGCCTGCTCGGCCTCTACGGGCGGACCGTGCCGCTCCTCGAATCCGTCCTCGGTCCCCCGCCACCGCGCCTGCTGGTCGTGAGCGCCCCGGACCCCATGTGGCACGGCGGGCTCTCGGGCGAGGATTCGTTCTTCGTGAATGGGCACATTCCGCTCCGCTCCCCGGACAAGACGAGCACATATTTGCACGAGCTGTTTCACGCCTGGCGTCCGTTTCGCCCGCGCGCCGACGGGCGATGGATCTCCGAAGGGCTCGCGGAGTATTACTCGCTCGCGCTCCAGCACCGCGCGGGCAGGCTGTCGGACCGCAGTTTCGCGCGGGGTATCCGGCTGTTCGCACGGTACGGCCGCTGGGACATCGACCTCTCGCGCACGCGGCAACCGGCGGCCCTGAACAACAGCGCCCCCCTGGTGATGTACTGGATCGACCAGGAGATCCGCCGGGTCACCAATGGCCGCCGCTCGCTCGACGATGCGGTCCGCATGCTCGTCGGCGAGCGGGGCCGGCTCTCGACAGCGAGCTTTCTGCGTGTGGTCAACCGCACCGCCGATCGCGATTTCACGCCGCTTTTCCGCCGTCACGTGTATCGCGGGGAGTGTCCGTCACTCAGCGCGATGCGCCTCGGGAATTGACCGTCGCGCACTCGACGCGCACAATGATGGCTCACGCATGCCCCGTCCTTCGCGTCTGGTCGTAGTGTCCAATCGTGCACCGGTCGAGATGGTGCGCGGTCCACAAGGCGTGAGCGCCCTGCGGACGGTCGGCGGCCTCGCCGGCGCGCTCGACGATGCGCTCCGCCTCCACGGCGGCACGTGGATCGCCTGGGTCGGGCAGCACGTGCCCGACGAGCTGCCCCCCGAGACCACCGGCCTCGCCTATCCGATCCGCGCCGTGCGCTTGAAGGAGCGCGAGGTCAGCCACTACTACGCCGGCTTCTCGAATCAGGTGCTGTGGCCGCTCTGCCACATGTTCCCCAGTCGCTGTCGCATCCAGCAGAACTACTGGATGGCCTATCGTGCGGCCAACGAGCGCTTCGCCGCCACCGTGGCCGCGAGCGTCACGCGAAACGATCTCGTCTGGGTCCACGATTTCCATCTGTGCCTGGTGCCGGGGCTCCTGCGCGGTGCCGGCGTGCCGGTCCGGGTCGGGGTCTTCTGGCACATTCCCTTTCCGCCGCCGACGGTCTTCGGCATCCTGCGCTGGCGCGAGGAGCTGTTGACCGGGCTGCTCGGGGCGGACCTGCTCGCGTTCCAGACCGAGGCCGACGTCCGGAACTTCCTCGCGAGCGTCCGGCAGTTTCTTCACGTCCCCGTCGTGGACGACCCGCCGACGGTGCGCCTGGCGGGGCGCGACGTGCGCGTGACCGCGCTCCCCATCGGCATCGACTACGAGCACTTCCATGCCGAGGCCACCGACCCCGACACGCGCGAGCGCGCCGCGCGCCTGCGGCACAACCTCGGCAGCGACGTGGTGCTGCTCGGCGTCGATCGCCTCGACTACACGAAGGGGATCGTCGAGCGGCTGCGCGGCTTCGAGCGCTTCCTCGAGCGACAGCCCGAGTGGCGGCGGCGTGTCTGCTTCGTGCAGGTGACGGTGCCGTCGCGCGACCGGGTGCCCGAGTACCGCGACCTGAAGCGGACGGTCGACGAGGCCGTCGGCCGGATCGCCGGCCGGTTCACCTACGAGGGGCGCTCGCCGCTGCGCTATCTCTACACGGCGCTGCCGCGTGAGCAGCTCATCGCGTATTACGCCGCCGCCGACGTGGCGCTGGTGACCCCGCTGCGTGACGGCATGAACCTGGTCGCCAAGGAATACGTCGCGTGCCGCGTGGGGACGCCCGGCGTCCTCGTCCTTTCGGAATTTGCGGGCGCCGCCAACGACCTGCGGGAGGCCGTCCTCGTCAATCCGTACGATCCCGAGGCGCTCCGCCGGCGGATCGAGATCGCGGTCTCGATGCCGCCCGAGGAGCGGGCGCGCCGCATGCGAGCCCTCGACCGTCGCGTCGCCACCCACACGATCCAGTGGTGGACTGCGTCGTTCCTCCAGCTCCTGGAGAACCCCGCGGCCACCCTGGCGATGACCGCGTAAGCGCCGAGGTCCCCATGCCGACCGTCGCCCGCGACTCCTTCCGCTTCTGGACCCGGCTGACGCTCACCAAGCTCACGGGCCGGCGGGCGTCGGACCTCGCCGAGCTGGTCGAGCAGCTGCGCACGGTTCCGCCGTCGGTCGTCTTCCACCACACGCATCATTTCCTCGTCCAGCACCAGCACCTCTCGCCCGAGCCGCCGAACGACTTCGCCTTCTGGGTGAGCAACGTGCTCCAGGAGGAGCAGCTCGGCGAGCGCCTCGCGGCGATCGACACTATCCAGTTCGCGCACCTTCGGGAGCTCCGCGACCGCATCGTCGACGTGATCGACGCCTACCTCGAGCAGCGGAAGGAGCTCCGTGCCGCGCCGACCGGAGAAGAGTTCCACTTCATGGACGCCGTCTCGTTCACGCTTCCAACGCGGTATCAGGCGTGGACGCTGGCCGAGTTCGCCGAGGCGCTCCGGCACGTGGGCAACGCCACGATCGCGTACCACCTCTTCGAAGCGCGGCTGCGCGTCGGCTCGGACGACAACGACTTCTCGCGCTGGCTCGAGCAGGAGCTCGGCGAGCGGGAGCTGGCACCGGCAATCCGCAAGCTCGACCCCTACACCCACACCAGCGACGGTCTCCGGCAACGGCTGATCGCGCTCATCGAGCAACGGATCCGGGCGGAGGCACACCGATGACCGGCGGCCTCGACGCATACGCGCCCTTCGTCGGCGCTGGGACGATCGAGGAGCTCCGGCTCCTCGGCGATCAGCTGCGCAACCGGCGGGTGCAGAACATCAACTCGACGGCGGTCGGCGGCGGCGTCGCGGAAATCCTCAACCGCCTGATCCCGCTGCTGCGCGAGGTGGGCATCGACGCTCGCTGGGACGTCATGCGCGGCGGCGACGAGTTCTATGCGGTCACGAAGGCGATCCACAACGGCCTGCACGGGAAGCCCGTGCCCCTCACGGACCAGGACGTCGAGGTCTTCCGCCAGACGACCGAGCAGAACCTCCGGACGCTCGAGCTCTCCGACGACATCGTCTTCATCCACGACCCGCAGCCGGCGGGGTTCATCAAGCGGCGGGCGCCGGGGTCGCGCTGGATCTGGCGCTGCCACATCGACCTCTCGTCACCGTGGCCGGCGGTCTGGGACTTCGTGCGCGAGTCGGTCGAGCACTACGACGTCGCGGTGTTCTCGGCCCCGCAATTCTCGCGCACGCTGCCCATCGACCAGGTGCTCATCTCGCCCTCGATCGACCCGCTCGCCGACAAGAACCGCGAGCTCGACCCGCACACGATCGACTCGGTCATCGCGGGGCTCGGGATCGACCCGTCGCGCCCGCTGGTCACGCAGGTCTCCCGGTTCGACCGGCTGAAGGACCCGCTCGGCGTGATCGAGGCGTTCCAGCTCGCGCGCAAGTACAACGACGCGCAGCTCCTGCTCGTCGGCGGATCGGCCACCGACGACCCCGAGGGTCGCGAGGTGCTCGCCGAGTGCCGGGAGCGCGCCGGGACGGATCCCGACATCCACGTCGTCGAGCTGCCCCCGACCGCCAACATAGAGATCAACGCCATCCAGCGGGCGTCGACGGTGATCCTCCAGAAGTCCCTGCGCGAGGGATTCGGCCTCACCGTGTCCGAGGCGCTCTGGAAGGGAAAGCCGGTGATCGCGGGTGCCGTCGGCGGCATTCCGTTGCAGATCACCCACAAGTACTCCGGCATCCTGACCCACACGGTCGAGGGTACCGCGTACTGGATCAAGCAGTTGCTGAACGCACCCGAGTTCGCGCGCCGACTCGGCGAGAACGGGCGTGAGCACGTGCGCCAGAACTTCCTGCTCACGCGCCATCTCCGCGACTACATGCTGCTGTTCCTCTACCTCGACCACCTCGGCGAGAGCCTGGTCGGCCTCGGGGCGGACGGTCGCGGCCGGTAGTCGCGGATCAGCCGGTCGTCCTGGTCAGGCCGCCGTCCGGGAGTCCTCCTCGCGCTCCTCCCGCCGCGCGCAGATGCGCAGGACGCGGATCCGAGAGAGCCCGAAATGCGCGGCGAGCGCGCGGTGCGTCCACCCCGCCTGCCGCAGGGTACGGATCTCGTCGTCCCGCTCCGCCTTCAGGCGGCTCGCCAACCCGCACGAGATGATGGAGACCTTCGACACACTGATGCCGAACGTTTCCGCCACGACGCGCAGCGGCTGTCCGGAACGGATCATCTTGACGATGTCGTCTTCCGCGGGCCGTGCGCGCTTGGTGCGCCGGACAGCAGTCTGCTGACCGTCGGCGAACGGGATGACCGGCGCGTTGCGCAGCAACCGTTCGCGCAGCGAATCGGCGTCGAAGCCGATTGCGTCGCAGATGTTTTCGAACGAGTACGGCCACCAGGTGTCACCCGAGACGAGCCACTCCCGGGCTTCGGCCGCGAGCTGCGGCCGCTCGCGGCTCGGGCCGGTCTCACCGGCGAGACAGTGAATCGCGTCCTCGAGAACGGCGCGCATCAACTCGCGCTCGCCGCAGCCGGGGCCGTTGCGATTCAGGGAAGTGTCGGACGGGGCTTCCTGCAGTCCTCGGATCATCGGGGCCGGTGCTCCTCTCTTCGTCAGTACTGTCTGGGGGGGATTCCCCGCAAAAACGTCCCTGAGAAGGACGAAAATTATACGGGAGGTTCTCCGCCAAAATCTGGGACTCGAAAAGGACCTGGGTCCGAATTCTCGCAGTTTAGCCACAAAACCACGCGGATTTCGGGGGCAATAGCGCACCACGCCGCGGAGCGTCGACGGATCGCGGTAGCAAATGTGCCCCAGCTTCGAAGCGCGCGCTCCATGCAGACAACCCGGCGCGCACTGACATAGGATCCTGTCGGTCGTGGATTCGGTTTCCATCTTGGCTACGTGGCGCGGGGTGATGGCGCCGCTCGCTGGTGATCGATCGTTGCGCGGTCTCGCGACTACGAAACGCCTGCGCGCCGATCAGCGGGATGCGCTGCACGCGCGGCTCAGCGTGCGCGAGTATCGCCGGGGCGAGATCGTGTACCGGCCTGGCGGTCCGGCGAGGCACCTTTACGTCGTGCTGGCGGGGGTGGCGCGGCTGGCGATCCCCGCGCCGAACGGCCGGAGCGTGCTCATTCACCTGCTGCCCGCCGGTGAGGTCTTCGGTCACACGGCGCTGGTCGAGGGCGGCGCGCCGCACATCTTCGAAGCGGCCGCGTACACCGACCTCCGCGTCGGCCGCGTCGGGAGCGATGATTTCTTCGAGGCGATGGTCGGCACCCGCGCGCAGGAGGTCCGGGCGCTGGTGTCCCTGCTCACCGAGCGCTGGATCAGCCTCGTGCAGCGTCTGGCCCGCTTTCTCGCGCAGGACCTGCAGGCCCGCGTCGCCGCGTCGCTGATCGAGGTGGTTCGTGGGTTCGGCGTCGAGGACACGCGCGGCCACGTGCTCGCGCTGCGGATCACGCAGGACACGATCGCAGACCTGTCGGCTGGCAGCGTCCGCAAGGTGAACGCCGTGCTACGCCGGTTCGAGCGCGCGGGACTCCTGCGCAAGGACCACGGCCGCATCGTCCTGCCCGACGTCGGCGCGCTCGAAGCGCTCGCGCTCGACGACTGATCCACCTCCGCCGCTCGCTTGCCCGTCCTACCGGCGTCAGGTAGAGAGAACCGCGCCCGAGCGATGGCCACCGCTTCCCGCATGCGGCCGCCGGCCGGCAGCAAGCCGCGGGCGGCGATCTCGAATCTCACTGCGTTGCTCGTGTTCGACGCGCTCCGTACGTGGGTCATCCCGGTGGTCGCCGGCGCGGTCATCGTGGCCGCGGCCGCGCTCTCCGCGACGGGCCTCGTGCCCGTCGAGGGCGCGCTGGCGACGGCGATCGTGGCGGCGCTGGTACTGCTCGCGTACGTCGGCGAGCGGCCACTCCTGGCCGCCGACGCGCCCCGGCGCGATCAGCTCATCGGGCTCGGGTTCACTGTGGTGTGGCTCGCCTTCTGCTACATACCGTTCTATACGCGCATCTTCCCTGGGGCACCGCTTCTCGACGCGGTCGACGTGCAAGCAAACGGCAGCGGCCTTCCCCTCCGGATCCCCGCGGCCGGCCACCGCGCGATCGACCTCGTGCTCGAGGGCAAACTGTCGCCCAACCCCACGGGCGGAGCCGCGGCGCCGGTGCACTATCGCGTGACGCTCGAGAGCGCAGGCGCCCGGCAGGTCGTCGAGGGGCAATTCGACGACACCCTCAAGACCCAGCGCCTCGGCCGCCGCGGGACGACCGTGGTGCACCAGTCGCACAGCTCCGAGCTCCGAGTCCTAGCGAATCCGGGACGTGAGGACCTCTCCATCACCCAGCTGAGCCTCGAGCCCCCGACGGCGCCTGCCGTGACTGTGTCCGCCTTTGCGCATCCGCTCCCGGGTCCCGTGATCCTCGGGATCGCTGTGGCGGCGCTGCTGGCCGGCGTCATCGCATTCGATCGCCTCGCCGCCGTCGCCGCGACGGACGGTGCGCTCACGCTCGCGACGGCTGCCGTCGTCGGGGCCGCCGTCATATTCTGGACGAGCAATGCGGTCCATCCGGACTTCCGCACCCTCATCGGCTCCGCGATCTTCGGCGGACCGGGCGGGTTTGCGGCCGGTGCCCTCCTCTGGTGGGCCGCCAAGAAGCTCATTGCCCGACCGGGGCGCTGAGGCGGCCGTCCGCGGCCGGCGGCTGTTTCTCCTCGCGACGATGGTGGTCGGGATCGGCCTCCTCGTCGTGCTCGTGCTGCTCTCCGACGGCCGGCAGCTCCTCCGCACCGCCGCCAACGTCGAGCCCACCTTGCTCTTTCTTCCGATCGCCCTGACGGTCCTCTCCTACGCGGCCATGTCGCGCTCCTATCAGGGGATCGCCGAGGCGGCGGGATGCCGGCTCGGCTTATGCGAGTGGTTGCGGATCACGTTCGTCTCGAACACGGTCAACTACCTCGTCACGAGCGCCGGGCTGTCGGGATTCGCCGTGCGCATGTACCTCCTCTCGCAACGCGGGATCCCCTCGGGGCGCGCGGTGCTCATCTCGCTCGTGCAGACCTTTCTCACCAACTTCACGCTGCTCCTCTTCGTCGCGATCGGCTTCGCGTCGCTCGTGCTGCGCCATCACCTCGAGCCGGTGGCACTCGGCGTGGCCAGCGCCGGCGTGGCCTTCTTCGTCGCGCTGCTCGTCTACGGGATCGTGCTCATCTACTACCGCCGCCTGCGGCGCCGGACGCTGCTTTTCCTGGCCGACGCCGCCCATCGGGTGCTGCGCCGGGTCGTGCCCCGCTGGACTCCGCGCCGCGTCGGCCTCTGGCGGTTCCAGCACAATCTCAACGAGGGCCTCGAGTTCCTCTTTGCGCGGAAGGATCGGATGGTCGCCCCGGCGGTCTGGATCACCGTCGACTGGGCGCTCACCATCACCATCCTGTGGAGCGCGTTTCGCTCGGTGCACTATCCGATCGCGCCGGGACTCGTCGTGATCGGCTTCGGCGTCGGCATCCTCCTGTCGCTCGTGTCGCTCGTGCCCGGCGGGCTCGGCGTCATGGAAGGGTCGATGACGGCGGTCTTCGTGAGTCTCTCGGTGCCGCTCGAGCCCGCCGTCGTGGCGGTGCTCATCTTCCGGCTCGCGTATTACGTGATCCCCCTGCTGGTGAGCATCGTCTTGTTTCACGGCGTCATGCTGCAAGCGGCCCGCGGCGTCGCCGGCTCGGCGCGCCCGATCTCGTCGCGCGTTTGACAGCTCGTGACCCCGTCGATACTGGTCTGGGCCCATGATCGGCGCGGAAGCGGCGCGCGCCCCGGCGCCCGGCTCCCGAGCGGCGCTGGCGTTCCCCGGCGTCTACGCGCTGCTCGAAGGGCTCGGCGACATGGCCCTCCTCACGCGCGACGCCTTTCGCCAGCTACTCGCACGACCGCCCGAGTGGCGCCTCGTCGTCGAGCAGCTCGACCAGATCGGGTGGCGCTCGCTGTCCATCGTCAACTTGACCGCGCTGTTCACGGGAATGGTGCTCGCCCTCCAGCTTGGCAACTATCTCGCGCGCTTCGGAGCGAAGATGTTCGTCTCACGGATCGTCGGCATGTCGCTCGTCCGCGAGATGGGACCGGTGCTCACCGCGCTGATGATCGGCGGTCGGGTCGGGGCCGGAATCACCGCGGAGCTCGGCTCGATGGCAGTCACCGAGCAGATCGACGCGGTCCGCGCGCTCGGCGCGAGCCCCATCCGCAACCTGGTGCTCCCCCGGATGCTCGCGATCCTCATCATGCTGCCCGTCCTCACCGTGCTCGGCGATCTCGTCGGCGTCCTCGGGGGACTCTTCATCAGCGTGACCGAGCTGCGCGTGGGCGCCGACTTCTACCTCAACTCGCTCATCCAGGTGCTGCTGCTGGGGGACGTCGCCTCCGGCATCGGAAAGTCGTTCTTCTTCGCGTACTTCATCGGCATCATCGCGTGCCGGAACGGCCTTGGGACGACCGGCGGCGCCGACGGCGTCGGGCGCGCCACCACGGCCACGGTGGTCGTCGCCTCGATCACGGTGCTCGTCTCGGATTTCTTCCTGACGAAGCTCTTCCTCCTCACGTGAGCGCACCCTTCATCCGCTGCACCCGGCTCGAGAAGACGTTCGGCGGCAAGCGCGTGTTGCGTGGCCTCTCCCTCGATGTGCTCACCGGCGAGACGCTCGTCATCCTCGGCGGCAGCGGCTCCGGCAAGAGCGTGCTGCTGAAGCACATGAACGCGCTCCTCCGGCCGGACGCCGGCACGGTGGAGGTCGACGGCGAGGCGATCGGTGCGCTCGGCGAGAACGAGCTCCGCCCGGTCCGCCGCAAGGTCGGCATGCTGTTCCAGCAGGGCGCGCTCTTCGACTCGCTGACCGTCGGCGACAACGTGGCGTATCCCCTGCGCGAGCATCGGCTGCTGCCTCGCGCCGACATCCCGGCGCGCGTGCGGGAAGCGCTCGCCATGGTCGACCTCGCGGAAACCGAGCCGCTCATGCCCGCGGAGCTCTCCGGCGGCATGCGAAAGCGCGCCGCGCTCGCCCGCGCGCTGGTGCTCGAGCCACGCGCGCTTCTCTACGACGAGCCGACGACCGGTCTCGACCCGGTGGTCGGCGCCCGGATCAACCACCTGATCCGCGACCTGCAGCGCCGGCTCGGGCTCACGTCCGTCGTCGTCACGCACGACCTGGCGAGCGCCTTCTTCGTCGCCGACCGGATCGCGTTCCTGCACGCGGGCACGATCCGTTTCACGGGCACGCCGGAGGCGGCGCGGGCCGCAACGGATCCGCGGCTCCACGAGTTCCTGACCGCTGCATGAGGACCCTCGCGCGATGAGCGTGCCGAGACCGGGCAGCCAGACGGCCCGCGTCGGATTCCTCGTCTTCGTGGCGCTCGCCATCCTGATCGCGACCATCATGTCGCTCGGCGGCGAGCAGAAGTTCTGGGAGCGCAAGGTCCAGTACGAGGTGCACTTCGCGCGCACCAACGGCCTGCAGGTGGGCGCACCGGTGAGCCTGACCGGCGTTACCATCGGCTCCGTCGCCGAGATGCGCTTCCCGCCCGACCCGACGGCGAGCTACATCCAGGTGCTGGTCAACGTGCTCGGCGAGGCCACACCGCGCATCCACGACAACAGCGTCGCCACCATCCGCACGTTCGGCCTGCTGGGCGACCGCTACATCGAGCTGTCCTCCGGCTCGCCCGACGCGGCACCGTTGCCGCCGGGGAGCCTGATCTCGTCCATCGACCCGGTCGACTACGAGGCCGTGCTCGGCCAGAGCGGCGACATCGTGACGAACGTCGTCGAGGTGACCGCGTCGCTCCGCGTCGTCCTCCAGGCCATCGAGCGGGGCGAGGGACTCCTCGGCGCCATGGTGCGCAACCGCGAGCTCGGCGAGTCGACGCTCGTCGATCTGCAACACACGATGGCGAACGTGCAGGTCACCACGCGCTCGCTCGAAGACATCCTGCAGCGCCTCAACCACGGTGAGGGCATCCTCGGGCGGCTCACGCGCAACACCAAGGAGGTCGACGAGCTTTTCGCGCGGGTGAATCACGCCGCCAAGTCGCTCGACCAGCTGAGCGACCGGCTGAACCGCGGCCGGGGGACGGTCGGGAAGCTGATGGAGGACGAAGCCTATGCCACCCGGGTCCTCGGCAACCTCGACACGGCGCTGAAGGACCTCAAGGACGTCGCCGAGAAGCTCGATCGCGGCGACGGGACGCTCGGCAAGCTGGTGAACGACCCGTCGCTGTACCACGACGCGAAGGCGCTCGTCGGCACCGCCCGTCGGAGCTGGCTCCTCGGCGTGTACAAGGGGGTATCGGGGCTCTGGCCCTTCGGCGGCGGGACCGAAGGAACGCCGCCACAGGCGCTCGGCAAGCCAACGCCCGCCGACCACTGACCGCTCGGCGTGGACGTCGAGCGAGGCTCACGCGCTGACGATCACCATACGCCGACGAGTCCCCGTACTCCTCGCCGTTTGCGTTCCGAGCGTCGTCGCGTACCATGCCGGCGCGATGATGGTCTCGTGTCCCCGCTGCGGCACGCGGTACCGATTGCCACCGCGGTCGCAGCTCGGCTCCGACCCCACCTACCGGTGCATCCGCTGCCGACACGTCTTCGCCGCCGACGCCGCGGCGGAAGCACCCGCGCTCGAGGCAGACGCCGCGCCGGACGAGGACGAGGACGACACTTTCACGTTCGAGGCGCCGCCCCCCGACGATCCACCCGAGCCGGAGGAAACGCCCCCGCCACGGCGCGCGGCGGAGGCGCCGCGGAAGCCAATGAAGACCCCCGCCCGCTTCGCCCTCCGGACGCTGATCGGCGTGACGTTCCTGTACGCGCTTCTTTCCGTCTATCTTCGCACCCATCCGGACGCCGTCCGCGCCGTCTTCGGGCGGCTCCCGATGATCGGCACCTCCCTCGCCGAAAAGCGCCTCGACCCGTCGACCGTCCAGCTGGCGAACGTCCGCGGCAGCTACCAGCGGGTGAAGGGCGATCATCTCGTCTTCGTCATCGCGGGGACGGCCATCAACAACGCGCCGGTTCCCGTGCGCGCGATCCAGATCGAGGGCCGCGTCATCGGCGCCGAGGAGCAGCACCAGGTCGTCTTCTGCGGCGCTGCGCCGCGCGACGTCCAGGACCTATCGGTGCGGGAGATCGCGTTGCTGCAGACGCTCGAGCCCCCGAAGGACTGGAGCGTCGCGCCCGGGGAGCAGACGAGCTTCCTCGTCGTCTTCGTCGGCCCGCCGGCCGAGCTTCGCGAGTTCGTCGCCGAGGTGGTCGCGGTGCAGGGTCAGGCCCGACGGCACGCCGAGCAGATCTGACGCCGCCGCTCGCGGCGCGCTACGCCTCGCTCTTCGCCTTGGCGTCGGCTTCGGGCTTCTCGGGCGTGACGTCGATCTCGGGCGGCTCTTTGAGGCCCTTCTTGAACGCCTGGACGCCCTTCCCGAGGCTGCCCATGACCTCGGGCAGCCGACCCGCCCCGAACATCACGAGCACGATCACCAGTATGACGAGGAGCTCACCGATCCCCATTCCAAACATAGCTCGCCGATAATAGGAGAGCGCCCGATGCAGGGCAAGTCGGCGAACGCCGTTTGCGCCAGCGGAGGGCGCTCCCTATACTCGGCCGCCCCTGATGCCGCGCACGTACCGCGAGGCGTACGAGCGGCTGCTGCCACTCGTC
>Ga0137376_10000747_pt1 | contig 16329 bp, 13 predicted proteins | sample SagtaG_23_FD_104814 | JGI IMG/M metagenome (GOLD analysis project Ga0137376, IMG submission 104814) | Vadose zone soil microbial communities from Sagehorn Ranch, Mendocino, California, USA - Sage2_L_20_16 metaG | ecosystem: Environmental > Terrestrial > Soil > Vadose zone | place: USA...
CGGACCGTCTTCTTACGGGGATACAATTCCTAACAATAGACGCCTCATGTGGCAAGAGCCTCGAACCTACGAAGGCACTGAGATTGTACCAGACTCCTGGAAACCTCCAGAAATTGGTTTTTCTTCCTTGCGCATTCGACTCAGGTTCAGGTCAAGCACGTCCAAATCGCAAGAAGGCCCGAGGTCGTTTCGACTTGGCACACAGCATCTCTGTCACTTTATTTATCCCATCACCGCATTTAGGGGTCAATACCCTGTTCCAAGATGACAGCGTGGTAACGCATCTGACCAATCTAGTACAAGCTGCGCTTTATAAATGTGGGCGTACTGATTTCCGGTTCTTCCCCAGTGCTGGCCAGTGAGTGTTCCCCCCCCCCATGGATCCGGAATGGCGACTGATCTTCTCCTCTCTAGCTGAACCTATAACAACCGCTGTTGATCATGCGTTTCTCCATCGTATTTGTTGCCTCTACCCTCGCTCTCTCCGGATTCGCTCTTGCCCAGCGTGGCTTCGAAGACGACCTCTACATCCGTTCTTTTGATTCTGATGCCGTGTACGTAGCGTTCTTTCTATGTTGGTTTGTGGGCTTACCGCTCTTGTTACAATCAGCGCCGAGTGGGAAGCTCGCGCCTTCGACGAGGATGAATACGATCTTTACCTCCGCTCCTTTTTGTCAAGCGATGATGCTTTTGGGGCAGTCCAGGCCCCCATCGATCACTCCGCCGGTTTAGAAAAGCACCCCGACACCTTATCGACCACCAGTGATTCCAAGAAGCATGAGGGGCATGACGAGAAGAAACATAAAACGCGCATTGAGGCGAAGCTTGGGAAAGAGAAGAAGAAGCTTGAGAAGAAGAAGAAGAAGGTGGAGGCGAAGGTTGAGAAGGAGAAGAAGAAGGTGGAGGCGAAGGTTGATAAGGAGAAGAAGAAGCTGGAGAAGAAGATAGCAAAGAAGCTAAAGAAGGAGAAGAAGAAGGAGAAGAAGCTAGAGGCGAAGCTAGCGAAGAAGGCTAGGAAGGAGAAGGAGAAGGAGAAGAAGCTAGAGAAGAAGCTAGAGAAGAAGCTTGCGAAGGAGAAGAAGAAGGAGGCAAAGCTAGAGGCAAAGCTAACGAAAGAGGAGGAGAAGCTAAAGAAGGAGGAGAAGAAGCTAAAGGACGTGGAGAAGAAGCTCAAGAAGGAAGAGAAGTACGAGGAAGAGTACGAGGAGCACCACCATCATCACGATCATAAACACAATGATGACCACGGTAGCCGTGGTTCGGATGAGCGTAGTCATTCCCGTGATTGGATTTAAACAACGCGACAGTATCTACCCTTCTTGTACTACCCCTTCATTTCTCGTATTGGTCAACGCAATGGAGTTGTTTTTTCCAGCATGCTGGCTGGTTACATAAATGTGTCTGCTAAATGACTCGAACGTCGCATCAGTCTCATCAATCCATCTGGTTCAATCACCCGCGGCTGACTCCAAACTCACCGTCGTTTATTGACCACAAAGTCAGTAATAGCCCCGCGCCATCGATTACGCTGTACAAAAGTCCACATTGCTCTCAAAGTTCGCCGGGTAAATTTTCGCTGAAACATAATCTCTTCATCTCGGTTTTGTATTACAACATCGCTACATCGATTTTCCAATATCTAAGTCGTCGATTACAGTATGATGTAGAATCTCCGCAATCTTTCGTTACTCCAGTTCAATTTCGAGCGCACGTCGCCCGAGACTGGTGCCAAAATGACGTCGGACCACCATCAGATGAATCATGGGGTGGGCGAATCCCGTACTCACCGCGGCCACAGCCAACAGCGGGTATCTTCCTGTTATTGGGGTAGCCGGTCTCTGTCATGAAATCAGGAAGGAGGCGAGCGGTGCTCGCTCGGTTCATAAGCAGGCGATGTTCCATTTTCCCGCTCGGACGAGTGATAAGAAAGCGGTTTGGAATGCCAGGGCTTTCACTACTATATCCGTGGTGGTCTATCGACCGTCTTCTTGGGTGACATAAAGTCAAACGAGCGGCGCCTGTTACAGATCCCAGAATGATGTTGGCTACCACAGCGGATCGCAAGGCGGGCGAGTTCCGCGCTCACCGCCGACAGCTCGTGTCTTTGTGTTGTCTGAACAATCAATCTCCGTCGCGAAATCAGGGGGAGGAAGTGGGAGGTGCTCGCTGGGTTCATACGCAGGCGGTCTTCCATCTTGCCATTGAGAAGCGTCATAAGACGGTGGGGGTATGACCGTGTTCCGATGACTTGGAGTTCAAGGCGAGAACCTCTGTGTCATCAAATAACTGTGCATTGTTATGAATACTGTTTAGATGATATGTTCCGGCGATGGGGAAGGAAGAGGTCGAAACGACTGTGGAGAGTCGCATTATCAATGTAACTTGAGACCTACAGAGTGGATCGATTGGCTACATGAGAGGAGGATTAATCGTCAGGGTTCTATGTGTGGAGAGGAGATTGACTTTGACCAGCACGAGGAATAGCTCTAGATGTGTTTATACTTCAGCTCCTTGAAGCCTTGCTCCACATGTACATCCTCCTCCCACAGGGTTGCGGTTGTGCAGCTACATGAGCATGTGTTCACGTCAGGGATGCGTCATCTCATAGGAAGTTCCGAGAATGTCGCTGATACAACAGCATAGTCTAACGTCATGGAGTCTTGCCGGTGGGTTTGACGTGGCCGAGATGAACAATGGTTCTCCAACACTCCAACACTCCAAGCCGCAGTTCATACCTATAACGGTTTCCTGCGTTAAATACCGAAATCGTTTCGAAAAGTCGGTACTTACGGATTTCCGCGAAGACAACGTATGTACTAGACCTGTCCGCCACACCCATGCGTAACTTGCTATTACTGTTTCAGATAGTATGCCAGCACCTCAGAAGTGTAGCAACGGTTTTTTGGCTGTTGCAGGCATGTTGAATCACGCAAAGCATAGATTTGCGCGTCGCTTTTCGGAGCCCTGCACGTTCACACCAGGTTGGGGCGAGCTTTGCACCATGGGCATGACAAGCCGTGGAGAGCTCTCAGGGTGGTCATGACGACACAAGGGAATGTACTGCCGTTTGGCTCCGCCGAGCGCGAAAATTGGGATAGACTTTAACGAACAAGAAAGTTAGATGGGCTAGACGAAGAAAAGTTTGGACGCACCATGAATTTCAATGGCCATTGCCAAAGGACGGATGCGAATGGCAGACGCGCCCTGAGGGAGATCTCCCTTATCCCCTATAAAGTGTTGCGGTTACGCAAAGTTATCTCTACGAGTGGACCAGGGAGTTATGTAAGTGCAGTTGGCACAGGCCAAGCGTCGGCCAAATAGGTCGGCGCAGTGTAGTACTAGTAGTTTTCTCGGGTGGGCAGCCTTAGTCAGGAACTTTCCTGAAAAAGCAATTCCATGTGGCACGTGGACTCGGCTTTTTTCTCACCTCTTCACGTCGCCCGACGCTCTCTGAAGTTCTCGCGTCTTCCCAAGCCAATTGGATTGAATTTCAATACGACAGACACCGACCCTGAAGATCTTGGCCTCATCCTCGCAGAACCTCGAACAGCAGTCTTTAGAAGTCTTGGTTACGTATGTACCCCACCACCTACGATCCGCACAGTACTTATGCCATATCTCGGCTCATTCACGGACATCCGACAGACGGGCAATACGGTACCAGAATAGTAGGTGACGAGAGTCTAGTGGCCTCGTCACGATAAGAAGGTCGATGTCTGATGATCTCCGTCGAGTCCCAACTCCCAACCAATTTCACGTCTATTTATTCAATGGCCGTTACAATATATCAAACAGCGCTCAGCGCCGCCCAACTCCACAATTTTCATGACTCGCCCAGTGATAACAAAGACATTCACTTTTCCGTTGCATCCTGCAACGCATCCGCGATCGTGTCCACTCATGGGCGCTGCAAGTGATACCTTGTGATCCTCAAGACGCCATCATCATGGCCGATCTTTTTGGGGGAAGCGATTCCTATGTTGCATATGGCAAGAACTTCGGGCCTACGAACCGATAACTGCCAAATTGCAACGCCTAGCTACTTGGGTTGCATCCAACTGTCTTGCGTATAAAAGGAGACATACAGAGTTGCGCTTCTCACCAGTGCTAGCCCAAGGATCCAGATTACCGACTGATCCTCTAATTGCCTTCTTTCTAGCTGATATCTAACAAATCACTATTGATTATGCGTTTCGTCACGCCTATACTGTCATCCGCTCCGGGTTCGCCGTCGCTCTCGATGACGAACTTTCAACATTTTTCTTTGATGCCGATGCCATGCATGTACTCCTCTCTTTAGATAATCATTCGTCAGCTTACCATTTATGAACAGTGCTGGGCTGAATGCTCGCGCATTCGAAGACGACGATGTCAACCTTTACCTCCGCTCCTTTTCGGCAAGGGGAGCCAGTGATGGTATCCAGGAACCGAGCCAACAACTAGGCCACAATACCAACAGCGACTTGACTGGCAGCACGGACATCGGAGGTTGCCCCGACTGTAGCCTCAGGAAGGATGCCCCCTCCGTGAAAATACAGTACGAACGAAGGGAAGGAGTACTTGAAGGAGAAAGCTTGCCACCGTAAGAAGAATAACAAGGGTCGCCATGAAGGCGCGATGGGTAGTCGTCATGTCTATGCTTACTGATGAAGATTACTACTGCTCTAAATTGTGGAGCGAGCGTATCAATCTCTTGGGTTCTCTTGCTAAGCACTGGTCAATGTGATGGGTGTTCTTTCGAAATGCCGATTCTTTCATCGATGCCTATTGAGTATTGATGCAGAATAAATGCTGTAAACGGTAGCGCGCCAACCTCAGTCCACTTTCACGCGGCGTCAATTATCATTCCAGCCGCGGGGGGTTCAAATCACTTTGATACTATATTCTCTTCTATGACGTCAAATTCACTAATTCCCGTCATGCAACTCGGAATGATTACATACAAGTTCATTACATCATGCCATATTATAGAGAATATCCGTATCCTTCACTAATCTAGTTCTAGGGGCTCGTCGCCTGTGACATGTGACCAGTGCCAAATTTATGATGTAGGCCACGGTTGTAATGGATCGGGAGGCGGCCGTGTCCGCGCATCCCGTGGCGATCAACAGCGGCTGGTGTCATGATACTATTGCCTGAATAGTCGATCGGAGTCCGTGAAGAAATTAGGGAGGTCTTCGATCGGTGTAAGTGGAATCCTGGTTTCTCCCATTGGGAGATATGATGAGACTTTGGCCTGAAGTGGCCATTGTTCCCGTGTGCCCAACGGCGTTGACATGTGATGACTATTCAGTGAAAGAACCTCATCATCATCAAACGATCGCACATCGTTACGAATGCTGTTTAGGACAATTGTTAGTAGAGGTTACGTCAAAACAATACAGAATACGCGTACGTAGGATCCGAATCGTCAATCGGGAGAGAAGAGTCGTTCCTGCAACGGGGGGTTACGGGGTAAAAACGACTGGGGGATCAAATTATCAATATAACTCGAGATGTAGAGACAGTCATAAGAATGGATTCATTGGCTACGTGCGAAGAGGATTGAGTCTTTAGAATTCGACGCGTAGAGAGAAGATGGACTTACTGGCCGGCACGAGGAATAGTTGTCTACAGTGCCTGAAGTCTCGAACCAGTTGGAGGAACATCGCATACCTGACCGTGTGTCCACATCACAAGGATCCATAGAGCACTGCCTGATGATCGATGAACACAGGTATGCGTAACTATGAAGTTCCAGTATAAGGTCATGCATTCATGAACACCAACAAAATTCACGCGGCGACCTATTAAGACTTCCGTTATCCCCATCGGCACTAGTCACTTCGCACGTGGTTCCATCAACAAAGATCAAACCGTTGTGCAATGATCAATCTCTGGTCAAGAACCGAAAGCACGTGGGCATCCCTGGTGTACTTAACACCTCATAACACACGACTTGAATTCCGATTGTGATCCCGATTCACATTCGCTGTACTTTTGTCATCGAACCTTGTGTCGACATCCATCTCCGGGCTTCAGCTTCCCTGCGTGTATTAATAAGCCTGTATAGCATGCTCACGTACAGCCATCCTGACACTATATGGCTATCAAATTGTTATCCAAAAAGAAAGAAACTACGCGCGCATCCTTATGACCTTATCTCCTGAGAGCGTCACGGAATCAATACAAGCTGAGGCAAGCTAAAGCGTTGTGAAACGATTCACGACAACGTAAAATACAAAATGGTCGCGATCACTCGAACGCGAGGAGTAGCTCTAGATCTTGTTTCAAATGATAGACGGAGAAATAAAGCGTACGTCTGACGCAGTGTGGTCTCGTTGAAAGGAATAATATTATACACACTGCACAGCAAGGCGCACGTGTAGTAGCGCACACTCATTCCCGATAACAATGGAGCGCCTGAATGGTTCTCGACAACTGTTGCTGTGATCATTCTTATTCAATTAATAACATTAAGTCTACATCTATGCACGTAGCGTATGGTCCTCCCCCCATGGACATGTGCCAGCCGATAGGAACTAATTGCATCAAGTCAATATAGGACAAATTAATGGTCTCGATATCGAGAATGGAGGTGTGGCTCAAACCAAGCTAGGAGCAGTCAATCTATCTTTCATTTTGTTTTCGAGATTCTCGCCGACGGTCTACCTCCTGACGTGTCAGACGCGTACCCAAAATCGTATCCCAGTGAACAAAAAATGGCTGCGAATAATTAAATTTGATTCCAATCACCTGAAAATGTGTCAATCACACTCCGGGACAATAATGTTATGTATATACCTGATGATGGATGGCGTGATAATCGGCGTTATTGCCCGTCATGAGTTGGAAGGGATCGAATGGCAGGCTATACCCGCAATGGTCATCAACACCTTTAAATGTTGCAAAGACGAAAAAGAACATCGCTTGTCGAGTCGAAAACCCAGCTAGCTTTTCTGCCAGACCAGCGCCTAAGGATTCCAGCAAAATACCTTCCAAAGGATGGTTGTAAGATGAGCCAAAGGCATAAGGAACGTATAAACGATGGTGCCATGAATGGAAATGTCGGTATAAAAATTTGTTGGTGTGCATGAGGCGATGAAGGAAGTATTGCCATGTATCGATGATGAACCTATAAGAAAGCATTAGTTTTTATATACCGCGCGTGATTTGTACGTAAAGTCTTACATGGCGAAAAAGAACTGGGCAGCTGGGATGATCCACCAATATGTCGTATACGAAATTCGAGGAAGCATGCTTCTTTCCCAATCTCCGAGATATCGGGTGAAAAATGGCTGGAAGAACGCCGAAATGTTCTGGATCCTCTCCGCATGGTTGAATATTCGTTCCACCTTTTGTATCCACAGGAGACCGAGCGCCGTTTGAATGGCTTGTTGAACGATGACGGCGAGCAGGACTTGAGAACGCGACACGAGATTCTTCGACGTTACTTCCGCCGACTCGTGTATCCTGTATTTCTCTAGCCACTTCCAACCCGACACGTCGAGAAAGTGGAAAAACATGGAGAGAGTCCAATAAGCGATAAGAGGCGAAGAGACTGCCGTGATCGAGTCTGGTATTCCGTCGATTAAATTTTTTCTCGAAGAGTAGTAGGACGGGAAAGCCGTTGAGTGATAAGGCCAATCAGGAGGACCGAGACAAATAGTCGTTTGGTTCATGATGGGCATACGAGTGGCGTTGGTAATGCCTCCCGACTATTTTGTGATGATCTATTATAGTTCACCGCTTTGCGCGTGGGCTGCCACAGGATCCTGTCTGATCCTGTGCGGCGGGGAAACATTTCTGTTCCGCGTGACGGCATTGAAGAAGCTGAGGAAGTCATTCGAGTTTATCTTTAGACGTTATTAGATTAGAAATGTGAATACCCTAAAATAGACTAATGACTCCTATAGCCAATCGGAGCACTCCCACTTTGGCCGAATAGAGTACCCTCAGATCGGAATGCTCTCGCCACTTGCTTTTGAAGTCCCTGTTTATTTGCCCTTCTTGAGGGGTCGAAATAGTGAAAATAATCCTGGCGTTTCGCAACGCCCAATGTGTTCTCGTCCTTCCAGGAACACGTGGGCATAGGCACAAACAAGTATCGGACAATAAATAAATACATGCAAGTATATAGCTTACGGTGCGTCGGTGTAGCCCATACAAGTCGTGGAGGCTATGTAGAACCTCGTTCTTCCCGGAGTTACACGTGATAGTGATAGGCTCTAGCGCATCTATTACAAGCTTAGAATGCATAGTATAGTTGGCCATTACCTGCGCCATTACCTGCATTGTAATTGCCGAGGGTGGAGGAACACACATCTGACAAGAACCGGTCCTGTTCAACATCGCAATGATTGAATCAATGCAGGAGATCTAGGGTGGACCTGGGTGGTGCCTTGACAATGAAACGGGTTCTGATGTGACCACTAATCTCATGGTACTTACATAGTATTGCTATAGAGATGGTTGCCATAAGCGATGCAGGATGTTGTTGAGATGTCTATGACCACATTTAGATTAAACCTAATGTTAAGTATGGAAGAAAGAGTACTGATTGAGTTTGTCTTGATATTTGAACAATGCGTAGCAGCCTTGAACATATAATTTCAAGACATCGTAGCTTGCAGGGTCGACCAAAACTTTTTTCAATATGGAAATGTTCGGACAGTACTTGTTCCAAAAATTTTCTGAAACTGAGGTCCAGCCCCGACCTCCGATGTACCGAAGTCATGCTGTGACAAGAATCTACGCCTTGCACGATGATCAATGGACAAGCCGCCTATACCTCACTCAACCGTGGCCCGACCGGCATCCTAAGAGAAATTCCGTCCGTCTCAAGGGAGAAAGATAAGCATGTGGAGGGACAGGTGGAGCGGTGGGCTCGTCACGAGTTGGACGTTAAATTTTGATGGATGCTTACCCCATTCGCGGCTTAGGCCTCTTGCCATGAGAGTTATGTAACTGGAAAAGCATGTCGTGCGAATAAATTTAGGCAGCCCCTTGCGCATCGAAGGGGAAGGAAATGGAATTGAAACCTTAAAAGATCCCGACGGCGCATTGATTGAGGCGAACGTAAAGTATCGGATGCACATCGTGCACGTGGCACAGCTGACAAAGACAGGTGACAAATATGTTCTCCTTCCCTTTCTAGATGAAATTGCGGCGGCCTTGACCCCGACAAGGGGGTACGTCTACCGATTTCCAAATCTAATCCAATCGAGACATGACGACGAAACGAGTGCCATGGTTAGGATTTCTGGTGACTGAAATGCCGTCAACTTGATGGAAATTCTACTTTTCACAAACGGCTTGGGTAGCATTAATCCCCACCATAGCGCTGAACCTGGCCATATTAGCAAAGGCGACAACAACTGTGAGTTATGAATCGACGAGTTGATGTCCAATACGTCCAGAATATCAATCACTTCGTGTGCTTCCTGTGTCAATTGCGCCCATATCACTTGCGCCGTTTTGCTAGCGTCTGACGTCTGAGAGTAGTTCCAAGGACATATGATCATGAGCAGAGAAGATGCGGTTGGTTGTTCGCCACTGACCGCTCACTTGGTGTTTGTTTGACACTAGGTAGCGTCGATTTCGTGCTAAGATACTACAATAAGTACACAAATATTACCCTGGCAGTACGCAATTACGTTTCGGAAAGCCTGCAAGTTCTACTTCGCATTCGCTCTTTCCATGACCTCCAACTTCTTCTTCATAGTTTCCAAGCCATCTTCGATCATCTTAATGGTCTGAGCATCTGCTTTATTGTTACGCACAGCCTCCAGCTTCGCCTCCAACAGCTTGACGGATTTCTTGACTTGGCCAGTGAAGCTTCCGGATAGCGACAACCTGGCGTATGCTTCCGTGAGCTTTGAGACCGATGCGAGTGCCTTCTGCAAATCTGAGTTGAGGTCTCGTATCATGCCGCTGAAATCGATAATCTTGGATTCACGACTCCTCTTTTCTCCCATGGCCTCGTTGTACTTCCTCTCCGCCGTGTGGTCAATTTTGACCTGATTGTGATCCTTCTGTTTCCATACTTCATTATAGTGACGATGAAAAGTATATTTATGACCGCATTGTCGACAGTTCTGGCCGCCGCGAATTGCTTTACATTTCAAAAATTTCTCGTGATCTACGGAGAATTTGAGGTGACAATCAACATGACAATTGGAATAACAGTTGGGGTGCGAGCATAATGTATTATGCTGCGAAGTACGTTCTCGATCCCAGAATTGTTTCGTGATGACGCTCTTGAAGTTCTCGTACTGCTTCATTGTCTGCAAAATAAATAAATCAGAAGCTTGTACAGCCAACGGTCAATAATCATACCAATTCGTTGCCGTTAGCTAATTGTTTGTATTCATCAACTAGTTTCTTCTTTTCTGATATCTGCACTAAGCGCGTCATAGCGAGGTCGATGTCGTTATCTATCTGCTGTGATTGGACGTAGAGGTTCCAGATGTCATTAGTCGGTTGCGGATCGCGATCATCTAGCCAGTCAAATAAGCTGCACATTTCCTCCAACGCCGCCTGATGCCGCTTCCTTAACATGTCCATAGGATTATCCCGAAATCTCTTCGTGACCCTGGTCTGCGGCTGTGACTGCATTTCCTGGTTTTTTTTCCACAGCGAAAGAGGATTATCGAGCAACCATTGATTTTCATAACGAGCTCGTAGAACGTCCGGCAGCGAGTTCTGGTCAAAGTTCCAGTGATCGGGGCTGGAAACGTTTGTGAACACGATCCCAATATTGTCGGCCAGGGAGCGTGGAAAGATTGAGGATAAAGTCGAAAGCACGTAGTCTGTCGCAACGCCAAGGCGGGGTTGTGTGCCATTAGCGAGGATGATAACCGCGTGTACGGTCGCTATCTTGTTTTTTATGGTGGTCGCAATGCTGGCTTTGTGTTGCTTATCCTGTTCAAAGCCACGAGTATCCGCAAGCCCTGGTGTATCGAGGATGGTAACCTTGACGCCGTTGCGGCTGGTGAATTCATAGACATTGGCACGGTTCGTTTGGCTGTGTTTTGACCCGCCGCCAGCTTCGATGCCTGAGTCGTGGTGATTGGTGAATTGCTGTGGTCCATGACCGAGTACGATGTTGGCGAGATAAGACAAGAGGCTCGTTTTGCCCGTCCCGGTCTCGCCTGAGGTTCAAGTTAGTGCCTGCGAATGTTACCAAAAAATGCACGTACCAACAAGCAAAATTGTGAAATGTTTCGATGGGTTCTTCTCTGTTTTGATATTGCCACGACCAAGTTCCTCCGGCGTGCTGAACTCGTAATTAATCATGATTTCACCTCACAGAAATTCTACTTACTTCAATCCCGGTTGTCCAGCCTCTGAGTAGCTGGGGGGATGGGTCCTGAATGGATAGGTAAATACGATGCTTTACAAGTGTGGAAGGAGGACCAACTCGAAGGATGTATAAAATTCAGTTTGACTCCTGTTAGGAAATCAGACAACTGAGAGTAGCAAAAGGTGGTAAGACCATACGGATTTTTGACCATGTTGATACTGAGTGAGTCGTGGCGATTGGATTCGTACGTCATCTTATATACATTTCAAAGAGAACTGAGAAAGCAGACGAAAGGAGATATTGTGCTCAGATCATGTCACAATTTGACATCCGAGGCGTCTATCAAGCCCAAAGGATGAGAGGGATGTTGATTCGCAAGCTCCAGTGATAAACATCAAGTTTTGATCTGGGATGGCAGTCCAAAGCGCGTTCTATTAGACTCTTCCAAAAATGTGCTATACCTTTGCGATCATGACCGTTTTGAGTTTACCCTGTAGAGTAGCAGATAACCCATGCCTTGACTCCTCATGCAGTTGTGAATAACAGTAAATGATGGGCTATGTCCTATATGCTCCTATGCGATCCCAGGATCTACTGGAAAAAGCTTTCAAGTTATAGCAGACAATCAGCGAGAGACTTACTAAGCCGAGTGAATTGTTCTCATAGAGGAAAGGCGATGTGGTGCCGGAAATGTGGCTGATTGACGTGCCGTGCTTGTGAGCAGACGATGGTTGACGCCACCAGTTACCCGAGCCAGGCGAGGGAACCCTTGTGGAAGAATAACAATATGAGATCGTGGCGTCCACGCGTCGGAACCATTGAATACCTTCAACTTCCTCCGGGGTTATGCGTGGATCACATTACGGCAGATCGCAGCAGCGTCGAGCAAAGGATTAGTCCAAATTCTAGTATTTATAGCGTGATAGGCGCTCACATGCCTGCTGAAACACAACCGAAGTATCGACTCCTTTCGGGAGAGTGACTTGTACCCGTCTAGTAACAGGATCTTTACGAGAAAAGCACTATACTCTGCTCTCTTTCGTTTCCATAATCCTAACCGTCGATCCACGAGCGGCTGTAAGGTTCGGGTAAACTGGTGAACTTGCTCTTTACGAATTTCCTCGTTGTGATTGTGAGGCACACTGCTGATAGTGGTGCGATTAGCCGCTGGGTCAAAAGGAGATATGGTCGATCTAACATTCTTCTTGTCAAGGATATCCCATTCGAGATGAACCTGCCGTAGTAGCCACTAGTGTAGAATGGCCTAATTCGAGCGAAGAAGGCCTTCTGATGAATGCTATATCGGATCCCGGGGTCCACGTGTTCGAACACCTTTATTCCGTGGGGGGAAACTCCAATGGTTGAAATGTTATCAACACGTGTATCATCTGCAACAGAAGGAAGTAAGGCTACGATATCATTGATAGGTTGATAGACGCACACACAGACTCTCAAATCCTCTATCGAAACTGAACTTTCTCCTTTGAGCTGAATGCGGATTTATCTATGAAGAAGCCATATTGGGTCCTTTGCGAAAAAAGCAATACATGTTGTCAGTAAAGCTGTCGACTGCCTGGGGAACTTACTATTTCCATCAGATTGTGATTGTGGAGCTGGTTGTCGCGCCGGTTAAAGTGCAGATGTGCGTGGTATTGTTAGCCTCACGGCATTTTTCAAAGTGAGATATGATCCATATGTGGGTTCGGTCTTCCCGTAGTTTGCGTGCTGATCAAGTTGTTCTGGAATGCATGTACGGGTCCCCATTTCTAAGCTAGCCGCAAATGCGCGATTTGAATAACGCGGCGCCTTTCGTGGGTGCGCCATGGATGAATTAGGCAGGCGTTGTAGCTTGCACGACTCAACGCTACAATGTTTTCAGCCTCAATCGAGGGTTAGCTGAGTCACTGGTTCTTACCTGCTTCGGAGATACAACTTGCCACGTGCCAGCACTACTACTACTAGTACCAGCATCACTCCTCTGCTATCACGATCGATGCCGCGACTGAGCGCTGAGCACTGAGGAATGACACGGTTACCGACCCAAGAAATAGGGATTTTGAAGAATATGGTGAGAACACTACTCTGTAAGCAGCGATGAAATGACCCCTGGTTATATCGGAGCATGATTGCAGTAGTGATACCCACTGGGAATATCGGTACGCATTCCGTACCAAACTCAGACATCTCCAACTCAAATCGTGCTAGTAGCTACCGACAACAACATCGCATTTTGGTTGTGAGACGACCTCTCCGCTGAAGAACCAGACTCAAAGCTAAGAAACGACGCGACGTACGTTCTAACGGCGACGGACGAACCAGATATTCGTGAACCGTGCCCATGCTAGTTCGAAGGAAGTGGTGAACGTCGGTGCAATGTTGGTTGGCCACCAGGGATGTCACACTCTATACCAGACGATCATGAACTAATGATAGTAGACAGAGAACCGAAACGCATATGCGACGCCACCATGTTCGATATCCTCCTTACCATCTTTGCCCTTGCGTCGGCCTCTTCCCCGACTTTGAACTTTTGCTTCATGTATTTCAACCTTTCCTCCAACCCACCCACCGACTCTCGATCTGTGCTGCTGTTGTACATAGCCTCTAATTTCATCTCAGCTACGGAGATAGACTTCTGAAGTTGGCCTAAAAAGCTTCCTGATAACGACAGCGCGTCGTATGATTCAATAAGATTGCCTAGCGAGGCAAGGTATTGATTCGTCTCTTCGCCGATTCCCTTGATACTCTTCTCCAGATAGGCAATAGTGCCTTCTTGCTCGTCTTGGTTCCGCTTGGCCTCATTATACCTCCGCTCTGCCATCCTATCTATCCTCTCCTCGTGACGGTCTTGTAGTTTCCACATCAAATCAGTGCTGTAGTGTGCTAGGTAAAGGTGATCACATTTGCTGCAAGTGGCCTCGCTGAGGCCCATCAGCCAGACCTCCGCTACAACTTTCAACGAAAAGCGGAAACTACTGCCAATATGAAAATTGGAATAACAATTCGATTCAGAGCACAACAGATTGTCCATTGACGTGTTCACTCGTACCCAGTCCTTAAATGTGATGACGGATTTGTAGTTTGCGTATTGTCTCACTGTCTGGGAATCAATCAGCATCGTATCTGTGTCTTACATTAAACCAGGCGTGCCAGTGTACTACTGTAGGCTGATTGCTTGGCCTCCTCCAATCGTTTATTTTCCTTTGAAATTCGTGCCGTACAGGAAAGCGCCAGCCCGATTTCGTGATTGGTCCGCTGCAGTTGTTCGGTGAGCTCCATAGCATCATTCGTCGGTTGCACTGCGAGCCCATCTAGCCAATTCAAGATATCCGCGATGACATCCACGGCATTTTCGTGCGCTTCAGACATGGATCGCCTCCATTTCGCCCGCGTCCTGCTTTCGTTAGTGCCTGACTCCTGAGAGTGCTTCTTCCACAACACAATGGGATTATCTATCAGCCACTGATTGTTTCGGGCCCCAGTTCCTTGTAGGATCTCGGGAAGACCGCAATTCAACGAAAGTGGGTCGGCAACATTCGTGAACAGTATTCCGATGTTGTCAGCAAACGTGCGAGGGAGGATAGACAAAAGTGTTGAAAGGGCATAGTCTGTAGCAACGCCAAGTCGCGGTATAGTACCATTAACAAGGATAAGAATGCCGTCGATAGACGCTATGCTCTCTCCCATGGTTTTCGCAATATTGGCTTTATGCAGGTCATCCTGTTCAAGACCACGAGTGTCTGCGATTCCCGGGGTATCAAGGATCTTTATTTCGATGCCATTGTTGCTTGTGAACTTGTAAACCTTTGGGAAATTCGTTCGACTCTGGTGTTCGGGCCCACCAGCTTCATTAGATTTGTCATGGAGATTTTGATATTGTTCCGGGGAACGACCGGCTAAGAGATTCGCAATCAAGGATAAAGGTGGTTTTCCCCGTGCCCGTTTCACCTGTGCGATATGGGTTAGGAGAGGTTGAATTTAATAGAAGCTTCGCCTACCGACGATCAAAAGCGTAAGTCTTCTCTTCGTGGTTTTGATTATTCCGTTTTTAAAGCTTTCTTTCGTTCTGAGCTTGTTAGTGTACCATCTATAGCCAAAGAGAAACGACGAACTGTATGTGCAACTTTTCCAGTTTTTCCTCAAGTTCATCGATAGAATCATTGATCCTATTCTTACCCTTAAAATCCTGTTCGTCAATAAAAGACTCGGACGCCTACTCGTTTGAAGTGTGTCTGTAGGAAATCCAGTGTTATTCGTAAGTCTAGAGTCGATTAGTGGCATACCTTTCATCTGGACTCATTGTAAACGTCAATGATGTGGGTGAATGTAAAGACGGATTGAGACTACTTGTAGCGATTTTATGAGGATGCACCGTCGGGTTAAAGGAATTCAAAGGATCAATCTTATGCTGGATTACCGCCCAAGAATCTGGATCTCCGACTTGAACGAATCGGGCAGGGCTGTGTCCAATGCGTTGTGTGATAATTGTTTTCCTGAACTGATTTCATCGACGCAGTTCCCGTCCTGTACATTACATCCGTGACTGACCGTGACTCAAGTAGTCGCTGCGAAAGACGTATGGTAAGCAGAGAAGATTATCTTGACCCTGAGGTACTCAACACTCAACACTCAACCGCTGCTCAGCGCTCATCATTCGTTTGACTTTGGTATATCATATCGATAACTTCGCCTCCTGCACCAAGATATTTGCGTGCGGCCCGCCTGTCATCAATCAAGATTCCGCAAACATCTATGACACAGGAGAAAGCCACGATGCATTCGTGCTGTCGATGGATTTTGATGAGAATACAATGCCAAGCTATTTCTGGAACTCGCGCCGAGGACGGTCAAAGCAATACTAGATATGTCAAAGATAAACGCCCAGGAATCTTCGAATTGATAGATCTTCTTACGCACGTCGCGTGATAACCATTTTCCAGAACCTATTCCATTATTGATTGCAGTTCCTGTCCCGAGCATTCAACCCGTCCATCACTAGTAAGTGCCTGGAAGGTTCAGCCTCATTGTCATAGTGAGGCACGCAA
>Ga0137376_10000755_pt1 | contig 16262 bp, 20 predicted proteins | sample SagtaG_23_FD_104814 | JGI IMG/M metagenome (GOLD analysis project Ga0137376, IMG submission 104814) | Vadose zone soil microbial communities from Sagehorn Ranch, Mendocino, California, USA - Sage2_L_20_16 metaG | ecosystem: Environmental > Terrestrial > Soil > Vadose zone | place: USA...
GCGCAGCAGCCAGGCGCGGAGGTTCGTCCCGGGTGTGAACGACTCCCAGCTCCGAAACGCCCGGGCGTACGTCTCCTGCATCAGATCCTCGGCTTCTTCCTTGCTGCGCGAGACCCCACGTGCCACTCGATATACCTGATCTGCAAGCGCAAGCGCTTCCTCCTCAAAATGGACACGGTCTCGCGCGCCTTGTGCGATTCGCCGGGCTTCCTCTGGCGAGGTCTCGCTCATGCCGGCGACCCTAGCAATCGCAAACGGCGCCATACGCCGAGTTATTCCCGCTCGAAACGGGTATCAGCGACGCAACCCAACGAAGGAGGACCATTGGAAGGCTACGAGGTAGTCACCGTTGACGAGCACAAGATCGGCAAGGTGGTCGGGCAATCCGGCGACTTCCTGATCGTCGAGCAGGGCACCCTTCTCAAGTCGAAGCACGCGCTCCCGCGCGAGTTCGCGCACGTCGACGACTCCGCTCAACTGGTGCGAGTGACGGTGCGGAAGGAGATCGTCTCGGACTCGCCCAAGGTCGACGACCGGATCGACGAGCGAGAGGTTGCCGAGCACTATGGCCTCTCCACCTCGCCGGGCCCGGCTTCGGAGGGCCAGGGAGAGATGCCCCGACCGACCGAGGAGGAACGGGCGCGGATCCGTGAGGGCGACGAGCAGTCCGCCCTCCCGGAATCGTCGCCGGCACTGCTCGGGGACCGGCTCGCCGGAATCGACGAACGGGACCAGGAAGAGCGCTAGGCGGGCCGGAAGCCGCCGCGGGCCAGCGCGGCGAGCAGGTCGTCACGACTCGTCTGCTCGTCGTCCCACGAGAGCGTGACCTGGCCCATCAGGTTCGCGTTCGCCTGCTCGAGGCCCGGGTGATCGCGGAGCGTCGCGGCGAGGCGGCCGACGCAGCGCTCGCAGCGGACGCCGGTCACCTGGATCGTCTCGGTCTGGACTGCCACGCTCTTAACCTAGCGAGCGCTCGACGAGGTCCGCGCAGACAGCCTCGAGACCGTTCGCGCGCCCGACCTCGAGTTGGCGATCCGCTTCGGTCCGCCTTGTGTCGAGCCGGTCGCCGGCGAGCTCGGCGGCGAGCTCCGAGGCTCGCGCGGTCCGCTCGGCCTCGGGATGGAAGAGCTCCGCGTTCAAGCCGAAGCGCGCGGCTGCCCAGCGGTTCTGCTGGTAGAAGCCGCGCGCGGCAGGGTCGTGCTCAGGGCGAGGACGGTCGAGCGCTGCCCGGCAGAGCTCCTCCAGGATCGCCGTGATCGCGGCGGTGACCGTGAGCGACGTCGGCTGGTCGGGCATCCGGATCTCGAGCGTCCCGAAGTTCGGATGGGGCCTGATGTCCCACCAGAACCGCGTGTAGTCGGCGCCGATACCGAGCCGCGCGAAGTAGTCGACGAACGCCTCCCACTCCTCGTAGGACGCGAACGCGGGCGGGGCGCCGCTCCTGGGCAGCTGCGCGAGTACCTCGGCACGGTTCGACTGCATGCCGGTCTCCTCGCCGGCGAGATAGGGCGAATTGGCGCTGAGCGCGAGCACGACCGGAAGCCAGGGCAGGACGCCTTCGAGCGCGTGGAAGCAGGCCTCTGCGCTCGGCATGCCGACGTGGACGTGGAGGCCGCTGACACCCTGCCTCCGGGCAGACACGCCCGCGTAGGCGACGAATTCCGCGTAGCGGGACTCTTCGGCGATCACCTCGTCCTCGGGCCGGCTCGTCGGGTGGCTGCCCGCGGCGGCGAGGCGCAGGCCCCGCTCCCGGGCGAGCCGATTCGCAGCGGCGCGCAACTCGCGCAGCGCCTCCTCGGCCTCCGCGGGCGACGCGCAGATCTCCGTGTTCAGCTCGAGCGCCGAAGCGAACAGCTCGGCCTTGAGCGTCCCTGGCAGCACGGAGTCCTGGGACGCAGCGATCAGCTCGGCCGCCCGCGGAGCGAGGCGCAGCGTCTCCGCGTCGAGAACCATCAGCTCCTCTTCCACTCCAATCGAGAACGGCGACGACTCCCCGAAGTGCTGCTCGATCACGAGGGAAGTCTTTCAACAGGCAGGGGCTTACGGGGGAACCGGTTCGTTCCCCCGTGGCCCCCTGGTGGGTCGGGCTTATCTCAGGGGAGGGGAGATTGCCGACCGAGCTTGATTTCAGCCTTCAACGGCTCAGCGCCGCGGTAGAAGACGACGGAAAGCGAGTCGCCGGGCTTGTGCTGCGAGATGATCTCGCGCAGGCGCTCCATCGTCGGGACGGCCATGCCGTCCGCCTTCGTGATCACGTCGCCGCCGAGCTGGTAGCTCTCGCCTTCGACCACAACCTGATCGGTACCGCCGTGCAGACCCGCCCGATCTGCGCCACTTCCGGCGGCCACGCTCTCGACGAGCAGCCCCTTCTGGACCGGCATGTTGAAGATCCGAGCCATCGTCGTCGACACGGGCCGCGTGACGACGCCGAGGTACGGGTGGTCGACGTGGCCCTGAGCCTTCAGCTCGGCGACGACGTCGCTCACGGTGTTGATCGGGATTGCAAAACCGATTCCGATGTTGCCCTCGGCGCCAGTGTCTCCGGTCGAGATCGCCGAGCTCACGCCGACGACCTTGCCCTGCGCGTTCAGCAGCGGGCCGCCGGAGTTGCCGTGGTTGAGCGCCGCGTCGGTCTGGATGACGCGATCGATTGGCGTGCCCTCCGGAGACGTCAGCGAGCGGTGGAGCGCGCTCACGATCCCGAGCGTGATGCTGCGGTCGAGGCCCAGCGGGTTCCCGATGGCGGCTACCTGGTCTCCCACGTGAATCCCGTCGGAGTTGCCGAGCGGGAGAGGCTTGAGCGCCCGCGAGCTCGCCTCCACCTTGAGCAGGGCCACGTCGGTCGCCGGATCCTTGCCGATGACCTCGGCCTTCATCGAGTCGTTGTTCGAGAAGCTGACGTGGACGGACTGGGCGTTGCCGACGACGTGGTAGTTCGTGACGATGTATCCGGCCTTGTCGATGACGAAGCCCGAGCCGAGCGAGCGCTGCACCTCGGTGCCGGGTGGGCCGAACGGGTTGCCGAACCAGTCGGTCTGCGGGAGCTTGATCTTCGTCGTCGTCGTGACCTGGACGACGCCTGGCGCGTCGCGGTCGTAGATCGCGCGGACCGTTAGCGGGCGTTCCCGGGAGGTCTGCGAGACGTCCCCCGGGACACTCGTGGGAGGCTGGACGAGCTCGCGAATCGTGGTCGTGTGCTCACCCGTCCCGACGAGCGCCGCGCCGATGACCGCAACCGTTCCGCCCGCGAGCGCCGCCACGAGTAGCGCGCCGGCCATCGGCAGGGATTCTTTCCGCACGGGGATCTGCACCGCCTCTGTATAACCCGCGGCTCGTTAACCCGAGTTTGAGGGACGGTTAAGACGCCGCGGGCGCCGTAGCCACGCGGTACCGGCGGGCTTCGCGGCGAGCCTCGATTCTGCGACCGGTGAATGCGAGCGTCGCGATCCCGGCCGTGAGCAGGAACACATAGAGGACGCCGCCTGGAAGCCTCGTCACGAGCTCCAGCGCAGCGCCGACGAGGCCCGCGCACGGGATCGTGATGATCCACGCGACGAGGATGTTCCCCGCCACGCCCCAGCGCACCGCCGACAACCTCGTGCTCGCGCCGGCGCCGAGCACCGAGCCGCTGATCACGTAGGTCGTCGAGACCGGATACCCGGCGCGTGCGGTCAGCCAGAGCACGACCGCTGTGGACGTCTGCGCGGCGAAGCCCTGCGGCGGCTCGAGCTTCGCGATCCGCTGCCCCAGGGTGCGGATGATCCGCCAACCTCCCGCGTACGTCCCGAGGGACATCACCGTCGCGGAGCTGATCTTGACCCAGAGGGGAACCGTGAATGGCTCCGCGGCGAGGTGCCCCGAGACGATCAGCGCGAGCGCGATCACGCCCATCGTCTTCTGCGCGTCGTTCGTGCCGTGCGTGAAGGCGACGAACCCGCCGGAAACGAGCTGGAGCCGGCGGAAGATCCGATTGACCAGAGCCGGAGCGCGCTTGCGGATCAGCCAGAGCAGGACCGTCATCAGCGCCGCCGCGCCGACGAGCCCTGCGACCGGAGCGAGCAGCGAGGGGACGAGCACCTTGGTCTTGAGCCCGTCCCAGTTGACGACCGCGAAACCGCCCGTCGCCGCGACCGAGGAGCCGATGATCCCGCCGATCAGCGCGTGGCTGGAGCTCGAGGGGATCGCGAGGTACCAGGTGATCAGATTCCACGTGATCGCGCCGACGAGCCCGGCCAGGACGACCTTCAGCGTGATCGCGGCCGGGTCGACGATTCCCGTCGCGATCGTCGCCGCCACGGCGAAGAAGAAGAACGCACCCGCGAAGTTCAGGATCGCCGAGCTGAGCACGGCCATCCGCGGCGACAGCGCGTGTGTCGAGACGCTCGTCGCGATCGAGTTCGCCGTGTCGTGAAACCCATTCGTGAAGTCGAAGAAGAGGGCCGTCACGATGACCGCGATGAGCGTAAGTTCCATTCAGCCGCCCTAGACGTTCTTGACGACGATGTTCCCGACCAGGTCGGCGGCAGTCTCGCAGGAGTCGATTGCCTCCTCGAGCGCCTCGAGGATGTCTTTCCAGCGAATAACTATCAGCGCGTCCGTCGTGTTCTCGAAGAGTCCCGCGATCGCCTCGCGCACGATTCGGTCGCCCTCGTCCTCGAGCCGCTTGATCTCCACGACGTGGGGCTCGACCCGCTGCAGCTGCTTGAGCTCCGCCAGGGCTTGTGCAAGATGCTCGGCGATCTGGACGAGCACCCGGCACTGCTCGAGCGCGGCATCGAGCCTCGACTCGACCTTGTACAAGCCGAGGAGGTCCGATGCCTCGTCCATGTAGTCGACGACGTCGTCGATCACCTTCGCCAGGTCGTAGATGTCCTCGCGGTCGAAGGGAGTGATGTACTGCGTGTTGAGTAGCTCGAGCGTCTCGCGGGTGAGCTCGTCGCCACGGGTCTCGAGCGCCTTGACCTGCGACTGGCGCACGATGTCCTGCGGGAACTCGGCGAAGCGGCGCTCCACGAGCCGCGCCGTCTCGAGCAGGTTCTCGCCCGCGCGTGCGAACAGATCGTAAAACGCTGTCGTCTTCGGAACGAGTGCGAGCCGCATTGCGGCGGGAACTTAACTACGAATCGAGCCGCTCGGGGTCCGAGGCGTCGGTGAATTCGCGGAACTCGCCCGTAACGAGGTATGCCGTCTGCTCGCCGATGTCGACGGCGTGGTCTCCGATCCGCTCCAGGCAGCGCGAGATGAGCAGCATTCTCAGGCCCCACTCGCGCTTGTCCATCTCGCCGCCGAGGTCGAGGATGTAACTCGCGACGCGCCTGTTCGTGCGGTCGATCAGCTCGTCGAGGTCGACGAGGCTCTCGGCGCCGTCGACATCGCGCTCGACAAAGGAGTCGAGCGCTACCCGGATCATCTCTTCGGCCCGCGAGGCCATCTCGTCGAAGCCCTCGATCAGCGTCTCGTCGGGCGGCAGCCCGTGGGCGAGCTTCGTCAGCTTGGAGATCGTCACGCACAGGTCGGCCATCCGCTCGAGGTGCAGGTTCGAGTGCAGGACCGCGAGCACGAACCGCAGGTCGACCGCGACCGGCGTCTGACGCGCGAGAAGCGATTCGATGCTTTGCTCGAGCGCGAGGTAGCGGGCATCGACGTCGTCGTCGAAGGAGATCACTTCGTCCGCGAGCTCGGGGTCGTTCTCGCGAAGCGCGTTGATCGACCCGCGCAGGGCGCGCAGGACGAGGTCCCCTTCTTCGAGCAGCGACGCTTGCAGCGTGTCCATCTCTTGTTGCAGCGTCACGCGCATGGCTCGAACCTACCCGAATCGTCCGGTCACGTAATCCTCCGTCCTTCGATCGGACGGCTGCGTGAAGATCTTCGGAGTGAGGTCGTACTCGACGAGGATCCCGGTCGCCTCGGAGCCGTCGAGGCGCTCGACGCTGAAGAAGGCGGTCTTGTCGGCGACACGGGCGGCCTGCTGCATGTTGTGCGTCACGATCACGATCGTGTACGCCTCCTTCAGCGCGTGCATCAGATCCTCGATGCGCGACGTCGCGATCGGGTCGAGCGCCGAGGCCGGCTCGTCCATGAGGATCACGTCGGGCTCGACGGCGAGCGCGCGGGCGATGCAGAGACGCTGCTGCTGTCCGCCCGAGAGCGAGAACGCGCTTCGCTTGAGCCGGTCCTTGACCTCGTCCCAGAGCGCGGCCTTCTCCAGGGCGCCCTCGACCCGCTCGTCGAGGTTGCCCCGCATCCTGAGCGAGCGCGGCCCGTACGCGACGTTGTCGTAGATCGACTTCGGGAACGGGTTCGCGCGCTGAAAGACCATGCCGATCCGCTTTCGCACCTCGACCGCGTCGACTCCGCGGCCGTAGAGGTCGAGGCCGTTGTAGAGGATCGTTCCCGAGACCTTCGCTCCGGCGACGACGTCGTTCATGCGATTCAGGCAGCGGATGAACGTGCTCTTGCCGCAGCCCGACGGGCCGATGATCGCCGTCACCTCGTTCTGCTCGACCTGGAACGAGACGTCTCGCAGGACGGTTCTGCCGTCGTAGCTCACCGCAAGGTCGCTAATGTCGAAGACGGGTTGGTCGCTCATCCGGGGAACGTGATCCGGATCTCGAGGCCTTCGCGGCTCGTCGCCTCCACGTAGCCGCCGGCGCTCGTGACGATGTGCTTCACGATCGCGAGGCCGAGGCCCGTCCCGCGGGAGGCTCGCGCGCGGTCGGCTCGGTAGAAACGTTCGAACAGGCGCGGAAGGTCGGCGTCGTTCACTCCGACTCCGTCGTCCGCGGCCACGACCACGACGTCGTCGCCGGCGCGGGTCACGGAGATCGAGAACGTCACGCCGTCGCCGGCGTAGCGGATCGTGTTCTCGGCGAGGTTCTCGATCACGACGCGCAGCATCCGCGGCCGGAGCGGAACCTCGGCCTCATCGTCCAGCTCGACGTTCAGCAGCACCCCTGCCCGCGAGGCCCGTTCGGCGAGCCCGTCCATCACCTGGCGTACGACCGGCGCCGCGGGAATCGACGCGAGCGAGACGACGGCGCGGCCGGTCTCCAGCTCGCTCAGGAACAGCACGTCGTCGATCAGCTCGCGGATGTTCTCGACCTCGGCCTTGCCCTGCTCGAGCAGCTCGTTGACGTTCGCGGAGGGCAGCGCCGCGGTCTCGAGCAGTGCGAGCAGCCTCGCGAGCGGCGTCCTGAGCTCGTGCGAGACCGCCGCCGTGAACCCGGCGCGGAGCTCCTCGTACGCGGCCAGCTCGCCGGGCTCGCGCAGATAGAGAAGCGATTCGCGCGTACCGTCGACCTCGACCGGAACGCGCCGCGGACGCCACGGCTCGCTCTGGAGGAGCTGCGCAGGAACAGCCTGGCCTGGCACGAGCCCGTCTAGGGTCTCGCGCGCGCGACGGCTCGCTGCAATCAGCCGATCGTCCTCGTCGACGACGAGCACGATCTCCGAGCTTTCCTCGAGCAGCCGCCGCCCTCGTTCCGCCTCGAGCTCGGCGTTCTCCATAATCGGCGTCAGTATGGCGAAGGTCCTGATCGTCGAAGACGACGACGTCATCGCGCAGGCCATGGCGCACCACCTGTCGCTCGCCGGCTACGACCCGGTCGTGGTCGCGGACGGCGACACCGGGCTGAAGCGGCTGCGCTTCGAGACCGCCGACGTGTGCGTCGTCGACCTGATGCTCCCGCGCATGGACGGCTGGCGGCTAATCGAAGCGGCTCGGGGCGAGGGGCTCGGGACGCCGATCATCGTCGTCAGCGCTCGAGGCACCGAACACGACCGCGTGCACGCGCTGGAGATCGGCGCGGACGACTACCTCGTCAAGCCGTTCTCGATGAAGGAGCTCGTGGCGAGGGTGCGCGTCGCGTCGCGGCGAGGTGGGCGCGAGCAGTCCGAGGAGCGAGGCGAGCCGATCGAGATCGAGGAGCTCCGCATCGACCCACTCAACGTCCAGGCCTACCTCGACGGTCAGAGCGCCGACCTGACGCCGACCGAGTTCCGGCTGCTCTACGCCCTCGCGCTCGAGCGTGGGCGGGTCGTCAGCCGCGACGAGCTGCTCCAGAAGCTCTGGGGCCGACGCGAGGGCCATCGCGACCGCACCGTCGACGTCTTCGTGCGCAAACTGCGCGACAAGATCGACCGCCAGGCGCCGCGGCACACGTTCATCCAGACGCGCTACGGCGTCGGCTACAAGCTCGAGCCGGAACCGAAGTAGCCGCTAGGTTTCGACGCTTGAGCGCGCGTGTCGCCTGGATCTCGTACTGCCCGGTCAAGGGCCTCGCGGTCCAGCAGCTCGACGGGTGCGAACTGACCGAGGCCGGAATCGCGGGTGATCGGCAGTTCTTCCTCGTCGACGAGAACGACCGCCTCGTCAACAGCAAGGGCCTCGGCGTCCTCCAGCAGATCGTCCCGCGGTACGACGGCGAAGCGGATTCGTTGACGCTCTCGTTTCCCGACGGTACGTCGATCGCTCAGCCCATCGGCTTCAACGGCTCGCTCAACGCACTGTTCTGGAGCACGACCGTTGACGTGCGCGTCGTCGAAGGGCCCTGGAGCGAGGCGATCTCCGAGTTCGCCGGCCGGAGCCTTCGGCTCGTCCGGGCTCACGGGCCGGCTCCGGATCGCTTACGCAGCGGCGCGGCGACGCTCCTCGGGACCGGCTCCCTGCGTGCGATCGCGCGGACCCTCGGCGTGGACGAGGTCGACGGGCGGCGCTTCCGCATGAACTTCGGCATCGACGGCCTGGGCGAGCACGAGGAGGACGAGTGGCTCGGCCGTCGCGTGCGGCTCGGGGAGGCGGTCGTGGTGCCGATCGGAAACGTCGGCCGCTGCGCAGTGACGACGCAGAACCCCGACACGGGTGCGCCAGACCTCGACACGCTGAAGGCGCTGGCCGCCTATCGGCCGGGCATCGATGCGACGGAGCCGCTGCCCTTCGGCGTCCATGCCGCAGTCGCCGACCCCGGCCGGGTCAGCGTGGGTGATCCCGTCGAGTTGGCCTGACACCGTTAGAGCTGTCCGGGGCGAGCCGGTCGAGGAGCTGAAGCTCTAGAAGGGTTTGGCCGAAAAGGTCCGCGCAGCTCGCGCGAAGAACGCCGCGACTGCTGCACCAGCGCCTATCAGAAGCGTGAGGACGTTCGTGGTGACACATGTGCGGCAGGCGTTGCAGCAAGTCGTGACCATCGGGGCATGCTCGCCGTACTTCCCGGCGACTTGACCCAAGCGCCCGGTCCAAATCGTTTTCACGGACTGATTGTAAGTCAGCGGCGAGGGCGCCGGCGCTTGACATATCGACATCTTTCAATACGATGCTCATCGATATGAAGAGCTTGCAGGTGATTGACTGTTGCGTCCCGCTGGGGAGCTCTGCTCTCGCCGACGAAGAGGCCGAGGCGACCGCACAGGTTTTCAAGGCGCTCTCTGACCCGGCGCGAGTGAAGATCCTTAGCATCGTCGCCGCAGCCGAGGCGTCTGTCTGCGCGTGCGAATTCACACCGGCGCTGGGACTCAGCCAGGCGACGACCAGCCACCACTTGAAGAAGCTCACCGAGATCGGCCTGCTCGACCGCGAGCAGCGCGGCAAGTGGGCCTACTTCTCGCTCAACGCGGACGCGCTCGAGCAGCTCGCCGGGCTCGTTCGGATTCCGGAGGCGGTTGCATGACCCTCGAGTCGGCCGACCTCCTGCGCGAGCAGGTCCGTGAGCGCTACGCCCAGGCTGCGCGGGCCGTCGCTTCCGGATCGAGCTCGACCTGCGGCGACGGCTCGTGCTGCGACGGGAAAGCAACCGACTTCGGCGAAGGGCTGTACAGCGCGGCCGAGCGGGACGAGATCCCCGATGCGGCCGCGCTCGCATCGCTCGGCTGCGGAAACCCGACCGCCGTCGCCGACCTTCACGAAGGCGAGGTCGTTCTCGACCTCGGGTCAGGCGGCGGGATCGACGTCATCCTGTCGGCCAGGCGCGTCGGCCCGACCGGGACCGCGTACGGGCTCGACTTCACCGACGAGATGCTTGCGCTGGCTCGGCGGAACGCCGCCGAGGCCGCAATTCCGAACGTCCACTTTCTGAAGGGCGCGATCGAGCAGATCCCGCTCCCGGCCGATTCCATCGACGTCGTCATCTCGAACTGCGTCATCAATCTCTCCGTCGACAAACCGGCGGTCCTGACGGAGATGGCGCGCGTGCTGAGGCCTGGTGGCCGGCTCGGGATCTCCGACGTCGTCGCCGAGGATCACCTCTCACCGGAGCAGCGCGCAGAGCGCGGGAGCCACGTCGGTTGCATCGCGGGCGCTCTGTCGAGAAGTGAGTACGTGGGCGGGCTCGAGGCCGCCGGTTTCGAGGACGTCACCGTCGAGCTCACGCACGAGGTCGCGGACGGGATGCACGGCGCGATCGTGAAAGCGGTGAGGTCCGAGCGGCCGACGAAGGGCCTACCGATCGTCCAGCCCGCTGAAACCGCCGGATGCTGTTGAGACCTTCGTGCTAGCGGGGAGGAGTCCGTGCCCGAGACACTCGATCCCGTCACCAGGCACCACATCGACCAGGCAGCGACTCGGCTCGCCGAGGAGTTCGAAGGGATCTTCTCCCAGGAGACGATCGCCCGCTACATGGCCGAGTCGACCGACCTCCTCGGCGAGGCGAAGGTCAACGTCTTTGTCCCGGTGTTGGCTCACCGGTTCGCGCGCGAGCGGCTGAAGGCCCTGGCGCAGGCGGAAGGAATCCTCGGCAAGGTTCAACCGGAGGTGCTGTTCGTCTGCGTCCACAACGCAAGGCGCAGCCAGATGGCCGCGGGCTTGCTGAAGCTCCGCTCTGAAGGAAGGATCAACGTCCGCTCCGCAGGCTCCAGCCCCGAGAGCGAGATCAATCCGAACGCGGTCCTCGCACTCGAGGAGCTCGGCGTCGACATGAGCGAAGCGTTCCCGAAGCCGCTGACCGACGAGGTCGTGCGCGCGGCCGACGTCGTGATCACGATGGGCTGCGGCGACGCGTGCCCGATCTATCCAGGCAAGAAGTACGTGGACTGGGAGCTCGACGACCCTGAGAGTCAGGACCTCGAGACCGTGCGGCGCATCCGCGACGAGATCGACCAGCGGGTGCAGAGGCTGATCGCCGAGCTGATCCCGGAAGACGCTCCGCCGAGCTGAGCGAGTTGACGACCGTCCGTCGGCTCACCGCCGAGCTCGTCGGCACATTCGCGCTCGTCTTCGCCGGCTGCAGCGCGGTCATGGTCGAGGCGAAAACGGGGGCGCTCGGCCACGTCGGCGTCGCGATCACGTTCGGGCTCGTGATCATGCTCATGATCTACCCGGTCGGGCACGTCTCGGGCGCGCACCTCAATCCCGCGGTCAGCCTCGCCTTCGCACTGAGCAGGCACTTCCCCTGGACGAACCTCTTCGGCTACTGGGCCGCGCAGCTCGCGGGCGCATTGGCCGCAGCGGCGATCTTGCGGGGATCTCTCGGCAACATCGCGCACGTGGGCGCCACGCTGCCGTCCGGTTCAGAGCGCCAGTCCTTCCTCTGGGAGCTCGTGCCGACGTTCTTCCTGATGTTCGTGATCATGGCAGTCGCCACCGACACGCGTGCCGTCGGCGAAGCGGCGGCCATCGCGATCGGCGGAACGGTCGGGCTCGACGCCATGTTCGGCGGCCCGATCTCGGGCGCGTCGATGAACCCGGCCCGCTCGATCGGCCCGGCATTCGTCAGCGGTGATCTGCACGCGTTCTGGATTTACGTCCTCGCTCCGATCGCCGGTGCGGCCCTAGGCGCCGTCGCCTATCAGTTCGTTCGCAGCGAACCCACACCAGGCACTTGAATCGCGTCGCGGTGATCACCGATATCCACGCCAACCTGCCTGCGCTCGAGGCAACCCTGTCCGAGATCGAACGCGCGGTTTCGCACGAGATGCGGACTGTGGGGCTACCCGAAGAGCTCGCGGAAAAGCTCGTCACAGCCGCCTGAAATCACGAATCCGCGCGCGGTCACAACTTCGACTCCAGATCTTCACCATCTCGCAGCCCCTAGCTCCTCGAGCGGCCCATACCTTGCGGCCGGACCGCACAGGTCTGAGACGACCCACGAAAGGAGACTCGAGGAGAGTCATGAAAGCATTCGTTACACGCAGGAAGCGGCCTCTTGCCGTGCTTTCCGTTCTGACAGTCGCCATCGCCACTGCGGTGGCCATCAGCGTCGGCGGCGCCCAGGCGCGGTCCAGCGCAGATGAGCTCAAGGGCGCAGGTGCGACCTTCCCAGCACCGCTGATCGCCGCCTGGCAGCAGAAGTACGAAGCAGCGAAGGGCGTGAAGATCTCCTACAACCCGATCGGCAGCGGCGGCGGGATCTCCGCGATCACGAACAAGGCGGTCGACTTCGGCGCGAGCGACGCGCCGATGACGCCCGACCAGTTCAACTCGTGCGGCGGATGTGTCGAGTTGCCCTGGGCGCTTTCGGCCACGTCGGTCATGTACAACCTGCCGGGCCTTCCGAACAACCTGCACATCACGGGCCCGATTCTCGCCGGCATCTACCTCGGCCAGATCAAGAAGTGGGACGATGCGAAGATCAAGGCCGTCAACAAGGGCGTGGACCTGCCCTCGCTCAACATCACCCCGGTCTACCGGAGCGACTCCAGCGGCACGTCGTTCAACTACACCACGTACCTGAACACGGTCAGCCGCCAGTGGAAGTCGCAGATCGGCCGCGGCACCACCGTGAACTGGCCGGCCGGTGTCGGCGCACGCGGTAGCTCTGGTGTCTCGGGCGTCATCTCGAGGACCCCAGGCGCGCTCGGCTACGCGGACATCGCATACGCGCTCAAGAACCACCTGAAGTTCTTCTCGGTGCAGAACCGCGCCAAGAAGTTCGCACGGCCCGGTCTCGCCGGCATCCAGGCCGCCGCGCAGGCGGACCGCAAGTTCAATCCGCAGTCGAACGAGCTGTCGATCGTGAACCCGCCAGGCAGCAAGCGCTTCGCGAGGGCGTATCCGATCTGCACGTACACCTACGTAATCCTGCGGATCCAGTCCGACAAGGCCAACCTGCTGAAGCCCTTCGTCACCTGGGCGCTCACCTCCGGCCAGCAGTACGGACGGCCGCTGATCTTCCAGCCGATCCCCAAGTACGTCGTCACGCGGGGCAAGGCGACACTCAAGAAGGTTCACTCCTAGGAAGTCAGAATCGCGCGCATGTCAGTCGCGCAAGAACGAGCGACCGGCCCTGCCGCCCTTCAACGGCGGGGCCGGTTCCGTCCCGGGGACGCAGTCCTCTACGTCGTCACGTGCGCGTCCGCGCTCACCGGCGTCGTCCTCCTGGGGCTCATCATCCACGAGGTCCTGAGCCAGGCGTGGCCTGCAATTGAGAAGTTCGGGCTCGGCTTCCTGACCACCCAGGCGTGGGGCGACAACGGCAACACGCTGTTCGGCGCCAGGTCGTTCATCTTCGGCACCGTGGTCACGTCGTTGGGAGCTCTGCTCCTCGCGACGCCGATCTCACTCGCGATCGCGCTCTTCCTCAGTGAGCTCGCGCCGCGCTGGCTCCGCTCGGTGGTCGCACCACTCGTCGAACTGCTCGCCGCGATTCCGAGCGTCGTGCTCGGCCTGTGGGGGATCCTCGTGCTCGGCCCGTTCATCACCGGCACACTCGGACCGGCGATCCACGGAAGCCTCGGTTGGGTCCCCATCTTCAGCACGGAGCCGACTGTGGGGTCGAACATGTTCGCGGCGATCCTGATCCTGACGATCATGATCATCCCGATCGTGTCGAGCATCTGCCGCGAGCTCTTCGTCGGCGTTCCAGCCGAGCTGAAGGACGGCGCGCTCGCTCTCGGGTCGACGCGCTGGGAGGTCATACGCGGCGTCGTCTTCCCGTACGCACGGGCCGGGATCGCGGCGGCGCTCATCCTTGGGCTCGGCCGAGCGCTCGGCGAGGCGATTGCGGTCACACAGGTGATCGGAAACCGGGTGGCGATCAACACGTCCCTGTTCGATCCTGGCGACACGCTGGCGAGCCGGATCGCGGGCCAGTACCAGGGCGCAGACACGGCGCTCCAGGTCGCGTCGCTCGTCTACCTCGCGGTCATCCTCCTCGTCTTCTCCCTGATCGCCAACCTCGCCGCTCAGCTGATCGTGCGGCGCGTCGCGGGCCGGCACCAGGTCTGATGAGCACGAACGCCCCCACCGCCGATCTGTTCCGCAGCGAGCGCATGCGCCGCCGTCGGATCGTGAACAGGCTGGTCGAAGGCGCGGCGACCGTCGCGGCCCTGCTCGCCGTCGCCGTGCTGGTCATCGTCGTCAGCTCGGTTGTGAGAAGCGGCTGGGGCGCGATCAACGTCGACTTCTTCACCAAGACACCCGCTATCTACACCGGCTTCGGGCCGCGCCCCGCTTCGGGGATCTCGAGCGCGATCATCGGAACGCTGATCATCATCGGCATCGCCCTCGTCATGGCGCTGCCGGTCGGCGTGATGACCGCGATCTACCTGAATGAGCTCGCGCCGCGAAGGCTGGCCGGCGTGCTCACGCTCGCGTTCGACGTGCTGAACGGGATTCCGGCGATCGTGCTCGGCATCTTCGTGTTCGTCTTCGTCGTCGTCGGCCACGGCCAGGCGGCATGGAAGGCGAGCTTCGCCCTCGCGATCCTGATGGTGCCCATGATCGCGCGCTCGACCCAGGAGGTGTTAGCCCTGGTCCCGGCCTCGATGCGTGAGGCGAGCCTCGCGCTCGGCGCCGCGAAGTGGCGGACGACCCTGAGCGTCGTCCTGCCCCAGGCGGTCGGCGGGATCGTGACGGGCGCGACCCTCGCGACCGCCCGCGCGGCCGGCGAGACGGCGCCGCTCCTCTTCACGAGCGCGCTCTACAGCGATTCGGTCAGCTACGACCCCAGGCAGCCCATCGCCTCGATCCCGATGTTCATCTTCACCTCCGCGGAGCAGGCCGACCCAGTTCTCCACGAGCAGGCGTGGGGCGCAGCCGCGGTTCTGATCGGAATCATCCTCATCGCCAGCCTGATCGCACGCTGGTTTGCAGACAGGAGCGTCCGGCGTCTGAAAGGAGAACGATGACCGAGGTCAACTACCCTGTGGATATCGACGTCAAGGAACCCGCAGAGCGCGCCGGGCTCCCGAGCGCGATCGACCCGTCCCTCCTGGCGGCCAAGCCGCCCGCGGAGACACTCGCGCGCGACCGCGTCTTCAGCATCGAGAACCTGACCGCGTTCTATGGCAACGCGCCCGCGATCCGCGACGTCTCGTTCGAGATCTACCAGCGGATGGTGACCGCGATCATCGGCCCATCGGGCTGCGGCAAGAGCACGTTCATCCGCTGCCTCAACCGGATGAACGACGTGATCCCGAACTTCAAGACCGAGGGCCGCATCCTGTACCACGACATCGATCTCCAGGCGAGGAACATCGACCCGGTGGGCGTCCGCCGCCGCATCGGCATGGTCTTCCAGCGGCCGAACCCATTCCCGAAGTCGATCTACGAGAACATCGCCTACGGCCCGCGGATCCTCGGCCTGAAGGACGACCTCGACAGCCGAGTAGAGAAGGCGCTTCGGCGCGCCGCTCTGTGGGACGAGGTCAAGGACAGGCTCAAGCGGAGCGCCTGGTCGCTCTCGGGCGGACAGCAGCAGCGGCTCTGCATCGCCCGCTGCCTCGCGATCGAGCCCGACGTGATCCTCATGGACGAGCCGGCCTCGGCGCTCGACCCGATCGCGACCACGCGCATCGAGGACCTGATGCACGAGCTCAAGCGCGACTACACGATCGTCGTCGTCACGCACAACATGCAGCAGGCCGCGCGCGTCGCCGACATGACCGCGTTCTTCAGCATCAGCAGGGGCGCCGAGGGCGAGCGATCGGGAGTGCTCGTCGAGTACGACGACACGAAGACGATCTTCACGCAGCCGAAGGACAGCCGCACAGAGGACTACGTCACCGGCCGTTTCGGCTAAGCGAGGGGTGAAACGGTTGGCCGGGTGGTGGCCAACTGGATAAAAGATGGATTCCTCTGGTTTTTCTGGTCCACAGCACGCACAATGTGCTGCCATGCGTATGGCGCTGGTCGCACATCACGAGAGCGAAACGAACCTGAGGCTGGTCGAAGCCGCGCCGCTCGGCGTCCAGGCGGAGATCGTCCGGCCGTCACGGATCCGCTGCTGGCTCGGCCCCGGCGACGCTGCGCTTGCGCGTATCGACGTCCTGCGCAGCCTGGACGGGATGGAGACCGGCAGCTGGGAGGTCGGGCTCATCGAGAACGAGGGGGTCCA
>Ga0137376_10000758_pt1 | contig 16253 bp, 16 predicted proteins | sample SagtaG_23_FD_104814 | JGI IMG/M metagenome (GOLD analysis project Ga0137376, IMG submission 104814) | Vadose zone soil microbial communities from Sagehorn Ranch, Mendocino, California, USA - Sage2_L_20_16 metaG | ecosystem: Environmental > Terrestrial > Soil > Vadose zone | place: USA...
CCGCGTCGATCAGGAGCGTCTGAAAAACGCCCTCATCGAATCCGGCGCGGCAAAAGATCTCTTCAATCGCAAGCGCGCACTGCGGGACGTTGGCGGCGTGTTTCAGGAGCCCAACGTTTCCCGCCATCAAGGCTGGCGCTGCAAATCGAAACACCTGCCAGAACGGAAAATTCCAAGGCATGATCGCGAGAACCGGTCCGAGCGCCTCGTAGCGGACATAACTGCGAGCAGCATCCGTCTGCGCGGCCTCGTCTTCTAGAAATCGCTCGGCGTTCTCGGCATAAAACCGGCAAACACGCGCGCATTTGGCGATCTCATCCAGCGCCGCGCGAAATAATTTTCCCATTTCCAACGTCATCGTGCGGGCGAGTTTGTCCTTTTCCTGCTCAAGTAATGACGCCGTGGCCATCATGAGTTGCCCGCGTTTGGCAAATGGGCGTCGTCGATGGTGCGCAAATGCGCGCTCGGCGCGTTTCAATCGCTTTTCGATTTCCTCGTGGTTGAAAGCTGGAAACTCTTTCAGCGTTTCACCCGTTGCTGGATTGATCGACGCGATTGCCATTCTATGTAATAACCGCGAATTAGGTTGCCCGCGAAAAAAGTAGTGCGAACTTCCAGCTTGCGATGGGTTTGCTTCGCAGGCGAGATGCTCGCGTTGCGCTACAATCGCAGACCTTTCGGAATCAAAATGCGGTCAAGCAAGTCGAAGCTCCATTGCACAATCAGCGCGAGGAGCGCCGCCGGAACCGCCCCTTCCAAAATCGTGACGTGATCGTTCAGATTCAATCCGCTCAAGATTGGCTCGCCGTAACCGCCCGCTCCAATCAACGCCGCAAGTGTGGCAGTACCAATGTTAATAACCGCGCTGGTTTTAATTCCCGATAAAATTGAGCGCGACGCCATCGGTAGATAAATTCGCCAGAGTCGCGCCGCCGGTGTGAGTCCCAGCGCAATGGCCGATTCGCGCAGCGATCGGGGAATGTCCTGCAAGCCGCTCGCAGTGTTGCGCACGATTGGTAGCAATCCGTAAAGAAAAAGCGCGGCAATCGCAGTACGAACGCTGATTCCGAAAAACGGAAGGGGAACCAGAAGAGCGAGCAAGGCAAGCGATGGAACGGTCTGCATAACGCCCGCAAAACCAAGAATCATATTTCCGGTCGCGCCACCACGGCTTGCGAAAATCCCGAGCGGAATTCCAGTGACTATTGAAAGAAGCAACGAAAATCCCGCAAGTTCGAGATGGCGCAACGTCCAGCGCGCAAGCTTTTGCCAAAACGATTCGTCGCCGGTAAGTGTCGATCCAGCGGCGTTTTGAAAATATAAGTTTGCAGCTTTTGTGTAGTTTTTTGTGCGCTCCGCTTCTGCGTTCAGCCGAACCATGCGCGCTTCATCGAGCGTGCCTGCGAGTCCGTGTAATGCAGCGATCGCGTCGTCGCGCAGGGAAGTTCGAAATAAAAATGCCGCATCGTATTTCGGGAAAAAATCAAAGTTATCTACCAGGGAGACAAGATCGTTCTCCGCAATCTTCGCATCGGTCGAATAAGCGTCCTTCAGGTCGATCGAGCCGTTCGCGAGAGCGGCGTACCCAAGCGCGTGATCAATTCCGATGATGTTCAGCTGAGGGAGGCCGTAACGCTGGCGTAACGGTCGCCAGCCATCGCGTCGATCTAAAAATTCGTGGGTAAGTCCGATTCTGAGTTCCGGGTGTTTGCCCAAATCGCCGATCGTGCGAATGCCAAGTCGTTGCGCGTCATTACGGCGCATGACAAGCGCATACGTGTTGTTGAAACCGAGTGGCTCCGTCATCCCGACGCCGAATTTCGTCAACGCATCCCGAATTTCCTGGACCGACAATTGCCGTTCGGTCCTGAGAATTTCTTGCGCGATCGTTCCGGTGTACTCTGGATAGACGTCGATTTGCCCGCCGCGTAACGCTTCCCAAAGGATAATCGTGCCGCCCATGCCTTGTCGATGTTCCGCCGGAATGCCCGTTTCGTTTAGCGTGCGCTTGGCAATTTCCCCGAGAACGTAAGATTCGGTGAATTTTTTCGAACCGATTAAAACCGGATTGGCAGCGAAGCACAAAGTTGCGCTGAAAAAGAGAAGAACCAGAGTTAGGCGAACGAAACTTTTCATGCCAGAGCGACGCTCCGTTGCGCGTTGATGAACTCGGAAACAAAGGGATTGGCCGGTCTTTCGCGAAGATCGGTTATCGAACCTTGCTGGACAACGCGGCCTTCATTCATGAGCACAATTTCGTCGCCGAAATAAGCTGCTTCCGCCAGGTCATGCGTGACGAGCAGCGCGGTTTGGCGCAAGCGCGCGAAAATTTCTTTGAGATCCTTTTGCAACGACGCCCGCACCAATGGATCGAGCGCGCCGAGTGGTTCGTCGAGGAGCAATAATTCGGGCGAAAGCATTAATGCCCGCATCAAACTGACGCGTTGACGCTGACCGCCGGAAAGTTCAAGCGGGTACCGCGCCAGCAGGTTTTCGGGAAATCTTGTCAGCTCGCACAATTCAGAAAGCCGCGTGCGCATTTCTTTGTCGGATTTTTCGAGATGGCGCGCCATCAAAAGGATGTTTGCGTGTGCCGTGAGATGTGGGAAAAGGCCGCCTTCCTGAATGACATACCCGATGCGGCGACGCAATATTTCGATGTTAGCAGATGTAATCTGTGAGCCATCGAAATCGATTGTGCCAGAATCAGGCGCGATCAGCCGAATGATGATTCGTAGCAGTGTCGATTTCCCGCAGCCGCTCGGTCCGATTAGGACCGTGGTTTTGCCGCGCTCGATCGACAGATTCGTCGGATGCAGCGCCGGTGCGTCGGCGTAGCCTTTCGTGACATCGACAAGTTGAACGAGGGCGCTCATAGCTGTGGCCGCTTCGCTGTGCGAAGCAGCGGCGCGGATGTTGCGTTCATAACCTGAAGCGCGCCATCCACAGCGCGGCGCCTACAGTTTCACGGTGAAATAGAAAACGCCAAACAAGTGGCTGTTATCAGTCCACATTCGAACAAACTCAAATCCTGCCTTGTCGGCGAGGTCGATAAAACCTGGTGGGGTATGTTTGTAGGAATATTCAGTGATGATTTTCTCTCCCGTATGGAAATGAAACTGCCGGTCCTTAATTCGCACAGTCTGATCGGTTTCGCTGATGAGATAGATCTCGATCCGGCCTTCGTCCGGATTGTAAACCGAGTAATGCCGCCACCGTCGTAGATCGAAATTCGCTCCGAGCTCGCGATTCGCGCGCGCGAGCAAATTCAAATTAAATTGGGCGGTCACACCGGCGCTGTCGTTGTAAGCGTGTTCCAGGACCTGTCGATCTTTTCGCAGATCGACGCCAATCAAAAGCCCGCCGTCATCTTCGCAAAGATCGACAACGCGCTGTAAGAACGTCATTGCTGCCAGCGGCTCAAAATTGCCGATGGTCGAGCCAGGAAAATACACAATCTTGCGCGCGGCTTTTCGCGAAGCCAGAGGCAGATCGAACGGTTCGAGGTAATCGGCGCAGACCGGCAGAATTTCGAGCTTGGGAAAAAGCTTGCGAAACAACGCGGTCGAGCGTTCGAGCTGTTCTTTTGAAATATCCACTGGGACATAAACGGCCGGTTTTTCCAGCTCTTCTAGAAGGACGCGCGTTTTTGTTCCGGCGCCAGTGCCAAGACCGATCAGCTCACAGCGCGCGCCGATGCAACGGGCCATCTGATGAGCGTGAAGCCGGAGAATCGCGGTCTCAGCTCGAGTGATGTAATATTCCGGTAGTTCGCAGATTTTTTGAAACAGCTCCGCGCCGTTCTCATCGTAGAAATATTTGCACGGCAAGGTTCGAGGTTGATCCGAGAGGCCGGCGATCGCCTCCGAAAGAAAATCCGATTTCGCCGGCTCAAGATCGACAACGGCGAGCCGATGTGGCTCGTGGTTCATTTTGAGTCGCGTGCGAGCCGAATCCCTGTGAATTGCCAACGTTTTTCGGGCTGAAAAAAGTTTCGATACGTCTTGCGGATGTGCGTGCGCGACGTCGCGCAGGAGCCCCCACGCAAGACATACTGATTGCACATGAACTTGCCGTTGTACTCCCCGAGCGCGCCAGGCGCGGCGCGGTAACCAGGGTAGGGGGAGTACGCGCGCCGAGTACATTCCCAAACAGCGCTAAACATGTGTTGAAGTTGTCGATCCTGTCTTGTCGATTGTCGTGGATGAAACTCCTCGTTCTCGACGAAATTACCTTCGATCGGACAATCAAGCGCGACACGTTCCCATTCGAATTCCGTTGGCAACCGGACGCCACTCCAATTCGCGAAGGCGTCGGCTTCAAAATAGCTGACATGTGTTACTGGCTCTGATTCATCGACGGGACGAAAACCGGAAAGCGTGAACTGCCACCACGCGCCGTCGCGTTTTTCCCAGTAAAGCGGTGCCTGCCAGTGTTGCTCATTTATCGCCATCCAACCGAGCGACAGCCAAAACTCCGCGCGCGCGTATCCGCCGGCTTCGATAAATTCGATATATTCGCTATTTGTAGTGGGCCGCGAAGCGAGCGAAAACGCACCGACCAGCGTTCGATGACGCGGGCCTTCGTTATCGTAGGAAAAACCGTCGCCCTCATGACCGATCTCCACGGTTGTTTCTTCGAAATGGAGGAAATGCATCGGGGCGATTTTTGCCTGGACAACGTCGATCTCGCTCTCGCGGAAAACTGGATAGAGCGGATTTTGCGCGAAGACGTGCTTGATGTCTGTGATGAGCAACTCCTGATGCTGCTGCTCGTGATGAATGCCGAGAACTAGAATTGGCTCGATGTCATCGAGAAGTTTTTCGTCAGCATGGGAAAGGAGATTGTCGATATGCGAATCGATCGAGGAGCGGTAGCGCTGTGCTTCCTTTACGGTGGGGCGCGAGATCAATCCACGGAGGTCGCGCCGTTGCATGTCGCCGGCCGCGTTGTAGTATGAATTGAACAGATAGGCGTATTGCGGAATTTCGGCGCGATATCCGGGAACGAATCGTTTCAGGATAAACGTTTCGAAGAACCACGTGGTGTGGGCTAGATGCCATTTGGTTGGGCTGACATCCGGTATCGACTGGACAACACAATCCTCGGGCTCAAGATTCGCGCACAGTCCCGTCGTGAAGTTTCTGATTTGGCGAAAACGCGCGAGCAGACATTCGGCACGCGATCGGCCTCCGTTCGAACGTGGCGATGCGGCCGTTGCTTCATTGATGGCGGGCGCGGCGATTGAGTTCAAGTGATGCCGCCTTCCTGCTCGATTTCCTCTCGGCGGGCCTCGAGCATTTGATCGTGCGCCGCTTCCTCAAGACCGTCGGTGACCAGTTGCTCGCCAACCGTTTCGTCTTCATCCAATCCAGCACGGGGCGCTCGCTGTCCCGTATTATTCGCGATCACTTCCCATTCTTCCACCAGATCGGCGTTCTGGCTGGTTTCCTCCGGCGGCACAGGAACAGCAGCACCAAGCAATTCCCGCCGCGCCTGGGCCCAATCCGCATCAGTAAATTCATCGGGATTACGTTCGTCAATCATGGCAATTTCCCTGGCGCGTTTTTCGACTTCCTCCGGTGACGGCGCGCCGACGCCGTTGCCGTGCACGGAAATTTTTCCAGCTCCAGGTTGTGAGTAATCGTTCATCACGAATAATACGAAAGGCCAATACGGATATCCGCAATACACTTTGGACTACAGATTGCACGCTTGCAATACAAGCGCTGAAAAGCACGGGCTGGCTGCGATAAAAAAATGGGCGGCGAAAGACTGATTCAACTTGGAGCCGGATCTCAGATCGCTTTTGAAGAATACGGCGATCCGACGGGCACGCCGGTGGTATTTTGTCATGGGTGGCCCAGTTCGCGCACCATGGCACAATTAACAGATGATGCGGCGCGCCAGCTCTGTATCCGCATCATTTCACCAGACCGGCCCGGAATCAGTGGATCTAGCTTTCAGCCGAATCGCAAATTGCTCGAATGGCCGCCGATTGTGGAGCAACTGGTCGATCACATTGGCGTCGCAAAATTTCGAATTCTCGCGATTTCCGGTGGTGCGCCGTACGCCTATGTAACTGGCAAGGCGATGCCGGAGCGGGTCCAGACGATTGCGATCGTGAGCGGCGCACCGCCGATTGCAGACCTTGCCGATCACAGCGGTTTGCTGAGACTTTATCGCTGGATGCTGAAAATTCGCCGAACATCTCCCCAACTCCTGCGAATACTATTTCATATCGGGCAGCCCTTTGCCGCTAGGCGAGTTCCAATCCGATTGCGTCCGCTAATCCTGAAGTTTTTGCATCCTTACGATGCGGCGGTCCTGCACGACGACGCGCCGTTCGAAGCGTGTTTTGAAAGCGCGCGGCGAGCGTGGCGGGGATCTGTCGAAGGCCTAATGATTGACGCACAAGTTTATGCCGAGCCGTGGGGTTTTAGGTTGGAAGATGTCGATGTGCCGGTGCGGCTTTGGCACGGCATACAAGACCGGGCATTTTCGTTTCGTGTGGCGGAAGAGGTCGCGAAGCGTCTGCCTAATTGTAAAGCGCGCTACATTGATAAAGTGGGTCACTATTCGCTGCCCATCCGGTACATGCGCGAGATCCTCACGGACTTAATTGCAGTGTAACGACGCGCTCGCCCCGCACAGCGAAGCGGTTATAGCAGCAAAGTTTTCCCGTGCGTCGGCCGTACTGCACGGTAAAGATTTGACGTGGAAGATTTCACCGGAGGCGCAACCCATGGTCAACGGTCGCGGCAGCAATGGACTGTCGATCCGCCGTTTAACACGCGGGTGCGCGAGCTCGTCCGTGACTGGGGAACGGAAAAGTCTTCCGAGCTGATCGAGGAGATGATCATGACGGCGCTCAAGATCGCGCGCGATCAGATGAACGTGGCCGATCTCAAGCTGATCAATCGATCAGTAAAAGAGATGCGCTATGCGGCAAAGGTCTTCGCGCGATTTCAACGCTTCCGGAAAGTTGCCGTGTTCGGTTCGGCTCGCACTTTGCCCCATGCAGCGGAGTTCAAGGTCGCGGAGTATTTCGGGAGGGAAATGGTCGCGCACAACTTTATGGTGATAACCGGCGCGGGCGATGGCATCATGGGCGCAGCGCAACGTGGCGCAGGCCGCGAACACAGCTTCGGCCTGAACATTCGTTTGCCGTTCGAGCAGCGAGCCAACCAAGTTATCGAAGGCGATCCCAAACTGATCAATTTGAATTACTTCTTTACCCGTAAACTGAGCTTCGTGAAAGAAACAGACGCTTTCGCGCTATTTCCGGGCGGTTTCGGCACACTCGACGAAACATTCGAGGTGCTCACGCTTATGCAGACCGGGAAAGCGCGTGTGATTCCGGTGGTCCTCCTCGACCGGCCAGATGGAAATTATTGGGAGACATGGATGAAATTCCTCACCGAGCATCTGCTCAAGCTTGGCTTCATTTCGCAGGAAGATTTTTCTTTCTTTAAAGTTGTCCACAATGTCCGAGAAGCGGTCGCGGAAATTTTGCAGTTCTACAAGGTCTATCAGTCAGCGCGTTGGGTTGGCGAAAGACTCGTCATTCGCATTTGTCATCGCTTATCAAAAAAAGCGGTTGTCGATCTTAACGAGAAATTCGCAGACATCGTTCGGAGCGGCGAGATCGTGCAAGGTACCGCGCTGCGTCAGGAGAAGAACGAACCCGAGATTTTGAATCTCCCCCGACTGATTCTCACTCCTTATCGGCGCAGCTTTGGCCGCTTTCGTCAACTTATCGACGCGATTAATTCCTCAACAATCGCGTGAGGCCATCTCCACGGGTCTGACCGGCTGCGTCGATACAGGCGCGTCATCGGGCGAGGAAAGCGGTCCTGCCGCCTCTGTGCCTATCAATGAAGCATCGACTTGAAACTTTGTCTCCATCATGTCGTCAAACGAAAAATGCTCAGTCGCGTAGCGCAGGCCGTTTGCCGCAGAGCGCGCGGCCAGTTTCTGATCGGAAATAAACTCCAGGATCGAAGCGGCGAGAGATTTGCTATCGCCCGGTTCGATCAGTAGCCCGTTTTGCCGGTGCTGGATGATTTCCGGAATGTCGCCCACATTTGTCGCGACGACAGGACGGCCACTGGCGAAAGCTTCACGCAGAACGATCGGGGACGCCTCGGTGCGCAGTGAAGCGATCACGACTATGTCGCAAGCAGCATAAACATCGGGTGTGTCCCAGCGATATCCGACCATGAAAATTTTGTCGGCCAATCCTGCGCGATCGATCGCGTTCCTCACATTTATACCGCGCCTCAGTTGGCCGGTACCCTGTCCCACGATGACGAGACGGGCATCAGGACGCTCCGATAAAACGCCGTGAAACGCTTCAACCAAGACGAGTTGACCCTTATCTGGACGAATCATACCGATATTGCCAATGAGTGGCGTGTCTGCGCTGAAACCCATTTCGCGCCGGAATTTCATTCGATCGCGTGGCGGTCTAAATTTTTGAAGATCAACGGCCGAGCCGACGACCTCGATCTTTGCAGGGTCGATTCCGTTTTCCTGCACGAGCTGCCGTTTGATCACCGATGCGTCGGCAACGATTTTCGAACAGCCATGCTTGAAAATGAAAGCGCGTCCTTTGCCTCCGATTGGATCTGTGATACAGCGCGCGCGGATTAATGGAATTCCACAAAAATAGAGCGGCAAACAAAGCCAGTGGCCTTTCGAACTGTAGGTTTTGAGAAGACCGATCTGATTTTGGCGGCAGAATCTCCAGAGTCGCCAGGAAAGCAATGGATCAAACCGGCGCCGCAACGACATTGCGATAGCTCGCGTACCGAGCTCGCGTGCCTTGAGCAGAACCTGGCTGTCTGGATTGCAGATCAACCATGCGTTGTGCCGCCGCGCATTCAGCCAATTGATTTCGAGGCAGGTGCGATATTCTTGTCCGCCCCAGCTGCGACTGCTCTCAACGTAGAGAATGTTCACCTTGGATCGAACCCGTCCGGTGGCTTCGTGGCAGCTTAACCGGTCGCGCCACGTTTTTCGAGAATATAATCGTGAATCGTATTTACGGTTCGAAGCGCCTTGCCAGCAACTTCAGAGCTTGGGACGCCCACGCCGAAGGTTTTCTCCATGCCTACTGCCAGTTCGAGCGCATCGATCGAGTCGAGGCCGAGACTATTCGGGCCGAACAAAGGAAGGTCATCTGCAATCTGATCCGGAGTGGTCTGCAGCATCAAGTTTTTGACCAGCATCTCCTTAATAAGAGTGCGCAGATTGGTGTCGGACATAAAAGAAGTGGCGATTTTGTCGCAAGTCGCGGCGTAGGTCAACTGACCAGTAAAACCTCATTCGATCAGCAACTCGATCAAACGTCTGTGGAACTGATAGCCGCCGCTCTTATGGCCCTAAACTTGATCAGCATTGCCGCGGGGTTGATTGCCTGGTTCCGCGTCGGGCCGCGTTTCGCTGCTCGGTGGCTGGATCTCGATTTGGGGCACCGTCGATTCCGCCGGTTTTACGTCCGACTTCGCCGTTTCGTTCTCAGATTTCCCGGCCTTATGCAACTCGTCGCTGAACTCGTCCTTGGCTTTTTGAAACTCCTTCACTGCCTGGCCCATTCCGCGCGCGAGTTCTGGTAGTTTCTTCGCACCGAACAAAACGAGAATGATCAACAAGATGATGATCAAATCCGGTCCTGCCAAATTCATGAAGCTGGCAATGAGGCTCATAGATCGGTTTCAACATCAGACCGTTTACTCAACTTGCAAGGCAAATCGGCCCAGCAGCGGCAAGCCGGTTGAAGTTGACAGGGTCCTGCTGGTGTGGGAAAAAGTCCCGCGATATGCGTTCGATCTGGAAAGGCAGCATCAGCTTTGGGCTAGTATATATTCCGGTGGCTGTTTATCCGGCCACACGCGAGGAGAAGCTTAGTTTCCGGCAACTCCGCTCCAGCGATCTTAGCCCTATCAGGTACAAAAAAGTCGCCGAAGCTGACTCAAAAGAGGTTCCGGCCGAGCAGATCGTAAAGGGGTTCGAATACGAACGTGGCCGTTACATTGTCATGAAAGAGGAGGATTTCGAGAAGGTCCGCATCGAATCCACTCATTCCATTGACATCACCGATTTCGTCGACTTGGAGCAGGTTGACCCGAAGTTTTTCTACAAGCCTTATTTCCTGGAGCCGCAGAAGGGTGGGGAGAAGGCATACGCCGTTTTGCACAAGGCGCTTAGCGGGACGGGCAAGATTGGCATTGCCAAAGTCGTCATTAGCAATCGCGAGCACCTGGCCGCGGTGAAACCAGACGGACTATTTCTTATCCTGGAGCTGATGCATTTCGCGAGCGAAATCCTTAGCGCGGAAATTTTGAAGAACGGATCAGCCACAGGGGTTACCGACAAAGAACTAAAAATGGCCCAAGCGCTCATCGACAGTATGGCGGTTTCTTGGGAGCCGGAAAAATATCGCGACGAATACCGGACGGCATTGATGGAGATCATCGAGCAGAAAGCAAAGAACAGACAAATCCCTGGCAGAGTGGCGCCTGCGCCCTCACCGACGAATGTTGTCGATCTTGTCAAAGTGCTTCAGGACAGCCTTAATCGCACTCAATCCCTGAAGCAGAAGCGCGGCTCTGCTCGGTCTAGCGGGCGTTCGACAGCCGCGCTGGTGAAGCAGAAGAGGCGCGCGGGCGTTTTGGACTAATTGCCATTTGATCCGAAGCGGTCGCTAAATCCGTTCCCGGAAATCAGATCGCTCGCCAAGTCTGAAAACCGGTTGCAAATCGAACCTTCTCCATTAGCTTACGCGTTCAATTTATGGCCAAGACTGCCTGGATTAATCGCAACGAGCGCAAGCGCGCGACGGTGAAGAAGTATGCTACATTGCGCGCCGAGTTGAAGGCGAAAAAAGATTATGCCGGCCTCGCGCAGCTTCCGCGCGACGCCAGCCCGAGCCGTGTGGTTAACCGTTGCAAAGTGACAGGCCGCCGGCGCGCTTTCATTCGCCGCTTCAAGGTTTCGCGTCTCACTTTTCGCGAACTGGCTTCGCAAGGGCTCATCCCTGGCGTAACTAAATCGAGCTGGTAAATTCGTGTTCGATGGGGTCTCGGATGCACGGGTTGCAACCGCGCAATGAACTTTCTATTTTTGTTTTTGACGGCAGCGCCCGTCGCTGAAACGATCATCGAACACTGGGACTCGCCCGGTGTTTTGATCGGCAAAATCGCGGCTATTGCTGCGCTTGTCGGGCTTAATGGTTTCTTCGTCGCGTGCGAATTTGCCGTTGTTAAGGTGCGTGGCAGCCAGCTCGATGCTTTGATAGAAGAGGGGAATATCCAAGCAAACTTCGTCAAGCATGTCCGTAGCCATCTCGACGCGTATCTTTCCGCGACCCAGCTTGGCATTACCCTCGCCAGTCTCGCGCTCGGTTGGGTCGGTGAACAGTTTCTGGTGCAAATCCTTGAGCCGTTCTTCGCTCTCGTAAATATTCATTCGCACGGAGTTGTCACGTCGGTGTCGGTCGCACTCGCCTTTGTCGGTATCACTTTTCTGCACATCGTCTTCGGTGAACTCGGCCCGAAATACACTGCGATCGCGAACCCATTATCGGTCGCCTTACGAATCGTGCGTCCCCTCGGCGCGTTTTATCTCTTCTTCCGTCCTGCGATTTGGTTGCTGCACAAATCTTCGAACTTGCTGCTGCAAGGACTGTTGCGCATGCGACCCGCCTCCGGTGCGGAGTTGGCACACAGCGAAGAGGAGTTGCGACTGATCCTCGAGCAAAGCGAAAAATCGCACGAAGTTTCCACCCTCGGACGCGATTTGCTCATCAATGCGCTCGATCTGCGCGATCGCGTTGTGCGCGATATCATGACGCCACGCGGCGAAGTCGTTTATCTCGACCTTGAAGACAGCTTCGAAACCAACGTGAAAAAGGCAATCGAATCGCGACATACGCGTTTCCCGCTTTGCCGGGAAAATCTCGATAACACGATCGGCCTCATTCACATCAAGGAACTCGTGCCCATGATGCGCGATCCACATCCCGATCTCATGCGCATCAAACGCGAACTGATTCCAGTTCCAGAGATGATGTCGCTTGAGAAACTACTCAATCTCTTTCTCGGTAAACACGCCCATGTTGCGGTTGTTGTTGACGAATTCGGCGGCACGGTTGGCATGGTCACACTCGAAAATGTGCTTGAGGAGTTGGTCGGCGACATTCAAGACGAGTTCGATTCTGAAAAGGAAGAATTTCGCAAGATCAATGAAAACGAGTTCACCGTGGACGGCGCTCTTGGGCTTTACGAATTACGTGATGCCGCCGGATTGGATTTGGAAAGCGCGGACGTCAGCACCATCGGCGGCTACGTCACCCATTTGTTAGGCCATCTCCCGAAGCAGGGCGAGCAAGTAAAAATCGACAATTACTGCGTCACGGTTTCGCAAACGGACGGCCGGCGGGTCGGCCAATTGCATTTCAAAAAAGCGAGCGAGTCGCCAGCCGAAACGGCGACAAGAGCGGACGCTTCGCCTTGAATCCCGCCCTTACAACAAATGGATTTGATTGCCGAGGCCCAAGTTACTTGCCCGCATTGCGCGCAAGTTTTTCCGCTCGAAATCGACACGTCTGAGTCCGAGCAAACGTTGATTGAAGATTGCACGGTGTGTTGCCGGGCGATCACGCTAACCATCCGCTGCCGGCCAGGTGCGATTGTCGATCTTAGCGAGTCAGCGGTCTAAGTCGTGCGCGAAAAGCGGGGCGCCGTCGCAACTGCCCGACCAGAGCTTCGATGGCACGGAGAGTAGGCGGACTAATGTGATGCTCCATTCCTTCCACATCGTGATAGATCACTCGATCGTTGAGACCGAGCAGCTTCAGAAAATCGGTCAGGAGTTTGTGACGGTGGGCAATATTGCGCGCCAGCTTTTCACCCGCGCTGGTTAGAACCAAGCCGCGATATTTTTCGTATTTGAGCAAACCATCCGCGTCCAGGCGCTGCACCATGTTGGTGACACTAGCCTGCGAAATCTTTAGGGCGGAGGCGATATCGACGACGCGGGCATAACCCTTGGAATTGATCAGCTCGAGTATTCGTTCGAGGTAATCCTCGACTGCGGAAGAACTGCCTAACGCAGAGGGAGAGTTTTTACCGGGCACGGGCTGAAGAATAGAAAGCAGAGTGAAATAGTCAACCAAATAAATAATTGTCTGTTGACAGAATCATATAATGATACAACTAAATTAGGCCAACCTAAATCACTCGAATTCATGGATCAATCTAACCGTATTGTTGTGCCGGAGCCGGCAATCGGTTGGCGCAAGCGTGCGGGACAAGTCTCGCTGCCGGAAGTCCACCGCAGCATTGTCGTTCCTACAACTGCTTCGTTTTGGAGGAAGCTGCTCGCTTTCTCCGGCCCAGGTTTTTTGGTCGCCGTCGGTTACATGGATCCTGGCAATTGGGCCACTGACTTATCAGGCGGGGCCCAGTTCGGTTACTCGCTTTTGGCTGTCGTCATGATCTCCAATTTCATGGCGATCATGCTTCAACATTTGTGCATCAAACTCGGCGTCGCTACGGGGCGCGATTTGGCCCAAGCCTGCCGCGACCATTATTCAACACCAACCGTGTGGTTTCTCTGGATTCTTTGTGAAATCGCCATCGCCGCGTGCGATCTGGCCGAAGTTGTCGGGTCGGCCATTGGCTTGCAGCTTCTTTTTGGGATTCCGCTGGTATGGGGGTGCATCATTACCGCGCTGGATGTGCTGGCGGTGCTTTATCTTCAAACCAAGGGGTTCCGTTACATTGAGGCTCTCGTGATCACGTTGATTGCAACCATCGGGAGTTGTTTCGCGGCCGAGCTGGTTTTTTCCAAGCCGGGTCTCACAGGCGTCATGCTTGGATTCATTCCCGGTCCGCACATTGTCATGAATCAGGGAATGCTATACGTCAGTATTGGCATTATTGGCGCAACCGTGATGCCGCACAATCTCTACCTGCATTCGTCCATCGTGCAGACGCGGAAGTTCGAGCAGACGCCCGTGGGCAGACGCGAGGCGATCAAATTCGCCACCATCGACTCGAGTGTCGCGCTCATGTTTGCCTTGTTTATCAATGGCGCGATCCTCGTGCTCGCGGCAGCTGCTTTCCATTGGTCCGGGCATCAGGACGTGGCGGAAATTCAGGATGCTTATAAATTGCTCAGTCCGTTGCTCGGCGTGGGAGCAGCAAGCATTCTTTTCGCGGTAGCGTTACTCGCTTCGGGACAAAACTCGACCCTCACCGGCACGCTCGCGGGCCAGATTGTGATGGAAGGTTTTCTTAACTTTCGCATCACCCCGTGGCTACGCCGGCTAATCACGCGAGCGGTGGCGATCATTCCTGCGGTACTCGTGATCGGCATTTTTGGTGAAGGCAAAACCACGCAATTACTGGTGGCCAGCCAGGTAGTTTTGAGCATGCAACTCGGGTTCGCCGTCTGGCCGTTGATGCGTTTTACCGACGAAAAGGTAAAGATGGGTGAGTTTGCCAACAGGCTTTGGTTGAAAATTCTCGGCTGGACAGTGGCAGGCATTATCATTGTGCTCAACGTGAAGCTGCTCTTCGATACCTTTATGCCGGACGCGATCCTCAAAGCTGTTTACGGATTTCTCCGTCTGCCAGCTCCGACCCAGTAAGCGGCGCTATGTATCACCATATTCTCATCCCGCTCGAAAACAGTCCGGCCGATGAGACCATTCTGGCTCACATCAAACCGCTCGCCCGCATGACCGGCGCGAGGCTGCTCCTCGTCCACGTTTCCGATGGCTGGGTGGCGCGAAATTTCGATCAGCTTCAGCTCGCTGAAAGCGAGGAGATGAAACAGGACCGTGCCTACTTGGAAAAACGCAGCCGCCAGCTGGCGGGAGAAGGTTTCCCCTGCGACGCGGTGCTCGCGCTTGGCGAACCGTCGGACGAGATCATCAAGCTCACGCGCGAGAAAGATGTCGATCTTATCGCAATGACCACGCATGGTCACCGCTTGATCGGTGACATTCTTCATGGCGCCACGGCGGACAAAGTACGGCACGAGGTTGACGTACCGGTGTTGCTGCTAAAGGTGAAAAGTTAGCGGACCCCCGGAAAAGCTTCAAAGGCTCAACCCGCAGCTGGGCAATAACTGGCGAATTGATTTAACAGCAAGTCGGAGACTTGCTCTACTCTTGCTGCGTGAAAGTTCTCTTTCTCACGAACGAATATCCGCCGCGTATTTACGGCGGTGCAGGCGTGCACGTGGATTACCTCTCACGCGAATTGGCCAAGTCGATGCCGGTGGAAGTGCGTTGCTTCGGCGATCAAGATTTCGAAGAAGGAAATCTAAAAGTCAGAGGATTCGAACTTGACACGAGCGATTTCACTTGTCCGAAGTCCTTACAATCCGCTTTCGGCGCCGTGCGTCGTTGCACCGATTTCAATACGACAAACATCGATGCCGATCTTGTCCATTGTCACACGTGGTACAGCCACTTCGGCGGTATTTTGGCGAAACTCAATTATGGGATTCCGCTGGTGATTACGGTTCACTCGCTCGAGCCGTTGCGGCCATGGAAACGGGAGCAACTCGGTGGCGGGTATGATTTCTCGCTCTGGATCGAGAAAACTGCACTGGAAATGGCGAACGCGATCATCGCCGTTTCAGGCGAAACCAAATATGACATCGAGCGATTATTCGACGTCGATCCCAAGCGCGTGCGTGTAATCCATAACGGCATCGATCCCAAAGAGTATCGAAGAGTCGATTCAACCGAAGCGCTGGTTCGTTACGGGATTGATCCCGCTAAGCCGTATCTTCTTTTTGTCGGTCGTATCACGCGCCAAAAAGGAATCATGGATCTTGTCCGCGCCATCCCATTCATGGATCGGCAATTTCAAATCGTGCTTTGCGCCGCTGCTCCCGACACTCCTGAAATTGCGGAGGAAATGAAAAATGCAGTCGAGACGGCGAGGATAAAGCGCTCCGATATCGTCTGGATCGATGAGATGGTGGACCGAAAAACGGCGACCGAACTTTATTCGCATGCGGCCGTATTTTGCTGCCCATCCATCTACGAACCGTTTGGCATCATTAATCTGGAAGCGATGGCCTGTGAGACGCCGGTGGTGGCGAGTGCGGTCGGCGGCATCAAGGAAGTAGTTGTCGATGGAGAAACTGGATTTTTGGTTCCGCTCGAGCAAATGAAAGAGAGCCCTTTCGAGCCGGCAAATCCTGAGGAATTTGCGCGCGATCTCGCG
>Ga0137376_10000760_pt1 | contig 16231 bp, 8 predicted proteins | sample SagtaG_23_FD_104814 | JGI IMG/M metagenome (GOLD analysis project Ga0137376, IMG submission 104814) | Vadose zone soil microbial communities from Sagehorn Ranch, Mendocino, California, USA - Sage2_L_20_16 metaG | ecosystem: Environmental > Terrestrial > Soil > Vadose zone | place: USA...
ACATTCCATTCCCCTGGTCAGTAGTTTGTCGTATGACCCTTACTCGACCAGATTTATTCTTATCCAGACAGCCGCCTTGCTAATTTATTTTGCCGCCGTCCTGGTTTTTACCGATACGCCAAAGCGTCTGAGATTGCTGGTGAGGACAATTACCGTCTTTGGGTTCTTCCTCGCAATCTTCGGCTTGACTCAGTCGTTCACCAGTCCCGACAAAGTCTACTGGATCCGTGAGTTGCCCCAGAGTCAGGCCTTCGGTCCTTTTATCAACCGCCATCACTTTGCTGGTTACATGGAGTTAGCGCTGGCCCTGCCGCTGGGGCTGGTATTCACCGGATCAATCGAGCGCGAGAAGAAATTCATTTATCTTTTTGCAGCCGGCCTGATGGCTGTTGCCCTGGTAATGACCAACTCTCGGGGCGGCATTATTAGCCTACTTGCGGAACTGCTTTTCCTGGTCGCGACAATGGGATTGCGGCGCCAGCACAAGCACCGGAAAAGAGAGTCAGAGGAACAGAAACCACCTATCAAGCGCGCGGCGGCGAAGGCGGGCCTTGCCCTGGCGATGGTCGTGGCGCTTTTTGGGAGTGTCGTCCTCTTGGGTGGGGAAGACGCTCTTACCCGAATAGTCGGCTCAGTTAACACCGATGATCCGACGACCGGACGCGCACACTTTTGGAGCGTCACTGTCGACATAATCAAGACTCACCCGCTGGTGGGAACCGGCTTGGGCGCATTTGGCGTGGTGTATACAGGCTACGATTCGCGCAATGGCATGTATAGATTGGAACAAGCACACAATGATTACCGCCAGGTCCTGTCTGATGGTGGTATCGTTGGTGCGGCGCTGGGACTGTTATTCATTGTCAGTCTATTTCGCATGGGATTCGCACGCCGAGAGTCTCGCGATGATTTCAGACGAGGTGTAGCTACTGGAGCGCTGGCAGGGTGTTTTGCCGTCCTCATTCATAGCTTTTTCGATTTCACTTTGCATACTCCTGCCAACGCTCTCCTTTTTCTGGTTCTCGCGGCTTTGGCCACTATGAACGGACGGGTTGAGGACGTGCAATCGCGACGAAAGACACGGCAGCGCCGGAGTTCAGAGGCGATGGCACGCGTAGGCTAAAGTCCCCTGAAAAGAGCCCTGAGTAGACTGTCTGGGCTTTTACGGCGTGTAGTATGATCCAATCAGCAATTGAGAATCACTGATCGTGACCATGAGGAGTCAGGAACTTGGTTTCGACAGCTACGGCCAAATCTGAGACGACGAAAGAACGAGAGACTACGAAAGCCTCGTCGGTGCCGGGACTCTGCCTTACGGCTGCTTTGAAACACGGAAAGCAAGACGCGCTTAATCACAAGATCGGTGGCGAGTGGATCAATATTTCCGCCGAGACATTCGTAGAACGGGTGCGAAATGTAGGGCTCGGCCTGGCTGGGTTGGGCATAAAGCCTGGCGACCGGATAGCGCTCCTCTCCGAGAACAGACCCGAATGGTCGATTGCTGATCTCGCGATTCTCAGTTTGGGCGCCATTAACGTTCCGATTTACACAACTCAGGCAGTTGATCAGATTCGCTTTATCCTTACTGATTCTGGGGCTCGCGCAGTCTTCATCTCCAACAGCAAGCTTTTTGAGCATGCCAGCAAAGCGCTGGAAGGTCTGGATTTTCTCGAGCGGATCATTTTCTTTGACAGGCCTGGCGGTAACGAAATTGAAAGATCGACCACGCTTGAGTTCCTGGAAAAGAGCGGGCAGGAACGATCCATAAATAAGCCGGCGGCTTTCGGAGCTTATCTCAAGGCGATCAGGGCAAACGATCTGGCAACAATAATCTATACGTCTGGCACCACTGGCGAACCAAAGGGCGTGATGCTAACGCACTTTAATTTCATGTCGAATGTATTGTCCATCAGCGGGGGCTTGCCGATCTCAGCGAGTGACATTGCCTTATCGGTGTTGCCGCTATCGCACATTTTTGAAAGGACCGGATTTTATATTTTTTGTTACAACGGCGTTTCGGTGTACTACACGGCTGCCTTTGATCAAGTCGCTGAAAATCTCCGCGAAGTCAGACCTACAGTTATGACTGCCGTGCCTCGTTTGTTCGAGAAGGTTTATCACCGCATTGTGAAGAAAGGCTTCTCGCAAAAAGGCTGGAAGCGCCGGGTTTTTACACGTTCGCTTGCGGTCGGTCAGCGCTATGCCGAAGCGAAGGACAAAGGAAAACTTGTGGGGCCTGCATTGGCGTTGCAACAAAGAGCAGCGAACCGCCTGGTGTTTTCGAAGTGGCGCGAAGGTGTTGGGGGCCGTCTAAGATATTTCGTTTCCGGCGGAGCGCCACTCTCGCCGGCACTCTCATACGCTTTTCTCGCGGCAGGGATTCCGATTCTGCAAGGTTATGGGGCCACTGAGACCTGCATCGTCTCGGCAAATCGTCCTGAAAACAATCAAGTCGGCTCCGTTGGCGTGCCCTTCGAGGGAATCGAAGTCGCTATCGCTGAGGATGGTGAGATTCTCCTGCGTGGCCCTAACGTTATGCGTGGCTATTACGGCCATCCTGAAGAGACAGCCGCGGTCCTGAATGATGAATGGTTTGCGACTGGCGACGTTGGCCATCTGGATAAGGAGGGCCGGCTCTACATCACCGATCGGAAGAAAGATCTCTTCAAGCTCTCAAACGGAAAATATATCGCGCCACAACAGATTGAAAGTCTTTTGAACCAAAGCGAGTTTGTCAGCCAGGTTGTGGTGGTGGGCGCCGGACGAAAACAGCCGGGAGCGCTGATTGTGCCCGAGTGGGAAGCTGTCAGGCAGGCGTTGTCTACCGCCGGTGAAGACTTTCCGACTGATCGAGTCGCTCTTGCCAGGTTTCCTGCGGCGATTACGCTGGTGCAAAGGGATGCGGCACTTCTCACACGAGAACTCGCAGACTACGAGCGCATTCGTCGCATCGCACTGTTGCCGGATGAATTCACGATTGACCGGGGAGAACTAACACCGACATTAAAAGTTAAGCGCCGGGTTATTGATCAGAAATTTGAAAATGTGATCGAGGAGCTTTACTCCTAGTTGTTAGCTTGAAAAGAATCAACAACTGTGGACGGCCGAATCACACCCGGCGCGCTGACGCTTCATCGAAGATTCACCGATCAATAAAAGCGATCTCTTATGACCGGGCTGTCGCGCGAGCGGATTTTTCACCGACAACCCTGGCTGAGTTGTCATGTCCTAGAATCGACTCGGCTAAGACTCTTAGATTGATCGGCAATTCCGGTGGGCGACCCTCTCCCCTGCGAGGCTGGGTGTAAAACGCCAATAGCGGAATCTCGCAATAGCAAAAATCACAACCGGCCAGGTGATGTTTGACCAGGAAGTTGATTTCCGGGGCTAGCGTCTGGTAGTGAAATGAGAGTAAGAGGTTTGAAGAGGGGCAAGCCAGTTTTTTGCTGAATGACTTTACGCTCGACGCCTTCATCGGTTTGCCCCCAGATTTGACACAGGTTAGCACGTTAGCTGATCGAATTAGTGAATACCCCCCGCTTGAGGGATTGAGGAAGGGCAAAAAGGGGCAAATTTGCTCGTAAGCCTCAACCAGGCAAAACCCGCTGAGTCGTCCCACTTGTTCAACAGCTTAATACACCTAATTGTCCAATACTTCCACAACTTTGTCCAACAAACCCGCACGTTTTGTAGTCTGGAATCAATAACTTGGCGGAAATGTAAAAACATGTTGCTCATTCACTGGAATGTTGCTAAGATGCTCGCCGTCAAGTCAGAGGGCGCCTGCTCTCTTTGACCGCTCGCTCCAGGGCAGCCCACCTGTTTTCTCAGGAATTACTCGGGCAAATTCACAATGACTAGCCGAAAAATAGCCCCCAGGCTAATTCCAGCCTTTTTCTTGAAAGACCTCTAGTTGTTGGCCTTACAAGCTCCTTGCCTTTGAGTAGCTGACATTTGCTTAATTTTCCTATTTCAGGTTCAGCACCCGCACATCATCAGAGTTCCCCCCAAAGGTGAAATCCCAGCAACTCCGTAACCAAAAGAACAATCCTTGTGAAATCTTTAAGTCGCGAAGTAGAGAAAGAAGTTGAGCTGACCCCAGTCAGCCAGGAGCCGCAAACTGCCCGCGCAAAACGGACAGCGGAGCGGATGGCAAAAAGTGGAAAGTGGGTCGAAAGCCTGCGATGTTCGGATGTAAATCGACTCTGGTCGGAATTGCATCGCATCGTGTCCCACCATCCTCTGGTTAGAGCCTCGCGAAGCGCCGGCCTATTAGTCGAGGAAGGCGCAACCACCGCCTATACCGATCTCACCCAGGAACTCTTCGTTCAACTCCTCAGCAAGAATCGCTTCGAGCATTATCTCGAATCGGAGATGACCGACTACGAAATTGAATGCGAGATCGGACAGATCGAACTAACTAACCTTCTCACCGCCGAACTAAGAAAGCGCCATCCGGAAAGCTATCGACTCGCCCGCCGCATATCTACACTCATTCAATCAAGTGCAAACTTCCGCCGCTTTGATTCAAGTGGCAGTGGTGATGAACCTCATCGCCGGCTGGCCGATCGAATTTATGGTCTTAGTGAATGGGCCGACGGAAAACGTCGCCGCGACTCACACGAAGTTGAACAGCGGGTTCACATCATTCCTGTGCGCGCGCGTGACACACGGATGGTTGGTTGCACCGGAGACTCTCAGGTCGTCATTAGTAATTCGGATCTGGAGGATCTCATCGTTTCCGTTCTGGACGCAGTTGATTCGCCCGTTGACGTCAGAGCCCTCCGGAGTCTTGTGATGTCACGGCTTCCGGTGATGGATATTTACCTGGTACCGCTCGACGGCGACGACAACGATGGCGATGGTAATCATTTTCAACCGGTGGACAAGGGAGAAGACCCGGAACAGGGGCTGCTGCGGCGCGAGTCAGAAGACGAAGCGGCCGGTTTTGTCGACCACTTTCTTGGTCACCTCCACGAGACTGTTCGAGGAAAAGTTAAGCAATACAACCGCATTCTCGGGGTGTTGTGGCACTGCTATTTGAGCCCTCAGCACTCAACGCAGCTTGAGGTTGCGGCCGTGCTGGGGGTCTCGGATTCGCTGGTATCAGACTATCGACGGCGAATTGAACAGGAATTACGGGCTCTTTCGTTCTCTGAGGTAGAGGAGGCCCGCAGATTTGAAGGGGCATTACGCGAGCGCGTTAGAGAGCTTGTTTTAGTCGGCGACCAAAATGAAGTAGCAGTCTAGATTCCCGTGGGCTGCTTCAAAGGCCTGCTATCAAAACTGCAAGTCGAGGCTGCGGCGCGTTAAGCGTAGCAGCTTCTTTTGATTTACGGCCCTGGAGTTTTGCGAGCTCGCGGCGGGATTGGAAAGCCGGAAAGCGGCTTCAAGAACCAGAACGCGCACCTTTCGCTGCCAACTACTATGCGGAACAAGTTCGAATTACTTGATTACGAACCGGTGACGCCGTCACGCAGCCAGAGGCGTTTCAGTTCGCGCGAGGCTAAAAACGACTCGCCACCGATCCATGCAGCCGACCTAACTGTTGTAGCTAGCGCCCCCGCGAAGTCTCACCAGCAGCCCAAGGTCGTTTCAAGGACCCGGCAAAGCAGCTCAGAGTATTCCAGAACAAAGCAAACGCGTTTTGTCGATCATTGGACACTGAACCGCGGACATTCCCTCAGCTACCTGGGTCTTTTTGTTTTTACTTTTCTGGTCTACTTCCGGCCGTACGAACTCTTTCCCTCGCTTGCCTGGCTCTCCCGGAGCGCCCTTGTTGTAGCCGCCATCACCCTCGCAATATTCATCCCCACGCAACTCGCTTTGGAAAACAGAATCTCGGCAAGGCCGCGAGAGGTCAAACTGGCGCTTGCGTTGCTGCTAACCGGATTACTTTCGATTCCGCTCGCCCTCGAGCCGTCACGAGCATTCCAAAGTTTCATCGAGTTTTTCAAAGTGATTGTAATGTTCGTGGTGATGGTCAACGTCGTGCGCACGGAGAAACGATTGCGGGGATTAATTTTGCTGGTGCTGTTTGTAAGTTGCGTGTTGAGTCTCGCTGCCATCAACGACTATATGCACGGAAACCTGGCTTTAGAAGGTCGTCGCATCGCCGGTCTCATTGGGGGACTTTTTAGCAATCCAAATGATTTGGCGCTCCACCTGGTGACGATGATTCCGATTAGTCTAACGCTCTTCCTTGGTTTGCGCGGACCGCTTAACAAAGCCATTTACCTCATCTGCTCGCTTTTATTGGTCGCCGGTCTGGTGGCGACATTTTCAAGAGGAGGCTTCCTTGGTTTTGTTTGTGTGATTGCGTTTCTTGCCTGGAAGCTTCCGCGGCGCAATCGGGTCATCTTCGGTGCCGTGGCTCTCACAATGGTGCTGGCGGCGGTCGCGCTGGCGCCGAGCGCTTATCGCAGCCGGCTCGCTACCACCAACGACGATTCCGCTGTTGCCCGCACTGATGAGCTCAAACGATCGATCCTGGTAAGTGCTCGACACCCGCTTTTTGGCGTGGGAATGGAGAATTACATTCTCTACTCAAACACAAATAAAGCTACCCACAATGCCTACACGCAGGTAGCTGCCGAAATGGGTCTGGCGGCTTTCCTAATTTACGTTGGTTTTCTTGTCACTCCCTTTAACCGGCTGCGTCGAATTGAAAAAGCGAATGTGATGACCAAACACAGGCCGAGCGTCTATTACCTCGCCATCGGTTTACAGGGAAGCCTGGTAGCTTACATGGTAGTGAGCTTTTTCGCGTCAGTTGCCTATCTCTGGTACGTCTACTACCTCGTAGCTTATGCAATCTGTTTGCAGCGGCTTGCAATAGTTGAGGCGAACTCCGAAATGAAAACCGATCCGACTTTGAAATAAAGCGATGACAAGGACCAGAAAACAACAGTTGGCAGCTGAAGTGCAGCGAATATTCCAGATACTCGTGCAACATCCCGGAGGTTTAACCACCAGCGATCTGTGGAATCAACTCGAACTATTTCATCCTGCTGAAAACGGCACAAATGGTAATGGCTCGAGCAGAGCGCCCTCGTTCGAGGAGTTGTCGTTTTTTTGCGTGGGCCCAATCAAAGCGGGTTGGTTAGTGGTCGAACGAAATTTGTGGAGGCTTACTCCAGCGGGAAGAGATGCCTACGAAAAATATAGCGATCCGCTTCAGCTAGTAACTCAGGCTGGAAAACGAACGACTCAGGGCTGGCTGGCGGTCCACCTTCCCGCCGCTTATTCCGCGGCAGGGAAAACCAAAGACCAAATTACTTCGGAAGTTCGCACGATACGACGGGTGGGCGTTTCTCGTCTCCTTAAAGAAACTTTTGGAAAGCCTGTCCCCTGGCGAGAGGCGCTTCCGGTTCAGTCTCCCCGAAGCGTCGTTATACCGGGGCCGCCTCTGACCACGCTTGAATCGCTTCTCGATCATCTTGGCCTGGTAGGCGCTGCTTACGGTGAAGGCGCCCATGCGATCTATCTGCCGCCGGCAGCTTTAAAGCTTACTGCGTTCAAAGCGCTGGCCGGGGATTACCCGCCGGACGCGGGCCTCAAGATCATGAAAAACCCTGGAGGCGTCGACGAGAGCGGTTACCTGATGGGCCGAGCAAAAGGCGACAGCAGAATTCACCTCGGGATGGTGCATGGACACCGTCATCTTTCGCTGGTCGCTAACTTTCTTCACGCAAAAGAAGTTGGACCGCGACTCTACGATCTTATCAATCTCAAATGGGGCGAGCAGTTTTGGACTGCTTATGTTGTTCAAGATGTTGGCGGCCAGGCGCCGACTCATGCCCAGTGTGAGGCCGGAATTCAGCGGCTGCGGGAACTGGATGCCGAAGGCACTATCAAGGTCATGGTTCCGGAGGGTTTCGCTGACGAAGAGTTCGAATGTCCTACCTGTTGCAACAACGCTTTAGTCGATAGCAAAGGGCGATTCAACTACATAGATTTTCAAAATTTCCTGCTGGGCGATTACGAGAGGTTTTTGACCAGCCTGGCTACTGCCGCCGCTGAACAAACTCACTTTGGGGACACCAACGCGCTGAGAGGTGGACGTTATCTTTACCAGTCAGTTCCCGGCGTAAAGCTTCCCGGAAAACGCAGCGTTTCCAATCGAATGAAAACGCTCTCCCTGCTATTCAAGGAGGCGGCAGTTTCAGTTGAAGAGCGTGTGGTCCTGGACGTCGGTTGCAATATCGGAATGATGATGTCCGAGTATTTGAGGTTAGGAGCCAAGTGGTGTCATGGCTGGGACCGCCCCTTCACAACGCCCCACACCGGGCGACTCCTTCGGGCCCTCGGTTGCACCAGGTTCTCGACGACGGGAACAGATATTACACCGTCGCGAGTGTTGGCAGATGACTTGCCAAAACACGTCGCAGCCTCGCTGGACGGCTGTGTCATTTCGTATCTAGCCGTGCGTGGCCACTTGAATTGGCTCGATGCGCTCAAGCAAATCCCCTGGTCTTTCATGATCTACGAGGGACACGAAGGAGAAACGTTTAGAGACTTCGAAGGCTACCTCGAGGAACTACGACGCGTAACAAACTTTGAGCTGGGTCCGAGTAGTACCTACGTCGATGGCGATAGTGAAGAACGGACCGTGGCAATTCTGCTGAAGAAAGCATAATCGCGGCAGCCCATCACCATGAAGTCCCTACCACAGGCAAAAGCAGACGGACTGGAGTCAGGCGAACGAACTACATCTGACCGGTTCTTCCGCACCGACCACTTGATGGACACCATCGGCGGCCGTACAGCTCGTGGGGGAGCTGTGACCATGGTGTCACACGGTCTCAAGTTCGCGGTCAGTATCGTAGCCACGGCAATTCTCGCGCGTCTGTTGCGCCCGCAGGATTACGGTTTGATTGGCATGGTTGCAGTAGCCACAAACTTTATCGTCATGTTTAAGGATTTGGGTTTGTCACTCGCCACGGTGCAGAAATCCGAGATTAGTTCTGAACAGATTAGCACTCTGTTCTGGGTTAACCTGACGCTTAGCGCGATCACAATGCTGGTCCTGGTCTTGCTTGCGCCCGCCCTTTCATGGTTCTACGGCGATCCGCGTCTCACTTTGATCGCAACTGTCAGCGCCCTTGGTTTTCTCATTGGTGGACTGACAGTCCAGCATGAAGCGTTGTTGAAACGTCAGATGCGGTTTACGGCTCTCAGCGCTGTGGCCCTCACCGCGATGATCGTCGGTTACGTTGTAGGCATCGCCTTCGCCTGGTATGGCTTTGGTTATTGGTCCCTGGTCTTCGGCCAACTAGCGCTGCTGGCCACAGATGCAATGCTCGTTTGGATGATTTGTGGTTGGCGGCCTGGCTTACCGAAACGCGACACTGGTGTGCGATCGATGTTGAGTTTCGGCGGGAACATTACCGCGTACGGGACCGTCAATTATTTTTCAAAGAACGCGGACAATTTGCTGATCGGAAGATTCTTTGGACCACAGCAGCTAGGTCTCTACAACAAAGCGGCACAGCTCGTCGGTCTTCCCACCGACCAGGTTCACGAGCCGGTCATGGCAGTCACCGTTCCCGCCCTCAGCAGGCTGGCTGACTCACCGGAACGTTATCGCAAGGCCTATTTGCGGATTATGGAAAAGGTCTTGATGTTGGTAATGCCGGCGGTCGCTCTGTTAATCGTCTCATCGGATTGGATAGTCTCGATCGTTCTTGGCGCTCAATGGAAAGAGGCAGGCCCAATCCTCGTTTTCATGAGCATTGCCGGACTATTCCAGCCGGTAATAAATACCGCCGGATCGGTTTTGGTGACGCAGGGTCGCGGCCGCCACTTGCTCTATTGGTCATTAATCAGCTCGCCACTTTCCATACTCTCGATTATCGCCGGGTTACCCTGGGGAGCAACCGGGGTCGCCGCCTCCTACTCTCTGACGCGAGTTTTCATCACAAATCCGCTGATGTACTGGTTTGTCGGGCGCACCGGCCCGATCCGGACAATGGATTTTTACAGGCTACTGGCCCCATTTTCCCTGGCTTCCATGGTGGGAATTCTCGCCTGCATGGCTTTTCGGCGTTTCTCTAGTGTAGGCAACCCCGTTTTAGGAGTTGCCGCCTGTTTTAGTCTTATCGCAGGCGCAAATTTGCTGGTTCTTTCTGCAACGCCGTCAGGACGAGCGGCCTTGCGAGACATCAAGAACTCCCTTTTGCTGCTGCGACCGGTTAGACCAAAAACGGCACTGGAGGCGCGGTAAGAATTACCATCTCATCATCAATCAATCCACGGCTCATCGAGATCTTGGTAAAACCCCTGACAAAGCGCCCGTAAATCAATCGACTTTCAGGAAACATATGTGCGGCATCACTGGATTTATTGACCTTTGGAACACGGGCGGCGCTCGTGACCATGAAGTACGCGCACGCACTTTGGAAGATATGTGCCAGGTCATCACGCATCGCGGGCCGGATGATCAGGGCGTGTTGCTGCAACCTGGTGTGGCTTTGGGTATGCGCCGGCTCTCGATTATTGATCTTGCAGGCGGCCACCAACCAATTTCGAATGAAGACAATGCTGTAACGATCGTCTTCAATGGCGAAATTTACAACTACCGCGAGCTGCAGAGTCTTTTGCAGTCGCGAGGCCATCGGTTCCGCACCAACTCCGACACTGAGGCTATCGTTCATGCCTACGAAGAATTCGGGAGCGATTGTGTGGATTACTTGCGGGGGATGTTTGCATTCGCAATTTGGGACGATCGCGAAAAGAAACTCTTCATTGCGCGCGATCGGGTTGGCAAGAAACCGCTCTATTATTCAGTGACGCGGGGCGGCACTCTGGTGTTTGGTTCGGAGTTGAAGTCGCTACTCCAGCATCCCGACGTCGAGCGCAACATTAACACGCAGTCGCTCGATGCCTATTTTTCGCTGGGCTACGTGCCCGATCCGATAAGCATTTTTGAAGACGTCGAAAAGCTGGCGCCGGGTCACCATCTAACTTTTACAAAAGGGCGACTCAGCGTCGAGCGCTACTGGGATTTTAGTTATGAGTTAAAGACCAACGGCGGCAACGGCCACTCGGCCAAGGATTATTTGGACGAGTTACGATCGTTGCTCGACGAAGCAGTAAGACTTCGTCTCGTTTCCGATGTGCCTCTCGGAGCATTCCTTTCTGGCGGCATCGACTCAAGCACAGTAGTCGGCCTGATGGCGCGCCACATGGATCAGCCCGTCAAGACATTTTCCATTGGCTTCAACGAGGACAGCTACGACGAACTCAAATACGCCCGGGTGACGGCAAAGAAATTTGGCACGGACCACCATGAGTTTATCGTTACTCCCGACATATGCGACGTGGTGGATGACCTCGCCTGGCATTTCGATGAACCGTTTGCCGACTCGTCTGCAATTCCTACCTACGTTGTTTCAAAGCTGGCCAGAGAGCACGTCAAGGTGGTGTTGACAGGTGACGGCGGTGATGAACTGTTTGCCGGCTACTCGCGTTACGTGACCGAGCGCCGCCGCAGCAGATTCGATCTCGTTCCGCGAGTCGTTAAAGAGGGCTTGATGGATCCCTTAAGCCGGCGCTTGCCGCAGGGCGCCTGGGGACGTAACTACCTGCACAACGTCTCGCTCGACCCAATCGGTCGCTACCTCGATAACGTTTCCATCTTCACCGGACTCAATAAGGTTTCCTTGTACACGTCCGATTTCAGCGATCAGCTTCAAGGGCAGGGTCCCCGGCGTGGTGGCCCCGCTGGAGTGCAAGATCGTGACCAGCTGGATTCCTATTTCCGCGAGCTCAGCGGGAACGTCCAGACCGGCGCCGAGCTTGATTCGCTTCTCTATATCGACAGCAAGACTTACTTGCCTGGTGACATTCTCACAAAAGTCGATCGCATGAGCATGGCCGTTTCGCTGGAAGCCCGGGTGCCACTGCTCGATCACAAACTAATCGAATTCGTCACGCGCATCCCGGCATCCATGAAAATGGCCGGACTGGAAACGAAGCATTTGTTCAAGCGCGCGATTGCCGATCTTGTGCCGCCGGAGGTTTTGCACCGCCGCAAACAAGGTTTTGGCGTGCCGATCCAGCACTGGATCAATCAACAACTACGAGAGCGGATTCGTGACACCTTAAACGACCCGCGAACTATTCAGCGCGGATACGTGAGCCGCAGTCACGTCGAGCTGCTGCTCGACGAACACGAGCGCGGTCGTCGCGATCATTCGATGGCTTTGTGGTCGTTGCTCATGCTCGAGCTGTGGCATCGCCGCTACGTTGACCGCAGCCAAGGAGCCAAATCTTGTCAGAACCGGGAGCAGTAGCGACCGGGTCTCAACTCAATTTGGCCTGAACGGCGGGAGCAAACACCGAACCAGGAATAACCGGGTTTGTGTAAATGAAAGCACGCATTCTCCAACTAGTAGATAGCTTCGACGAGGGCGGTTCCGAGCGTCAGGCGCTCGAACTCACTCGCCTGCTGCATGATGGCGGCAAATACGAAGTCTATCTCGCCAGCTTGAAACCCGAAGGGATGCTGCGCGCCAGCATTGAACATTTGAATCTCGGCGACATACCTTCATATCCGCTGAATAGGTTTTACGACCCCAACGCCATCACACAGCTTCGGCGACTCGTAGATCATTTGCGCTCGTCGCGAATCGATCTGCTGCACACGCATGATTTTTACACCAACATCTTCGGTATGATGGCGGGCTTTCTCGCCGGCGTTAAAGTACGAATTGCCTCACGTCGCGAAACCGACGGGATGCGCAGCACAGCGCAAAGACAAGCACAGCGCCTCGCCTATTCTTTCGCTCATCAGATTGTTGCAAACTCCGAATCAGTTCGCCGGAAGCTCGTCGAAGAAGGTGTCAACGGCAAGCGGATAACAGTCATTCATAACGGACTTAATTTCCAACGCGTCATGCCGGTGAATGTTCCGCGTGACGAAGCTCTCAATTCCCTGGGTGTTCGGGGAGCGGGTGAGGGTTCTAATCGTTTTCCCAAACAGTTCGTAACGATCGTTGCCAACATGAGGCACGAGGTAAAGGACTATCCGATGTTCTTGCGTGCGGCCCAGCGTGTCAGCAAGGCCGTGCCCGAGGTTGGTTTTCTGCTGGCTGGTGAAGGAGAGCTGCAGGAGTCGATCAAACAACTCGCCGCGCAGTTAGAGATAGCCGGCAGCACTTTCCTGCTGGGCCGCTGTGACAACATCGCACAGTTGCTAAACGTTTCCGACGTTTGCGTCCTGTCGTCAAAAGCCGAAGGGTTTTCCAACTCGATTCTTGAATACATGGCAGCCGCGCGTCCGGTAGTCGCCACTGACGTGGGTGGGGCCAGGGAAGCAATCAGCGAAGGCGAAAACGGATACATAGTTCCGTCCGGGAACGATGAACTGATGGCGGCACGGATCGTTTCGCTCCTGCGCGATCCTGCGAAAGCGCGATCGATGGGTGAACAAGGGCGGCGCGTCGTTGAAGAAAAGTTTTCCTCGCGGAGGTTGATTCAGAATACCGAGGCGCTTTACGAAAAACTCCTCGCCAAGCCTGTGAAGATCGGGAGCATTAACATTCATCAACCAGCGGGGGCAAGCCCGCCTTCCCAACCATGAGCTTCCTGGAGTTGAGCATCGGTTCTTGATTGAAAGGCATTCACGAAAAGGTTGATCGAGCAATACAGAACAGCTCTCAGGTTGGGAAGGCGGGCTTGCCCCCGCTCGTTAGCTAAAACTCAACGCTAGAGTAATCAAGGTGTTCGGGTTGAATCAACAATGAAAGAGGATTCACCAATAATCGAAATTAATGGAGCCGGCGCTTCAGCTTACGCGCGCGACAAGAGCGCGCGGCGCTTGCGTATTCTCGTCGTCGCGCCATCTTTTGATATTCTCGGCGGTCAGGCAGTGCAGGCCGCGCGGCTCGTCTCCTGCTTGGGTGAGTTGACATTTTTCGACGTTGGTTTCCTGGCCATCAATCCTCGTCTGCCGGGGCTGCTAAGAAAGTTGCAGGCGATCAAGTATCTGCGCACGCTCGTTACTTCGCTGCTTTACCTTGCTACCTTGCTGGTGCGAATTCCGAAGTTTGACGTGATCCATGTCTTCTCCGCGTCTTACTTCTCATTTGTACTGGCGCCCACGCCCGCGATTCTAATCGGCAAACTATTCGGCAAAAAAGTTCTGCTGAACTATCACAGCGGCGAAGCTCAAGACCATCTGATTCGCTGGGGTTCCGCGGTTAAGACAATTCGTCTGGTCGATGAAGTCGCTGTTCCTTCTGAGTATCTCGTCAGAGTGTTTGCGAAGTTTGGCATCGAGGCTCGCGCAATCAATAACCTGATCGAATTGGACAAGTTTGCCTTCCGCGAACGCCTTCCATTGGCCCCGGTGTTTCTTTCAAATCGCAATCTGGAAACGCACTACGGCGTCGATTACGTCTTGCGCGCTTTCGCACTCATCCAGAGGCAGATTCCTACTGCCGCATTGACCGTGGCCGGTGATGGCAGTCAACGGGCAACGCTTAAAGCGCTGGCTCAGGAATTAGGCCTGCGGAACACAAGGTTCACGGGGCGCATTGAACATGAGGGAATCGTCGAGCTGTATCAGCAGGCCGATATCTACCTGAACGGCTCTGAGATCGACAATCAGCCGCTTTCTATTCTTGAAGCGTTTGCTTGCGGACTGCCGGTGGTGACTACAGACGCTGGCGGCATTCCCGACATGGTCACCGACGGCGAGACCGGATTTGTTGTCAAGCGGCAGGACCACGAAGCGATGGCTAAACGTGCCATGCGGCTTTTAGCAGAACCGCTGGTCGGCGCCTCGATTGCCCGGAGGGCACGCGAAGAATGCGAGAAGTACACCTCGCGTGTTGTGCGAGATCAATGGATAGCGCTTTATCGCGGGTTAGCGAACCAGTATCAGCGAAAGAGCCTTCGAACTGAGAGCAGGATTGCCACAAGAGTCAGCAGACTGCGAAAGACGAGTTTTAATGAGCTTCGTGTTAGGAGTTCACAAGCATTCGCTGCTTTCGCGGAACGAAGAGGTTGGTCTTCACTAACGAAATTGCCGTCCGATCGAGCTCTGTCCGGGTTATTCGACCTTTCTCCTGGCTGCAACGAGGAGTTCGAAGCTAAAAACCTCCTCGAACAGTTCCGATCAAGAAGCAAACGGACATCCTTTGCCGCATTCTCTGAACCGGATGCGTTGATCGCTGAGTTGCGTAGTAGGTGGCCGGAAGCTGAAATGCGGATCGTTACGCAGGCGGACCAGATCATTGCCGGACGCTTCGATTTGCTTGGTTTCAAAGACCTGACCTTCGGCGATCCGATCAACTGGCACCTCGAACCGGTTTCAGGAAAATCGGCGCCGGCCATTCACTGGAGCCGTCTCGACTATCTCGATGCCGACATCACCGGCGACAAGAAAATCGTTTGGGAGTTGAACCGTCACCAATACTTTCTCAAACTCGGCCAGGCTTACTGGCTGACCAGGGAGGAGAAGTATGCCGAGGCGTTCGCCGCGCACCTCAATTCCTGGATGGATCAGAATCCACCCAAAATAGGAATCAACTGGGCCAGCAGTCTCGAAGTTGCTTTTCGATCAATCTCCTGGCTGTGGGCGCTTCACTATTTCAAAAATTCGCCGGCATTAACGCCTGAGATATTCACGCGCGCTATCAAGTTTCTCTATCTCAACGCACGTCATCTGGAGAGATACCTTTCCACTTACTTCAGTCCCAATACACACCTGACTGGCGAAGCGCTTGGCCTGTTTTATCTCGGCACGCTCATCCCTGAATTCAAACAGGCAACCCGCTGGCGCGCCACCGGACAAAAGATTCTTCTCGAACAGCTGGCAAAGCAAGTGAGGCCGGACGGCGTCTATTTCGAACAATCGAGCTACTACCATCGATACACCGCAGATTTTTATACGCACCTGTTAATCCTGTCGCGAATGTCTGCCCCACTTTCACCGGCCCGAGAGTCGCACCGGTCCGTACTACCTGCAAGTGGGTCGTACCGCTTGTCGGTGCCACCTGCCATAGCTGGTGGGTCAGGTTACATCGAAGAAAAACTCAAAGCGCTTCTGGACCACCTGATGTGCATCACGCGCCCGGATGGCACATCACCGCTGTTCGGCGATGATGATGGTGGCCGGTTGCTGAGTTTCGATTCTCGCCCGCTCAATGACTTTCGCGCGACGCTGTCTACCGGCGCAGCGCTGTTTGGTCGCGGCGATTACAAGTTTGTGGCGCGTGAGTTA
>Ga0137376_10000768_pt1 | contig 16200 bp, 16 predicted proteins | sample SagtaG_23_FD_104814 | JGI IMG/M metagenome (GOLD analysis project Ga0137376, IMG submission 104814) | Vadose zone soil microbial communities from Sagehorn Ranch, Mendocino, California, USA - Sage2_L_20_16 metaG | ecosystem: Environmental > Terrestrial > Soil > Vadose zone | place: USA...
AGCCGCTGATCGAGCTCGAGCCATGACGGACGTGCCGCGCTGCGTCATCTGTGGGAAGCCGCTGGAGGCCGGAGCGCTCCGCGTGCGCTATGAGGCTCTCGTCTACGTCTTCGACAGCGAGCGGTGCAAACGGATCTTCCAGGAGAATCCCGACCGCTATCTCGATGCTGGTGGCGGAGTGCTGCCCGAACCCCGCTAGCTCAAGCGGCTGCGGAGGCGTTAGCGGTGCGCGACAGCGCGGTCATGATCACGTCCCGAATGAGCCCTGCCGGCATCCGGTCGCTGACATAAGCCAGGGCGCGCATGAGGGGTGCGGGATCGCTCGCGCGGACCTGCACCGCGTACACGACGGTCGGCACGCGCCCGGCGAGCTCGTCGACTGCGCCCGCGTCGGCTTTGCCGTACGAGCTCAGGATCGCGAAGGGCGCGTCGGCCTCGACGTCGGAAGGATCCTCGACCCGGAACAGTGAGAACGGGAGCTCCACCGAGCGGAGCAGCCGAAACACGCTGCCGTAGGGATCGACCACCGGAACCGCGACGTCGAGGGCCATTGCCATAGCGAGACATTCAGGCGCGCCGCCGTTTCCGGGAACACCTAAATGGGGGAGAAGCGCGTTAGGCTCCGATGGTCTTGCGATACAGGCCTGCCACCGTTGCCGTGGGCATCGGTCTGGCGATCGTGGTCGTCCTCGCAGTCGTCGGCTTCTATGCCGTTCGATCCCAGGTTCCGGCGAGCCCGTCACCCTCCCCCGCGCCGGCCGCCTCCCCGACCGTTGCGGTCTCATCCCCGAGCCCCTCGCCGACGCCGACGCCCACTCCGACCCGGAACGTGCCCGGCGATGCGACCGTAAAGGTGAACAAGGTCACCGTCCCACCCGAGTTCCGCTACGTCGTGGTCGGTTCGGGCGAGAACTTCCGCGTCCTAATGCTCGACCTCGACGCCGCGCGCGCTACGGAGGTGGCGACCGTCCAGGTGGTCGGAGTGCAGACCGCTCCCGCCCAGACGAGCGGAGCGATCTCGGCGTCGAGCGACGGCCGTGTCGTGCTGCTGACACTCTCGGTCCCCGAGGCGCAGAGCAGCCTGTACCTGCTGCGCCCGGAGGCCGGCGACGCGAAACTGCTGCTCAAGGGCGCGCCGAGGCAGGCGATCGTCTCGCCGGACGGGACACGGTTTGCGCTCGCCCGAGGCGACAGCAACGCCGCGATGACCGGCCTGTGGGTCGGCTCCACGGACGACGGGAACATGAAGCGCCTCATCGCGGACGATCCGCAGTTCGTCGGATCGCCACCGATCCCGTATGCGTTCTCGCCGGGCGGCACAGTGGTCCTGTTCGGGCTCGGTATGGGCGAGAGCGGTTACCAGGCGATGCTCGTCCCGGTGGGCTCGGCCGAGGCCAAGGTCGACCGCACCGCCGCGGGCACGAAGATCGTCGGCGGCGAGGTCACCGCGATCGGACCCGCGTCGGGCGCCGGGTTCCTGAGCGAGCAGGAAGCGTTCATCTGGAGCTCGCGCAGCGCGTTCGGCGGGCAGACCGTCGCCTACACCTTCGATCTCGCCTCGAAGAGGACGACCGAGATCTATCGCCCGAGCAGTCCCGATTCGACCATCGGGTTCGCGATCTGGCGCCCGCGGGCCGATCAGTTCGCGACGACCGAGCGGCCGATGACCGCCGGCGCCAATCCTCCGATTGCGGTATGGCTGCGCGATCGCGGCGGATCAGCGCGAAAGCTCGGCGATTACTCCTTCCTCGTCGAGATGTGGTGGTCGCGGGACGGCGCGAGGCTCCTCGGACGAATGGGCGGCGACGACGCGACCAGCGGCATCGCCGATCTGCTCACGGCAAAACAGGTCATGCAGTTCTGCCTCCGCGGCGGAACGCCGGGATCCTGTACCTAGCGCCGGACCTTCGCGACGCTCGCGGCGGCCGTTGTCGCTAGAGGCCGAGCACCGTCGCCGCAACGAGACCGAGCGAGAGCGCCGACGCCAGGAGGGCCGCGCCGATGCCGACGATCTGCGAGAGGCGGCCATTCGCCTGATCGCCCATCAGCTTGCGATCGCCCGCGAGCCGAAGGATGAACACCAGCGTGATCGGCAGGAGCAGCCCGTTCATGTTCTGCGACACGAGGATCAGCGGAAAGAGCGGCACGCTCGGCGACAGAACGACCAGGGCGCCGACCACCAGTAGCAGCGTGAACAAGCCCATGAACACGGGCGCCTCGCGGAAGTCCTTGCTGATGCCCGACTCCCACCCGAACGCCTCGCAGATCGCGTAGCTCGTCGAAAGCGGCATGACCGTGGCGGCGAGGAGCGACGCCCCGAAGAGGCCGATGCCGAAGAGCAGCTTCGCTTGATCGCCGGCCAGGGGTCCCAGCGCCTGCGCCGCGTCGGCCGCGGAATTGACGACGACGTGCGCGGGAAAGAGCACCGCACCGGCGACGACCACGATGAAGAAGCCGTTGAGCCCGGTGAGGAGCGCGCCGAGATACACATCGACGCGCGCGAAGCGGTAGAGCTCGCGGTCGATGCCCTTATCCACGACCGAGGCCTGTATGTAGAACTGCATGTACGGAGTGATCGTCGTGCCGACGAGGGCGAGCGCCGCGATGAGCGCGGCCTGACCTGGCGCGAGGGTCGGCACCGCGAGGCCGCGCAGGACCGAATCCCAGTCCGGCCGGACGATGAGTGCGCTCACCGGGTAGGCCACGAATGCCAGGACGAGGACGAAGAGCGCGCGTTCGACGACCCGGTAGCTGAAGAAAACGACCAGCGCCCAGATGGCGATCGCCGCGGCGGGCACAGAGACGATGCGCTGGACGCCGAGCAGCTCGAGGCTCGCGGCGACTCCCGCAAACTCCGCCACCACATTCGATCCGTTCGCCACGAGGAGCGCGACCATCGCCACGATGGTCCAGCGCACGCCGAAACGCTCGCGGATGAGGTCCGAGAGACCTTTCCCGGTGACGGCGCCCATGCGCGCGCACATCTCCTGGATCACGACCAGGCCGGCCGTCGAGAGGAGCAGCAGCCAGAGCAGCGCGTAGCCGTAGTGCGCGCCGACCGAGGTGTACGTCGTGACGCCGCCCGCGTCATTGCCCGCGAAGCCGGTGATGATGCCCGGCCCCATCACTGCGAGGAAACCGAGGATGGCGGTGCGGCGGAAGCGCGCGCGGCGGCGGACCGCGGAGGCGGTCCTAATCACCGAGCGATCGACCTAAGGGACCTCTTTTTCCAGCCACGGGGGAGCATGAGCTCGACGACGTCGTCGATGGTGACGGTGCCCAGGAGTTTGCCCCGGGCGTTCACGACCGGGAGCGCGAGCAGATCGTACTTCGCGATGAGCGCGGCGACTTCCTCTTTCGGCGTCTCCGCGTCGATCTTCAGCACGTGGGGATCCATGATCTCGGTGACCTTCGTCTCGGGCGCCGCGACGACGAGGTCGCGCAGCGAGAGCACGCCTTCGAGTTTCCCGTCACTGTCCACGACGTAGAGGTAGTAGGTGAGCTCGGGGTCGGGCTTCTTCTCTCGCAGCTCGTCGATCGCCTGAGCCGCGGTGAGGCCGCCCGGCAGCGCGATGAGGTCCTTGGTCATGATCCCGCCAGCGGAGTCCTCGTGGTACGTGAGCAGCTCCTCGACGTCCTCGGCCTCTTCTTTTTCCATGAGCTCGACGAGCTCTTCGCGCCGCTCTTCGGGGAGGTCCTGCAGGAGGTCGGCGGCTTCGTCGGGATCCATCTCTTCGAGGATGTCAGCGGCTCGCTCTTCTGGGAGGTCGCTCACGATGGCGGCCTGCATCTCAGGCTCGACCTCCGCCATCGCCTCCGCCGCGGTCTCGATGTCGAGCTGCTGGAAGACGGCGACGCGTTCGTCCGCGGTCATCTCCTCGACGACATCAGCGATGTCGGCGGGGTGCAGGAGCGCGAGCTTCGCGTGAGGGATCGTGAGGCGCACCTTCGCGTCGCTGGTCTCGAGCGGCTCGACGAGGTGCCAGGGGATGATCCCGCGTGGCAGCCGGCGGCCGGCGAGCCCAAACATCCGCTCAGCCATGCCCTCCGCGCCGACCCGCCGCAGGAGGCCGCGCAACCCCACGTCGGCCCCGACGAGTCGCAGCTGACCCTCGTGCTCGGCAAGCTGCAGGTCGTTCACCCGCACGACCTTCGCGCCGTGGGTATCGACGATCTGCTTGTCGAGGAGGTCACGCGCCAGCCGGAGCGCCTCGGGCGGCAGGGGCGCGTCAGGGGTGTTTTCGAGGCGCGCGCGGAGACGGAAGTGTCCGATCTCCTGCGCCAGGTCAGCCCAGCGCACGACTTTCTCACCGTTCGGCGTGGCGAGGATCGCCCACTGCGCGGCCGGGAATTGCCCCTGTGGCACGACCGCGACGTCCGCGAGCTTACCCACCTCGTTGCCGCTCGGCTCGATGACCCTGCGGTGCTGTATCTCCGACAGGTACGGCATCGGGCGAAAGGGTACTCGGGGGCGTTCTTCGACCGCTACAATTCGGACATCCCAGAACGCCCTGCCGGGCGTACCCTCGTGCGCTGGAGGAAGATCCGTGTCACCGACAAGCGAAAGTGGCCTTCGCGCGCGCGCCCTTGCCGAGCAGGCCATCCTCGCCGCCCTCGAGGCGGACTGGCCGCGCGCCGCGGAGCTCAACCAGAAGATCGTCGAGGCCTCGCCAGACGACGTCGAAGGCCGCAACCGGCTGGGTCGCGCCTACATCGAGCTGAATAGGCTCGAGGAGGCCAAAGCCGCCTTTACCGAGGTTCTCCGGATCGAGCCGTACAACTCGATCGCGCTGCGGAATCAGGGCCGTGTGGCCGCCCTGCTCGAGCACAAGGGCAAGCCGAATACGACCACCACCCGGACCCAGCCCCGGCTGTTCATCGAGGACATGGGGAAGACCGGGATCCTCCGGATCATCAATCCCGCGCCGACCCACGTCCTCGCCAAGTACAGCCCGGGTGCCGAGTGCGAGCTTCGCGAGCAGGAAGGCCTTCTGGCGGTACACGCTCGCGACGGTGAGCTCGTCGGCTTCCTCGAGCCGAAGGTCGGCCGGCGTTTGATCGATCTCATCCGGACCGGGAACCAGTACGTCGCGGCCCTCGTCAGCACCGACCCGCAGAACCCGCGGATCGCGATCCGCGAGATCTTCTCGAGCGCGGAGAACGCGAGCCGCATCTCGTTCCCCGGCCACCACCGCCCCGCGGAGACGAAAGAGCGCGCCTACGTGCGCGGCACCTTCTTCCGGTACGGCGGCGACGAGGAAGGCGAGGTCGAGGAAGTGGAAGAGGCCGAGGCCGAGGAGCCGACCGGCGAGGAGGTCCTCGAAGAGGCCGAGTCCACCGACGAGCCGCTCGCCGTCGAGGCCGATGACGACGACGATACGGAGGACGAAGCCGAGGAGTGAGCGGCGCCCCGCTGCGCCGCGCTCTCGTGTCCGTCCTGGCTCTCGCGTTCGCCGCGTCCTGCGTCCAGTCGGTCCAGCCCAAGCCATCGCCTTCGCATGACGTCGAGGTCGCATCCAAGCTCGCGCGCGACGCGAGCGCGATCCTCCTGCAGTTCTCCGCGTACGACTACGGACTCGCCGGTGCGCTCGCGGGCGAGAAGACGCGCACGGTCGCGCCGACTCGCTACGGCACGATCGCCCGTGACTCGGCGAAGTCGATATCAGCGTTCTCCGGCAACGTTCTCGCCGCGACCCTGGACCGGTCGGGGCCGATCCGGGACAAGCTCATTCCGCTCGCTGACGGCCTCACCGATCTCGCGAAGGATGGCGAGGCTTACGCCGGCGGCGGCGATCCCGCGACGTTCGCTCGCGTCATCAACGGGGTGACCGCCGGGTGGGACCGTCTGCGCGACCTATCGACCGTGCTCGCAGACGACGTACTCCTGAGCACGATCGCGCGCGGCACGTCGTTGGTGGTGACGGCGAATTCGGCGACGCAGTCGACGGTGACCGCCGGACCGTACGCAAGCCTCACCGACGCGTCGCAAGCGCTCCGCTCGATCGGCTCGCCCCTGAACGCGACGGTGACGCGGGCTTCTCCCTTCGTGGTTCGGCTGGGGCCGTATCCGAGGCGCGCCACTGCCGACGCGGTCTCGGCTGAGCTCGACAAGCAGGGCATCACCTCGGTCGTCACCGACGAACAGTCCTACAGCTTCACGAGGACCGGTCCGGTACCGGACGCCGAGCTCTGGCGCGAGCCGTCGCGCGTGCAGGACACGCGCGGTTCAACGCGCAAGCTCGCGGTGAGCGGCGACGGTTCGTGGCTGGTCACCGGTGGCGACGACGGCTATGCCGCACTCTTCGACCCGTCGGGCGCGCTCCGCGCGCTCCCGCAGTCGTACGCCGGGATGAGCGTTCTGGCGTTCGCCGACGACGGGCGCTTCTTCGCTGCCGGCGGACAGGTCGTCAACTTCCTCGCGGTACCTTCGGGGCAGCCCGTTGGCTCCGGGATGCGATTCACGGGTGCGGCAACGCAGATCATGTTCGTGCCTACGAGCCGTTTGTTCGTTGCCGCATCGAAGGGCCCGACCGGTGATTCGTCCGGCGGACCCGGGCTGATCGGCGGCCGCGCCCCCGATGGGGCGCCCCTCGGCGACCCATTCCCGATCGTGACGCCCGCCGCAGGCGCGCAGATCGCTTCAAGCGACGCGGGGGACGTGTACATCGGGACGACCAGCGGTGGTGCGTACGACGTCGAGGTCTTCCGCCCGGGCAGGGACGTGTCCCCCCGCGCCGTCGCGCGCATCAACGGGGTAGGACGCGCGCTGGCGATCGATCGCGCGGCGAAGTTCGCGGCCGTCCTGACTGATCAGGGCACCTTCCGCTTCGCGCTCGCCGATCCGAAGACGCTTATGCGTGTCGGCGGCATGGTGCGCGACATCGCGTTCGGGCCGGACGGCACGCTCTACGTCATGGATCAGACCTCGCTCGCCGCGATCGGCGCCGACGGCGCCCCAAAGTGGACGACCCCGCTGGTGGATGGCCGGCGCCTTCTCGCGGCGCGGCGCGCGGTCGTGCTCGACGGCACGGACCGACTGCTCGCCTTCGCGCCGGCGGACGGCACCGCCGAAGAGCTCGGATCGGGCGGCGCGATCAGCGACGTGACCATGTCGCGCGATGGTCGCGTGGTCGGGGCCATCGTGGACACCAGGAGGGCCGTACTCTTCACGTTGCCTTGAGCCAACCAGAGCGCATCCGCTCCATGGTCCCGCTCGAGACGCTTCCCCTTCCACGTCCGCTCGATCGGCTCGGCACCGCGTTCCCGGCCACTCTGGCCGAGGTCTACGCGAACGCGTACTCGCCGCGACGCGGCGTGATCCTCGATCCGCTGGCGCACCCCTGGTCGGCGGCCGATGCTGCCGAGCGCGCCGACCGTCGCGGGGTCGCACGCTCGCGTGAGCCACTCGGCGAGTGGGCGCGAAGCGTGATTGCGCAGGCGCCGGCCGCCGACGAGACCTTGACGGCGCTCGACCGAGTCGGCGAGAGCGTGCTCGTTGGTACGCCCCATCGCGTCGCGATGCGCGAGCTCTACGGATCGACGTGTGCGACGTGTCGCGGGCCCGTCATCGTCGAGGCGTTCCTCTGGGAACGCGATGCCACAGTTCCGACGAAGAAAGCGTTCCGCTGCGGAATCTGCGCGCGCGAAGGGCGCGCGCTGCTGATCGAGGCGACGAGCGACGATGACGGTACCGCCAGCCATCGGCTTGAACCGCGCGGAATGGCGTACTGGCAGCTGGTCGAGCGTTTCGGTCCCGATCCGGCCGCGCAGGCGCTCGGCGAGAGCGTCGCCACCCTCTACACGCCGCGCAATCTCACGGCGTTCGTGGCCACCCTCCGCGCGGTCGAGACCGCCCTTGGCGCCTCACCGGCACGAGACGTGTTGCTGCTTTGCGCGCTCGAGGTGCTCGTCTCGGGTAGTCGCCTCAACGCCCTCGCCGGGCACGGCGCACCACTGCGCATCGAGAAGGGTCGCGCGCGTAGGCCGCACGCCACGCAGTCACGCGAGGTCAACGTTTGGCTCGAGTTCGATCGCACCGTGCGCGAGCTCGTGGCCTGGCTTCAGTCCCAGGGAGCGTTGCCCCCCGCTGCCCCGCGACGGATGTTGGACCTCGATCCCGGAGACGCCGACCTCGTCCTCTGCCAGGCACCTGTTGAGGACCGCCTCGGTGGCTGGAACGCTGTGGCGGGCGTCGTGCTGCTCGGCGTGCGTGGTCTGAAGCCGGCCGACTCTGGTGATGGCCGGGTGGTCGCGCGCGAACGGCTCCTGCGAACGGTCCGCGCCGCGCTCGTTGACGGCTACCGCGGTTCGCGTCCCGAAGCTCCGGCGGTGGTCTACGTGCCGCACGCCGACCTCGAGAGCCTCGCGGCGGTGACGCTCGGCGCGGCGGGCGCGGGGTACCGACTGCGCGGGATCACGTATCAGCGCGACGCGCTCGCGACGGCCGTCGCCGGCGGGTCCGGTGCGGCAGCGATATGCGACTTCGATCGCGACGTTCCGCTTCTCCGGGACCATGGGATCGCGGAACCCGCCGAGATCGAAGACGCAATGCGCGCCGGCGTACGTGACGCGATCAGCGCGCGCGGCGAACCCGTGGCGACCGACCGCGCGGGTGTCGCCGCTCTGGAGTCCCTTGCGGCGCGGAAGCTCCTCGCTTCCCTGACGCTCTCGCGCGCCGGCGGCGTGTCGGAGCTTGAGGTGTTCCTCGATCACTTCCGTTCCGCGCTCGCGGACGCGCGTCGCTCCGGGATCGTGACACTCGCGCTCGACGGTCCATCGGCGGAGCACGCGCCGGACACCACGCTGTACACGCTCGCCCAGGCCTCGGAAACGACGCCGCTCGACGACCGGCTTGAGTGGGGCGTCTGGGGCCTCCTCTCGTCCTCGCGCGAGATCGAGACGCGCGCGCTCGTGCGCCGTGCGTACGGTCTCTTCCGCGACATCGAGACCCCGGACCGCGAGATGGTGGAGCGCTGCATCGCCGCGTATGGCCGGCAGGGCGATGACGGACGCTGGCGTCTGCGCGAGGAGGATGGGCTCGTGCGCCGGCAGGCCGATCAGACCCTCCTCGCGGCGCAGCTCGTCGAGGCCGGGCACCGGCTTGGCTTCAAGGTGCATGTTGGTCGCGATCTCGAGCGCCGCTCGCTGCCGGCGACATATGCGGATCACGGTGCCGTGCTCGCCGATCTCATGACCGACGCGGAGCGCGCGATCCCGGTCTCACGGGTCTCGCGGGTCTCGACCGACGCGCTGGAGTACGTCGACTGCGTCTGGTACGACCGAGGGCAGATGGTCTTCGTCTGGCAGCTCGAGTGGACGGCGCGGATGCATCGAAGCCTCGTCGCGCTTGGCGAGGCCATCCCCGACGAGGACCATGTCTTCCGTTTCCTCGCGATTGCCGACGAGCGGCGGCCGCTCGCCGAATTCAAGCTCCGCCGGTCGCCGGCCCTGGCCGACCTCGTTCGACGGCGGGGCTGGCGCTTCGTAAAGTGGGGCCCATTACGGGGGTGGGCCACAAAATCGGACGTGGCGCTGGACTTGCTCGAACCGGTCCTGGGCCTTTCTCCCGAGGTGGAACAAATGGGCCATCAGCTGGCGTTCAAGTTTTAGAGGTGTAGGAAATGGCCAAACCGCAAGTCGTCAGCGATCAGAACTTCGAGACCGAAGTGATCAAATCGGATACCCCGGTGTTGGTTGACTTCTGGGCGGTCTGGTGTGGCCCGTGCCGCATGGTCGCTCCGGTGCTTGAGGAGATCGCAAGCGAGCAGGGCGACAAGGTCAAGATCGCCAAGCTCGACGTCGACGCCAACCCGATCACCGCCGGCCGCTTCGGCGTCCGGGCGATCCCCACGATGATCCTCTTCAAGAACGGCCGCGAGGCCCAACGCGTGGTGGGGTACGTACCGAAGGAGAAGCTGCTCCAGCAGATCCAGCCGCACTTCGCTGCCGCGGTCGCACCTGAGACGACGACGAGCCCGAGCGCGGCGTCGCAAAAGTCCACGACACCGACCCCGCCCACGCCGACGCCGAAGTCCCCGTCGCCAACGCCTCCGCGCACGAGCTAGCACCCGGCGCGTCGCCGTGACGGTCGTTCTGCGCCCCCGCGCGTCGCTGTACCACGCTGAGGGCGGGTGGTTCTCGGCAAACTGGCACTTCAGCTTCGATCAGTACTGGGACGAAGCGAACATGGGTCTCGGCGACCTGCGCGTCTTCAACGACGACCGCCTTGTGCCCGGTGCTGCGTGGCCGATGCATCCGCACCGGGACATCGAAGGAATCACCTACGTCGCCGAAGGGACGTTCGAGCATGCCGACTCGCGCGGCAACGGCGGCATTCTTCCGCCGGGCTCGGTGCAGAGAGCGACTCTCGGCTCAGGAATGCAGCACTCGGAGCGCAACGGCTCCAAGACCGAACCGATGCGCTTCATCCAGATGTGGATCATGCCCTCGCGGCGCGGCCTCGACCCGAGCATCGAGCAGCGTGAATTCAGTGCCGACTCGCGCCGCAACACGCTGAAGCCGGTCCTCGTGCCGGCAGAGGGATACGCGAAGGACGGCGCTCCGCGCGCGTCCGACGCGGTGACGGTCCATCAGGACGCTGCGGTATACGCCGCGCTCCTCGATCCGCGGGCGAAGGTGCGGCACGATTTCCGTGCTGGCTTCGGAGGCTATCTCTTCGTCGTTCACGGATCGCTCGCCAAGCCCAAGCTCGACGAGGGTGGCGCGGCGAAGATCGTCGGTGAGACGGCAATCGATATCGAGGCTGGCGCCGACGGGTCTGAGATCCTGCTCGTCGGAACCAAAGTGGGTGCGTAGCCGGTACCAGCTCGGCCTGTTCTTCGTACTTACGTACGCGATCTCGTGGGCGATCTGGATACCGATGGCGCTCACCTCGTTCGGCATAGGCAGTCCCGTCGGCCTCCTCCTGAACATCATCGCGACCGCGGGCCCGAGTATCGCCGCGACCGCCCTCGCGTCGATTCTCGGCCGTGCGGAGCTGCGCGAGCTCCTCGCGGGTTTCTCGATCTCAAGGCTCTCCGCGCGATGGGCCGCGCTCGCGGTCGCATTGCCGCTGGCGATGGTCGCGGTGGCGATCGCCGTCGCGGTCGCATTCCTCGGATCGCCATCGCCGACGCTCACGTTCGGTGTCGGCGGCGTGCTGCTGGTGGAGTTCGTACGGGTGCTTTTCCTCGGCGGCCCGCTTGAGGAAGAGCTCGGCTGGCGCGGATTCGCGCTTCCGCGGTTGCAAGGCCGATTGGCCGCACTCGACGCGAGCATCCTGCTCGGCGTGATCTGGGGCCTCTGGCACATCCCGCTCTACTTCGTTCCCGGTACGGGCCAGTTCGAGACGATCGCCGCCGGCACCGATCCGGCCTTCGCCATCGGCGGCTTCATCGGGTGGACGATCGGGCTCTCCGTCCTGTTCACGTGGCTCTTCAACCAGACACGCGGGAGCCTCCTCGTGGTCATGCTCTTCCATGCGGCGGTCAACCTCGGCGCGTTCCTACCCTCGGCCGTTGGATCGGCGGGAGCCGCGTCCCTCTTGTATGTCGTCGTCACCTGGCTCGTCGCGGCCGTGGTCACCATTCGGTTCGGGCGCAGAACTCTCGCCGGATGACCTCCGCGCCTCCCGTCGCGCAGCTGCCGTTGCCGAAGCTCGTGGCGCTTCATCTGGTCCCGGGTGCGCTTGTCACGGCCGCGTTCGTGGCTTTGGCGCCGCTCATCGCGGCCCTCCGCTTCCCACCTATCGCGGCGCTGTTGGCTGCGGTCCTCGTGATCCTCGTTCCCCTCGAGCTCGGCATCGTGCTCAGGGCTGCACGAGGACGCGGTGGTTCGCTGGACGTGGCTGTTCCCTACCGACGACCGCTCCCGCTCCGCGACTGGCTCTGGCTCCTGCCGACGCTCATCGTGATCGCGTTTCTTGGCTTCGGCGCCCACATGCTGATCGAGCCATTCCTCATCGATCGGCTCTTCGGCTGGCTGCCCCAGTGGTTCGTCACCCCGATTCTCCCGGAACGTGTCGGCGACTACTCGAGCGGCGCCTGGGTGGCCACGATCGTCGCGTTCTTCGCGCTCAACGGGTTCGTCGGTCCGATCGTCGAGGAGCTGTACTTCCGCGGTTATCTCTTGCCGCGGATGGAATGGATGGGGCGCTGGGCGCCACTGGTCAACGTGAGCCTCTTCTCGGTGTACCACTTTTGGTCGCCCTGGCAGGTCGTCGCGCGCATCCTTGGAGTCGGACCGATGGTCTACGCCGTGCGCTGGAAGCGGAACGTGTACCTCGGAATGGTCGTCCACTGCACGCTCAACGCGATCGGGGTCGTTCTTGTCGCAGGCCTCGTGTTCGGACGCCTCTAAGAGCTCGACGCGTCGCTACGAGCCGATGACGACGTGCAGCACCAGATCTGCCGAGAAGTGCGCGACCATCGCCGCCTCGAGACCACGCCGCCAGTAGAGCCAGCCGAAGGCGACACCAGGAATGCCGTTCAGGATCACCGCACGTGCAACGACAGCGGGTGTCAGCGGCACGAGCGCCGCGGTCGCTGGAAGATGACCGAGGGCGAATAGCGCCGCAGACAGAGCGATCGCGAGCCACAGCGCCAGAGTGTTCCGAACGACGCGAGTGAGAAGCCAGGCAAGCGCGGAGACCAGGAAGAGCCGCGTGAGGAGCTCCTCCGTGATCCCTCCGTAGAAGGAGGCAAGCAGACCTAGCCACCGCGCGGGCGTCACGGCGTCTACGCGCGCGAGCTCGGGAATGAGTGGTCGAAAGATCGCGAACTCAAGGACGATCACCGCGGCCGATGACGCGACGCCGATCGCGACCGCGAGCGGAAGCTGGAGAGCGCGAAGCGCCTTGGGCACGTCGCCGCCGTACAGCCTGGCCTCCACCAGCGGGGCGCCCAGCCCCAGCGGCCGCGCGGTGGCAAGCCCGACTCCTACCGCGATCGCGAGGAGGATCGCGCTCTGTGCCACTGCTGCCACAACGAGCACCGGCAACGGGATGGGCGGAGTCGGCAGCAGAGTGAGTTGGTACGGAAGGACAAGGAGCACGCCGGCGAGCCCCGCGCCGAACAGCGCCAAGAACTCGCGCCATGGATATCGCGCGGTCGCGCCCGTCACGTCTGAAGCGTGCGCCTACCTGACCGAAGAAGTCGCGATGAGCGCGAGCGCTGCGTAGATGACCAGATCGCTCGTGAAGTGGAGGGCCCACGGCCAGGCCAGCCCGCGCGTCTCGATCATGGCGCGGCCGAACAAAAGCCCGACCGATCCTGCCATGACCGCTCCGACCGCTCCGGACGGAATGCCGCCGTAGTAGTGGCCGAGGCCGAACCACACTGACAGGAGAAGGACCGCTGGGGCGCGCCCGACGACCGGTCCGAGCTGCGAGAGCGGACCGGCGCGGAAGACGACCTCCTCCCAGAAGCTATTGATCGCGGCAGCAAGCACCGCCACTCCCAAGAGCGGCAGCGCCGCACCAAGATCAATTCCGCGGGGAACCGATCCCGACATGGCGAGGCCGGTGAGTACCGCTAAGACCACGACCCATACCGGGCCGATGACACTCCAACGCACTGGTGCTTTCATCCACGGAAGTCGAATGCCCGACGGAGCGCTTCGTGACCCCGGGACAAGGTATGCCTCACTCCGACTCGTTCCCGTCGCGAACAGGACGCCGATCATCACGAGGGCCAGGACGCCGAGCAGCACGCGCTCCGCCAGGAGGACGGCCATGTCGCCGGCTGAGGGCGGAACGAATGTCTTCCACGCGCCAGAATCCAAGATGACGGGGATAACGGCGAGCACGACCGTCACCGCGACCATCACCCTGAAGTAGCCCCCCAGCGGACGCAGCACGGTCACAATCCGCGAAGACAGCCAGAGAAGCACCGCGGCGCCGATCAGCGCCCACGGCATCCATTCCGTCCGGACCCCGAGGCCGTCGCGCAGCGCGATCTCAGGCAGACGGCTGATGAGCAGCGTCGTGATCCAGGCAACCGCAAGCGCGCGGGACCTCCGCGGGACCGTGGCGTCGGCCGGACGAACAATGCTCGCGCGGTCAAAGGCGGCGACCGCGTTCGTCCCCATCGTCATCGTGGGCATCACTCTGATAGACCCGGGCTGATCCCGGATGACGAATTCGTAATGCTCCCAAGTGGCGGTTAGCCTTCCCCCACTTCATGTGGGGGAGAAGGACGATGGCAACGAAAGCGGTGGCCGCAGGCACCAAGGAGAAGCCCTGGAAGCTGAAGACCCCGAGTGGAAGCTCCGAGTACGTCATCTACCGAGCCGAGGACGCCGATCCCCCGGCGCTCGTGTCTGTAGTCGGGAAGACCGAACTCGCTATCACCTCCGGGCGATCGAGGATCTGGATGCGATGCTCAAGAAGCACGGAGACTGGATGCTGCTGGGAAGTGCGGATGAGCAGAAGCCGGCGGCCGAAGGAACCGTCGAGGCATGGGGACGGTCGCCCAAGAATCCGATCAAAGGCTGGTACGGCCTCAAGAAGGGGCTGCGCGGCCGCTTCGGCATGTATATGCCGCCGCTGCTCGAGGCGCTGGGCCTAGCGGAGGTCACGCACGAGGCGAAGAACAACAAGATGCGGGCGAAGTAGCCTCTCGCGTCACCCGCCACAGTCACAGCGAGGGCTCGATGATCCGTGACCCGTAGCGTCGCGCACTCGCGCGCCGTTCTTGTTACGAGCCACATCGGGAGGGGTACAGATGCGCGAAGCTGACTACCAGGCAAGCGTCGACCCAGCGGGGAACGCGACATTCGGACCCGGGTTGGTCTTCGAGGGGAAGCTGAGCTTCAAGGGTCAGGTGGAGTTCAACGGGACCTTCAAAGGCGCGATCACGACCGACGACCTCTTGATCATCGGCGAGCAGGCGAAGGTTGACGCTGATATCCGCTGTGGCTCGGTGGTCATCAGGGGAGAGGTCGCAGGGAAGATCAAAGCTCGCGACTCGGTCGAGCTCCGCGGGCGCGCCCGCGTCAAGGCCGACGTCGCGACGCCCTCCTTTGCGATGGATAAAGGAGTCATCTTCGAGGGCTACTGCAACATGGATCCGGAGGCGGCCGCTCGGATCAGCGAAGGGCGTCAGAAGGTCTGGCCGAGCCGAAGCCGGAAGGACGTCCGCGGCGCCTACGACACGGCGCAGCCGCGGAGTGACTCATCGGCGGACTAGGACGCATCGTCGCGCCTAGCTGAGCCGGATACCTACACTCTCGCCTTGAGTTTCCCTGGAAGCTCGATTTTGAGAGTGCGGGGGCTCCGGTGAGCCCCTCGGTCTTCAAAACCGTTGACGGGGCGTAGAACGTTCCGTGGTGGGTTCGACTCCCATGCACTCTCGCTGGACGTGAAGACCTGACCGCAAAGGACCTTGCCCCCGAGCTCGAAGGGGAAGCGCTCGACGAAGCCGCGGCGGCCGAACCCGGCCGCACGTCCGCCTGGTCGGCGCTCGAGCACCGCGACTTCCGCCTCTTCTGGATCGGCCTCGTCGTCTCGAACGCCGGGACATGGATGCAGCAGTTCGGCCTCGGCTGGCTCGTGGTCCAGCTCGCGATCAAGGACGGCTCGCCACAGCTCGCACCGTTCTATCTGGGGCTCGTCGGCCTGGCGCGCGCCGTTCCGGGCCTCGCGTTCGGACTCTTCGGAGGCGTCGTCGCCGATCGTGCGGACCGACGACGCCTGTTGATCATGACCCAGACCAGCGCCGCGATCGTCGCAGGGATCCTCGGCGTTCTCACGATCTCCGATCACATCAACATCGTCGAGATCGTGCTCATCAGCGCCCTGAACTCGATCATCTTCTCTTTCGACGCCCCGACCCGTCAGGCGATGGTTCCCCGGCTGGTCTCGGACAAAGAGCTCATGAGCGCCATCGGGTTGAACTCGGCGGCCTTCAATGGCGCCACGCTCTTCGGGCCGCTACTCGGCGGTGTCCTCATCATCCCGTTCGGCGTCGGCGGGTTAATGATGATCAATGCGATCTCATACATCTCGATCGTCGGGGCGCTGCTCTTGATGCGCCCGCAGCCCGTCGAGCCGGTGACGCACCTTCCGCTGATCGATTCGATCCGCGAGGGCCTCTCGTTCATACGCCGCGATCCGGTGCTGCGCTGGGTGGTCGCCCTGAGCGTGGCGACCGCGCTGTTCACGCGTCCCTACATCCAGCTCCTTCCGGCCGAAGCACAGTTCCT
>Ga0137376_10000771_pt1 | contig 16186 bp, 14 predicted proteins | sample SagtaG_23_FD_104814 | JGI IMG/M metagenome (GOLD analysis project Ga0137376, IMG submission 104814) | Vadose zone soil microbial communities from Sagehorn Ranch, Mendocino, California, USA - Sage2_L_20_16 metaG | ecosystem: Environmental > Terrestrial > Soil > Vadose zone | place: USA...
AATTGGCTTTCACTCTATATGACGGTTTGACCTACGTGAAGTCAGCACTCGATGCGGGACTCAAGATCGACGATTTCGTCCCTCGGTTCTCTTTTTTCTTTAATGCCCACAACGATTTCTTCGAGGAAATCGCCAAATTTCGCGCGGCCCGGCGCCTGTGGGCACACGAGATCAAAAAACGATTCCATCCAGCAAATCCTGACTCCCTAGCCCTTCGCTTTCATACCCAAACCGCCGGCTGCGCGCTAACGGCGCAGCAGCCTTACAACAACGTCGTGAGGGTGACGCTTCAGGCTCTGGCCGCCGTTCTTGGGGGAACCCAATCATTGCACACCAATTCTCTGGACGAAACGCTTGCACTTCCTTCCGAAGATGCAGTGAAGATCGCTCTGCGCACCCAGCAGATCATCGCCCACGAATCAGGCGTCACCGATACCGCGGACCCGTTGGGCGGTTCCTACTATGTAGAATGGCTGACCGACAAGATGGAGAGCGAGGCAAAGAGTTACTTCGACAAACTCGACGCCATGAGAGGGATGGTTCCGGCCATCGAACGCGGCTTTCCGCAGGGCGAAATCCACCGCGCCGCCGTCTCGTATCAAAAAGAAGTGGATGCACGGGAACGAATCATCGTCGGGGTCAACAGTTTCGTGGAACCAGAAAGGAGTCGCGTGTCAATTCTCAAAGTTAAGGACGCAGTCGAGAAAAAACAGGTCCTAAGACTTCGCCAAAGAAAGAAAAGCCGTAGCGCCAAGAAAGTCGACTTGGCGCTTAACCGGCTTGGCGGCGTTGCCGAGGCAAGCGGCGATCTCATGCCGGCGGTTATGGAGGCGGTACGCGCCGAAGCCACTGTGGGCGAAATCTGCGAAGTGTTCCGACGGGTGTATGGAGGCTATCGAGAAGCGGCGCTGATCTGAAGAAATTTCGCACACGCCCATTACTCCATCGCCCCAATCGAAGTGACCTATGACGCCTGCACAGGAATCGGCATCTCAGCTGAGTAAAAAACTTCGGGTGCTGGTGGCAAAAGTCGGTCTCGACGGCCACGACCGGGGCGTCAAGATTGTCGCAAGAGCACTGCGTGACGCTGGCATTGAGGTCATCTATCTCGGCATTCACAACACGCCTGCGGAGATAGCCGCCTCGGCGCTGCAGGAAGACGCGGACGCGATCGGGCTTTCCATCCACTCTGCCGCCCACCTGACTTTGTTCGGCGAGGTGATCAAACTCCTCAAAGCAAACAACGCAAACGATATAGTGGTTTTTGGCGGCGGCATCGTTCCGGGAGAAGACATTGGCAAGCTCCAACGAATGGGCGTGAAAAAGATATTCACGCCGGGCGCGCCGCTCGAAGAGATCGTCAGATTCGTGAAATCCATCGGGGTTGAGACGCGGAAGGCGCGAGGCGACAGGCGGCGGTCCCTGGCTTCCTCTCCCCCGCCCACCCTATTAAGGAAGAGAAGGAACAAACCCAAGAGCACATAGAGTGAAAAGAGCAAAGCCGTATGAATTTTGATCTATCAGAGGAGCAAACACTTCTCCGGCAGACCATCCGTGAATTCGCAGAGCGGGAAATCGCCCCCGGCGCTTCAGCTCGGGACGAGGCGGCGCGGTTTCCGAGCGACCTCATTCCTCGGATGGCGGACCTCGGGCTTTTCGGCATCAACATCCCCCAGGAGTACGGCGGCGCAGGACTCGATGCGCTTGGCGCCACGATCATTATCGAAGAGGTTGCTCGATTCGATGGCGCGCTGGCGCTGATCGTCGCTTCTCACAATTCTCTTTGCGCAGGTCATATCCTTAGCTTTGGAAGCGAAACGCAAAAGCAAAAATATCTGCCCTTTCTGGCGAGCGGGAAGAAACTCGGCGCTTGGGCGCTCACGGAGCCCAGTTCTGGCTCGGATGCCGCGGCCCTCAAAACCAGCGCTACGTTCGATGCAGATCATTGGATTCTCAATGGAGAAAAGCAGTTCATCACTCAGGGCTCCACCGCGGGCGTCTACGTGATTATGGCCTCTACGGACCGGTCCCAAGGCAAGCGCGGGATTTCGGCATTCATCGTCGAGCGTGAGACGCCGGGACTGAACGTCTGCAAGGTGGAGAATAAGTTGGGGGTACGCGCCTCAGATACGGCCGCCCTGCGCATGGAAGCCGCGCGCGTACCCAAAGATAACCTGCTCGGCGCTCTCAATGAGGCCTTCGACAACCTGTCGCGGATTCTTCAAGGCGGACGCGTCGGCATCGGCGCTATGGCGGTCGGCATCGCCCGCGGTGCATTCGAAGAAGCGCTCAAATACGCCGAGGAAAGAAAGCAGTTCGGCAAATTCATCGCCGAATTCGAAGCGATCCAGTGGATGCTCGCAGACATGGCAACCGAGATCGATGCCGCTCGTTTATTGGTCCAACGCGCGGCGCGCTTGAAGGATGCCGGTGCGCCTTTTTCCCAGGCTGCTTCCGAGGCCAAACTCTATGCCGCGGAAGCCGCCATGCGCGCCACCACCAAGGCAATCCAGATTCACGGTGGCTACGGGTATCTCAAAGACTACCCTGTGGAGCGATATTTTCGTGATGCCAAGCTCTGCGAGATCGGCGAGGGAACGTCTGAGGTCCAAAGAATGATCATTGCGAAAGAGATGCTGGCGGCGAAATAACATTTGGAGACGAACTCAGATGCCCGAACTCACAAGTCAGCGGCTCGATCACGCGCCACCCGGAGCTTCCATTTCCGATATCGGCTTCTGACTCGTGAATTCACGAATCGGCGATGTCGACGAATCTTACAAAGCGAGTTCTCAAAGGTGACGTGCGTGCGCTTGCGTCGCTCATGACGTTGATCGACGACGATGATCCGAGGGCAAGAACCGTTCTGAAAGCTGTCTACCCGAAAACCGGCCGGGCGCATGTGATCGGCGTAACCGGCGCCGCCGGTACGGGAAAGAGCAGCTTGATTGATCGTATGACCGCGGAATACCGCGGGCGTCAAAAAACCGTCGGGATTCTCGCCGTGGACCCGAGCAGCGCCTTTTCGAACGGCGCTCTTTTAGGCGACCGGGTGCGCATGCGCGCGCACTTCGCCGACGCCGGAGTCTTTATCCGCAGCTTTGCCACGCGTGGAGCCAAGGGCGGCGTGTCGGCCTCGATACGGGATGCCATCCACCTGCTAGATGCCGCCGGCAAGGATGTAATTTTTGTCGAAACCATCGGCGTCGGTCAAGATGAACTCGAGATCGCCGGACTGGCCGACTTGGTTGTGGTCGTGCTGATACCTGAAATGGGTGATGAAGTTCAGGGGATGAAAGCCGGCCTCGCGGAGATCGCCGACATTTTTGTGGTGAACAAAGCCGACCTTTCCGGCGCCGATGTGACGGTTCAACAACTCAAAGCCATTTTCAGCGACTTCGATATTCTCCTCACCTCAGCGATCAACCATGACGGCGTGCGGCGACTCGTTGATGACATCGAAAAGTATCGGCTCAAAAATCTCCGCAACGGTGACCATCACAGGAAGCGGCTCAGCCTATGCCGCGAGGAGTTGCTGGCTTTGCTGCGCCAGAGATTAGTGATCCAGCTAACCCAACGAATCGACGATCATTTACTCGATGAACGTGTCCAACGGATCGCTGAGCGTCGGGTTGATCCCTATAGTGAAGTGGAAGACCTGGCGAGAAGACTCGGATTCTAGCCCGGATTATTTATGATCAGAGGAAAAATGACCGAGCGTTGTACGAGAGTCTCAAATATTTGCAGAACGCCGCCGGCGCGACGCCTTCTCCTTTCGATTACTTCCTGACCTTGCGCGGCCTCAAGACGTTGGCCTTACGCATGCGCGAGCACGAAAAAAACGCCATCCGCATAGCGATCTCCCTAAAACAGCACCCGCGGTACGATGCGTTTACTATCCCGGTCTTCCCGACCATCCGGGACACGACATTGCCGCCTCCCAGATGGATGGTTTCAGCGGCATGGTATCTTTCGAGGTCAAAGGCGGACTTACCGCGGCGCAGCGTGTTTTGTCTCGCTTGTGGATCTTTAAGATCGCCGAGAGCCTCGGCGGCGTGGAGTCTCTCGTCGAGTTACCAGCCGTTATGACACACGCGTCGATCCCCAAAAATGAGCGCAAAAAAGCTGGACTTGAGGATAGGCTCATTCGATTGTCGGTCGGCATTGAAAACCTCGAGGATCTTATCGACGATAATGACGGCTTTGAGTCGGTAAGACTAAGGACGAAATGAAAAAAGCGGTGCACAAGAAGCAAAATCCGATTTTGGCGATGTTGGAAGATTATGGCATTCATCCTGAGCGCGGGTTTTTGCCGTCACCGGATCCATTGGAGCATTTGCCGGAAGAATTCGAAGCCTGGGAAACTGCGGCCCAGGGTCTGCCCAAGTTTCTCGTTAGCGGGAAAGTTCGAACTTTCATCGACCAGCTGCCGATCCTGGACGCGTCGCGACTACTCGACGAGCGTGAACAAAGAAGGGCGATGGTGATTTTGTCTTTCCTGGGACACGCCTATGTGTGGGGCGATAAGGAAGCTATAAATTCACTGCCGGCGTGTCTAGCCGGCCCTTGGACTCAAATTGCACGCCTTCTCGGCCGCCCGCCGGTGCTATCCTACGCCTCCTATGTATTGGACAACTGGCGAAGACTTGATCTTGACTGCCCGATTGAGTTGGGCAATATTTGTATGCAGCAAAATTTCCTCGGCGGTCAAGATGAAGAGTGGTTTGTGCTCATTCACGTGGCGATCGAAGCCAAGGCAGCGCTTGCGCTCGCCGCCATTCTCGCCGCGCAACGAGCCGTCGCCGACGATCGGCCGGAAATCGTCGCGCAACAACTGACAAACGTTGCGCGCACGCTCGCAGACATGCACGAGACTCTCCTGCGCATGCCCGAACGCTGCGATCCGTACATTTATTTCAACCGAGTAAGGCCTTACATCCACGGTTGGGCCAATAATCCGAGTCTCCCGGCGGGAATGATCTACGAAGGCGTGGCGCAATATTGCGGCAAACCGCAAAGCTTTCGTGGTGAAACCGGCGCGCAGAGCTCGATTGTTCCGTCACTCGACGCGGCGTTGGGAATCACGCACGAGAAGGACATGCTGCATACCTATCTAATGGAGATGCGGACTTACATGCCGCCCAAACATCGGTCCTTTATTGCAGCGGTGGAAGCGGGACCCTCGGTGCGCGGCTATGTGATACAGCGCCACAAAAAACATCCGGCTCTGCGAGAACACTACAACGCCGCCGTCGACGGCGTTGAGCGTTTTCGCTCGACGCATCTAGAGTATGCGCATAACTACATCGTCAAACAGAACCGGGCTGAGGATCACAATCCGGCCCACGTAGGCACCGGAGGGACGCCGTTCGCCCCTTATCTGAAAAAGCATCGAGACGAAACCGCGCGACACCGGATCAGATAGCAAGGAACACGATAGGACGGTCGGCGGGGTAATGCTGCCGAATGCGTTTGGAGACCATTCACTTCCGCAGATAACGTTGCACTGCAGGGTTGATGCCGACCTTCTTGCCATGATCCCACAAGTAGAAACCCCGGCCATTTTTAATGCCGTAGAATCCGGCAGCGACGAGCTTGGACAATAAGTCTGCCGGTTTGTAGGCAGGGCCGAGTTCTCTTTCGAGAACCTGCGCGATCGCCAGCGTAGTGTCGAGACCGACATAATCCAGCGTGGTGATCGGACCCATCTTGTGGCCAAGGCAAATCGTAGTCTTGTCGGCGTCCTCGCAGCTCATGATGCCTTCCTCGATGACTTTCACGGACTCATTCAAGAACGGTATGAACATACGATTGATGCCAAATCCCGCTTTGTCTTCGGCTCGGATTGGCTCCTTGCCGAGTTCTCGACAGAATTCGGTGACCGTCTGAAAGGTTTCGTCGGATGTCAGAAAACCACGGATCAACTCGCAGCCGGGCTGAACGGGCACGGGATTCATGAAATGCATGCCGATGAATTTCTCCGGCGTTGTATATACGCTCGCAAGCCGCGTGATAGAAATCGAAGAGGTGTTGGAAACGAGCAACTTGTCGTATCCGATCTCCGCCAGCGATGATATCAGCTGCTTCTTAGCCGGCTCGTCTTCGATAACTGCTTCCATGAGGATATCGCAAGCCAGAAGATCGCGGCGATCCATCGACGGCTCGATACGTGCCATGATCTTTTCCTCTTCATCAGGCGCAATGCCTGTTTTGCCGCTGGATTTCCGATAACTCCCCACCAAGAGTTTGAGGCTGTCGCGAATACGCTCCATGCCTTTGCCGACAATCTGCGGCGACACGTCGATGACGACGGTGTCAAAATTCCGCGTCGCCGCGACCTGCGCAATGCCGCTACCCATGAGACCCATGCCAAGGACGCCGACTTTGTGAATCCCTGAGCCCATCGGAAAATCTCCTTTGTTAACTTGCTATCCAACTCTATTATAGCTCCTTAATCCGCGGCGAAACCGCAAAAGTCAACCGCAAAAGGATTCTCAATGCCTTAGAGGCCAAATAGAAAAACCTATTAAACGATTATTTTTCGCATGCTATGTTTTAGTTAGATGGAGGCCTCTGCGGGGCTAAACCCGCTCACAACCACACCAATACATTATGCCTCTGCCGAATAAGGAAATAGTTATTCTCTCGGCGGCCCGCACTCCGTTCGGTAAATTTTGCGGTGCGCTCAAAGACCTAACCGCCACCGAACTGGGTGTCGTCGCCGTCCGGGCCGCTTTAGAGCGAGGAGGAATCAAGCCTGAGGAGATCGACCATGTTATATTTGGCAACGTGCTGCAGACCAGCGCCGATGCGGTATACTTGGCGCGGCACATTGGCCTCAAATCCGGAATTCCGCCTTCGGTTCCCGCGCTGGCCGTGAATCGGCTCTGCGGCTCGGGGTTTCAGGCGATCGTGAGCGGCGCGCAGCTTCTTTTCCTCCAAGAGGCAAGTTACGTTCTGGCGGGCGGGACAGAAAACATGAGCCAAGCGCCGCATGTGATTCGCGGCGCGCGCTGGGGAATTCCGCTGGGCGAAGAAAGAATGGAAGACTCTCTGTGGTCGGCTTTGACCGACAGCTACTGCAATCTCAACATGGCCGAGACCGCAGAGAATCTCGCCAGCCGATACGGCATCACGAGGAAACAAGCCGATGCATTTGCCCTTGAAAGCCAGATGCGCACAAAGTCGGCAAACGAATTCGCGCGTTTCAACGAGGAAATTGTTGCCGTCGCCGCTGTTCTCGATCGCGACGAGCATCCTAGACCCAATACGACGCCCAAAGGGCTCGCAGAATTGAAGCCGGTTTTTCGCAAAGACGGTATCGTCACCGCTGGCAATGCCAGCGGCATTTCAGATGGAGCCGCAGCGGTGGTTCTGACCACGGCCGAGAAAGCTGAGAAGCGCGGCGTCAAGCCGCTCGCGCGTATTGTCTCGTGGGGCATCGCCGGCTGCGATCCATCGATCATGGGCATCGGCCCGGTTCCCGCCATCAAGATCGCTCTAGAGGGTGCGGGACTCGCTCTCGATCAGATCGATCTTTTCGAGATTAATGAAGCATTCGCCTGCCAGTACCTCGCCGTCGAAAAAGAGCTCGGCCTCGATCGAAAAAAGATCAATGTCAACGGTGGGGCGATCGCCATCGGCCACCCTCTCGGCGCAACCGGTGTAAGACTCACGGTCACTTTGATCTTTGAGCTGAGAAGACGAAACGCGCGTTTCGGTATCGCCAGCGCTTGTATCGGCGGCGGCCAGGGGATTGCCTTGTTGGTGGAAAGAATGTAGTCGCCTCTTCAAAACGTTTGCAACGTCATCTGTTCCGTCGAAGATTCACTCGACCAGTCTAAAACCTTCGATATCCAGTATCGAGCCGGTGCGTTTCGCTTTTGGCTTGATCACAGCTTTGACGCGGCTTCCAATGGAGATGCGCGACAGATCTTTAACATCGAGCAGTCTGTGTAGCATCACTGTCGTGGCGCCTTCTAACTGCACCAGCGCCGAGGTCACAGGTTGCTTGAGACGTCTGCCGTTATGATCGACATAAGCATAACTGAAACTCTTGATGACACCGTCGGGCTGAACCCGAACTTCTTCGGTCAACTCGACAAAGCATCGCTCGCAGAATTGTCGGGATGGAACGAATACTTGATGGCACGGACGACATCGAGTTCCCACCAGCTTGCCCTTCTCCTTCAGCGCTTTGAAGAACCTTTGACCGCCAATGCCGGCGGTATAGAGCGACTCGATCGGAATCTCGCCGCGCCATTTTGCTATGTGGCTTTTGCGCAATTGTGTTCCTGCCATGTCCGTAACCTCCGGAAAACAGCGGCAACCCCTCGACTGCGCGGGCCGCCTTATTTAGCGCTCACCGTCCTTTGGGACCGTCGATTTATCGGCATCCAATAGGCGATATCCGTGATACTCCCGGTGCGCTGAGCCGGGGGCTTCCAAACCGCCGCGACGCGCATGCCGATGCGCACGTCCTTTGGCGCTACCTTACGAACAAGATGAAGGATGCCCATCCCAGGCGATGCGCCGTCGATTTCAATCACCGCGGGGATTTCCGGCTGCTTCAACCGGCGCACATCCCAGCTCACATAGCAGAGCGAAAACGTGTTCACTGTGCCGGTAGCTTTGACATAGACCCAATCATCGGTCGGGCGAAAACAGCGTTCGCAGAACATGCGCGGCGGGATCATGACGCGCTCGCATTTGCGGCAGGAACGCGCGATGAGCCTGCCATTTTTGAGTTCCGCCAAATAACGGCCCATCGCCTCGCCGGTATCCCAAGTGTAGCGGAGCGCCGGCGCGTACGAGTTAAGAAAAATCTTGCCCCGTTTCAGAGCCTTGGCGTCTAGCGGCGTTCCCTGAACGATATTCGGCTCGGGCTTGATTGTTCTATGAATCATCGTGCCGACTTGAAAGGATTGAACGGTTTACACCTTTTTCAACGTTTGGGTTCTGTGGTTCCAACGACGACCACCGTGCCTACCTGCATCAGATCGCCCCAGGCTTGCGCCACGCCGCGCTCCGGTTTGCCTGGTACTTGGCGCCGACCCGCTTCGCCGCGCAGTTGCCAGAAAAGCTCGCAGATCTTCATGGTTCCTGCCGCCGCAATGGGGTTGCCGACTCCCAACAATCCGCCAGAGGGCGTGACCGGTAGATCGCCGTCGCGATCAAACACACCATCCGCCAGAAGTTTCGGCGCTTGGCCTTTAGGCGCCAATTGCAGTCCTTCGAGGTGATGAAGCTCTTTGTATGCGAAAGGATCATAGGGCTCCGCTATGTTGATCTCTCGGCGCGGTTCTTTCACACCTGCCATGCGGTAGGCCATCCATGCCGCCTTCTCAACGTACTCGGGATAGTACAGGTCACGATTGGTCCAGTAGGCGGTGTCGAGACACCAGCCGACGCCTTGAATCCAAACCGGCTTTGAGGTGAGTCGCCGCGCGTCATCGCCAGCCGCAAGCACTACCGCCGCCGCTCCATCGCTCGTCGGACTGACCATCAAGCGATGCACCGGCCAAGCCATCACTTCGGAGGCGAGCACGTCTTTTACGGTAATCTCCGCGCCAAGCTGCGCCGAAGGATGACCCAGAGCATTGCGCTTGTTCTTCACCGACACGCGCGCGATCTCTTCAAGTGTAATGTGATGGGTTTGCATGTAGCGATTCTGCTCCAGCGCGAAGATCCATAGAAGGTTCGGCTTGAGCGGCTGTTCGGTGAACGGATCGAAGATCGAAATAAAAGCGGCCTGCGGATGCGGCTGGCAGGTCGACATCTTTTCTTCGCAAACGACGAGCGCGGTATCAAAGAGGCCCGATGCTACTTGAAACCAACCTTGGGCGACGGCGTAAACGCCGGTGCCGCCGCCGACATAACATCTTAGATAAGGTTTGCGCCAGCCGCCGCAGCCATCCGCGAGATACTCGCCCTTCATATGCATGCCGTCGAAAGCGTCCGGTGCGCTGCCGAGGACGGCGCCGTCGATTTGATCCAGTTTCATCTCGGCGGAGTCCAACGCAGCCTTGGCGGCGAGCCAGGCAAGCTCTTTGGGCGTTTCCAAGGCGCGCCGCATGAACTTGGTCATGCCCGCTCCAACGATCGCAACTGGTCGAGAAGTCATAGTCGTCTCATGTCAGTGTGTTGGTGTTTTATGTGTTTTATATCCGACGACATTCAGTGGCGACCGGAATAATGGAGTGCTGCAGTAGTGGGAGTAATGGGTTTTATCAGTACTCCAGCACTCCACTACTCCAATTCGTTATCTTCCCAGGATCACTACTGCGCCGCTCGTCGTCGGCACGCCGCGCCAAGATTGCGCCAACCCGACTTTCGCTCGCGGTAGCTGCCGCGGCCCGGCCTCGCCGCGCAACTGACAAACGATCTCGGCGAGGCGGTAAAGACCGCTTGCCTCGAGCGTGTGGCCAATGCCCAACGATCCGCCGGAAACATTCACGGGCATCTTGCCAGCGGCGCCGGTTTCGCCATTCTCGACGGCTCTGCCTGCCGCCACGGCCTGCGGATAAATTCCCAAAGCAACTAAATGTTGCAGTTCTTTGTACGCATAGGCATCATCGACTTCGAAAAGATCGATCTCGGCGACTGGATCCTTGATTCCAGCCTGACCGTACGCCATAGCTGCAGCGGCGCGAATGTATTGCGCATCGATCCAGTCGCGCGATTCCAAAGTTGGACTGTCGTTCGCAAAGCCGACGCCGCGGATCCAAACCGGCCGCGACTTGGATGGCTGAGCCCTACTCGCGCCCGCCAAAACGACAACCACGCAGCCATCGGCGCTCTTAGCCATCTCTGCATCGCGCAAGGGATAACAGAGGTAGGGAGATGATTGGACATCCTCGGCGCGGAGATTCATCGGATAAGCGGCGGCGATATTCTTGAGCGCGTGAGTACGATTTTTGGCGACGACCTGCGCGCACTGTGCTTGGGTGATGCCTGTTGCGTGAAGGAAGCCATTCATCTCCAGTCCGGCGATGACGTGCGGATTGAAATCGAGCGGACGGTTGTAAACCGGGTCAAGCGCATAATTGAGAATCGAGTTTGGATTCTCCAAATTCGAATGCTTGCTGTGCGCCTCGACAACGACCAAGCCAACGAGTCCGGAGCGGAGCTGCATCACGGCATCGGCGATGCCGTAGAGCCCGTCCTGAGTCAGCGTGTGCATCGGCTTTTGCACGGCGCCGAGTTGATCCGGCGTATACTCATCGAAGATCGAGATGCCTTCGGTGAGATCTTCCGCGCAGGTAACAAAGGACTCGACCTCATGCGCATCGATGCCGGCGTCCGCGTATGCCTTCTGTGCCGCCTCGAACATCATCTCCTTAAAAGAGAGATGCTCCGAGCTCGGTCTTGCGGCCATGACGCCGACCCCGATGATCGCGACACGTTCGTTCATAAGACGGCTGTTTCGGATTTAGAGTTTCGAGTGCCACCCCTGCGATCGCAGAGACTCACGCAACGAATCTCGGCGACATTGCGCTAAGCGACCTTTTTAGTGTCCTGTTGTCTTAGCCTCAGCTCGCGCTTGAGCACTTTACCCGAGGGATTGCGCGGCAACGCTTCGATGAACTCGACGTAGCGCGGCGCCTTGTACACTGCCATACAAGCGCGGCAATACTCGATGACGTCTTTCTCAAACAGCTGTACGTCCTTCTTCAAGACCACAAAGGCTTTGACGGCTTCACCCGACACCGGGTCGGGCACGCCAATCACCGCCGCTTCGGCCAAGTCCAAATGATTCGACAACACCTCCTCTACTTCCCGCGGCCATACTTTGAAGCCGGAGACATTAATCATGTCTTTGGCGCGGTCGACAAGGTACAGATACCCGTCGGCATCCATCCTGCCGATGTCGCCGGTCAGAAACCAGCCGTCGCGGATCACCTGAACCGTCTCCTTCGGCCTATTGAAGTATCCCTTCATAACATTCGCGCCTTTGATCGCGATCTCTCCTAGCTCGCCAGAGGCGACTGTTTCGCCCTTTTCATTAATGACCTTAATCTTGGCGTACTGGACCGGCTTGCCGACGCTTCCCTCGCGATACTCGCTATCGTGATTGTAACTGGCGAAGGGCGAAGTCTCGGTCAAACCATAACCTTCGTATATAATCTGACCGAAGCGTTCCCGCCATTTTCTTACCGTCTGTACGGTCAACGGGGCTGCCGCGGAAAAATAATATCGAATCGACTCCAGCTTCTTTTCGATCTCCGGTTGGGAAAGCAGACGAATGTAGACGGCGGGCACGCCAAAAAACATCGTGGCTCTGTTCACAGCCGCTGACTCAAGCACCTCATCGGGAACGTACCGCTCATGCAAAAGCAGGGTCGCGCCGACATGCACCGACGTGTTCATGATGAAGTTTTGTCCGAAGCAGTGAAACAACGGCAGGAAACATAACAGCCGATCTTCCGGCGTCATGCCCGTATGGTGATGGGTAGCTTGCGAGTTGAACAGCAAATTGCCGTGGGTGAGTAAAACCCCTTTCGGCTGACCCGTTGTACCGGAGGTATAAAGGATGGCGGCGCCGTCTTCGGTTTCGACACGAACGTTGGACGCTTCCGATGGTGGACGGTCGGCAATTAGGTCGAAAAACCGTAGACAGCCGATCCTATTCGTTTCTCCCACGACAACGGTTCCTCGCAGCGTAAGAATATTCTCCGGAACCTGTTCCAATAACTGCGGCATAGTAATGAGCGCTTTTGCGCCGCAGTCGCGCAAAATGAACTCCACCTCATCGCGCTTGAGCATGACGTTGAGGGAAACCGCGATAGCGCCGAGTTTTTCGACGGCGTAGTAAGACAGCATAAATTCGGGAATGTTGGGCAAAAAGATTGCCACGCGATCCCCTCGCTGAAGAGCAAAGCGCTTGCTCAACGCGGCGCTCAGACAGCAAGCCTGCTTGTAAACCTCGCCATAGGTTATTTTCCGTCCTTCGAAGATCAGAGCGTCTTTTTTGGGAAAGCGAATTTGCGCGCGCTCCAGAAAATCAAAGATATTCATACGATCTCCTAAAGCTCAGCAATGGGTATCGATCTTTGTCTGATCAATTCCGTAACCTTTCTGATATCGCCGTCCATGGGACGGTCCTGGTCGGCAAATGCCACTTCCCGTCTCACCGTGTCATAAACCGTCCGGTTCACATGTCCCAGCTGTGCGCTCCCGCCGCGTAGGTCGATTGCTTGGCAGAGAGTGATCAGCGCGATCGCGGTGGCATCGTGCAAGATCGTCGTCATCTGCATCGTCGTTAATGCCGAGTGCATTCCCAAACTCACCATGTCCTGGTTATATTGCTCCGTCGGCAGCGTGTGGATCATGCTCGGGTTCGCCAACTGCCTAAGCGCGCAAACCAAGCTGGTTAAACAGAGTTGCATTCCCTTAAACCCCGAGAAAAGACCGGGATGCGGTGCGAGATTCGGTGGGAGGCCGTTATTGAATCGCTCATCAACCAGCATGGCGATCAGCGCATGCAGCCAGTTTCCCATCGTCGCCAGGTCGATCTTCCAACTGTCTAGCGCGCGGGCCACATGGCCGCCGTAAAAATTGCCGGTGTGATAGACGCGGCCGTCAACCGGATCGAGCAGTGGATTATCGTTGGCCGAGTTGAGCTCTCGTTCGATCACCACTCGGTGAATCTTCACCGCTTCCAGAATCGGCCCGATGCCCTGGGGCACGCAGCGCAGCGAATAGGGCTGCTGGATCGCCTCATCGGAGCGCTCGATCGAGTGATTGTCGCCGTGAAAGCTCTCTCGCACCCTGCCGCGAATGTCATCCAAACTCCGCACGTAGCCGCTTCCTTCAATGAACCTGCGGCAAAGAGCGGCGGCTTCGATTTGACCCGGATGATTCTTCACCGCTTGCACGGCGTCGCGAAACGGATCGTCCGTGCTTTTCATGCCTTCCAGCGCCAACGCGCAGGCGGCGAGCACCAAGCGCGAGAGATACGCGCCATCATCCATTTGCAGCGCCGCTACGCCGGTCATCACCGTCGTGCCATTGATCAGGGCAAGTCCCTCCTTGGGCTCAAGCGCAAGCGGCTCGAGGCCGGCAAAGGCGAGGGCGGTGTCCGCCGGAACCTTTTCGCCCATGAATTGGACCTCCCCCTCGCCTAACAACGCCCGGCCGATATATGCGGAGGGAATGAGATCGCCGCTGGCGCCAACCGAACCGTACATGGGCACGATGGGCGTGATGCCGCGATTGAGGAATTCGGCCAGCCGTTCAATGACAACGATTCTCACCGCAGAGTATCCTTTGGCGAGGGCGTTGGCGCGCAGCAACATGGAGGCGCGCACCGCTTCTTCGGGCAAAGGATCGCCGCTGCCGCAGATCAGAAAGCGAAAAATATTTTTTTGGTGTTTGGCGAGATCTTCGGCGGGCAAAATAAAGCGAACATTGCCGCCGAGACCCGTATTGACGCCGTAAATGATTTCGCCGCGCCGGAGTTTTTCTTCCAAAATTTGCCGCGAAGCGACAATTTTTTTTCGCACTTCGGGAGCTTCACTCAGCCGGACACGACGCTTGTGGCGCGCCACCGCCACCACTTGAGCGATAGTCAATTGCGATCCGGAGATTTCAATCGGCTGGCTATGCTCTGAGATGTCCGACACCAACAGCGCCGTCTCCTATTCGGTAATCACCCCACTGTTCCAGAGCTCGGCTTTTCGTTTCCTCGCGGCGTTCCCCTTTCCTATAGGGCTCGACGACTTGGTCGATGGCGCCGAAGATCGAACGGCCGCGCTTGTCAAACATTTCGATACGCACTCGATCGCCAAAGCGCATGTATCCAGTCGTCGGCTTGCCTCGTTCAATGACTTCCAGCATCTGTTTTTCCACCAGGACGACGAGCGGAGTGGAAACCCTTGCTAGAGAGTTTTCGCTGAATCCGCTGACCGCAAGAGAAAGGAAATCTTCTGCGTGAGAGCAGAAGCGAGGAATGAGTTTTGAGCCATGGCGGGTGAGAACTCATTAATTCTCCCAACGACCACGCTGCGTTTGCCCGACAAATCAGACCAACCTAGAAAAATCGTACCAGATAAAGCGACCTTGTCAATCTAGAAGTTTTTCGGTCCCATCTTTCTTTGCCGCGCCCAGAAATTGAAATACTTCTGAATTGCCGCCTGAAAACTATGATTCGAGAATCGAGAAGGTTCCCCAAGCATGGCGTACTACGGTCCCGGAGAATGAAGCTCCAGTTAGCGGGCGCGGTTGTTGTGATGAGCCAACAATTGGCCAAAAGAAAATTAAGCCTAAAATAACTAGAGCGTTATATTTGTATTTCGCTTTGGTTACTCTCATATGTTCTCTCACTAGTTCGGAAATTCGCAGTGAATTGGTACTCCGGCACCAGAAATCCGCGTCCGCGCTCCAAACATCGCCGCCCTATGAACTGCTTGTCGACTCTCAACGTTCCACCCGAACAGCCGCCTCCAAGGTTTGGGTCTAAACAGGCAGTTCCATCGAAATCTACGCTAGTACCCTTTCGGTGCGATAGGTGAGGTGTCTGCCAAGAGCCAGCGATGTCAAACAAACCTCCTTGACGAAGACTCAGATCATTAACTCCAAGAGTAGCGCCAAACCCAGCAAAATAATCCAATGCGACCAATGGTGTATTGTTTAGCGAAGTGACGGTTCCCCAATGATTGTCCGGGGTGCTGAGGTAATTGGCCTGTTAGTCGCAAAAAGAAGATGGAAGGTCCCGCTTAACAGCGAACTGATAAAGGTCCTTGCGGAGCTCAAGCAGAGATCAACGTCCGAATATATTTTTCCAAACAAAGATAACAACCATCAGAAGCAGTACCCCAGATACTTAAGAGGATTGTGCAAACAAGCTGGGGCTAAGCCATTCACCTTCCATTGCATACGTCACTTTGCCGCAACGGTCGCGGCTAATCGGAATGCGCCTTTGCCAGCGATACAGACCATCTTGGGTCACGAAGATATAGCGACAACCAGCATCTATCTTCAGTCTCTCGACGAAACGGTAAGAAGCACCGCCGAATCGCTCGTGGGACAAGGCCATTTCTCAGAAAAAGTCCTCACCAGAGCCCGATTCGGATTGACCGGCGCAGTGTCAGTTCAAGTGAAATAAGTCCTTGGTAAGATTAAAGAAATGAATGGTCGGGGCGACCGGATTTGAACCGGTGACCACACGCACCCCAAGCGTGTGCGC